>OJAM01000115.1_pt1 | contig 37342 bp, 31 predicted proteins | sample 1589071 | NCBI WGS metagenome assembly OJAM01 (sample SAMN03283243) | human gut metagenome | biome: human-associated habitat; material: feces | host: Homo sapiens | place: Peru | collected 2012
CCGCTTCGCCTTTTTTCACTTGCAGTATTTTTCCAGCTCGCGGCAGAGCAGGCGCGCATCGCTTTCGCTGCGCGTGATGAGCGCCACGGAATCGTTGCCGGAAATGCAGCCAAGCATCTGCGGCAAGTGCAGCGCGTCAAGCGCGGCGCCCGCTGCGTCGGCAAGCCCCGGCAGCGTCTTGAGCACGGCGACAATACCGGCGCAGTCCACGCTCAGGCTGCATTCGTTGAGAATGAGCCGGAGGCGCTTGCCGCTGTCGATATGATCCGCCTTTCCGGAGACGGCGTAGCGGCTGCGTCCGCCGCCGCACGGCTCTTTGTAAAGATAAAGCTCCTTGATATCGCGCGAAACGGTCGTCTGCTTGCTCTGAATGCCGCATGCGGCCAGATGCGCGATCAGCTCCTCCTGCGTTTCAATATCATACTTCTCGATCAGCTCGAGGATCTTTTCCTGTCGTTTGGATTTCACGTTGCTATCCCTCCCTATCCTCGGCGCACATGACAGCGCGCCGCGTTTTCGCGCAAGGGACGATGCGGCGGGGCGATGATCCGCCCCGCCCGTGAAGCTTACAGATCGTCGCGGTTGACAGGACAGGACATGCAGCGCGGGCCGCCGCGGCCGCGCGACAACTCGGCCGACGGCATGGTGAGCACGTTCAGGCCATGCTTTGCAAGCAGGTCGTTGGTCACATAGTTGCGGTCGTAGGTGACGACCGTGCCCGGGCGGATGCAGAGCGTATTCGATCCGTCGTTCCACTGCTCGCGCTGGGCCGCCAGCAGATCGCCGCCGCCGCAGCGGATCAGATCGACCGCGGGAAGCTTGAGCTCAAGAGCAAGGATCTTCTCCAGTTCGTCCTTGACGGCATTGAACTTCAGCTCGCCATGCTCGTCGAGCATCATCTCGTAAACGCCGAGCGGGCCCTCGATCTCGGGATGAATAGTGAACTTGTCGTAATCCACCATCGTGAAGACCGTGTCGAGGTGCATGAACGCACGGGTTTCGGGAATATCAAAAGCCAGGACCTTCTTAAAGCCGGAGTTCTGCAAAAGGTTTCGCGCAAAGTTCTCCGCGCCGGAAACGGTCGTGCGCTCGGAAAGGCCAACGGCCACGATATCCTTGGAGAGCACCAGCACGTCGCCGCCCTCAATAGAGTAGCTGTCGGACAGGTCGTACCACATCTTGTTTTCAGCCGTGGCAAAGTCGCGGTTATAGAGGAACATGTACTTGAGCAGCAGGCTCTCGCGCTTGCGCGCGGGGGTGTGCATGCGGTGGATGTTGATGCCCTCGCCCACGCAGGCGCCGGGGTCGCGGGTGAAGTACAGGTTCGGCATCGGGTCGGAGACGAACGGATAGTCGTCGTCGACTAAGTCCATCAGCGACGTCGGCTGCTTGGTGGCGACCTCGCAGCGCTTGATGCCCGCGATCATCTTCGTCACCATCTGCTTGGGCGGCATGTCGAGAAGTAAGCTCGTCATGCTCGCGCGCAGTCCCTTGGCGTGGATCTTACTGATGTTCAAAAAGTCGTTGACGAGCTGGATCTGGCGCGCGGGGTCGGCGATGGCCTTGGCGACCTCGTCGACATAGTAGATGACCTCGACGCCGTTTTCGCGCAGGACCTCGGCAAAGCGGTCGTGCTCCTCCTGGGCGACCTTTAAGTACGGGATGTCGTCAAACAGCAGGCGCTCGAGCGTCGCGGGCGTCAGCGATTCCAGCTCCTCGCCGGGGCGGTGCAGCAGCACCTTGTTGAGCTTTCCGATCTCGGAAAAGTTATGGATGCCTGAATACATAAGTCGTGCTCCCTTTCCCGGGATGCCGGCGGCTCTCTCATCGACCGCCCGTACACCCCGACCTGTTTTCCCTGTCCGTGCCGCCGGAGCTCCCCGACGGTCCGCGGATCGTTTTACCGTTATTACGCAGTAAAGTATACACTTTCAAAAGGCGCTTGTGATGTATCAGTGCTTTTGCCATTTCGTGTGCCAGTCATTCCTCCAGCTCTTCTTCCAGCGCTTTGCGCAATACGTCCATGCCCTGCCCCAGCCGCTCGTAGGATTCATAGGAGTAGTTGATGCGGATATGGTCGCGCCCGCCGTTCTTGCAGGGGTAGAACACATGCCCGGGGATCAGCGTGACGCCCATGTTGTAGGCCCTGCGGATAAAGCGCTTGCTGTCCACCCCGTCCGGCAGCCTGCACCAGACATATACGCCGCCTCTCGGCTTTGTATAACTCACGCCGAGCGGCGCAAGCTCGTCGAGCTTTTGGCATACCAAATCTCGATTCGTGCGGTAGACGTCGCGAAATTTTAAAAGCGACGTGTAGTAAATGCCGTCGTCAAGGTACATGCCGAGGAGCTTTTGCGTCATCCAGTCCGAGGCCATCAGCCGCACGGAGACGAGATAGCTCAGTGCGCGGATCAGATCGCGGTTACCCGTGACGAAGGCAAGGCTCAGCCCCGGGATGAACGTGAGCGAGAACGAATAGATGTAAATAACATTTCCCGTCGTGTCGAAGGCCTTGATCGGCGGGAGCTTATCGCCGTCGTAGACGAGTTCGCTCGCCGCGTCCTCCTCCACGATCGGCACGCGGTAGCGGTTCGAGAGCTCAACGATCTTCTTGCGCCGCTCGAGCGACAAAATGTTTCCCGTCGGGTCGTGGTAGCTCGAATTGACGAAGATGAGCCGCGGGCGCGTCTGCGTGAGTAAGCTTTCGAGCACCTCGCAGTTCATGCCGTTCTCGTCGACGGGAACGGTCAGTATCTTCGCGCCCGCAAGCTCCATCACGCGGTACATGTCCGGGTGCACCGGCTCTTCCATCACCACGCTGTCGCCGGGCTTGACGAGCAGCGTCACGATAAAGTCGAGCGCCTGATTCGTCTCCGAGAGGATCTGAATTTCGCCCGAGGACGCCTTCACGCCCTTCGTGCCGAGAAAGGCCACGAGCTTCTGCCGCAGGAATTTATCGCCCTTATAGGGGCTGAAAAAATACTGGCACGGGCCGCTGCCCGTGAGCAGCGCCGCGATATCGCCCGCAACGCGCTCGGACGTGTACACCTCGCGCGAGGCGACGCCGCTGCCGAGGGAATAGTGGCTCTCGTCCGTAAAGCGCTGGAACAGGTCGTCAAATGTCTTTTCCATGTCGAGGTACTTTTCCGCCACCTCGCTGACCCAGTTGACGCGGCCGGGCTGCGCGCCCTCGCCGCCCCTTTCGTCCTGCGCGTCATTTTCGTCGTTTGCCGCGGCCACGATGTAGCCCACGCCCTGGCGCGACTCGATCCACGCGTCGCTCTTGAGCTCGCTGTAGGCCTTGACCACGGTGTTGCGGTGCACATCCAAGATCTGCGCGAGCGCGCGCTCGCTCGGCAGCGCGCTCCCGCGGGGCAGCGCGCCGCTGATGATCTGCGACTTGATCTGGTCGGCGATCTGCAGATAGACCGGCACCTTCGAAAACTTGTCGATGCTGACTTTCATGTACTTCTCTTCTCCCTCTCGCCGGCAGGCCGCGCTCTCACCCGCAGCCGTCGGAATTTGCGTTGGTCTCGCAGAGGTCTCTCTGTTCGCATTTTACCACATAACCGTGTGCGTTGTACAGTCATTTTTGTGCATATGACATAAAATTCAAAAAGAAAGAGCCAAGGCATCCCGATGAGATGCCTCGACTCTTTCAGGTCAGCAACCTGAGTAAGGGAAAAGAAGCTTTTCCTTTTTAGAACAGCAGATGCGCGATGGGGCAGACGATCAGCAGGCTGATGATGGTGCGCTCCAGGAAGATGACGAACAGCTCCCAGATGTTGAGAGGAAGTTTGGAGCCAAGGATCAGACCGCCGACCTCGGAGAGGTAAAGCACCTGCGTGACGGAGACGACCGCGACAATAAACTTGGCCATCTCGCTGGTGCACTCCGCGATCAGGACGGCGGGGGTGAGCATATCGGTGAAGCCGACGATCATCGTGGAGGCGACTGCATTCGCTTCGGGCACCTGAAGAAGCTGGAGCAGGGGGCGGAACGGGATGCCGAGCCATTCAAAGATCGGCGTGTAGTTGGCAAGGATCAGAGCGACAGTACCAATGGCCATGACGGAGGGCAGAACGCCGAACCACATGCTGCAGGCGTTCTTGGCGCCGCTCTTGAAGAATTCACCGATGCCCTTGTGCTCGGCAACGCGCTTCATGGCGAGGTCCATGCCGTACTCAACGTTGCTCTTGTAGCCCTCGGGGAGGGTGTCGGGAGCGGCCTTGCCTTCGACTAAGTACGTGTTGGGCTTTTTGCGCAGGGGGTAGAGGTAGGGACACACGATCGCGCAGACGATACCGACGAAGCAGACGATCAGGTAGTAGATGCCGAAGTAATCGAGCAGCCCCACCGTATCGAGAACGACGAGGGTAAACGTGATGGAAACAGCGGAGAACAGCGTGGCGATGATGCTTGCTTCCTTGGCGGAATAGTAGCCGCCCTCATACTGGTTGCAGGTAAGCATAACGCCGAGCGTACCGTCGCCGATCCAGGAGGTGATGCAGTCGACCGCCGCGCGGCCGGGGACCTTGAAGAGGGGACGCATGACCTTGGTGAGCAGCGCGCCGACGAACTCCAGCAGGCCGAAGTCGAGCAGCAGCGGCAGCAGCAGCGCCGCGATGACGAAGATGATAACGAGCGTGGTGAGCAGGTCATAGAGGACGAAGCCGCCCTGACCGCCGCCGGTGATCATACCGATGAGACCCACGTCTTCCTCGCCGACACCCAGATAGGTGAGCCACACGAAGATGACCGCGAGCACGCGGAGCACGACCCAGATGGGTTTGCAGGCGAAGCATTCCTTCATAATGTCGCTATTCATAATGAATTTGGGCTTTGCCAGCGCAATGAGGGACATCACTGCCGAAACGGTGAGGATCAGCACGCACAGCAGCGGCAGGAAGCCTCCGATGGCGCCCGAGATGATGTCGGCCAGGATCTTGACCACAACGGTCCAATCGCCGTCAGCATTCTTCACCGGGATCATAAACAGGATGATACCAGTGATCGACGGGATGATGAACAGAGCTTTCAGTTTCGCGTTACTTTTGGTTTCCATTCTCTCTCCTCCTTCATATTGGCAAGTCGGGCCGGAAGGCGGTCTCTCTCATAGCCGCTTCCCCGGCAGACAGCTCTTGCCTTTACTTTATACGAATTCAGCAGTAAAGCAAGTGCCAGCAACGTTCTCAATTTGTATACCAGCAATAAATTTCTCCATTTTGTCATTCACTTTTTTGTCGAACCTGTATGTATCTTTTTTGCTTTTTGGGAAAAAGCCCATTTTCCCTTGCCGTTTCAGGGATTTTGGAAAAGAAAAAGGGAGACGCGATACGCGTCTCCCTCCCGTTTGCTTTATTGCAAGTCTTCAACGTCCTTCTTGCCGACCGCCATGCGCTTCCATTGCTCAGGAAGGCCCGGCGCGATGAGCGGGAACAGATTTTCCGTGTCCGACGTCGGCTGGATGTTATAGGTGCCGTACTTGTTGACAAGATCGGCGCAGTCGTCCGGCTGGCCGAAGCGCGCCTTGAGCATCGGTGCCAGGTCATACGGCATGCCGGGGTCTTTTCGCGGCATAAAAATCACCTCCGGACTTAGTATGTCCGGAGGCGGCAGATTTTTTCGATTTGTCTCGCTCACGCGCGCAGCGTTTTGGGGTACACGCCCGCGTCGTGTAATTTCTGAAGCTCGCGCTGCACCATTTCCTTATCCTCGTGATACGTCATGCCGAACCAGCGCGCGCTCGAGCGCAGAACGGAGACACTGAGCTCGCCGCGGTCGATGAGCTCGCCGATCAGGCTCGGCAGCAGGCACTCTTTTTTGAGCTCTCCGTCGGGCAGCGCGCGGAGGAAATCCTTAAAATACGCGTCCAGCTTTTCAAACAGCCACGGCGTAAAGCCCCAGAAGTTCATCGAGACCGGCGTCTCGGGCGCGTAGACCGGGCCGTCGCCGTTTTCCTGAATGTCGCGGATCTTGCCGTCGTCGCAGGGCTTTAGGTGGAACGTTTCGACCACGCGGTCGAGCATCCCCTGTTCGTTCACATGGCACACGCCGCGCGTGACCGTGCCGTGCTCGCTCACGGTGTTGCAGAGGTCGTAGCCGACCATCGTGCCCTCGCCGCTTTCGGCGAGCTTTGAGAGCTCTGCGTAGATCGTCTTGAACGCGTCCACGCCGTAATAGTCGTCGGCGTTGATGACGACGAACGGCTCGTGCACAAATTCGCGCGCGCATAAAAGCGCGTGCACCGTGCCGAACGGCTTGACGCGATCAGACGGCACCGTGTAAAAATCGGGCACGCTCGAAAAATCCTGATACGCATAGCAGACCTCGACATTGTCCCCGTCCGCCGTTTTGCGCGCGGCAAGGTGATGTCCGACCATGTTCTCCATCAAGTCGCGCATGTCGGGCTTGATGATGAAGACCACCTTCGTAAAGCCCGCGCGCAGCGCGTCGAAAATGGAGTATTCCATCAAAATTTCACCGTTCGGGCCGATGCCGTCCACCTGCTTATTGCCGCCGTAGCGCGAGCCCATGCCCGCCGCCATAATGACCAGCGCTGCTTTCATAAAAACAAAACTCCTCTCAAAGTTCTCGATCTCTTTTTCTCCGGGCGCGCACTGCGCGCTCATCTTCGCCCATCATAGCGTATCCGAACCGGCATTGCAACCGTCTTTTTCGTCTCTTGTCTTTTACCGCAAAGCTGATATACTTGGATTTACTTCCCGCTTTGAGGTGTATTTTTATGGAGTCGTTTCTTCACGCCGTCTCGTCCGTCACCATCATCCTGCTGCTGACGGCGACGGGCTATTTCTGCGCGGCCAGGGGCTGGATGGGCCCGCAGGCCAAGGCCTTTATCGGCAAGTTCACGCTCTCTGTCGCCATCCCCTGCATGTCGGTCTACGGGCTGACGAATAACCTGACCCGTGATCTTCTGGTTCAGTCGGGCAGCTTTCTGCTCGTGCCGCTGCTCGGCACCGTGGTCATCACGATCCTGTCACTGCTCGTCGGCAGGCTCTTGAAGCTGCCGCGCAAAAAGCTCGGCGTTTTTATGATGATGTGCTCGGTGTCGAACGCCATCTTCGTCGGCCTTGCGATGTGCACCGAGCTCTTTGGCGACACCTGCACGCCCTACGTCATGCTCTACTACCTCGTCAACACCAGCTTTGTCCAGCTGCTGTTTCTCTCGCTTGTGCGCTGGTCGGGCGAGAGCCGCGGCTTTGACCTCAAGATGCTCCAGAAATTCCTGACCACGCCCGCCGTCATCGCCGTTTTCGTCGGCCTCGCGCTCGTGTGGTTTGAAGTGAGGCTCCCCTCGCTCGTGATGAGCTACTGCCGCTATATGAACAACCTCGTCACGCCGCTGGCGCTGCTGCTCACGGGCTATATCATCCACGACATCGGGCTCAAAAATGTCCGGCTCGACCGCGACTTAGGCATCGCGATGCTCTTCCGCTTCCTGCTCGCGCCGGCGCTCTCGGTCGCGCTGTGCAGGGCGTTCGGCGTGACGGGCCTTGCTCACGACGTGCTCATCGTCGAAACGGCGATGCCGGTCGTGACGCAGACGGTCGTCGCCGCCGCGGAATACGGCGCGGACGAGGAATTCGCCGCGCAGGGCGCGGCGCTCTCCACGATCGCGTGCTTCGTCGTGATTCCTGTGCTGATGCTGATTTTGTAATCAAAAAAGTGGCAAAGCCACTTTTTTGAGAAGGTTTCGCTGCGTTCTGTGCCTCGGTTGTCCGCTAAAAGCGGACAATTCGACCTTACACCGTTGCGGCACTACGATTCCCGCGCCCTTGCAGGCGCGCCAATCGTGCCGCTTCCTCGAAACCGACTTGCTGTTTCCGCCGCTGGCGGCACTTCGCCGGTTTCCACTTCGCGCAAAGAGTTTTCTGCCAGAAGGTGAATTGCCCCGCAGCGGGCAAGAGAAGCCCCTCTGGAGGGCGCACATGTCGCGGCGGAAAACCGATTTGAATTTATTTCGTGCCGTGCGCGGCACCTGGGCAGCCGTTGGCAGCTTTGCTGCCTTACGGATGCTGCGTACCCCTTGCGGGTAAAAACTCTGCGAGGCTCTCTACCCTGAAAAGAATTCCGCGCCGTGGGCGCGGGATTCTTTTTGTTTTCAATTACCGATCAGCGCGGACAGGCCGCCGGTTCTCAGTTCGTCTTTGTAGTAGTTGAGCTCATCGCCGATGAGCTCGTCGAGCACGCGCATGCCCAGCACCTCGACAGGGGCCTTGTCGTCCGTCAGGATGCAGCTTCCGCCCTCATAGGGCGTGAGCTTCGAGTAGACCGTGCGCATCATATCGGCATAGTCGCTGTCCTTGAGCTTTGCGATGCTGCGCAGGAACGTCTCCTCCCAGTCATCCGCGTTCGTGCAGAAGACCTCGGTATTCGTGTTGCCCCTCACCGGCGCGGTGACGGTGTGCTGGAAGACGCTCGCCATCGTGTCGCAGAGGTATTCGTTGATCGAGCCGTCCTCCGCGGACGTCATGTTGAGGTTCACGACCATCACGCCGTTCGGCTTCAAATGTGCCTGCACTTCATTGAAAAACTCGACGCTCGAGAGCTGGAACGGGATGGTGATATCCTGATAGGCGTCCACCATGATGACGTCAAACTTCTCCTTCGACGCGGCAAGGTACGCGCGCCCGTCCTCGACCGCGACGGTCACGCTGCCTGGAAGTCCGAAGTAGTCCGTCGCGATGTCGGCAATTTTTTTGTCGATCTCCGCGCCCTGCACACTCGCGCCGGGGAAATAGCGCGTGCAGTAGCTCGCGTACGTGCCAGAGCCCATGCCGAGGATCATCACGCTGCGGTTTTCGTTGTCCGTGCCGTCCATGCCCGCCATGCAGGGCGCGGCGAGCGCGTAGTCATAGTACATGCCCGTCAGCGCGTCGCCCTTGACCTGCACGCTCTGCACACCGAAGAGCACGTTCGTCGAGAGCGTCGTGCGCTTCGCGTCGTCCTGCACCTGCAAATAGTTGTAGATGGACTCGTCCTCAAGCGTGATGTCGCTCTGCCAGAAGGCGAAGCTGTAAGACGGCAGGGCAAAGCACAGTCCAGCGATCAAAAGGACGGAGACGATCCCCGGCACGCTCTTTTTCTTCTCGAACACGAAGTACGCGATGCCGATGGCCGCGAGCACACCGGAGAAGATCAAAAACGTTGCCGCCGTGCCGACGGCGGGGATCGTCACAAACGTCGGCACGAAGGTTCCGATGATGCTGCCGATGGTGTTGAGCGCGTTGAGCCTGCCCACGGTCTTGCCCGTGTCGTCGAGATTGTCGACCGTGAAGCGCGTGAGCGACGGCGTGACGGTGCCGAGCAGCACGCACGGGAACGCGAAGATCACAAGGCACGCCGCGAGCGCCGCCCAGACGAGGAAGTTTTTCGTCACAAAAAGCGCCAGCAGCAGCGAGATGCCCGCGATCAGGTACCGTCCCACAAACGGGATGAGCGCGATCCAGATGGCCGCGATGATGAGGCGGCGGTAGAGCTTATCGGGCGTCGCGCTCTTGTCGGCGAGCTTGCCGCCCCAGACGTTGCCGATGGCCATCGCGATCATAATGACGCCGATGATAACGGTCCACACGATCTGCGACGAGCTGAAGTACGGGGCCATGAGCCTGCTCGCGCCGAGCTCGACCGCCATGACGGACATACCGGCAAAAAATTCGGTCAGGTATAAAAAGTATTTGCTGCGGATGAGTTTATTTTCCATGCAGGACCTCCCTGTCGTTTCGTTTGTGCCGTCTTCGGTGTAGACAGAGAAATTATAACACGCCTGAACCGCTTTGCACAACGTTTTTGCCGCGTATTCATTCCCGATGCGCATATTCCCTCTCTGCACGCATATAGATGGAGCAACATGAGTCAGGAGTGTGCTGCATGAAGGGTAACATGGAAGAGCGCGCCTGCGCGCTGGCCGCCTACATCATCGAAAACCGCGCCACCGTGCGCGCCGCGGCAAAAAAGTTCGGCGTGAGCAAGTCCACCGTGCACAAGGACTTACAGGACCGCCTGCCGCAGTTCAACCGCAGCCTATACTTGCAGGTCAAGGAGGTGCTGGAGGTCAACAAGGCCCAGCGCCACATCCGCGGCGGCATGGCCACGCGAAAAAAATACAAGGGATTTTGAAACTTTTTTCGACTTTTTGCGTCTAACATAAAAGTGTGACTCCTGCGCGGCAAAATTACTCTTGCACAATTCCGCCGCGCAGGGTAGAATGCATTATTGTAAACCGAAAGAAAAAAGAACGGAGCAACAAGATGAGAAAGCAGGACTATTACGAGCCAAGCATCGGCCGCGAAAGCGAGCCGCGCCGCAGGCCGAAGAAAAAGAAGAAACGCGCAAATCGCGGTGAGCGCGTCGTCGTCACGCTTCTGTCGCTTCTTTTCCTGACCGTGGCCATTGTGGCGACGGTCAAGTACGTCGTGCGCGCGCCTGAGCCCGTCACGGACAACGAGGACCAGCAGACGCAGCAGGACGGCACGGCCGAGGACAGCGACGCCATTCAAACCATTTCTAACGGCAAAGAGCGCAAAAAATACTGCTATACGATCCTCGCCTACGGTGTGGACAACGACGCCGGCGGCAGCGACACGAACATGCTCGTGCGCTTTGACGCGGAGAACAAGAAGATCGATGTCGTCAGTCTGCCGCGCGACACGCTGATGAGCAACGGCCACAAGCTCAATTCCTCCTACAATAACGGCGGCACGGAAAAGCTGCGCAGCAACATTGAAGATATGCTCGGCGTTCCCGTGGACTTCTACGTCTCCGTCGACCTGAAGGGGTTCATCGCGCTCATCGACCAGATCGGCGGCGTCGACTTCGACGTGCCCGAGGATATGGACTACGACGACCCCTACCAAGACCTGCACATTCACTTCAAGGCCGGTCTCCAGCACCTGAGCGGCCAGCAGTCTATGGAGGTCGTGCGTTTCCGCCACAACTCCGACAAGTATAAGCCCGCCTACGGCGGGCGGCAGGATATCGGCCGCATCGGCACGCAGCAGGCATTCCTCAAGGCTGTGGCGCAGAAGCTGCTGAAGGCGGAAAAGGACGACCTTTTGAAGCGCTGATGAACCTCGGCACGGCAACGCTACCGGCGGACGACTAAAGTATCTCGCCTCGGCGGCATATCCAGATGCCGTGTTCCAATATGTCAAGAGCGAGGAATTCATGCTGAATTCCATCATCAACAAGGATTTCGGCAAGATCCGCGCGGATTATGACGACGACAGCGCCTTTGAAAGCAGCCTCGCGGAAAAATCGATTTATATGCTCAGCCGCGTCGGCGTGCATCACAGCGACAGCACGGTCTACGTCATCACCGTCCCCACCACCGTCTCCGGCGGTTCGACCGCTCTCAAGATTTCGGCAGCGGTCGCGGTCCTGTTCTTCTGCGTGTACTGGGTCCTGATCGCGCTTTGGATGTATCGCGACGCATCGAAGTGCAAGCTCTCGCCGCTCTGCTGGGGCTTGATCGGGCTGTTTACCAACCTGATTGGTCTGATCGTCTATAAAATTTATAAGCGCAACATGGCGGTCTGCACCTCCTGCGGCGCGGCACAGAGCGCCGGGCATCTTTACTGCTCGTTCTGCGGCGCACAGCTCGGCAACCGCTGCGAAAAGTGCGGCGGCAAGGTCAGCGCAAAGGACAGCTTCTGCCACCACTGCGGCAATCAGATCAAATAAACCGTAATTTGTAAATCAAAACCGACCTCCGATATTCGGAGGTCGGTTTTTCAGCGTGTCGAAAAACCCTTTTCGGCACGCTGACAGACTGCGAAAAAGTTCGGAAGACAAGCAACTCACACCCGTCGGCGTACATAGGTACGGTAGGGCGTGAGTTGCGCAGTAAGTCAAAATCCTTGCGAAGCAAGCCTGTTTTTGACTATAAAGTTCGGAATTCTCCGTTTTTGCAAATCAAAACGCAGAGAACAAAACCCCATAAATTGTTAACCGATTTTGACGATTACGGACTTTTTTGACAGTCTGAAAAAGCCGACCCGACGGGTCGGCTTTATCTGTTACTGTGCGGAAAGCTCCACCGCGCGGCGCAGGATGCTGTACGGCGGCACGGGCTGCGGAAGCTGCATGGTAAAGACCATCTCAGGATTGCGCGGCTCTGCAAGGTCATTGCCGTCCGCATCCTTCATCATCGGGACGGTCAGCGCAAAGGGACGCAGGTCGGGACCGACCAGCTCGACGGTATCGCCGACGGCAAATTTATTGCGCAGAGAGAGCGTCGCGAGTCCCTGTGCGTCGCAGTCCGTCACGACAGCGCAGACCTGCCATTCGCGAATATAGCGTGAGCTTTCGACATACTGCCCCGGCTGACCGAAAAAGAAACCGGTCGAATAGCGGCGATGGGACACATGCTCCACCTCGTCACGCCAAACGGGGTCGATCGGTCTGCCCGCCGCAACGTCGTCGATCACATGGCGATACGCGGCGGTCACGATCGCGGCGTAGTAGGCAGATTTCGCACGTCCCTCGATCTTGAGGCAGTTCACGCCCGCCGCCGTCAGCTCCGCAATATGGTCGATCATGCACATATCGCGCGAATTCATGATGTACGTCCCCTTTTCGTCCTCGAAAACGGGGAAATATTCGCCCGGGCGCTTCTCCTCCATCAGTGCATACCGATAGCGGCACGGCTGCGCACAGGCGCCGCGGTTGCTGTCCCGCCCCGTCATATAATTGGACAAGAGGCAGCGTCCCGAATAGGAGACGCACATCGCCCCGTGGGCGAACGTCTCAAGCTCCAGCTCGGGCGGCGTGTTGGCGCGTATGGTCTTTATTTCCTCCAGCGACAGCTCCCGCGCCAGCACCACGCGCTTTGCGCCCAGCTCATACCATGCGTTCGCACAGGCGTAGTTTGCAACGCTGACCTGCGTGGAGACGTGGCGCTCACAGTGCGGCGCATAGGTCTGCGCCATACGGAACACACCGAGGTCGGCAATGATGAGCGCATCGACGCCGCAGCGGTCGAGCAGCTCCAAATGCGCGGGCAGTGCCGCAAGCTCCTCGCTGCGCGGCATGGTGTTGACCGTGACGTGGACCTTCACACCGTGCGCATGGGCAAAGGCGACCGCCTCAGGCAGCTCCTGCGGGGTAAAATTCCCCGCAAAGGAGCGCATCCCGAAGCTTGTCCCTGCAAGATACACCGCGTCCGCGCCGTAGAGAACCGCCATTTTCAGCCGTTCCGCATCGCCCGCAGGCGACAGCAGCTCAGGCTTATTCGCCATCGTTCTGCGAGGCGAGGAATTGGTTGTGTTCATCATAGCTCTCCGAGAAATGGTGATAGCCGGTGGACTTGTCCAGCGCGTAGAAGTAGTAATTCGTATCCGACGGATTCAGCGCGGCGGTAATGCTGGAAAGTCCCGGGTTCGCGATCGGACCGGCAGGCAAGCCCGCGTGCGTATAGGTGTTGTAGGGGCTGTCGACCTGCTTGTCCTCCTCGGTCAACGCACGGTCCAGCGAGCCGCCGAGCGCATATACGAGCGTTGCGTCGATGTTCAGATACGGATAATCCGCAGGACGGCAAAGACGGTTATAGATGACCGAAGCGATCTGACCGCTCTCGGAAATGCCCGCCGTCTCCTTCTCTATCATAGACGCGACGGTCATCAGCTCGTAAACCGTAAAGCGGTGCGCCGCGATATAATCATCGTCATAGCCGGCATTGCGCCAGCGCTCCGCCAGCCGCTCGTTGAGCAGCTCAAGCTGGTTTTTCGCTTCCTCGGAGAACTTCTTGTTGAAGTTCGTCAGCAGCTTGTCCAGCACGCGCTCCGGCTCGTCGTTTTCGTAGAAGTCATAGGTGTCGGGGAACAGGAAGCCCTCCAGACGGTTGCTCTCGCCGTAGGGGCGGTCCTCGAGGAACCAGTAATCGAACTCATGCTCGGCAGCCGCCTTTTCCAGCGCCTCGACCGTGCAGACGTTGTTCTTCTCCATCAGGGCGAAAATCTGCTTGGAGGAATAGCCCTCGGGGATCATCACGCGGACCTCCGAGCGGTTGGGGCTGCCCGTCATCATACCGCTGACGAGCGCATGATAGTCATAATTATAATACAGCTCGTAGACGCCGGGGTCCATTTTCTCCGTGGATTTCGTGAACTCGCAGTAGAGGTTGAACAGCCACGGATATTTGATAACGCCCTGCTCCTTGAGCATCTGACCGATGTCCTCATAGGTGTCGCCCTCCTTGACGGTGACGGTCAGCGTCTCGTCCGACCGACCGAAGGCAAGCACATCCTCGGCGCATTCCCACGCACCGTAGCCGAAGCCAACGGCGATCACGCCCACGATCACGACATACAGCAATATCTTGACCAAAAGCGGCACGACGCGTCTTGTCGTTCTGCGCGAGGGCTTGACCGTCGGCGCATCGTCATATTCCTCGTCGCCGTCGTCATATGCATCGTCGTACTCGCCGTCATACCCGTCGTAGTCGTCGTCCGCGTCCTCCGGCTCCTGCTGCGGCGTTTCATACTCGCCGTAATCGTCAAAGGCGTTGCCGAAGTCGGGGGTAAACTCCTCCTGCTGCGGCTCGGCGGGCTGTGCATCGGTGTCGGCATCCTCCCGCCCCATATTCAACTGCTGCTTCGTTTCCGAGATCAGGTCGTCGATGCTCTCGAAGCCGTCGGTATCAAAGCGATCCATATCAGACATAGCGTTCTCCTTTCAGCGGTAAACGACGGCATTCTTCACCTTCCGTGCCGCATCGCCGCCGCACAGCGTCTCAACCAGCAGAAGCCCGAAATCAAACGCGGTCCCCGCCGCCTTGCCCGTAATGACTTTGCCGTCGCGGACTGCGGGTGCGTCGGTCATCCGCGCTCCGTTCATTTCGTTTTCCATCCCGGGGTAGCAGGTCGCGTCTCTGCCGTCCGTTATGCCGAGCTGCGCCAACGTGTCCAGAATGTCCAGATCGGACGAAACGTCAAATTTCGGCAGGCTCAGATTGACCCGCGCACGCTGCGTCTGCGACCAATTGCCGTTTGCCAACAGGAGGCCCAACGCGTCCTTGTTTTGCAGCAGCTCCGCCGCATCCGCGCCCTCGTCCGGCTTCAGCAGCCACATCTGCCCGCTGTTCTCCAGCGAAAGCCCGATGGCCGAGAAGCCGTCGCCATAATACACCGTGTTGGAATCGCTGCTGTGCATAAAATCGACGGTCATGTCGCCGTTCGGCGCGTGGAACACATCCTGCGTCGTGGCGGTGCTGGAAAATTTGTCGCTCCACGATGCGCGGTAATAGATCGTCGACACCAGTGCCAGCACCGTCGCGGGGTCGAGCTTCAGTCCGCTTGCCTGCTCGGTCAGCAGGTTCCCGGTGTGCTCGTTGATCCAGTCGCGCAGCTTATTGTCATACGCGGCAGAGCCCATTTCCCCGGAAAACGCGGAGGCGTAGAAGTCCTCGCCCAGCTTTTTCAGCGTTTCTTCGTTGTACGCATACCCGTCCCGCAGCCAGATGGAGTTTGCAAGCACGCTGGTCACGACCCCGTCGTCCCAGCTGTTTTCCGTCCAGAGCTGCGCGGTCTGCTTTTGAAGCAGCTCCAGAGACTCCGCGCCCAGCGCGTCCAGAATCTGCTGCCGCGTCTGGCCGTCCGTCACGGCGGCCAGCATGGAAAGCGCCATGTAGATATTCAGCGGCGAGCATACGCGGTTTTCCTTGCCCGCGTCCTGCATCAGGGCCGGAATGCTGGTTGTGAACCAGTGCGTCATGGCGGCGGGGTCGGTCATATCCGCGGTCTTTTCCTGATAGCTTTCCCACCACGCGTCCCAGTCCTCGTCGTACTTTTCAGAGTCAAAGTTACCATTGCTGGCTGTATACTTCGTCTCGTTTGGATACTGCGCCATGGCAGCCTCCACCGGTGCGGCCAGCTGCTGCGTCGTCGGGTCGCTGATGCAGTCCGGCTGTTCCTCCGCTGCCGGGGTATCCGGAGCAGCTGCGCAGGCCGCCAGCGAGAACGCGCACGCGGCTGCAAGTAAAATCGCAAGAAGCTTTTTCATGAATGATCTCTCCTTTATCATAAAATGTGATCTGGTGATCTGCTTTTACAGACGCAGAAAAACGGTAGAAGTTGCACCCGCCGATTTTATGAATTTTGCCGACTTGCCTTTTTCCATGATTTGTGTACAATACAGATATAGAAATATTGTTTGGGAGGCTGTTTTATGGCTGTCGATACCGAAAAGACCCTGCGCAATCAGGTCTTGTATTCCATCTATGTCCGCAATTATTCCGAAGCGGGCACCTTCGCTGCCGTGCAGGCGGACCTCGACCGCATCAAGGCGCTCGGCACGGACATCATCTGGCTGCTGCCCATTCACCCGACCGGCGAAAAGCACCGCAAGGGCACGCTCGGCAGCCCCTACGCCATCCGCGACTACCGCGCCGTGAACCCCGAATTCGGCACGCTGGACGATTTCCGCCATCTGGTCGACGCCATCCACGACCGGGGCATGAAGTGCATCATCGATGTGGTCTATAACCACACGTCGCCCGATTCCTGGCTGGCAGAGCACCACCCGGAATGGTTCTTCCACAAGCCGGACGGCACGCTCGGCAACCGCTTCGGCGACTGGTGGGACGTGGCCGATCTGGATTACAGCCACAAGGAGCTGTGGGACTACCAGATCGAAACGCTTAAATACTGGGCGCGCCTCGTCGATGGCTTCCGCTGCGACGTTGCGCCGCTTGTCCCGCTGGAGTTCTGGAAGCGGGCGAGGGAAGAGGTGGCCGCCGTCCGTCCCGGCTGCTTCTGGCTGTGCGAATCGGTCGAGCGCGGCTTCCATGTCGCCGCCCGCGCACAGGGCTTCGCAAGCCTGTCTGACGCCGAGCTCTATCAGGCGTTCGACGCGGGCTATGATTACGACGTCTATCCCTATTTCCGTGACTATCTGGAGGGCAGGATCAGCCTGACGCAGTACGCCGACCGGCTCGACGCGCAGGAATGGCTCTATCCCGATAACTACGTCAAGCTCCGCTTCCTCGAAAACCATGACCGCGCCCGCGCGGCCCATATCCTGCCGGACGAGAAAATGCGCCGGAACTGGACGGCGTTCCTGTTCTTCCAGCGTGGTCTGACGCTTGTTTACAACGGACAGGAGGCCGACTGCACGCACGTTCCGTCGCTGTTCGATAAGGACCCCATCAACTGGAACACCGGCCGCGACCAGTCCGCGTTCCTTGCACATCTGGCCGAGCTGAAGCGCGACCCGATCTTCGCGGAGGGCAGCTATACCCTCACAGCCCTGCCGCATGACGTGCTGCTTGCCGTATATGAAAAGGACGGCCGGCGCATGGCCGGTCTGTTCAGCCTGCGCGGCGAGTCGGCGCTTGTCCGCTTCCCCGCGCCGAACGGCGTGTACCGGAACTGCATCGACGGCAGTCCCGTTGAGATCTACGAGGAGCAGCTTGCCATAGGCGGCGAGCCCATCGTGCTCTCCCTCTGAAAATTTTTCCGGTTCCGGGAACAAGCGGCGCGCCGCGCCGTCTAATCAGTATCAATGAAACGGAGGAACTTCTCATGAAGAAACTGTATAAAAGCAATAACCGAATGATCTGCGGCGTCTGCGCCGGCATTGCCGAGTATCTCGGCATCGATCCCACCGTCGTCCGCCTCATCTGGGCGGCCCTCGGCCTGACCGGCACGGGCATTCTGCTCTACATCATCGCCGCTCTCGTCATGCCCGAAAACATGGATGTGATGTAAGCTGGGTTATTCCAAAGGCTCCCCTTTATCCAAAGGAGGCTTTTGTGCACGTAAAACCGCTCCCACGGATGGCCCGGGGAGCGGTTTGTTGTCAGACTTGTTGTTATTTTGCAGCCTTGGCAGCTTTCTTGGCGGCCTTCTCACGCTCGAGGCGGGAGATGAACAGCGCGCAGGTCGCGTCGCCGGTGATGTTCAGCGTGGTGCGGCCCATGTCGAAGATCTTGTCAACGCCCGCGATGATCGCGATGCCCTCGACCGGCAGACCGACCTGGGTCAGAACCATCGCCAGCATGATCATGCCGGCACCGGAAACGCCGGCCGTGCCGACGGAGGCGAGGGTCGCAGTCAGAACGATCATGGCCATGTCGCCGAGCGTCAGCTGAACGCCATAGCAGCAGGCGATGAAGACTGCGCAGACAGCCTGATAAATGGCCGTGCCGTCCATGTTGATCGTCGCGCCGAGCGGCAGGACGAAGGAGCTGACCTCAGGCTCCGCACCCATCTTGTTGCAGCACTCGATGTTGACGGGCAGGGTCGCGTTGGAGGATGTGGTGGTGAATGCGGTGATCATGGCCGGGGCGATGCCCTTGAAGAATGCAAGCGGGCTCATCTTGGCGAGGAACTTGACGGACAGGCCGTAGACAACGACAACATGGACAATGTAGCCGATGTAGGCAACGCCGATGATGAGTGCCAGCTTGCCAATGATGTCAGCGCCATTGACGGCGACAACATTGGCCATGAGGCAGAAGACACCGATCGGGGTGAACTTGATGATCATCATCATGATCTTCATGATGACTTCTTCGCCGCAGTTGATGAGCTCCGCGATCTTCTGGCCCTTTTCGCCAGCGGCCAGAACGCCCGCGCCGAGGAAAATGGCGGTGACGATGACCGGCAGCATGTCGGAGGAGACCATCGGCTGGAGCAGGTTGGACGGGAAGATGTTCACGATGACCTGCATGACGGACGGGGCTTCCTTCGCCTCATATTCCAGCGCGCCCAGATCTGCGGACGGCAGCGGGGTGAAATTGCCCTTGAAGATGTTGACGAGCACGAGGCCGATAACAACGGCCAGAGCAGTCGTGCACATATAATATACAAACGTCTTGACGCCGACAGAGCCGACGCGCTTGAGATCCTTCAGGCTGATGACGCCGTCAGCGATCGAGAACAGGACAACCGGGACGACCAGGAACTTCAGAAGATTGACGTAGATCGTGCCGATGGGCTTGATCCACTCCGTGGTGAAATCGCCGAGACCGGCGAACGCGAAGATGAGACCGGCGGCAATACCGGCAAGCATGCCGATAAATATCCATGCCGGCAGACTGAGTTTCTTCTTTTCTTTCATACAGATCTCCTTTTCTTTTTTTGAGGACATTCCTCAGATCGCATTCAATATACCATAAAACGGATAGGCGGTAAAGGCAATCTGCTTAATCTTAACGAAATCTTAACACAATAAACCGGCATAATGCACAAAACATACAGAAATAGCAGGAAGCGCGCACGCTGCGCGCTTCCTGCTATGTAAAAAACAACGGTCAGTCTTTGACTTCGCGGATGGAGATGAAGCGGAGCTGATTGAGTGGCTTGCCTGTCCGGTCCGCGACGATGGCCATGAGCATGGCGGCGGTCTTGTCGGGGACGTCGTGCAGCGCGATCTTACCGGCGGAGCCGGGCGCGGGCGCGTTCGGCACGGCGGGAGCAGCAGACGCGGCCGCGGGAGCTGCGGCAGGCGCAGCAGTATTCTTACGGTTGATGATCGCACCGGCGATCTTCGTGACGAACATCAGAAGAATGAGGCCGAAAAAGACGACGGCCATGCCGAGCGCAACGATCAGGGCGGCGGTACCGATGGGGATCTTCTCCATGGCGGTATTGATCAGAAACATAGTTCTTCCTCCTCACAGGGCGCCGAAGCGCCATGATTTTTCAGGGCTTATTATACAGCAGGAGTACGTTAATTTGGCGTTAAAGAAGAAAACCAGAAAAGGGCTTGCAAAGCGGAAAAAATATGCTATAATACAGGCAGGAAAGTAAACAAGGCGGGTCGGTTCGCCCGGCATGGAACGGATGCCGGAAGCGGAATGGGGTGCAAATCCCCGCGAGTGGGTCACTGTGATGCGCGCACGCCGCGCTCAGTCAGATACGTCAGAACCAGACCTGTGCTCCTGCCGTCACCGGGAGTCTATGGACGAATTTTTTGTCCGCACGGCTGGTGGCTGTGCGGACTTTTTGTCTGGCGCTTTTCCTCCCCCGGAAAGCGCCGTCCGGAAAGCTGCACAACCCATGTGCTTTCCGGGCAGTCTGCGCAGATCCCCCTCTGCGGTGTGCTGTCAAAAAAAGAGCCCCCTTCGGCGTTGGGAACCGCCGAAGGGGGATTTTTTGCGATGAAATAGCGATAGGAAGGTTATGTCCGGCAGCGGGAGCCGGCCGTTTCCAGCAGGATCTGCTGCATCTGCGGCCATTGCGCTTCCATGTCCGCCGCGAGCCGCAGCTGCGCGCGGCAGCGGTCGAGGTTCTGCGTTGGCCGGTCGATCTTGAAATAGACATCGCCGTCCAGATAGTCCTTCAAAAAGCGCATACCAAGCTCGATCGTGATGATCTTTGCGCCAAGCGGCAGGACGCTGATCTCATTTTCTGTCAGTGCGTGCCCGCAGGCGTCAAGATAGCCCTCCAGAAATGCCCGGTAAAGATCAAGACGCAGGAAGACCTTCGAAAGATCCGTCTCATCCTCCGCAGCCGAGGACGCGCCGAAGCGCACAGCGTCGCCAAAGTCATAGGCCGAAAGCCCGGGCATGACGGTATCGAGATCGAGCACGCTTCTTGCAAGGCCCGTTTTTTCGTCCAGCAGGACGTTATTGAGCTTCGTGTCGTTGTGCGTCACCCGCAGCGGCAGCGCGCCGCTGCGCAGCATCCGGCAGAGCGTACCAAGCTCCTGCTCACGGGCGGAAATGAACGCAAGCTCCGGCCCGGCCTCCCGGACGCGGCCGCAGGCGTCGGCCTCCACTGAAGCGCGCAGCTGGCAGAGCCGGTCCTCGGTGTCGTGAAAGCGGGGGATCGTCTCGTGGAGCGTGGCGGCGGGGAAATCGGCCAGCGCCTGCTGGAACTTGCCGAAGGCGACCGCCGCCTGATAAAAGTCGTTGCAGTCGCGCGGCGCCTCGAGACTGAGGCCGCCGGAGATATAATCATAGGCCCGCCAGAATTCCCCCTGTGCGTCGACGGCATATTTTCTGCCGCCCCTGGCTGTGCAGAGGCGGATCATTTCCAGTCCGGTGTTCTTCTTTGCGATAAAGCGCGAAACTGCGTCAATATTCTCAATCAGCTCCTCCGGGTGCCGGAACGCGACGCGGTTGATGCGCTGGAGCGTATAGACCCTTCCGCTGCTGCAGGTGACGCGGAAGGTGCGGTTGATATGGCCGTTTCCAAACGGCTCGCAGGAGACGGGCGTTCCGTCCAGACAAAACTGCTGTAAGACCTGTTCCATACCTGATCTGACCTTTTCTCTTTGCTGCGCCCTGTAAACAGGACGTTCCTTCTATTCTATCCGTTTTGCCCCCAAATTGCAACCTCCAAGGCAAAAAACGCGCCCGGCTTTGTGAGAATACAAGGCCGGGCCTAGGGTGTATCTGAAAACTCATGATGTGACCGGCAGCGAGGGATTTTTGCGTTGCGCAAGACATTTTTTCGCAGGAATACTGACGTATTTCAAGGAAAAATGACGCGGCGCACCGCAAAAAGGCCCGCTGTCCGGGTGCGTTGGGAGTTTTCAGATACACCCTAAATAGCGCCGCAAAACGCACCTGATTCGCAGGGGCGGACGACTCTGTCCGCCTGCACGAAATGTCTCATGCTTCAAAAATCTATGGCAAAACCGAAGGCACAAGCTCATTTCGTTGCAGGGGCCGATGCCTGCATCGGTCCCTGCAAAACACATACGCCAAAGGCGCTTGTGCTCAGATCTTCTTTTTATCCGGCAGCAGATTCGTCATGCTCTTTAAGCTGATGGCGAGCGTAGACGCGTTGTGCAGGAGCGCCGAGGTCGTCGGCGGCAGGAGTCCGGCCACGCCGAAGACGATCAGACCAAGGTTGAAGCCGACGATGAAGCGGTAATTGCGGTGGATGCGGCCCATGAGGGCCTCGCTGATTCTGCGCAGCGTGACAAGCTCGAACAGATCCTCCGACGCGATGGTGATGTCGGCGATCTCCCGCGCGATAGCCGCGCCGGTCGAAATGGCGACGCCCGCGTCGGCCTCAGACAGGGCAGGGGAGTCGTTTACGCCGTCGCCGATCATGATAACGGTGCGGCCCGCAGCCTTTTCCCGGCGGATGAACGCGGCCTTGTCCTCAGGCAGGACCTCGGCGTAGAATTCGTCCACGCCGACCTCTTCCGCGACGGACGCGGCAGTCCGGCGGTTATCGCCGGTCATCATGACGACCTTGCTGATGCCGCAGGCGTGCAGCGCGCAGATAGCGTCCTTTGCCTCGGCGCGCAGCGGGTCGAAGATGCAGATGACGGCGGCAAGCTCGCCCGCGATGCACAGATACAGATGTGAATACTGCGCGGGCAGGGAATCAAATTTTTCCCGTTCGTCCTCCGGGATGGTGCAGCCCTCGTCTTCAAAGACGAAGTGCGCACTGCCGATGAGCACCTTTTTGCCCTCGACCATGCTGGAAATGCCGTGCGCGACGACATACTGCACCTGCGAATGGTATTCCTCGTGCTTGAGACCCTGCTTCTTGGCCTCCTCCACAACGGCGTTGGCCATCGAATGCGGGTAATGCTCCTCAAGGCAGGCGGCCAGGCGCAGCATTTCGGCCTCCTCATGGCCGCCGAATGGCACGATCTGCGCGACCTTCGGCTCGGCGTAGGTCAGCGTGCCGGTCTTGTCGAACACCACTGTATCGGCCCTTGCCACGGCCTCCAGGAAACGTCCGCCTTTGACAGAAATATGATAGCTGCTGCTCTCGCGCATGGCCGAGAGCACCGCGATGGGCATGGCCAGCTTCAGCGCGCACGAGAAGTCGACCATCAGAACAGCCAGCATCTTCGTTACGTTGCGCGTGACGAGATACGTCAGCGCCGTGCCGCCCAGCGTATACGGGACCAGCCGGTCGGCAAGGCGCGCAGCCTTGTCCTCGGCAGTGGACTTGAGCTTTTCCGATTCCTCGATCATGTGCACGATGCGGTCGTACCGGCCTCCGCCGAGCGCCTTTTCCACGTTTACAATGCACTCGCCCTCTTCCACGACCGTCCCGGCATAGACATAGCTGCCCTCGCGCTTCGGCGCGGGCATGGACTCACCGGTGATGGACGCCTGATTGACCGTCGCCTCGCCAGAGACGACCTTGCCGTCGAGCGGAATGAGATTGCCGGTGCGCACGATCATCCGGTCGCCGGGCTTCACATCGCCGATGGGGACGAGCAGCTCGGTTTCGCCGGACTGCAGCCATACCTTGTCGACGTTCAGCGCCATCGCACCGGCCAGATCGGCGACAGACTTCTTGTGCGTCCACTCCTCCAGAATTTCACCCAGCCGCAGCATGAACATGACGGAGCCTGCGGTGTCGAAGTCACCGCGCACCATCGAGACGGTCACGGCCGTCGCGTCGAGCACGGCGACAGAGAGTTTGCCGTGCAGCAGGGCACTGAGTCCTGCACGGATGTATTTGACCGAGCGGAACAGCGCGATGGCCGTCTGCACCGGAACCGGCAGGAACAGCCGCGAGAACGCGCGGCGGCAGACGGTAAAGACGAGCTTGTCCTCATACTCGCGGTTGAGCGCGCGGGACGTATGCTCCGGCAGGCGGGCAAGCGCCCGCTCTGACGTGAACGAGAAGGACGAGAGCGCCTGCACGATATCCGCACGCGGGCAGGTATAGGTGATGACGGCGTCCTGCGTCCGGTCGAAGACCTTGACGGACACGACACCGGCAACGCCCTTCAGATCATATTCCAACAGATCCGCTTCGCGCAGCGACATCCGGCGAAGCGCGAGATGCACGCGCATACGCCCGGGCGTCTCATGCAGAATGTTACACTTCATATGCTGATTTGTACCTCCGAAAAACAGAAGAGCCGCAAAAACGGCTCTTCCTTTGCAAACCTAACGGGCTTATTCCGCGTCCGAAGCGGTATCCTCGATCACCTCAGGTGCAGCCTCGGCAGCGCGGCGGTCGTTGATGGCCTTGGCGTCTGCGTAGACATCGTCCGCACCCTCACGCACGGTCGTCACGGCCTGCATGACGCAGTCCTTGGCGCGCAGAACGGCTGCGGTGGTGTGCGCGTAAACGCTCTTTGCTTCCTTGCTGCTGAGGATCTTCAGACCGGCAGTGCCAAACAGAACGCCAGCCGCGAACAAACCAAGATGTTTCATATAATGTACCTCCTGTTCTGGATTGCTGCCGCACTCAATGTTAGATACGGCTAACAAAAATTAGACACATTTAATTTTCAGCGAGATAATACCACACATTACCTGAAAATGCAAGCCCATATCCGTAAAAAAACTATGAATTGTGCGAAAAACGCAGCCCTCGAAAGGGCTGCGTTCTGGTCAGTCAGTCCGCGATCAGCGCGGCCATGTCCGCGGCGCTGATCTGATAGACCGCACCGTCGATCCCGTTTTTCCGCAGCGCATCCAGAACGGCGGCCCGGTCATACCGGCAGCCGGTGAGCGCGCCGGTGATCGCCTCGGCGGAGAGCGTGGAGAAGAAATCGCCCCAGACGGACGCGCTGCGGATCATGCCGCGCTGCACGTCCAGCCGGAACGTGAGTTTGCCGCCGGGAAAGCGGCCTGTGCGCTCAAGATTGAAGCGCGGATTCTTGCCGTAGATCGCGTCCCATGCGGCGAATTTCTCCTGCGCCAGCTGGTTGATGCGCGCGTCGTCCTCCGGAGTGACGGTATAGGTATCCGTGCTGCCGCGCATCAGATGGCGCACCATGCAGGATTTGAACTCCTCCACAGAAAGCCTGCGCGGCAGATGCTCGGAGATATTCGTCACGCGGTCGCGCACGGATTTGATGCTCTTGGAGAGAATTTTATAGGGGTCGACCGTGGTGGACGCGACCATCTGCTCGATGTTCGTGTCATAGAGCAAAGAGCCATGGTGCACAATACAGTCGCCCAGACGGTACTGCGCGTTGCCGGAAAATTTCCTGCCGTCGATCAGCAGATCGTTGCGGCCATTGAAGCTGGCATCCGCGCCCAGCTCGCGCACGGCGTCCACGACGGGACCGATATACTGCGCGAATTCAATCTGCTGCTCCGGCGAGTGCTCAATGAACGTGAACTGCCAGCCGCCGAGATCGGTGTAGATCGTCCCGCCGCCGGACATACGGCGCACGAGATGGATCCCGTGCGCGTCGGCATACGGCTTGTTGATCTCTTCGAGAATATTCTGGTACTTGCCGACCATCAGCGTCGGCGTTGTGCGCCAGAAGAGGAAAACCGTATCGGGCAGGCGCTTTTCCGTGGCAAAATAGTTCTCAAGGCCAAAATTATAGTAAACGTCTGTCGAACCCGTCTCAATATAGATCATGCACGTCCTCCAGCGCCTCCCACGCGCGGTAGGAGCTGCGGGCCAGCGGCGCGGAGGCCACATGGCGGAAGCCCTTACTTAGCGCCAGCTGCTTATAGCGCGCAAAATCCTCCGGCGTTGCGTACCGGTCGAGCTTCCAGTGCTTTTCCGACGGCTGGAGATACTGTCCGATCGTCAGAATGTCGCAGCCGGTGGCCAGAATATCATCCATGAGGACCGAGATCTGCTCGTCTGTCTCTCCGAGGCCGACCATGAATCCGGTCTTGGTCAGGATCGTCGGATCCTTTTCCTTTACATAGCGCAGAACGCCCAGCGTCCGCTCATAGCCCGCCTGCGGGCGGACGGCCTTCTGAAGCTCTTTGACCGTCTCAATATTCAGATTGAACACATCCGGATGCGCGGCGATGACAATGTCGGCGGCCTCATGGTTGCCCTTCATGTCGCTCGTCAGCGTCTCGACCGTCGTGCCGGGGCACAGCGCGCGGATGGCGCGGACGGTCTTCGCAAAGTGCTCCGCGCCGCCGTCCGGCAAATCGTCGCGCGTCGAGCAGGTCAGAACGACGTGGCGCAGCCCCAGCTTTTTTGCCGCCTGCGCGACGTTTTCCGGCTCGTCCGGGTCGGGGGGCAGGGGCTTGCCGCACGTGACGTTGCAGAACCGGCAGTTGCGGGTGCAGATATCGCCGAGGATCATAAACGTGGCGGTGTGCTTCTGATAGCACTCGCCGAGATTCGGACAGTTTGCCGCCTTGCAGACCGTGTTGAGCTTCAGATCGCGCATCAGCTCCGCAACCTCGCTCACGGCCTGCTGGTTATAACGGACGCGCAGCCATTCAGGTTTCCGTTCCATTCCGTCTCCCGCCTTTACTTCGTTTCGACGATCGCGACCGGGGCCAGCGCGTCGATGGTGTCGCCCTCCTCGCACAGCTGACGGCGCAGAATGCCGTCCTCCGTGGCCTCGATCTGGTTGACGACCTTGTCCGTCTCGATCTCGTACAGGGCGTCGCCCTTGTGGATCTCGTCGCCCTCGTCCTTGAGCCAGGCGCACAGAACGCCGCTCTTCATTTCGGGCTGCAATTTCGGCATAACAAGCTGCTTTTCCATAATCAAATGCTCCTTTTCATTACATCAGACAATCCAGTAATTCTTCCGCCCGTTCGCCCGCAAGCGTCCGGCAAAGCTCCAGAAACAGCGCCGGATCGAGCCGGACGCCGTTCAGCATGGCGCACAGCGCCTGCGCGTCAAGCGCGTCAGAGCGCACCTCGGCATTGCGGAGCAGGCCGCGCCTGGCCTCATACCGCACAAAAATCGGTTTCCCGGCAAATTCGGCACTCTTTTCATACGTAAAGGCCGGGGTCTTGCCCCACGTCCAGTCCCACGCATGATAAGTCTCATCCGCAAGCCTCCGTACCTCGGCCAGCTGCGGCTCTGTCAGCCGGATCTGCTCCGAGCCGGGCGGCAGCAACTGCTCCGCCAGCCGCTTTGCGAACGTGACGATCTCGCAGTCGTCCTTGAGATAAGGGCGCAGATTCGTGACCGTGCAGATGGCCGATTCCGTTCCCTTGGAGCAGAACGCGTCGTTTTTCCTGCCGGTCGTGATCTCATCCAGCAGCGACAGGTCGGAATCAAACAGCAGCGTCCCATGGTGCAGGACGCGCCCGCCCGCGATCTTCTGCGCACTGCCGGAGATTTTTTTGCCGTCCACGGCGATATCGCAGGTGCGGTTTTTCTGCGCCGGAACGCCGAGCGCGTTCAGCGCCCGGATGACCGGCTCCAGACAGCGGTCGTAGTCGAGCGGCCCCGTCTGGTCGGATATGAGCGTATAGTTGAGGTTCCCAAGGTCATGATAGACCGTCCCGCCGCCCGACATCCGGCGCACGACGGGAATACCCCTGTCCAGAAGCGCACGCATATGCACCTCCCGGCAGATATTCTGATAGCACCCGACGACGACAGCAGGCCGGTTGCGCCACAGCAGCAGCACATCGCCCTCACGGTAGGTGCGGAACACATAGTCCTCAAACGCCTGATTAAAATACGGGTCATGCGATGTTGTTTCGATTTGAATCATGCGGAAATCCTTCCGTTTCTGATTTCTTTTTTTATTTTATCACAGGTATCCACAAAAAACAACAGAAAGCTGCGGGCGCGCACCGAAAGCCTTCCCCACTGGAGAAGGTGGCCCGAAGGGCCGGATGAGGGCCGGGGAACAGTTTCAATTTTTGGAAATCTCAAGCAAAATACAACTGCCTCAACCGCATCAGTCTGCTCCGCTTCGCTCCGCAGCCAGCTTCCCCGGAGGGAAAGCCTTGCCGCGTTCCCGCAGCCTCCGCATCACGCTCGGGTAGCGCGACGCGTCCGTATGCGGCAGGAATCTGGCCGCCTGCATATTCTCTACGAATTTTTCCATCTCCCCGAACTGTACATACGTCGCAAGCGCGCGGATCTGATCCAGCCGCGCCCGGCAGCCCGTATCCAGCAGCAGGCGTTTTGCGCCTGCGAGGGAGGAGTTGCCGAGAATTTTGAATTTTTCGCGCGGCAGATCGGGGTACAGACCGACCGTGATCGCGGATTCCAGATCATAATGCGTCCCGAAGCCGCCCGCGAGATAGAACGCGCCGATCTCCGACGGACTGACGTTCACGCTTTCCAGAAGCGTTGCGACCATCGTATGCGCGGCGGCCTTGCAGGTCAGAAATTCCCCGATGTCGTCCTGTGTAAAATAGAGCGGCACATTGCCGTCGTAGGCGTAGATGATGGCCGGGACGTTGCGCTGTCTGGTATCGTCCCACACGTCGCGGATGCACGGCGAGGCGCTTTTCTGCAGATTTCCCGCCGAATCGATCCAGCCGGACAGAAACCCCTCCGCGATCAGATCGAGAATGCCGGAGCCGCAGATGCCCTTCGGCGCGAGACCCCCGACCGTCTCGTACCGGAGCCGGTTGTCAGGCCCGATTTTGATGCGGCAGATCGCGCCCGGCTCGGCGCGCATACCGGATCTGCTGACCGCGCCCTCAAGCGCAGGCCCGGCGGCTCCCGCTCCCATGAGCAGAAATTCCCGGCAGCCGAGCACCAGCTCGCCGTTTGTGCCGATATCGAGAAACAGCGCCAGATCCTCCCGCGTGTCGAGATCCGTCATCAGAAGACCGCTCGTGATATCGCCGCCCAGGTAATTTGCGATCGCGGGCATACAGAAAATATTCCCCGCGATGGGAAGTCCAAGCTCCGATGCGCGCAGCACGCCGGGGTCAAAAAATACCGGCGTATAGGGACTCTGGAACACCTGCCACGGGTCGCAGCCGAGGAAAAAGTGCAGCATCGTCGTATTGCCGCCGACCGTCATGGCCGAGACAGCCTCCGGCGGAACACCAGCCTGCGCGCAGCAGCGCTCGATCATCTGCCGCACGTCGTCAAGCGTCAGCGCCTGAAGCGTGTGCAGATTGTCAAGGTTCTCCTTCACAGCCAGAATGCGGTCGAGGATGTTTGCGCCGAACTGCGTCTGGCTGTTGGTACAGGCTGCCTCCGCAAGCGTCTTCCCGGAGAGCAGGTCGACAAGCTCCATCTGCATCGTCGTGCTGCCGATATCGAGGCAAAGACCATAATTCCGGTCTGTCGTGTCCCCCGGCTCGACGCGCACGACATCCGTCCCGCCCGCACCCGGGCAGAGCGTCACCGTAACGCGATAGCCCGCCTCGTGCAGCACCGGATACAGCTGCTGCATACACCCGAGCGTCAGACGGCAGCCCTCCGGCAGCGCGGCCAGCAGCCGTTCCCGCGCGGCAAGCATATCTCCGGCGGACGGCTCCGGCAGCGTCAGATATCGTTTTTCCGTCAATGCATTCATAAAGACTCCTCACGCCCGGCTTCCCAGCAGGAAGCAGAGGATCCCGTAGCCGGGGGCAAGCAGGTCGAAGACCCACCGGTTCGCGTCGACGCTGCGCTCGCCCATATCGATCACGGCGGTCGCGTTTTTCAGCCGCTTCGCCGTTTTGTAAAGCCTTCTGTCCTGATGCCCGTGCGCCTCTCCGGCGCGCATCCAGCGGTCAAAAATGCCGTCCAGATACGCGTGGATCAGCAGCTCCGTGGCCATGGAGCGCTCCGTAATGTGCAGCTGCGCGCCGTGCTCCGCCGCGTAGCCGTCCAGAATCATGCGGCTGAGCGGCAGCGAGCCGTTGCCCCGCTGCCGCAGATAGGTCATAAGCGCGCCGTTCGTCGTCAGATGCACGGCGCGGTCCGTATAGGAAAGCTCCACGCCCTCCGGCAGCCTCTGTGTTTCCATGCAATGCGCTTCCTTTGTTTTTTCTTATCTTACCACATCCCGCGCAGCCGCGCAAGGCTTCCCTTATCCTGCGGAGCATGGCACGAAAATGCCCGGACGGCAGCGCGTCCGGGCATTTTGTCAGGTCTGCTCGTCAGAAATGGGAGGCTGCGGCTCCTCCGGCGGTGCAGGCTCCTCGTCAGGGGGAACGGCTGTGCCGGGGTCTTCCTCAGCGGGAGGCGCAGACTCTTCCGGGTCCTCGACGGGCGGCTCCTCCGGAACGGGTGCCGGGCAGGCGGGCGTCTGGGGCTGATCCCAGTAATATTCGCCCGTCATATCCTCGTCATAGCGCAGCCGGAGCGTTCCGCCGCCAAGCAGGTCGCGCAGGATATCGACGTGGCAGTAGCCGCCGTCAAGCTGCATGATGTTCCAGTAATAGCTTTCGCTGCCGCGCATACCACTGACGGTCTGGCAGGTAAGGCCCGCCTCATCGCACAGCAGCTGCCAGCTCTGCGCCATGCTTTTGCTGTCGGCAATGCCCTGGCAGAGCGCGGAATAGACCGGGGTGCGGCTGGTGCCCTCCTGATATGGGAAGCGCTCGGCCAGATACGTAAACAGCAGCGAGGCCTTTTCCGTCTCACTCGTGCAGTAGCGGACATAAATTTCCGCCGCGCGCAGACTCTCGGATACGTCCTGCTGCATACTCCACAGCTCCAGCCGGGAGGCCGGATAGTCGAATACCAGCTCCACAATGCGGTTGCGGGCGTCAGCCGGATAGGACGTGACGGTCAGCTCCGGCTGCGCGGACTGCTCCTTCAGATGCGCGCCGCAGTAATCCTGCACAAGCGCCGCATAGTCGGGCTGGCCCGGATAGGTCGCGTAGAGCGTCAGATGGTCGTCGTAATTCTCCAGCGCCTGACACAGCAGACGCTTTGCCTCCGACTCGCTGCCGACATATTCGATCTCGTCCAGCGGCGTGCGCACATCGCGGAACGTGATATCGATCCTGATCTCGTAATAGGCGACGATCAGCGTACAGTCGTGCGTGATATAGTCGATGGCGTACGCGCCGATCGGATCCTCGCGCGAAAACTCGTACACGGCGGCGGGAAGATCCTCCTCGACGTCGCCGGAATATTGGCTCGTATGGATCACGCCATGCTCCACGCCGTTCTGCACGAGCGTCCGCAGGGCGTTCTTGAGCGATTTATAATCGCGAACCGTCAGCACGTCGCTCTGCGGCTCGGCCTTTGTGCCCGTGTTGTGCGGGGTCACAAGGGTGTAGGAGGACGGGACCAGCCTGCTGCACCCGCACAGGGCTGCCAGCAGCAGAGCAAGCGCAGCCGTCATCATCCAGCGTTTCAAAGCAGCCCCTCCTTGCCGTTATAATTCCTCACCCGAGACGCGGAAGCCCTCGCCCAGGACCTGGTGCGCGGGAAGCAGGATCACAAACGCGTCCGGATCGATCTCACGCACGATGGATTTCAGCTCCGGCAGCTCCTTCTGCCGCACGGCGGACATCAGCACGGGCCGGGGACTGCCGGTATAGCTGCCGCTGCCCTCCAGTACGGTCGCGCCGCGGTCGAGCCGGGTTCCAATCTGCTCGGAGACGGTCTGGTAGTGCTCGGAGATGATCAGCGCGACGGTCGAATGATCCAGCCCGTAGAGCAGCTGATCCATCACGAACGACGATGCCGCCAGCGGAAGCGCACTGTAGAGCGTCTTGGACAGATCGTGGAACACGATGCCGGTCAGCGTGATGATGAACAGGTCGATCGCCAGCATGACCTTGCCGAGACTGGCCGAGCGGAAGCGGCGGCGCAGCAGTCTGGCTGCAATATCGGAGCCGCCCGTCGAGCCCCCGGACAGGAACACAAGGCCGATGCCAAGCCCGACAAGAATGCCGCCATAGAGGCTGTCGAGCAGAATTTCCGTTTTCGGCGCGGGGATAAAGGCGAACAGATCGATGAATACGGAGCTCAGCAGCATCCCGGACAGCGAACCGAACAGAAATTTTCTGCCAAGCTTCTTTGCGCCGAGGACAAACAGCGGTACGTTCAAAAGCATGGTGATCACGCCGATCTGGCCGAAGCCCAGAAGCTCGCGCAGGACCATCGCCAGACCGCTCATGCCGCCGACGTTCAGATTGTTCGGCTCCAGAAACAGATCGAAGCCGAGTGCGAAAATGGCGCTGCCAAGGGTGATCTTCCATCCCATCTGCCAGATGGTCTTGAGCGTTTCACGTTTCAAACCGTCGTCCTCCCGTACTTCTTTTTTATCAGATATCCAGCTTCATCTGTGTTTCGCCGACGTCCTCTCCGCGCAGGAGCGCGCCTGCGGCGGGCAGCGTCCGGGCCGAATAGCGGCCTACGTTGCTGAGCGGTGTTTTTTCCAGCTCCGCGGCCGATTCGATGGCGGCCTTTCGCTTCAGGCTCATCACAGCGACGCCCTGCGTCGCGCGCGTGGTCTTGGCGGAAAGCTGCGCCGTGGAGAACACGAGCACGCGCCCGTCCGTTGCGCGGATGACGATCTGCTTTTCCTCCGGCAGATCGATCACGGCCCGGAGCGGGCTCTTGTCGGAGTATGCGCCCGTCAGCCGCTTGCGGTTGGATTTGGTGTCATAGCAGCTCGCAGCGACCTTCGCCGCCTTGCCGTTTTCAAAGACGAAGAGCAGATTGCCCTCGTATTTTCCGGGGAAAATGACCGTCAGGAAGCTCTCGCCCTCATCGAAGCCGAGCTTACCGGGCAGGAAATCGCCGAGCGTGGAGGCTTTTCCGTCGGCAAAATCGGAAATTTTCGTCTTGTAGACCTGATATTTGTCGGTAAAGACCAGCATCTCCTCACTGTTCTGCGCCGGGCGGGTCAGAAGCAGGCTGTCGCCCTCCTTGAATTTCTGTTCGCCGGACATCCGCAGCGACTGCGCTGTGATCTTCTTGAAATAGCCCTCGCGGGAGAGGAAGACCGTGACGGGATAGTCGTTTTCCGGCTCGTCGTCCGGCTCCTGCGGAAGCTCGTGGTCATACACAAGGGTCGTCCTGCGCTCCTTACCGTATTTCTGCGCGACCTGCTCCAGCTCCTTGCAGATGAGCGCCTGCACCTTTTTCTCAGAGCCGAGCGTCGCTTCGAGGTCGGCGATCTCCTTTTCAAGGGACTCCGTCTCCTTCAACCGGTTCAGGATGAATTCCTTGTTGATGTTGCGCAGCTTGATCTCCGCGACGTATTCCGCCTGTACCTGATCGATGCCGAAGCCGATCATGAGGTTCGGGACGACCTCCGCATCCAGCTCCGTCTCGCGGATGATGCGGATGGCCTTGTCGATATCGAGAAGAATTTTGCCGAGGCCCTTCAGCAGGTGCAGCTTGTCCTTCTTTTTGTTCATCTGGAAATAGAGCCTGCGCCGGACGCATTCGGTGCGCCACGCCGTCCACTCGGAGAAAATTTCGCGCACGCCCATCACGCGCGGCATACCGGCAATGAGAATGTTGAAGTTGCAGCCGAACGCATCCTGCAGCGTCGTCGTCTTGAACAGCTTCTGCATGAGCTTGTCCGGGTCCGCGCCGCGCTTCAAGTCGATGGTGAGCTTCAGACCGTTCAGGTCGGTTTCGTCGCGCATATCGCTGATCTCGCGGATCTTATTTGCCTTGATCAGCTCGGCGACCTTATCGAGAATAATTTCCGTGGCGGTCGTGTAGGGGATCTCGTAGATCTCGATCATGTTCCCGTCCTTGACATAGCGCCACTTTGCCCGCAGGCGGAACGAGCCGCGGCCCGTTTCGTAGATCTGCTGCATCTGGGCAGGATCATACAGAATTTCGCCGCCCGTCGGGAAATCCGGGGCCGGAAGCGTGTCCAGCAGATCCGCGTTCGGGTTTTTGATGAGCGCGATCGCCGTGCGGCAGACCTCGGCCAGATTGAACGAGCAGATATTCGACGCCATGCCGACAGCGATGCCCATGTTGGCCGAGACCAGCACGTTCGGGAACGTTGTCGGCAGCAGCACAGGCTCCTGCATGGAGCCGTCGTAATTGTCGACAAAATCGACGGTATCGGCGTCGATATCGCGGAACAGCTCGGCGCAGATCGGCTCGAGCTTCGCTTCGGTGTAACGCGAGGCGGCGTAGGCCATATCGCGCGAATAGACCTTGCCGAAGTTACCCTTGGAGTCGACGAACGGGTGCAGCAGCGTCTCGTTGCCGCGCGCCAGACGCACCATCGTCTCATAGATGGCGGCGTCGCCGTGCGGGTTCAGCTTCATCGTCTGGCCGACGATGTTGGCGGATTTGGTGCGGGGCTTTGTGAGAAGCCCCATTTCGTACATGGTGTACAGAAGCTTGCGGTGCGACGGCTTGAAGCCGTCGATCTCCGGAATGGCACGCGAGACGATGACCGACATGGCGTAGGGCATATAGTTGGACTCCAGCGTCTGACAGATCGGCTGCTCGAGCACCTCCGCCCGCAGCCCCATCACATTCGGGTCGTCATGCTTCCTGCTTTCCGGTTGTTTTTTCTTTGGCATAGTTGATCGTTCCTTATCGTTCGTTCCTCAAAGCCTTCCCCTAGGGAGAAGGTGGCCCGAAGGCCCTTTGTAGGGGCCGATGCCCACACGGCCCGTTGGGAAGTTACGAATTCGCCGTAGATTCCCGTAAAAACAGTGCATTCTGCCGGGCGGACAGAGTCGTCCGCCCCTACAGAGAGCAGGGCCGTAAAAGATTATTTGTAGGGGCCGACGACTCTGTCGGCCCATTGGGCAGTTGCGAATTCGCCGAAGATTTTCGCAAAATCGGTGCATCCTGCCGGGCCGATGTGGGCATCGGCCCCTACAACGGGTACGGGAGCGCCCAAGGATTCGCTTTGAATAAAGGGAAGCCTTGGGGGCGCATCTCACGACACATCCAGCTGGTCGAGATATTTATATCCGTTTTCCGCGATATGCTCCTTGCGGCCCTGTAAATTATCGCCCAGCAGCAGGTCAAAGATCTGCATCGTGCGTTCCATATCCTCTGGCATGACCTTGATGAGCCGGCGCGTAGCGGGGTTCATGGTCGTCATCCACATCATCTCGGGATCGTTTTCGCCAAGGCCCTTGGATCGGTTGATGGAAAGCTTCTTGCCCTCCAGCTTCTTGACGATCTCGGATTTTTCCGCGTCGGTGTATGCAAACCACGTCTTGTCCTTGCACGTGATCTCATACAGGGGCGATTCCGCGATATACACATAGCCCTCCTGAATGAGCGTCGGGCACAGCCGGTAGATCATGGTCAGAATCAGCGTGCGGATCTGGTAGCCGTCGACGTCGGCGTCGGTGCAGATGATGACCTTGTTCCAGCGCAGATTTTCCAGGTCAAACGCGGACAGATCCTTCGTCTTCTTCGTCTGCACCTCCACACCGCAGCCAAGCACGCGGATGAGGTCGGTGATGATGTCGGACTTGAAAATGCGGTCGTAATCAGCCTTCAGACAGTTCAGAATCTTGCCGCGTACAGGCATGATGCCCTGAAATTCCGCGTCGCGCGAGAGTTTGACCGAGCCGAGCGCGGAATCGCCCTCGACGATATAAATTTCGCGCTTCGACACGTCCTTCGTGCGGCAGTCGACGAATTTCTGCACGCGGTTGGCGATATCAAGATTGCCGGTCAGCTTTTTCTTGATGTTCAGACGCGCCTTTTCCGCCGATTCACGGCTCCGCTTGTTGACCAGCACCTGATCGGCAATGCGGTCGGCCTCCTGTTTGTTTTCGATGAAATAGACATGCAGCCGGTCGCGGAAAAATTCCGCCATGGCGTCCTGCACGAATTTGTTCGTGATGGCCTTTTTTGTCTGGTTCTCATACGAGGTCTGCGTGGAGAAGCAGTTCGTCACCAGCACCAGACAGTCGGCCACGTCCTGAAACGTGATCTTCGATTCGGACTTCGTGTATTTGTTCGTCTGCTTGCAGTAGGCGTCAATGGCGTAGACAAAGGCGTTTTTGACGGCCTTTTCCGGCGCGCCGCCGTGTTCGAGCCAAGAAGAATTGTGATAGTATTCGAGACGGTTGACACGGTTCGAGAAGCAAAGGGCGGCGGAAATGCGCACCTTGTATTCCGGCTTGTCTTCACGGTCGCGGCCTTTGCGCTCGGCCTCCCAGAACTGCGGCATGGTCAGCGTCTGCTCACCTGCAATTTCATTTACATAATCCAAAATGCCGTTGGGATAGCAGTAATCCGTCTTGACGAATTTGCCGCCTTCCTGATCGCGGAACGTGAACGTCACGCCCGCGTTGACGACAGCCTGCCGCTTGAGCGTGTCCTCAAAATATTCCTTCGGAATGTTGATGTCGGTGAAGACGGCCAGATCGGGCTTCCAGCGGAAGACGGAGCCGGTGGCCTTGCGGTCGGTCGGCTCCTTTTTCATCTTGCCGACAAGCTCGCCCTTTTCAAAATGCAGCGTGTATTTAAACCCGTCGCGGCGGACGGTCGCGTCAAAATACTCGGATGAATACTGCGTGGCGCAGGAGCCGAGGCCGTTCAGGCCCAGCGAGAATTCATAGTCGCCGCCCGCGTTGTTCTGGTACTTACCGCCTGCGTAAAGCTCGCAGAAGACAAGCTCCCAGTTGTATTTTCCCTCTTTTTCGTTCCAGTCGACCGGACAGCCGCGCCCGAAGTCCTCGACCTCAATGGAATGATCCTCATAGCGCGTCACGAGAATTTGCCGGCCGTAGCCCTCGCGCGCTTCGTCGATGGCGTTGGACAGAATTTCAAAAACGGCGTGCTCGCAGCCCTCCAGGCCGTCCGAGCCGAAAATGACCGCCGGCCGCAGCCGGACGCGGTCCGCGCCCTTTAAAGACGAGATGGACTCGTTTCCATAGGCTTTTTGTTCTTTCATGCGGATTCCTCACAATATTTCGTGCTGTAACGGGCATTCCACCCACTATAATTAGATATAGTATACGGTTTTTTTACTCCAAAGTCAAGGTTTGCCGCAAAGCCCGCAGGATATACGGCGGCCTGCCCAGCGTTCGCGGACGGGGAAAATTTTCGTGTTTTTCCGTTTGGTGATTGCAAAGTTTTCGGTTTCGGTTTATGATATATGATGTGAAGTGTAGTACAAAATCGGCAGAAGCTTCTGCCATGCGCTGGACAGGGAAAGATTTATGAAAATTGGATTTGACAATCAGAAGTATTTGAAGCTGCAGTCCGAACGGATCCTGGAGCGCGTCGCGCATTTCGGCGGCAAGCTCTATCTGGAATTCGGCGGCAAGCTTTTTGACGACTATCACGCCTCGCGCGTCCTGCCCGGCTTCCAGCCGGACAGCAAGATGAAGGTGCTGCTGCAGCTCAAGGAGCAGGCGGAGATCGTCATTGCCATCAACGCAGCCCACATCGAAATGAACAAGCGCCGGGGCGATCTCGGCATCACCTACGATCTGGATGTCATGCGCCTGATCGACACGTTCCGTTCCATCGGGCTCTATGTCGGCAGCGTCGTCATCACGCAGTACGCGGGCCAGCAGGCCGCCGAGGCATTCCAGCGCAAGCTGGAGGCGCTGGGCGTGAAGGTCTACCGGCACTATCCCATCGCGGATTATCCTTCGAATATCAATCTCATCGTTTCCAATGAGGGCTACGGCAGAAACGAGTATATCGAAACCAGCCGCCCCATCGTCATTGTCACGGCCCCCGGCCCCGGCTCCGGCAAGATGGCGACCTGCCTCAGCCAGCTCTATCAGGAGCATAAGCGCGGCGTGAACGCGGGCTACGCAAAATATGAGACGTTCCCGATCTGGAACCTGCCGCTCAAGCACCCGGTCAACCTCGCCTACGAGGCGGCGACGGCC
>OJAM01000116.1_pt1 | contig 37314 bp, 47 predicted proteins | sample 1589071 | NCBI WGS metagenome assembly OJAM01 (sample SAMN03283243) | human gut metagenome | biome: human-associated habitat; material: feces | host: Homo sapiens | place: Peru | collected 2012
TTGTCATAAAGGAAATTGGAATAAATTTTCCCGCAAATGTTTAAATTTTTTTGAGACATTTTCCTAAATTATTGACAATTACTTATAAAATTTTACATCATATATTTTAAGATACCTCTCTTACTATTAAAATTTGCCCAACACTTAAAGTTGTATTCTTAAGATTATTTAAAGTTATTAATTTATCAACAGTAGTATTAAATTTTCTAGCAATCTGATATAAATTATCTCCAGGTTTTACCGTATATATAGTTTCTAATTCATTAGGAACTATTAATTTTTGTCCAATAGATATCATATTACTAGTTAAATTATTAGCCTTTTTAAGTTCATCAACTGTTGTATTCAATTCTGATGCAATAGAATAAAGAGTATCTCCCTTCTTTACAATATATTCCTTAGTTTGTAGACTAGAACCAGGAACCTTCAATAATTTCCCAATAGTTAAAACATTACTAGTTAACCCATTAAGTTTCTTTAATTCATCAACAGTCGTATTATATTCCAAAGCTATCTTATATAAAGTATCTCCAGACTTAACCTTATACACACTTCCCTCTTCTATAGACATAACTGTTGATGGAATATTAAGCACTTGACCAATCGTCAACAAGTTTGTTGATAGATTATTTAATTTCTTAAGTTCATCCACAGTTGTATTCAAATCTTTTGCAATAGAATATAAAGTATCACCCTTCTTCACCGTATAAGTATTTGTAACAAGTTCTTTCTTAGGTACATAAGGTAACCCCTTATACTCTAATACAGCCTTTATAACAGCCTCCCCAAGCTCCTTATATTTATCTTCAACAAACTTCCTATCTTTATCATTATCAATAAAACCATATTCTACTATAACAGGCTCAGTAACCCCAGTATTTCTCAACATATAATAATAATCCTTAGAACTACCTGTTGGTAATCTCCTCTGATAAGTTTTCCTAGTCTTCTGTCCCGTATCCCCAATATTATTTAATATATTATTTGCCAAAATAGAATTATTACGAAGTGCATAGATTACTTCTGCACCTTCGCCACCTGGTGATGGTCAAAGTGCAACTATTTTCTATTTTTTCTTACATATTTTTTTCTAATATAAAATCTCTTTATATCACTGCTATATGTGATATTCGCAAAACTAATTTCGGCAGAATTTTTTACATAAATAATCTTTCCTACATATTGTTTATATGTATCCATAACTATTAGTAAGTAATAAACAGTATTCAATAACATTATTGTATCTATCTTTCTATTCGAAAAATATTTCCCATGTTGACTAGGATTTCTTCTAACTTTTTTATTTGTTTTAATTTTAATTCTTTTATTAAAATCAACAGTTTCATATATTACATTAATATTATCATTTAGCACTAAGATCGGAATTACTTCAAAATTGTCATCGGATGTATTATCAATTATTTCTACTATAGGTAGCAATATATCTTTTCTTTTTAAGCAACCCTTATCTGATAAAAATTGCGAGCATAATTCATCTATTACTGATAATATTCCTGTATTAGCCAACGCATAATCCTTCTGATAAAACGAATTTTTTATTTGTTTTAATATTGTTTTATGTCTATATGGAATTTTGAATAATAATTCATTAAACAATTTTTCAAGTTTTGCTTTATCAAAATATTTTAACATATATTTATCAAATTCTTTTTCTGAATTTACTATGGTTGTCAGGCTTTTTAATTCGTCAGAAGAAATGTCATAAGGGATAGTCCAAATATATTCACTTAACTTTTCTGAATATTCTATCCAATTTAGCAAACTATCTGGATTTTCTCTCGCTTTTTCCCAACTCTTTGATAATTCATCAAAATATGATGTCATTTTAGGTAAACTATCAATTATCTGTGATGTAATCGGTTTTAAAGCTTCTGAAAGTTTTTTTGCAATTTCTTGCATTGGATTCATCTGTTTTACTATGCTAGAAATCAGTTCGTTTTGCATAGAAATAATTGGTTTCATTGTTTCCACTAATCTATGATTAAAATCAAAATAACTAGGTTTTATACTCTCTAAAATTGATTCTGAAAACTTTTGTAGTGGAGAAGATAAATTAGTATTAATTAAATCACTAAAATAATTATTTATTTTTATTGCTGGTAATAAATTTTTACTAAAACTATTGGATATGGATAATGGTGAAGGAATTTTAACTATAGGAAAATCATTTTTTATAACATTTGAATTCAAAGGGCTAGATAATAATTGATTGGAATTTTCTTTCTCATATTCAGATAACTCTATAACATCATCTGGATTCCCTATTCTTTTAATATATTCTAGACCACCATCTACTGCTATGCTGCCACAAGTACATCTTTTTAAATCATTATTATCTTTTGACTCAATAATATCTTTACATTTTTTACATTGCGCTTTATTACTTATTATTTTATTTTCCATACTACTTACTCCATAATAATTAAAATATAACTTTATTTCATTTCAATTTCTTTTTCATCTACATATTCGTAGTTTAGCGCATTATTACTAGTAACTACACTTTCACCAATTTCTTTTTCTAAGTCTTCTCTGGCATTACCAGCAATTTTACCACCACGTCTTGCTACTTCAATATTTTCATTTAAGCCTTTTGGATTTTTCTTTTTAGCTATTTCTCTTGTTGCAATTTCTCCTAAATCAGCTAATGCTACTTCAACATCTGTCATATTATCTCTTAATGATTCTTTTCTAAGACCTTTAAATGATTTATATTGTTTTGCAGTCATACCAGACCATTCTTTATAAATTTCATTTGTTAAAATTGCATATTCTTTTTGTTCAGTTATTCCGCCATCTTTCCATACATCAGTTAGTTGTTTTCTATCTTGAATACCTTTTATTCTTTTAGCAATCCATTTTTCATCATAACCCGTTGCTCTATACAAATCTATTGATCTTTGAGCTGCTAGTGACGGATCAAATGTTTCATCTATTCTCTCACTACCCAATTTTGCTAGCCATTGTTTAATTGGTTCTGCATTCTTACTAGGAATTGATTCAATAATTCTAAACATCCCTTCAATATCAACAACATCAGTATTATAATATTTACCATCAGAAGCTTTTAATTTAAGTTGGTTACAATTTGTAACCGACTCATTTCCTTCTTGTTTTAGTCTATGTTTTAATACTTTCCAATAATTTCTTGGATTATCACTTTCAGATACAACTCCAACTATGTCAACAACACTAATATAATATTTTTCATCTTCTTTATCCCATACAGTTCTAATAGTTTCATTTTTAAATATTTTATTTACTAAATGCATTTTATCTTGATTCATAAGTTACCTCCTACTCTATTTCAAATTCAGATAAATCAATTATATCTTCAAAATTTTATTAAATAAATCTTTATGATTTAAATCTATACTAATCATACATCATATCTACATAACTCATTACACTATCTTTAATACCCATTTTTTCAGCATATGAAGATAGTTTAACAAGATCCTTATCCTTTCTTTTTATATACTCTCTTATACTATGTTTAATATGTTCAGAATCCATTCTATTTTTAGATCTAATAATATCACATATACATCTTTCGACGTCATATGCTTTAACTTTATTACCTATAGGTGTTTCTACTTCAACAAGTCCAAGTTCATAAATATCATTATCAACATAAAACACATTATGTTTTCTTAAATGAACACTATTATAACTTCGTTTTACTGTTATATCATATACAACAGTTGAAGCCTCTATAGATAGGCCATGAAAATATAAAGCAGTCATATGAGAATATATTATATTAGGCATACTTAAACCAAAGACATAATAATTATCTTCAATTTTATTAGTATCAATATAAATACCGGTTGCTACTTTTTTTATAAGTTCTTTTTCTTGCATAATTGAAAGATACATCCTGTGTATATCAAACATATCTAATTCCTTTGAAGTAATATATCCATTATTTTTTTTCATAAGTTCTTCAATAATTTCGATATTACTTTTATCTTGAAATTCTTTTATAGTTAATTTTTCCATACTATACCTCTTTTTGACTTTTCTACTGAAATTATACCATAATCAGTAATTTTGTCAAGTCAATAGAATTGTTTTTAACATTTATATCAGTTTTGATGATTATATATTTAGCAATTCATGTTATAATAGAAGACATTTAGGAGATGATATCGTGTTTAAAGATATAGAGAAAAATTATAAAAAGAATTTAAGAGAAACTAAATTTAATAAATTCTACTGGATTACATCATTTTTATTAATTTTAGGTTCTTCGTTATTACAAATTTCCGATAATATTAAGCCGTATTTTATTTATACCTTACTTTTTATTTTCGTTATAGGATATTTTATAATAAATTATATTAAAACTATGAAAAATGTTAATATAAAAAAGAAAATTAATATTATAGAAAAATTAAAAATTTATAGTAGCGAAGTCGAAAAACAAAATTTTAATAATATCATACTATTATTGAAACAATATAACTTCAAAACTAAAAATGATTTGAAATTAGCTATTGATTATTATAATAGTGAAAAACCAATTAAAGTAGAATCAGATTATCTAGGATGGATTGTTTCTATTTCATTAACATTATCATCCTTTATTGAAATTGCATATAACACTGAAACACAGGCAATAGATACAACCAAAATATCAGTTATACTTGGTTCTGCGTTAGGAATTATAATTGGATTTTTAATACCTATAATCATCTTTAAAATAATAATTAATAAATCATTCACTTCAAAGAAAACCATTCGTTCAAACTTGAGTGATGACTTATCTTATATATATTTAAACTTTGATAAGTATAAAAATCAGCTATCAAAAAAGTAATAAGTATAACTATATAATATTCAACTTCTGCCCATCTTGGGTAGAAGTTTTAACTTGTGTCCAAGTTGAACACAAGTTATAATTTGGCTTACAAAAAATTATATTACATGTTAATTTGTCATTTTTTTAACCTCGTAGCGATATGCGACGAAGTTATAACTTTCGACCAACACGGTCGTATGTTAACCTTATCCCAATTTGGGACAAAGTTATTTATCTTTAGGTTTCGGACCAATTTGGGCCGAAGTTATAATTGTGATATATACGAGTTTTAATTTTATGTACTATTTTGTGCATAATGCACAGAATTTTTAAATCATGAATTTATAGAAAATTTCAATATTTTTATTCTTATCAATTTCAATTTTATCAATTAATGTTTGTAAAAGTTCTCTAGTAGGTTTCTTTATATCAATTAATTCTCTTATTCTTTTTTCATATTCTTCTAATTCTTTTGTTTTGATACTTTCTTTTTTAATATTTTTATATCTTTCTAAATCTAACTGGGACTTATTCAAAAGTCTTTCTGTTTCCTGTGATAACCTTTTATAAGTAGCCTCTGAAATATTACCTCTAAACTTATCTTCATATAACATATCTATTTTTGAGATATATTCTTTTATCTTATTTTCTAAATATCTTATCTTTTCCTTATTATCATCCTTACTACTATTTTTATCTGCTATTTCCTTTGATAAGACTTTAGAATCAATTTTATTAATATAATCTTTACAGGTTGTTCTTACTACTTCAAGTAAAGCTTCTTCTAATTTATCATATGGCATAAAATGTGGTTCACATAGTCTTCTTCTTGGATCTCTTGCATATTTATTACAATTAATAGTCCAATAATTATGATTTTTTCGGTACGTAATAGTTAATGCATTACCGCATTCTTTGCAAAATAGTAAATTTTCAAATAATCTTTTTTCTCTATTACTAACACTTACATTAGTCCTTTTGACATTACCTTGTATTCTTTCAAATGTTAGTTTATCAACTAATGGTTCATGTGTTCCAGGAACTATGTCCCAATTGCTTTTTGGAAGAGATTTTTTCTTTTTAGATTTATAATTTACTTTGGTCTGTGTACTTTGAACCATGTCACCTGTATACATTCTATTCTTTAATATCTTTTTAACTGATGATGTAGTCCATTGTTCATTATATCTCATTTTAGAATTAGGATTTTTTCGTTTTAAACTGCTAGGTGTTTTAATTTTATTATCATTTAAATATGAAGTTATATCAGATAACCCTACACCATTAGCAGCCATTTCAAATATTTTTTTAACTACTGGCGCATATTCTGGATCTGGTATTAAATGCCCTTTTTCTTCTGGATCTTTCATATAACCATAACTTGGATTACTTCCAATAAACTTACCTTTCTTTCTTTTATCATTTAAAACACTTCTAATTTTAATAGAATTTTGCCTACTATAATAATCATTACAAGCAATTATAAATGTCGATGAATCATTACTTGCTTGATTAATTGCACTATCGTAGTTTTCTTGTAATGATATAAATCTTATATTATTTTCTGGAAAAAAGTTTTCTATATAATATCCTGTCATAACATGATCTCTACCTAATCTTGATAAATCTTTTACTATAACCAAATTAGCCATTTTGTTTTTAATGTCTTCAATCATTTTAGTAAATCCAGGTCTTTCAAAATTAGTACCAGAATATCCGTCATCAACATATTCTCCAACAAATATAAAACCTTTTTCTTTTACAAAATTCATTAATAAATTTCTTTGATTAGTAATACTTTCACTTTCTGATTCATAAGATTTTCCTTCATCTGCTTCAGATAATCTTATATATATGACAGCTCTATAAATATTATTTGGCATTTGTATCAATCCGTTATACATTTATTACTCCTTTCTTTTTTGTATAACAATCAAAGCCATATAAAGTATAATACTTTATATTCAAACTCGCGAATGTGCTAATTTTTAATTAGTACACTTTTTATATATTTATTTAACAAATCCACCAAATTAAGAGCATTATCATCTTTTTTAAAAGTTTCCGTAATTTTAAACATAAGCCACCTCATAAAATTTTATGAGTGTCTTTTTCATTTTATTTCTTATTCCTCCTCGTATATATCACTTAATAATTTTTTTAATTCTTCTTGTTCTTCAATAGTTGCTTCATTTTTAGGTATTAACTTACCATGCCAGTATTCATTACCATCTTCATCTTTATAATAAATACTATCTTCTTTTTTATTTAATTTATTATTATATTGTTTAAAGTTTAGTTTATAGCCTGTATTAAAATTATCTTTAATACTTTTTAATTTTAAATTTAAGACTTCTGATAATTTAATTATACGCTTAGAATTATTTGTACTCGTATTATCGTATTGAGTCTTAATATAACCAAAGGTGGCTAAATTACTTATACTTTTTGATATAGTTACCTGTGTTACATTATAAATATCACAAAAATATCTATTAGTAGCCCAACAATAACCATTTTTCTTACAAAGACTTATTATATGAATTAATAATAATCTTTCTAAAAAAGTTAATCTATTATCTCTTAATACGGATTTTAAAATAAATACATTTATGAATTCTTCTTTATCCATAATAATCAATATATAAGATATATCTTGAGACAATAAAAGTGCACTTTTAAATACTATTTTCCCTAGGTGTTTTCATCTTATAACAAATTAAAATAAAAAGAAATTGTACAAAACATGCAAAAGGAGTACATTTCTGTACTCCCAATTATTATTCATATTCTTGGATTTCAAGTTTACATTTATCTCTATATAATTCTTTAATTGTTTCAATTGACAACTTATTTTCGGCTAATAATTTTTCTATAAATTCCACCCATTCATTTGTATATTGATAATCCTTATGCGTTTGATCATAATAGCAATACTTTGTATTTGTATCAAAAGGATCTTTAGACGGTTCTAATTTTTTAGAAGGTTTTATTGAAAATATATATGTCAAATATGAATGAATATTTAAGTTGAATTTTGGATATTTCTCTTTTATTTTATTATTTATTGTACCCGGAAGCATTTTATCTGCGTTTGTTATACTTTTTATTACTGTTTTGTTTTTGACTAAAGCTGTAAGCCTTTCTACTTCTTGTTTTTCTTCTTCTGTTAATTTATCCCAATTTAAAAATTGAATTGCTAAATCTCCTTTATTTGTATTTGATATTATTGGTATTTGCACTAATTTAATACTATATTCTTGCATAGAATAAACTTCTGAGGATAAACTATCTCTAAACTTATCAATAAATTCATTTATTTTAGACATTTCTTTTGATAGTAACATTTTGCTTGATTTATATGATTTTTCGTTTCTTAATTCCGAAAATTGCAAAGAAAATGGCAATGATACATTAATAGAATATTCTTGTCCAAAATTTTCAATTATAAAATTTTCATAATTGTATAACAAAGATTGACACTCACCAAATATTTTTATCTCTAAATCCGTACAATTTAAATAACTATGCTCAATTTTATTACGTAATTTTATAAAAAATATGTTATTCATATATGCTGCATTATTAAGTTTTTTATATCTATCCATACACGTCTTTAATTCCCAAGTACGTTTTTCACCATCAATTCTTTGATACTTTCCATTTGAATCCTTGTAAAAATATTTTTCACCTATTGTTTTATGAAAATAAGCATGAAACGCTTTTGTCCAAGCTATATTCATATGTACTATGTAACTTTTTATTCGATTTTCTAATTTAGGTTTATTATATATTTCAACTGCCAATAATGCATTATTAATTGAATCCTCTAGCAAGTCTTTTGCTTTTCCTTTTATTAACATACTGATACCTCCTATAACAAAAAAAGCGCAATACAAAACTATTATAAGCCTATACTAGCGCTTCCTTTTAATTCACAAATATTATATCATTTTTTCTTATTATTTTAAATATCTTCTAAATGTATTCTTAAACAATTCAACATTATTGCTCATCCATTCAAAGGCTTCATCCCAAGATTCAGAATTAGGATCAACATCTAAATTAGATACTAATTTGATTCTTGATGCTTTTTTACCTTCTAATGGCATCCATTGTAAATTTGATGATATCTTCTCATTAATTTCTTCTTTATATTGTTCTAATAAATAATATAAATCTTTATTGTCATTTATATAAAGTTCACATGCAATTTCATGTTTCTTAGTATTATAAGTTAAATCTAAATGACAATCACTTCTACCTATAAAGATATTATACCAATGTTGCGGCAATGGTTTAATAAGTGAAAAATTAACTTTTTTATCTTCACAATAATTTTTAAAATCTTCCCAAAAGTTTAATTGAATAGTTGAAGCATTACTCATATTTTTAGAAACATTTTTTCTAATTGCTTTAGCCCAATTATTTGGTTTACTTATAATTTGAAATTTAGGAGCAATTAAAGAATCACCAATTTTCCACAATTCAATTTGAACTAAGAATATATTAATATGTTCATCAGAATGTTCATTTAACCAATCAACAGCTTGTTTATGTTCATCTCTAACATCTTTAACAATCCATATCTGTATGTCTGCATCAAATCCAGCAGAATAAACAATTACTTTTCCCAAATGGTCATGATTAGTCATTTCTAATTGATTTTCAATTATTATTGTTTTATCTGTTTCCTCTTCATGAGCTTTAATATCAACATTATATCTTCCAGTAGAAGCTTCTGTTTCATCTACAGTAATATTAAATCCAAGTTCTTCACTTAGTAACTTAATATTATTCTCTTTAGCCAACCATTTTGTAAAATCTGTGGCTTCATTTTTCCAGACTTCTCTTAAATTTGTTATTTTTTCTAATTTACCTAAATTATAGTTCATTTTTAATCCTCCAAAAATTGCAGATATTTACTATATTGTTCAAACATTATATTTTTTATATATTGTTCCATATATTCATAATCCGGATTATCGTTTTCATCTACTGGTAACAAAATTTTTTCTTTACTAATTCTAAAATCATTTATTTCTCTATTAAAACTATATTTATTCCCTATTCTTGAAACTATAGTTGTTAAAAACAAATAAATATACTTATTAAATTTATCATTTTTTAATGATGTGATATGATCGCTACCAATAAATTCATATTGATGATAAAATGATGCGCCAACAGAACCACTATTAGCAATAGTAATACAATTATTAAATCGCTTACCTTCTTTATTACTAATAAAATTATCAACACCATTATTCATCATTGTCGAAGAAACATATGGAACTTCCCCTGATTTATGATCACTTTTTTTTAATCTTTTTCCTCTATTTACAGAATCAAAAATCTTCTTTATATTAAATTCTTTCCATTTTTTATTATTTAATTCTTCTATTTCTTTATATTCAATTTGGCACAATGTTTTTTTACAATAATTTTTAATACAGTCTATTTCTTTTTGTAAAATAGATTTCATATACTCTTCCATAAATTTAAAATTTGGTTCTTCTTTATCATTTACAGGAAGCATAAAACTTCTAGCATCAGACCTAGAGCCAGTCAATCCCATCCCATAACCGAATCCACAATTTTTTATTGAATCATTCAAACATCTTGTTATAAACAACCCAGAATATTTATTAATTTTAGATGAATTATAATAATACATTTTATTTCCTGTTATATATGAATAAGGTTGATAAAAATACTTTGCATTTTCTGCACCTAAACTTATTGTATTTGATGGATTAATTTTATAATCATCGTACTTTACTATTGAAAAAAGTCCATTATTTAAATTCGTTCTAGTTACATAAGGAATGCCTTCTTCATCATTTACAATAAATTTTAATTTTTCACTATGATATGCTTTAGAATTATTTGAATTACCAAGTACATCCTCTATTTTAAATTTTTCCCATTTAATATTTTCCTTTAACATTTTATTTATTCTCCTCAGCATCAAATAAGAAACCTCTATCATGTGTTATCATATTTATTTCAAAAGTCAAGTAATCTGCTATTGTATTTTTAAAATCTAAATCCTTTGGTATTTCATCATTAAAATAATAATACGAATGTAACCATTCATCATCTGAATCAATAGAAGTTTCTACACAAAACTTTGTTGGAGCTTCAATTTTATTAAACCATACATCTAATAAATGTTGTTTTCTATCCTTTGCACGTTCTGTTTCTACTAAACCTTTATGTTTTTGAACTTCATAACCATCATCAGAAAAATCAATAAATTTACAAATTTTATCTTTATGATGTGGAATACCAGCAGTAAAAACTGCAATACAAGGATTTGTACCCACGCCGTAAAAAGTATTAGTATTTAAAGTTATTACACCCTCAAGAGTATGATGCTTTAATATATTTTCCTTTATACTTTGCTCATACTTATTTTTTCCAGTCATCGTACTTTGAGGAACAATGACAATTGCTTTACCGCCAACTACTAAACTATCTAATAAATGTTCTGTAAAACTTAATTCGCATTTTTCAGGGCTAACTTTTCCCATTGAATAAGGTGGATTCATCATACCTACTGTTGAACCTTTTAATTGTAATTTATTAGCGTCTTGTGTCAAAAAATCGTCACATATTAAATTACTTTTTCCATCACCTCTAAGAATCATATTTGTTGTTGCTATAGTAAACATATAAGGCTGAAGTTCATAACCATGCAGTTGATTTCTTTTTATTGACGTTTTTTCATGTTCATTATTTGCTTTTTTTAACATATCATGCATAGCTGACACTAAAAATCCAGCAGTTCCACAACAAGGATCTAAAACTACATCTTCAGGTTTTAAATCAATTAATTCACAAAATAAATTACATATATGCTTTGGTGTTAAAACAATCCCTAATGATTGACCATCTCCACCAGAATAGCTCATAAACTCGCCATAAAATCTACCTAAATAATCTTCTGATGTTTGATTATATCTAATTGTTTTATATAACTTATTATACAAATATTCTGTGTAATATTTTAACGGTGTTTTCCCTAAAATATCATTTTTTTCATTTAAAATGACAGTATCTTTAATAATCGAAAATTGGGATAATAATTTATCTTTTTTAGTTTCAGGAGAAACTTGAGATCTATCTAAATTATCTTTGATAGCATTGTAAATTTTTGAACCATCAGTTTTAACTTTATCACCAATTAAATCATCTATAGAAAAGTTTTTGTATTCTATTTCTTTCAATGCTAATAAAATCCCACTAACTACTAAAGGTTTATCCTTATCACTTAAATTCCCATAATTTCTTAAATATTCATGTAATTCTTTTGCATCTTTCAAAATTTCAGCAGTTGTTTTCTCTTCATCTGTATCTTCTTTTAAAATTTCTCTTATATAGTATTCATCTATATTATCACTATTAAAGGAAATAAAACTTTCAACTTCTGGCAAATCCATAAAGTATTCTCTGCCATCCAAATAAATAGGTTTAATAGTATGATGTTTTTCATCACCACTTATCCCAAATGCAATAGCTTTCTTATAATTTGTATTATCTAATATATGTTTAGCATAAAAATAGGCTCCATTTAACGCATAATCTGTAATAGATGAAACATTCATATCTAATATACCATTTTCATCAAATTTTGCCTGTTTATCATTATTTGCTTTATCTTCAATTACTATAATAAAATCTTTAACTACACCACAATATTCAGGATAACCATAATTTCCAGTTCCCTTTTTTGAAGCTGTCTTCAAAGCCTCATCTATTTCTTTTATATTACATCCTTGCGCATCGATTTTAATCTTAGCATCCTTTAATAAATCATATACCCATAAATCAGTTTTAACTTCTTTTTTTGCCATACTACTTTGACTCCTTCTTTAATTTTTCTTCTATAGCTTCAATAACAAATTTATTTATACTATAACCTCGTTCTCTATCCTTTTTGTTGTTAACTATATTTCTAATCTTTTTATATAATTCGTTAGACATTCTTAAAGGTATTGGAACTCTTTCTTCTTTCTTTTTATCCATATTATCCCTCTTTATTTATGATACCATTATATCTTGATATAATGATATCACTTTTTGCAGATTTAATCAAGGGTTTGGGACATTTCCCACATACGAATTTCGTACGGGAGTACAAATTCAGTGCTGGCTAGACAATAAATATACTCCTACAAACAAAAAACACTACCATTTCTGATAGTGTTAATTTCTTTAATAATATCTTTTTAATCTTAATGGATTACTATTTTTTACTACTAAATTATATTTGATTTTTAATATTTCTTTTACCCTAGGTATAAGTTTATTCATATCGCATCTACAATTAAATACATCTATTGCAGAGTTAATATGATTTCTTAAAGAACAATCTGATAAACAATGTCTACTATATCCATTTGCTAAATAAAATGCTACTAGATCTGGAATTACATAATTATTTAAATAATCATTAACATTATTATAGAAAGGTAAATATATTTCTTCAAATTCTTTATCAGTTATATCACACATAGATATACCCCTTTAAAATAATTTCTTCTACTCTATTTTTTATATTGTTCATTTTACCTATCCATAACATTTGAATACTACTTTTTAATTCTTCAGTAACATTTTCTTTTTCAGCAAGTTCTTTAATTAAATTTTGTTCTTTTTCCATAAGAGTAATATCAATATCATGCAAATACTTATTCACCTTATCTTTCATAAGTAATTCAGTATATAATCCTCTTTTATTCTTCTTTAGATACTCTAATTTAAGCAATCCATACTTTCCTATATTATATCTTTCTTTATCTTCTAATTTTAAATCTGGTAATAAATAATCACCAATTCTAGTGTAACTAATGTTCATAACTATTTCCTCATTTCTTTCTATTTATTTGGCTTTAATTGTTATACATTCGTTACACAATGACTATCGCCACCTCCTGCATTCAAGTGATTAGATATTACTACAACATCTTTATTATTACCAAAAGCCTTTAATACTTCATTAACCCTATCCGTAGGATTCAAAGTTATATCTTTATCTCTTGTAATGTATACAGGAATACCCATTTCTTTTAATCTATCATAAATATATTTACTTATAAGTAAAGTATAATCCTTTTCCAAACTAGTACCAGAAACAGCACCAGGATCACTTCCTCCATGTCAAGCATCGGTTTTCCCCAAAAACTACATAATTTATAAAATTTATAGGTTTATACTATAAATCAAGATTCCATTCAATCCTAATTTCTCTAGTATTAGTTTCTTTATTTAGCGTTCCAATATATATTTTCTCAATAAATTCATCTATTATTGTTTTATTAAGTTCTTTTATATTTTTATATTTTTTTAGTATGCTCTCTATATCTACTGAATTTTCTTTTCTTACTTCCATATTATCTAACTCTTGGACTATCTCATCTAAACGAGTTTGATAATTTTCTACATCCTTTGAGTAATCCTCTCTTAACATTTTAAACTCATCATCAGTAAGAATTCCTTTTAATTTATCTTCATATAGATTTTTAAAATATAACTTTTTTTCATTTAGTTTCTTTTCAATATTCGCTTTTTCTTTATTAAGGTTAGTAATTTTAGTTTCTTGTTTATTATCTTTGTTAATTTCTTTTGCTACTTCTTCTTTTAATTTGGTTTTGTTGCACTTATCTAATAAATCATTAATAGCATTTAATACAAATTCTTGTATTATATCTAATCTAATTGACCTATTATTATCGCAAGTGTGATATTTTTTGTTGCCTTTACATTGTAGATATTCTCTTTTTTCCATTACTCCACCTGCACATTTAATATTACATTGATTTCTCATAAATATTCTGCCACATTCTTCACAATAAACCTTTTGACTTAACATATGAATTTTACCATTTTTCATAGGTTTCTCGTGTTTACCTAATCTTCTTTGTACTGCACCCCAAGTTTCTATATCTATTATTGGTTCGTGTGCATTTTCAGTTCTACACCAATCTTTTTTAGGAACTTGTTTTGCTTTATGATTTTTATAACTAATATTAGTTCTTTTTCCTTGTACTAAATTACCAATATACACTTCATTACGAAGCATTTTAGCAACAGTATCAGGAGTCCATATACCAGTTGTTTCATAATCAAAATTGCAACATACAAAATTACTGCCAATAGATTTTTTATAAAGTGATGGTGGTAAAATACCTCGTTCATTTAAAGATTCACAAATCTTATAATAACCAAGTCCACTATTATATTTATCAAATATTTCTTTTACTACATAAGCAACATTTTCATCAATAATAAGTTTATGCTTATCATTAGGATATTTTAGATAACCATAGGGAGCAAAACTTCCCATCCACATTCCATCTTCACGTTTGTTTTTTAATGACCTTCTAATGTTATCTGATAGATCTTCCAAATACCACTCGTTTACAAGTCCATTAATTTGCCTTTGTTTTTTATTTGACTGAATGTTAGTATCAGCATTATCAACAATACTAACAAATCTAACACCCCATTCAACAAACTTATTATGAAGATATTTTTCTATGATTTCCATATCTCTTGAAAATCTACTTTGAGTTTTACATAGAACTATATTTATACGTCCACTTTCACAATCTTTTATCATTCTTTCAAAATCTGGTCTATAAGTTCCTGCTCCTGAAAAGTCATCATCTGAATAAATATCTATAACTTCCCAACCTTGTTCAATAGCATATTTTAATAGCATACTCTTTTGATTAGCGATTGACTCACTATCATCATTTTTGTTTTTCTTGAATCTATCTTCATCAGATAGCCTACAATATACACCTACCTTTTCCATTTGCTACACCTCAACTTTCGTGAGTTATAACAAACTGATTTATCAAGGTAATTATACTTCATTTTAAGAATTATTTAAAGCTACACTCGTACTATTCTCTAAATTTAGTATTACTCTCAAAAGTTTCTTTGTAATTATATCTTCTATTTCCTTATCTGTTCTTATCAAATTATCTTTTACTTTATACGTTACATTATATACTACCTCCATTTTATCTTTACCCCCTTTATTATTCTTTATAAATAATATCCTCCTTTTTTCGTTTTCATTTAATCACAACCTTTCTTATTTATATTCACTTAACAATTCCTCCATTTCTTTAAGTTCTTCAGGAGTACATGGAGTGGATTCACATCGTTTTCCATTCCATAACATAACTCCATCAGAATCATAACTTATTTCAGGTTCACCATTTTTAAAATTATTATAATTATTTATATTATTATTTTTCTTTTTATTATATCTTCTTTTCCGTTGGTAATTTTCTTCCATAGTGTCAGGTAAATATTTTTCTGATACCTTGGAATTTTCTTCACTTACAATTTTGGGATTTATATAAATATATCTTTCTTTATTATTGTATTTAACTATGATAAATCCTAATTTTTTTAATTTTGATATTGAATTAGATATGGTTTTAGTACCTACATTTAACTCTTTAGAGAAATAACTATTACAAGCGTAACAATACTCCTTATTATTAGATAGTGAGTTAATTACACCAAACACCAATTTGTCTGTCGAAGAACAACTTGGATTACTTAATATTATTCTTGGAACTGCTGTAAAATACCTTATGAATGCCATAGTATTCCTTTCCTTGAATTACATAGTTTTTGAGTAATTTTCCTATTTGGGTTAATATTGTAGGTACTATCATAAGTCTCCCATATCTTACTGTACCTTTATCTACAAGAAGTTAATTAACAATCTTGTAGGTGAATTTGATACATTCCTATATCATATTCTTTGAAGATCAGGTATTTAAGTTTTTCTAACTTTTCAAGATTTCTTTTTAATCCTTGATTAGTTATTTTAACTACCTGTTGAATTTCTCCAACATTTAAATCTGTAAGGATTCTTTCATAACCTTTAGAATAGATATATCCATATATCATCTTACATTCAGGTTTGATTCTTTTATCCTTATAAACCATATCAGGAATTTCAAACTTGTTTAATTTCATTCAACTCCTCCTTTCTCTCAATAATTAACATTTTAAGTTATAATGTTAATTCAAGTTAACAATATCAATATACATCATAATTACTATCTTGTCAACACTTTTGATAACAATTTGCATTATTTTGTTGACTTTTGTTAACGTATATAGTATTATTAAGTCGTGAGGTGAATTAGTATGCAAGAGAAAAAAATCGGAGAAGTTATTGCCGAGGCCAGAGAAAATGCAGGACTTTCTCAAAGACAACTTGCTAAAATTGCTAATATAAGTAATGCTGAACTATCTAAAATTGAATCTGGCGAACGTGAAATACCCAACCCTAAAACATTAAGGAAAATAAGTAATTTTATAAATGTAAAATATCAAGACATGATGTATATGATAGGTTTAGGCATGGAAGTTAGTCCACTTAATCCTTTTATAAAAGATTATTATAATAAAATGAATTATGATCAATTAATTGAAGCACAGACAAATGTTGAAGGTAGTATTGCAAATTCAGAACAATTAGTTAATTCTTGTAAAGAAAATCTTAATAAAAGAGACATATTAGAACAAGAGAAAGAATTATTACTACATACTATTGAAGATACAGAGTATCAAATAAGAGTATCAGAAGAAATAGTTAATCTAATAAAATCATTAAAGTTAAAGGAGAGAAATAAAAATGCAAGAAAAGAAAAATAAAAGAATAAATATTTTGTTTATAGTATTAAACATTTTAATTACAATAAGTTTAGTATTAGCATTAGTTCTAAAAAACAATTTCAGTTATTCATTATATTGGTTTATTATTCCACTATTAATGGTTATTTCATTATTAACCATAAACAAATGGAGTGTTGTAGGAACAAGTCTTGATATAGATAAAGGAATACAAAGAAGTTTTGATGATAGCACTGTAATTATAACTGTGTTTTATGGATTAATATATTTAATAACAGAATTTATTGATATATTAAAAGAAAATGTTAGACACAATCCATATTTCATTATTGGTTTCTTTATAATAACTATCGTTTATGAATTATTTATCTATTTATCAATATACAATGCAAGAAAAGATACTGCGAAAAAATTAGAAGAAAAATATAATAAAAAATAAAATTACGAACACGTTTTGTTAAATGTAATTTCAATGAAAGTGAGAAAAGTAATTTTATAATCATTGCTTTTTATGAAACGTTAGTGAAATAAAAAGGCAATAGTTTTGCTTACGAATGTTTGCAAAATTATTGCTTGAATGGGTTTCCAAAGGACCACCTTTGGCACACAAACCTAAGTTGGCTCTGCCGACTTAGTAGTGTGTTACTATAATGGAATTATAGTTTTGGAAAGCGAAACCCCATTAGTTATGCAATTTCTTTTGATTTTCGCTTTTTCCTATACTATGAATTTATCTTCTATGATATTGTTCTTCAATTTGAAATGGATGTGTAGTATAAATATTTTGTATTCCTAAATTACTAATTGGGAGTTGAGCTGTACCTTTATGCACATTATTAAAATCTTGCATATCATCCCAATTCATCTTAGTTCTTGTTGCTTCATCTCCATTCATTAAAATATGATTGGTTATAGAGACTATAATAATAATTCCATTTTCATTTAAATAACTCGACTTGATGCTCTCAACAAATTTTTTAAATTCTTTTTCACTTTTACAATAATCTCCAATATTGCTTAAATAGACAATATCATATTTTTCAGGTGGTGTAAATTGATATAAATTTTTAAAGTAAAAAGTATCATTTGGATTATTTGTTAGTCTAATTTTTAAACTATTATAATTGCTAGCAGATTGTAAATAGTAATTCTTATATTGAGCAATTAAAAATAATTCCTCTGTACTATCAAAAGTATTGCTTTCGTTCCATTGATGTTTTTCTTCAACCTTATCTATATACATTTTATCAATTAATGCTTTATAATTATTTCCATAAATTCTCAATAGCTTTTCAAAAAAGTTTCTTGTATCATCATCTAATAAATATTTATACTCATCAAATTTTTCGAAAATACTTGTGGGATTTTTAATTAAATTGCAAAATTCTTCATACTTATATTTCATAATAAGTACTTTTTTTAGTTGATAAAAATAATAAGTATATTGATTTATGTCAAAATTTTCAACTTTGCTAGCACCCAATAAATAAGCATTAAGAGCAAAGTCTCCACTTCCTAAAGAAGATAATACACTTTTGCCACTAAAATCATAATTACACATAAATTGATTTAATGCTTCATTAGTAAAAGCATATACAGGACCATTTGCATTAAATGGATTTGTTTGTTCTACAAAAATATCTTGTTCATTTTCAATATTACTTGCTGAATCCATATTGTCAACTTCTTCTATCTTTGAAATTCCAAAGTTTAGTTGGTCTCCTACTTTAGTTTTATGAACTACACTTTCCATAAAACTATCATCAAGAGAAATTTTACTAATTGAACCAAAATTGAATTTATCAACTTGTTCATATGAATAATCACAAGTATTAGTTATAGTACCTTTTGATGTTATAAATAGAAGTGGAACATAAACCTTTTGACCATCGTAATAACTTATTAACTCATCATGCTTTGGTGGAGTATTATTATCATTTTCATATCCACTCGGAAGAATAAACGGAACATCTACTTGTACTTCTAACTTTCCATTAAACATTTGCTTAACTTTTTCTATATTTGCATTTAATTTATTCTTGTCGATAACATGGTGTGGATCAGCAGATATTCTTAACGTGACACCAAATTTTGCATATTCATTCATCGAATTAAGTGCATGAATAATATCTTCATCAAATATACTTCCATTAGTAGTAATGGTTAACCAATCAACATTTATATTTCTTTTCATTAATTCATTTATTATTTTAATTACTTTCTCTGGTACTAAAAAAGGTTCCCCACCCGTTAAATTAATACTTCTAATACTTACTTTTTCAAATTTAGATAAACTATCAAAAATGTCATTCATAACTTCATCAGTTATTTCAAAATTTTGTGATCTACCTCTCAAACAAAAATCACATTGCATATTACATTTTCTAGTAATTTCAACACCAAATTGATTAATTTCAATTTCATTCATACTGCTTACACCCTCTTACATTAATATCATACCATTTTTTTTGCTTTTTTTAAACTCCATTTGACACTTTTATAGATTTAAAATAAATATAAACCAATTTCAAAATCATCTTTATCTATTTCATTAGGGGATTTCTTACTAGTTTTTAAATAACTTGGAATATCAGCATATTCAAATAACTCATCTTCTTTAGCAGTTCGTGTTGCAATATCAAATACATCATCAGAATTTAAATCTTTATTGTCATAGTATAACTTAACTTGCTCTACAACTTCATTTTGTGTTTCTTTATTTCCTATCTTTAATAGATTTCTAAAGAATTCTTTAACTTTATCTAAAATATAATCAATAATTGATTTAAGATTATTATTTTCCTCTACAAGTTCTTGATTTCTATTTTTTAAATTACTAATTTCTTTTTTCATATTTTTATTTTCTTTTTCTAATGTTTGATGACTTTTAGTAAATGTCTGTACTTCATTAAATAAATCATTTATTTTAGGTTGAAACTCCATTGCTTTTTTAGTTTCATCAATAACTTTATTCATTGATTCAAAAGTTTCTTTCTCAACAAGTACGTGTTTTTTATCAAAAGGTATATTTTTAGTGGTTCCCATTTTTTCTTAAAACTCATTCATAGCATTATCTAAATTCTTATTGATAGTTTCTACTTTATTTTCATAATATCTTGTAGTTTTCTTAAACTCTCTTACTTTTTGATGTTTAACATCACTTCCTTTGATTCCACGTTCTAAATCAAAACCTTTAGAAGTTAATCTTTCGTGATATTTGTCTTGTAATTGTGATAAGTGTATTTTATCCTTGATATATTGTTTTTTAGATATTGTATATCTTTCGGTATTAGTTCTTTTATCTAATTTCTTAACAAGTGGTACAACAACACAATGAATATGTGGTGTTGCTTCATCTAAATGAATTGTAGCATGTAATACTTGTTCTTTGGTATAACCTAAATCATTATAAACAAAGTCCATACAAGTATTAGCCCATAGCATAATATCATCTTTTGACATATCTTCAAAGAATTTATTTGTAGCGGTAAATAATAGTTCATCAGCAACTACATTTTTAGAATTGTTCAACATTTGATTAAATGTTTTTGTTCTTTCAGCACGTTCAGTTTTTTGTCTTTCTTCGTGTTCCTTTTTATAATCTTTTGTTAAGTTATAAAAACCCTTAACATATTTTTCTGTTAAGGGTACAATTTCAATATTATCTTTGCTTAATTCTATCTTTATATTTGGATTAGAATTATAAGCCTTTTTTTCTCTTTTATTATGTGATCCGATTTGTGCTAAATCATTTAGTGTATAAATAGGGTCACTTCTAAATATTGCATAATTCATATATCATCCTCTCTTTCTCTTTTGTATGAAAAAACATTCATATTTCTATGAACATTTTAGTGCTTTGTAAATTTATGTAAAAATTTTGCTATCTTATAATCTCGTTGATATTTTTTATCAAATGATATATATAAATGTTTGTCAAATTCAGTTAAAACATTATTTAAATATATTGTTTGATTTTCTTTTAAATAATTTAATTCATCATCTGTTAAAACATCAATATGATTATAATGAATATTATCTCGCAATTTTCTATTTAAAGGATAAAATTTTGGTTTAATCTTTAATTCATTTTGTTCAAAAATATTCTTAATCACCATGATTTCTTTCTTTTTGTTATCATCCCAAAATCCCTCAATTATAATTGCTTTTATCTTAGTCCAAAATCTTTTTGAGTCAATTTTAAATGGGCCTAATTCAAACGAAATATCTAAGCCTAATAATTCTTCTATAAATATTGCTGTTTTTACTAAGCCATATTTTTGTAGAATATATAGTTTATTATCATCATCTATACTGGTATTACTAAACATTCTATAACAAGAATACGATTTTCTTTCTATACCTGATAAAGAAAATCTTAATATATAATCATCAATTATATCTTTTAAAGTTTCTTCTACATTTGGAAACAATTCAGGAAATAATATTTCAATCCATCTATATGGAGTTGCTACTATTCCATCATAAAGTTCAAAATTTTCTTTTTTATTAGTATTCCAGTTACGAAAGTTAATATCTAATAGTTGGTCATCCTTATTAACGTGCAAGTAAATATCAAATATATAATTTCCAAAGTCTATTCCCATTTCTTTCATAATGTCTTTTGTGCTATCGGACTGTTTATTATGAATGTATTTTAAATTGTACATTCTATAATCATTCACTTCTTTTTTAGTTATTTTTCTCTTTCCACTTAATCCACCTTGATTCGCCTTAATCGTTTCATCACAAAAAATAGAAGAAAAAAACAATAAAAATGATGTTAATAACTCTTTCACTCCATAATCAGCTATTTTTCTTTTTACTTCTAGAATAAAGCCTAGCCAAAAGGCATCATTTAGGATTTCATTATTTACTTTAATAAACTGTTCTTTTTCACCCTTTGTCATTTTACTTCACCCTTCTTTTAAATATTATATCATCAAAAAAGATACTTTTCACAAAGTACCTTGATAAATCAATATTTGTTATTCCTCATTGTATCATTATTGGGGAATAAATAACCTCCATGTCCCGCATCAATTACTATCCCAGTTAATTTTCTCATATCATACATTATATCACTCCTAATAATAATTTATGAAAAACTAAAAAAATAGTTAAATATAATTATCATTTTTAAGTAATATTACAAGGATAGACAACGACCAAGTTATAAAAAAACTGTTTCTTGGACATAAAGAAATCTTCTAGAAACTTAGAGGTGCATAAACATAGTATGACTCTAATTATTCTAGAAGAATATCTTAAAATGTATTACCCTAAGTGATTTCTATCGCACTCGTTATTTTATTTACAAAAAGTTCTGTTTAATTTAATTACTGATGGAGATAGTCTGCATATGCAACATTTAAGTCAATTGGCATTGGAATGTTGCATATGTTTTTTACTCCTATATAATTTTCATTAACTACGATGTTTTTATATGAATTTGTTTTTATATTTTTTAAGTCTAATCTTTTTTTTATAGTAAAAATATAATTAAACCAATTTAAATAGTCGGACAAATGTCTTGTAGATACTCCTCTAAATTTTGTTAACCAAACTTCTAGTTGTGAATGTAATCCATTTATTTCAGCTAGGTTATTAATCCCATCATTATGAAAGCCTGAAGGAATAGCTACTAATTTTATATTGTGTTTTTTACAAAATACTTGATATGCACTTGCACTATCGGCAGTTATTAAGTCAACTTTTTCTACTTTATCACCAAGTTATTCATTTAGCATTTTTATGGTGCCTCTTCCTAATCCACCAATATTCATTACAATATTATCAATATATTTTTTTATAGCTTTCAGTACTTTATGTCTTAAATTAAATGATGTTAAAATTGAAATGTTATTTTCTTCAGCAATCCTTCTTATGCTAAATCCATTAATTAAATTATCAATAACATTTTTCCATATATCAAAAGATAATTTACTGTGATAAACTACTGTATTTGTAGTTGCACAACAAGTATGCTTACAATGAGAACATACATATTTTTGTAGTCCCTCTTTTTTATTAATGTCTACTTTAAGGGGTGCATTTCAAATTATAATATCTTTAAAGTTCGCATTAAATAATCAATAAATTAATACAAGTAAGAGACATAACTAAAAAAGACAGTTTCCTATCTGTCTATTTTATGTATATTATCTAAAAGTATTCCTGTTCCTTCAGCAACACAAGTTAATGGACTTTCAGCCGTAAAAACAGGCACTTTTAGCTCTTGAGCCAAAATCTGATTAAATCCATCAACCAACGAACCACCACCAGTTAAAACTATACCTCTATCAATTATATCTGCAGATAATTCTGGTGGAGTTTGTTCTAATATACCTTTAGCAGCATGTATAATAGAATATACGCTTTCTCTTAAAGCCTCTTCTACTTCATCAGAAGATAAAGTTATCGTATGAGGAAGACCTGTTACCAAATCTCTACCCCTTACCTCCATTTTTTCATCTTTATTACCTGGAAAAACAGTACCAATACTTATTTTTATGTCTTCAGCAGTTCTCTCTCCTACTAACAATTTATATTTATCCTTAATATATTTTATAATATCATTATCAAAAGCATTACCCGCTATTCTTATAGATCTACTCTCTACAATCCCCCCTAAAGACAATATAGCAATATCAGTAGTTCCACCTCCAATATCTATAACCATATTACCAGAAGGTTTTGATATATCCATACCTGCTCCTATAGCAGCAACCTTAGGTTCTTCTTCAAGAAAAACTCTTCTAGCTCCAGTCCTTTCAGCAGCCTCCTTTATAGCATTCTTTTCTACTTGAGTTATATTTGAAGGACAACATATAAGTATTCTAGGTCTAGAGAAAAAACTTCTACCATTTACTTTTTTTATAAAATAATTTAGCATAAGTTCTGTCGTCTCAAAATCAGCAATAACCCCATCTTTCATAGGTTTAATTGCTTTAACTCTACCAGGAGTCCTTCCTAACATTTCCCTAGCCTCGCTACCAACAGCTAAAGGTTTCTTAGTATCAGAATCTATAGCTACAACACTAGGTTCATTTAATACTATACCTTCACCCTTAATATATATTAGTACATTGGCAGTTCCTAAATCTATTCCAATATCTTTATTAAACATCATAATATCACCTTTTCCACATATATTTTACCATAAACTAGGATATTTTTATACATTTAGTCTCCTTTTTTCTAAAAATATTTGTTTAGTTTTCTTTCCTCCATTAATATGCCTTATTTCTATATGATTTTTTAATATTTCCTTTACATTACCATATCTTTTAATGTCTATCAATAATAATCTTTCTTGTAAATCCTTATGAACAGTAGATTTACTAACATAAAACTTTTTAGCAACTTCTCTTATTGTCTTATTAGTCAATATCATATAGTCAGCTTCATCAATAACCCTTTTAATTATTTCTTTTGTCATACTATAATATATTTATAAAAAAACATTATATTACTGTAATTCACTAATATCTTTATCATAATAATCTTCTGGATTAACAGTAGCACCATTATGATATAATTCAAAATGTAAATTATAATCTTTATTATACAAGTTACATACACCACTCTTAGCAATAATCTGTCCCTTTAATACAATATCATCTACTTTAACTTTAACATCATTTAAACTCTGATAAATACTTATCATATCATTACTATGTCTTATTTCAATAGTTTTACCCATTATTTCATTATCTACAACACTAATTACTGTACCATCTAATATCGCAACAACATCAAACTCTTCACTTTTAGTATAATCAACTCCAGAATTTTGCATATATATACCTTCATAAAATATTATAGCATCCTTCTGATCTTCCTCTTCTTTATCATAATCATAATATTTTTTACTTATACTAATATTATCTCCATTATATGGCCTAATAATATTCTTATCCTCACTAACTACGGGAATATATTCATTAACATTAACAATTTCACTATCAACATACTGAATATTACTATCTTCATTGTTTGCAAACATTTTATTATTAACTATTCCCTCTAATAAATAAATACTAAATACAAAAACACAAATAGCTAAAGTATATGCTACTGGTACTACAAAAGATTTAATTTTTCTCCCTTTCATTTCAATCACCTAATATAAGTTTTAACCAAACAACAAAAAATATACTATAGTTTTATTTTTTTTATATAAGAACCATTATAATAGTATTTAAGTATTTCATCATATTTATAACCCTCTTTTGCCATACCTAAAGCCCCATATTGACTCATTCCAACACCATGACCATATCCTTTACTAGTAATACTTATATCATTACCAAGTAGAGTTATTTCAAAATCATTAGATCTTAAAGATAATTTTTGTTTTACAACATTCCCGCTAAATTCTTTTCCATTAATTTTTAAAAGAAGTATTCTATTTGAACTACTTCTTTTTAATATTTCAATATTTAAATTTTTATTATATTCTAATCCAAGTAAATTATAAAAAACTCTTAAACTCATTATTTTACTAGTCATAAATGCTTCCGACACACCTTCATCCCAAGGACTAGCTACACTCTTTAAATAAGGCGCAGAAAAACCAAAAATATTCTCAGGATCTTCTGTATAACCATTACTTGTTGAAAAAAACATAGCATCTACTAAAGTATCTTCATAATATAAATATTCGTCTAATGTAGAGTTAACAGCTTTTCTAATTTTATTTATATTTTTAATATATTTATCTTTCCAAGCCTCTTTTAAGTATTCATTATCTAAATAAACTTGATTCATAATTGAATCTTCCACATCATAATCTTTATCTTTATTATAACCAATTCTCTTTAAAGCATAACTACGAGAAGCAACAGCCTGAGCTTTTAAAGCTTCCATATCAAAGTATATAGGCATTTCCCCCGCTAATACCCCAACAAGATAAACATCAATAGGCATAACTTCAATTTCCCCTGTTTTATTTCTTAATACCCGTATATTAATATTACTTATATATTCTAACTTAATTTCTCTATAATTTTTATTATACAAAGTAGCAATAAAAAAAGGAATAAAAATTAACAAAATGATTATTATTATGATTTTTTTCATAATACCTCTTTTCTTAACTTAAACTTCCTATGAAATCATACATAAAATTAACTGTCAGGTATGTCAATGCAAAAATTATAATTATATATATTACCCTTGCCTGATATATTCTATTTTTTTTAAATATAGAATTAATATTAATTCCATCAACAACCCATATCACTAAAGGTAAAATAATTATATAGAGTAAAAATCTACGCATTCTCTATATCCTTAATTTTTTCATTCCTAAGAACATATCTATCCACATTTGAAAAAGGTGTTTCAATAAACTTAACAATAACTTCTTTAGTAGTAAAATCATCCATCTCTTCTGATATAGCAATAACATTAGCATCATTATGACTCTTAGAAAGTATTGCTTCACTAACATTTGCTACCTTTGCACAATAGACACCCTTCATTTTATTTAAAACTATACTCATACCTATTCCTGTACCACATATAGCTATACCTAAATCAACTTCATTATTTTGAATAGCTCTCCCTAATTTATAAGCATAGTCTGGGAAATCAACAGAATCTTCTGTATCGGTTCCATAATTATTTATAGTATACCCTAAATCAGTTAAAAAATTTGTCAATAATTGTTTCTTTTTTACACCTCTATGATCATTAGTTATCCCTATCTTCATAATACCTCCATTTAAAAATTACTATATATCTTTTATTAAGTCAATAATATTTCTATTCTTTACAAAATTTATTATATAACATAACAAATAACAAAAGATAATCCAAACTAAACAAAGCACCACCAATAACATCACTAGGATAATGTACTCCCAAATAAACTCTACTTATAGGAATTAATACCATTAAAAGTATAATTATTAGAGATGATATATATTTAAAATATTTGTTCTTAACATTTTTAATAACTAAATATAAAATAAAACCATAAAAAGCCACACTAACCATCGAATGACCAGATGGAAAACTATATCCATTTTCATATAACAAACCATATTCTAAAGGCCTAGCCCTCTTAATTATATTTTTAATAATAACATTAAGTAAATATATTATAGCTAAATTTAAAGCAATATAATTTCCCATATTCTTTTTCTTAAATATTAACATAGAAACTCCAGCTACTATTATCAAAAAATAAGCACTACCAAAACTAGTAATAAATTTCATAATATTAGTTAAAGTATTATTTCTTACCATTTTATCTTGCAAAGTATCCATCCAAATATAATCTTCTTTTAAAATTTTAATTATTAATATACTTAGTCCCAATAATATAAAACTAAATATCAACCATTTAATTATTTCTTTTTTCTTACTCATACCTATATTATATTATAAATAATTAATTTTATAAATAGTAATTAAAAAAAAGAGACTATTGTCTCAACATTATTACTTTTTATCAAAGCCATACTTTTTATTAAACTTATCTACTTGTCCTTTTCTACTAGCAGTACTTTGTGTACCAGTATAGAAAGGATGACATTTAGAACAAACTTCAACATTAATATTTTCTTTAGTAGACATAGTTGTGAAAGTGTTACCACAAGCACAAGTTACTGTAGCTTCTACATAACTAGGATGTATATTTTTTTTCATTTTTTTCTCTCCTTCCGCCATGACAAAATGTCATAGTAATAAATACATGGTATATTATATCAACTATTTTTAAACTTTTCAACTATTAATTTACTAATTAATTGATTTCCTTCTTCATTTAAATAATAATTATCAGTACTTTGCAAATGTTCATTATTAATTATATTAGCAAGTTCTATATAATCATAACCATAAGTTTCTACCAAAGACTTAACTTTATAATTTAAATAAGTAAATATATCATTATTTTTATTTGTTATATTGTAGTATCCTAAAACAATAACTTTATTACAAGAATATTTCTTAATACTATCAAGCAATATTTCCATATCATTAATCATCTCATTAACATAACTATATATATCTTTAGTATTATTATTTAATTTATAATATATATCATTCATCCCAATCGATAAAGTTATTATATCGGCTTCTTTTAACAAATAATGAATAGAAACACTTTTATTATTTATATTCATCTCTTCATTATACTTTATTACTCTAATTAAATCTTTAATCCTATAATCCTTATTTATAAAACTATTATTATATTCTTTTAAAATATCCAAATTATCCAAATAATTAATTATTATATCATTATAACCAGCCGTTATACCATCTCCAACAGCCAAATAAAATTTTTTATCATCATAAGTCTTAGCATAAATAATATAGCAAGATAAAAAAAGAAATAATATTAATAATATTTTTTTCATATCTATTAAATATTATTATATTAATTCAATTTTAGCACCAACATTTTGTAATTTTTCTACAATATTATCATATCCTCTTAATATATAAGAAATATCACTAATATAAGTTATACCATCTGCTATTAAACCAGCAATAAGTAAAGATGCCCCCCCTCTTAAATCAGTAGCCTTAACCTCTTTACCGATTAATTTAGTCTTTCCTTTTACAATAGCCTCTTTATTATTATCACTTACTATTATATTAGCTCCCATCTTATTTAAATACTCTACATTTTGAAATCTATTCTCATAAATATTTTCTACAATTTTCGCTTCTCCATCACATTGTGTCAAAAAAGTAGTTACTACTTGTTGTAAATCAGTAGGAAAACCAGGATAAACATTTGTCTCTACATCAAAAGTCTTATATTTACCAACATTATTTATTACAATAGCCGTATCATTAATATTCATATTAACACCAGACTTAATTAACAAATCAGTCAAACTCTTTATATGGATAGGATCTAAGTTATCAATAGTTAAATTCTCTCCTAGCAAAGAAGCTATTATTAAATACGTACCAGCTTCAATTCTATCAGGTATTACCTTATGTACAGCACTATGTAGATACTTAACACCCTGAATAGTAATCGTATCAGTACCAGCTCCACTAATCATAGCTCCCATCTCATTTAAAAACAAAGCAACATTAACAATTTCTGGCTCTCTAGCAGCATTGTTAATAACCGTCACACCACGAGCTTTCGTAGCAGCTAACATAATATTAATCGTAGCTCCTACACTAGGAAAATCTAAGTCAATTTTATTACCAACTAAATCATCAGCTTTAATAATAAAATGATTATCTTCTTCAGTAATATCAGCTCCAAGTGCTTCAAAACCCTTTAAATGAATATTAATAGGTCTAGACCCAATAGAACAACCACCAGGAAAATACATATCAACATATTTAAATTTACCCAACAAAGCCCCCATAAAATAATATGAAGCCCTTAATTTTTTAGATAATTCATGAGTTATTTTATTATTCTCTAAATTATTATTATTAATAATAACTACATCACCATTTCTTATAACATTTGATTTTAAACTACAAAGAATGTTTTCTAAATCATCCACATCAGTTATATTAGGAACATTTTCTAAAATTACCTCTTCATCACATAAAATAGCCGCTGGTATAAGAGCAACAGCACTATTCTTAGCACCACTTATCGTAATTTTTCCAGATAATTTATTGTTACCTTCTATTTTTATTCTAGGCATAATTACCTCCTTTTTTATATTGTATTCAAACAATTTCTCTTGGTAACATTAGAATAACATAAATACTAAGTATTTGCAATAAGAAAAAATTATCCCAAACAAGGATAATTAATAATAGTTATGTATTATTCATCTATATATTTTTCAATATCATTAGGAACCTTATCATTCATAACAGCATTAATAATTTTATCTTCTTTCTCTTTAGAAACCTCTTTCCCTGTCATTTGTGATAATTCACTAATTACTTCTCTTAAAGTTGTTTCGTTTTTCATATTACCATCTTGTAACTTGTTAGCTAAAGACAATATAGTATCTTTATTTATATTAGTCTTTTTTTCTACTTTTTTAAAAAAATTATCAGAAAATCTCATAAAACCTCCTGATAATAATATATGCATTTAGCTAATACAAATGAATATCTGAATTTTTTATTCTCCATTTTTATTTTTAAAAATTATTTCAATAGGAGTTCCTTCAAAATCAAAAGATTCACGTATTTTATTTTCCAAATATCTCTTATAAGAGAAATGTACAAGCCCCTTACTATTGACATTAAAAGTAAATTTAGGGGGAGCTATACCAATTTGAGAGACAAAATATATTTTAAGACGTTTCCCTTTATATGAAGGTGGTTGATTTAACATAACAGCATCTCTAATAACATCATTTAGAATACTAGTTTTTATTTCTTTAATAGAATTATTATATACCTTACAAACTTCAGGCATAATTGTATGAATTTTCTTTTTCGTTTTAGCAGAAACAAACACAATAGGGACATAAGATAAAAATTTAAATTCTGCTCTTATTAACTTAGTAAATTCTCGAATATTATTCTGGTCATCAACCGTATCCCATTTGTTTACAACAATAACTAAAGGCTTACCAGCTTCAAGTGCATAACTTGCAATATGTTTATCATGTTCTATAATACCCTCATGAGCATTAATTACAAGTAAACAAACATTACTTCTTTCTATAGCTTTCATAGCTCTAATAACACTATACTTCTCTATATTCTCATATATTTTTCCACTTTTTCTAATACCTGCCGTATCAATAATAACATAATCCTTATTATCATATCTAAAAGGAGTATCAACAGCATCCCTAGTAGTACCAGCAATATCACTTACAATAGCTTTCTCCTCATTAAGTAAAGCATTAACCAAACTACTCTTTCCTACATTAGGTCTACCTATAACACAAAATCTAATTTTATCATCAATTAAATTTTCTTCACCAACTTCTACAAAATCCTTAACAATTTCTTCTTCTAAAGAAATAAGCCCAATATTATGTTCACCACTAACAGGAATAATATTATCAAACCCTAGTTCATAATAACTATATATATTATTCATATTCTTAGGATTATCCATTTTATTAACAGCTACGATTATTTTCTTACCAGACTTAATTAGCATATCCCTAATAACAAAATCATTTTGATTAAGTTCCTCTTTACCATCAATAATAAAAACAATAACATCAGCCTCATTAATAGCAATTTCAGCCTGTACTATTATCTCTTTATTAAATAACTCCTTACTAACATCTATTCCTCCAGTATCTATCAAATGAAACTTATAATTTTTAAATACAACATCAGAATAAATTCTATCCCTAGTAACACCAGGCGTATCTTCAATAATAGATATCTTTTTACCCACTAATTTATTAAATATAGTACTCTTCCCTACATTAGGTCTCCCTACTAAAGCCACCGTTGGTATTTTCATATCTACACCTCTTTTCTATAATTCTATTTCTTCCATTAATTTATTATATATTTCTTGTTTACCTACCTTAGTAATCGTTGAAAAAGGTATTAATTCTTGCTGTTCTACCCCTAAAGTCTTACTAATTAATTTCAAATTCTTATCTTGATTCTTTTTAGTAACCTTATCCATCTTTGTACATACTACCGTAACCGGTATATTGTAATGTTTTAAATAATTATACATCATAACATCATCATCAGTAGGCTTATGCCGAAAATCCACAAGCAAGAATACCATCTTAAGATTATCTCTTCCTTCTAAATAGTCTTCCATAATTAACCCAAACTTATTTTTTAATTGTTTATTGACTTTAGCATATCCATATCCAGGAGCATCTACTAAATAGAAACAATTATTAATTAAATAGAAATTTAATGTTTGAGTCTTACCGGGTATAGAAGAAGTTCTAGCAAAATTCTTTCTATTTACCAAAGTATTTATAAAACTACTTTTTCCAACATTAGAACGACCTACTAATAAAAACTCACTTTTATCATCACTAGGAAATTGACTTTTCCTAACAGCAGATATTTCTAATTTTAAATCTATTATTTTCACACAAATCACCAACATAATTATATAAAAAAATTAATACTTAGTCAAATATGTGTTAAAATATTAATTAAAAAGAAAGGAAAATATACATGAAAGAAGTATTAGATAAATGTACATTATGTCCAAAAAACTGTCAAGTTAATAGAAATAAAGGAGAAATAGGCTTCTGTAAAAGTACTAATAAAATAAAAATTAGTAAATATTATTTACATAAATGGGAAGAACCACCAATAACAGGAAAGAATGGATCAGGAACTATCTTTTTTACTAACTGCAATATGCGTTGTATATTTTGTCAAAATTATTATATTAGCACTATGGGCAATGGAAAAGAAATTACAGAAGAAGAATTTAGTAATATCTGTTTAGAACTTCAATGTCAAGGAGCCACCAACATTAATTTAGTAACCCCTACTCATTATGTCCCATTAATAGTAGAAGGTCTTACATTAGCAAAATCCAAGGGTCTAAATATCCCAATAGTATATAACACAAGTAGCTATGAAAATATAGAGACCATAAAAATGCTAAAAGGATTAGTAGACGTCTATTTACCAGATTTGAAATATTATAATAATACTTATTCATTAAAATACTCTCATGTAAACAACTATTTTGAATATGCCAAAAAAGCAATATATGAAATGTATAAACAAGTAGGAAAACCCATATTTAATGAAGACGGAGATATTATAAAAGGAGTTATTGTCAGACACTTATTACTTCCAGGTATGTATACTGATAGTAGGAAAATTATAAAATATTTACATCACAAATATCATAATAAAATATTAATAAGTATTATGAATCAGTATACACCAGTAAAAAAATGTCAATATCAAGAATTAAATAAAAAAGTAAGTGAAGAAGAATATAATAGTATTATTGACTATTCTTGGAAAATAGGTGTAAGAAATGCCTTTATACAAGAAGGAGAAACTCAAAATGAAAGTTTTATTCCTGATTTTACCACTTTTCATGAATAAAAAGAGCCAGCAGGCTCTTTAATTTTTATCTCTATTATTAGCTACTATCAAAAATAATCTAAATATTTGTAATAGCGTTGTAGTCAAAGAAGCAACGTAAGTAAGAGCAGCAGAAGTTAACATTCTACTCATACCATTCTTTTCATCACTATTTAACATATCTAATTTATCTATTTCCTTCTTTGCTCTATTTGAAGCATTAAATTCAACAGGTAGTGTTACTAATTGAAATAACAACATTGCCATAAGTAAAGCAATACCAATCATAGCAACATTATAAAAACTAAACAATAATCCGATAAACACTACGATATATCCCAATCTTGTACTAAAATTAACAAAAGGTACCAAAAAACTTCTAATTTTTAAAAAATTATAACCTTCCTTATCTTGAATAGCATGACCACATTCATGAGCAGCTACTGCTACAGAAGCCACAGAAGCATCGTGAAACACTCTGGTAGATAATCTTATTACCTTTCTATTAGGATCATAATGATCAGTTAAAGTTCCCTTTGTTTCTATTACATCAATATCATTTAAATTATTAGCATCAAGAATAGCCCTTGCAGCATCATAACCTGTTTTATTCTTAGCATTTATATGTCCTTTATATATTTTATAATTAATATTAATATATACTTGTGATGCTAAAGTAATCAAAAAACCAATTAATGGAATAGTCCAATTTATTATAATATATAAGTCATAATCCACAAACATCATCCTCTCATTTTATTATTTCATATATTGTTCCTTCTCTAGTGTCTTTAAGTACAATACCCTCTTCATTAAGTTTATTACGAATTTCATCAGCTAAAACATAATTCTTTTCCCTTTTAGCCAATTCTCTTTTTTTAATCATTTCTTGTATATATTTTTTCTTATTAGAATCAACATCATTAGTATTACTCTTCATCAAATCTAAAGATAAAACTTTATCAAACTCTAAAACCAACTCTCTCTTAGTAGCATCATTAATATCACTCTTTAAAACTTCATATAGAACTGTTAAAGAATTAGATGTATTTAAATCATCTTCCAAAGTTTCTTTAAATTTAGTAATATACATCTCTTTAATATTCTTATCAACAACCCCATCATTTTTTAAGTTAGCTACCCTATTAAGTAGCTTTTTATATGCATTTTCTGCAATATCTAAAGATTCAAAAGTAAAAATCATTTGTTTCCTATAATGAGATTGTAAGCATAAAAATCTATAACTCAAAGGATTATAACCCTTTTCTTTTAATAAAGAAACAGTTAAAAATTCCCCCTTTGATTTACTCATTTTTCCAGTAGAATCATTTAAATGTTCTGTATGGAACCAACAATTCCCCCATTTATGACCAAGGTAACTTTCTGCTTGAGCAATTTCGTTCGTATGATGTGGAAATATATTATCTACACCACCGCAATGTATGTCTAAGTATTCTCCTAAATATTTAATAGAAATACAAGAACATTCAATATGCCACCCAGGATACCCAAGTCCCCAAGGACTATCCCATTTTAACTCCTGACTATCAAATTTAGACTTTGTAAACCATAAAACAAAATCATTTTTATTTTTCTTATTACTATCAATAGAAACGCCTTCCCTTACACCTTCCATCAAATCATCTAAAACATGATTAGATAATACATAGTAGTCTTTTAATTTAGAAGTATCAAAATAAACATTACCATTAGCAAAATAAGCATAACCTTTCTTAATTAACTCTTCTATAAAATTAATATAATAATCAATCATGGAAGTAGCAGGTATAACAGTTTCAGGCCATTTAATATTTAATTCATTACAATCCTCTTTAAAACAATCCGTATAATATTTAGCAATATCCATAACAGACTTATGCTCTCTTTTAGCACCTTTAAGCATTTTGTCTTCCCCAGTATCACCATCACTAGTTAAATGCCCAACATCAGTTATATTCATAACCCTTTTAACATTATATTCAACAAAGATAAGTGCCTTTTCAAGCACATCTTCCATAATGTATGTTCGCAAATTACCAATATGAGCAAAGTGATATACCGTAGGACCACACGTATATAGAGTCACTACATCTTTATTATTAGGAACAAATTCCTCAATCATCCTTGACCTAGTATTATATAATTTCATAAAACTCTCCTATTCATATTTATTGTATCATTTATTTGATAATTTTAAAATACTTAAAAGAAATATCCCACAATTTCCCTTAAAATATATTTTTCTAACCCTTTCCAAATATACAATAGTATTTCTTTTTCTGTACTCTTCTTTTTTTTATCAATACTTCCACACAAACGTATAAACATTTCATTAGATAATCCATTATCAATAAAATAACAATTTATAACATTATAAACATCTTGAATCATTATACACTTCTTATCATGAACATAACTACAAAAAATATCTAAAAATACATCTTCATAATCTATTCTATGTATACAACGACCAAATTCTCTAATAATTAATTTTAATTCATAATCAGAAACTCTATTATCAATATAATTTATTACACAAAAAGCATTAATTTTATTTATTGTATTCCTAAGAGGAATATTACAAGTTCTAGCAATAGATATAGTTATACGTATTTAAAATATCCCCAACTTCTTTTTTAGAAACATTATAATTAGTAAAATAATTTATATTTTTAATAAAGTCTTTATTTTTAATACAAACATTTCTACTTTTTTTATATAATTGATATTTTAAAGTCTCAATTATATAACCAAGTAAAAAATAAAATACACGACTATAACAATTAATATCATCATCATAATTAATAGTTATTAATTTGTTATATATAATATTTAAAAGGATTTCTAATGTCGTATAATCAGTATTATTTCTAACTCCATATCTTATAACAGAATCATTAAATTCTTCTAATACTAAATCTATAACTGCTTGTTTATTCATAAAAGAATCCTTTTTTAAATGATATTCTAATAAAATTCCTACTTAATGTCAAGAAAAACAATTCTTATAAACACATTAAAGAAATTTAATTTATACATTTATATATTTTTTAATTATCCATGTTCAATTGTTAAATATTGTATACCTTTTCCTTGTCAATTGAATAAAAACTATGATATAACTATAATGGTGGTAAAATGAAAAAAGTAGCAAGAACAATTCTAATATGTATATATTTTATAATAACTATTTTAATAACATATTGCTTACTATCCTATAATAAATATAATGTATCAGAATTTAAAGACAAATATCTATTGGTTCTTAAAGAAAATAATAAATATTATCATAAAAGTGATTTATTAATTATAAAAAAACAAATAATTATCAAGAAGGAGATACAATATTTTATTATGACGGATATAATTCATCAGCAAAATTAAAAATAAGTAAAATTAAAAATATTGAACTAGTAAAAGAAGATTATTCACTTTATACTTTAGAAAATGATTTAACAATTAATGCTAATAGTATTCTAGGTACTACTAAAAATACCACATCACACCCTTTCTTTGCAATAGCAACAAAAAAATCAACTTGCGTTGATTTAATCATTAACATCGCTTGGTGCGACGATTTTATCTTTTGGAGCGTGTGAGAGAACTCTTCCTAACCCCCCCCTCGTAGTAAAAGAAACTGCAAGGTTTTAAAAGGAAAACGAGGAGGTATATAGTGTAAATGTCAATAATTTTGTATATTTTTTTTAAAATTAGTGACTTTCTAAGTTTTTACAAGTGTTTTTTGTAAATTTCTTTAAAAGTTGTAATTTAACAATAAAGCCACGGCTTAAAACACCAAAAGAGCCTATTTTTTTAAAAATTTGGTGTTAAAATGTTGATATATATTAGATAAAATGTTAAAC
>OJAM01000118.1_pt1 | contig 36929 bp, 28 predicted proteins | sample 1589071 | NCBI WGS metagenome assembly OJAM01 (sample SAMN03283243) | human gut metagenome | biome: human-associated habitat; material: feces | host: Homo sapiens | place: Peru | collected 2012
TGGTGACGTCTGACACGTTGATTACGCCGTCGGCGTTGAGGTCGCAGAGTTCGGCGGGGAACGATGCGGTGCCCAGAATCTGGTTGATAAGGGCGGTGACGTCGGACACATCTACTGTGCCGTCGCCGTTTACGTCGCCAATTTTAGCCACTTTCTTATACACGAATGAGCGTGTGGCGCCGTAGTCGGTGGCGCGGAGTGTGCCGCCTGTGTCGATGTACGACGATTTGGCACGCACATAATACGTTTTGCCATCTTCGAGCAGCACATTGTTCACCTTCAGTTCGCCGAGGGTGAGGGTGGTGGCGTTTTGATAATTTTTCATTGTTTCAACGAATCTTGCGCGTCCCCATGATGTGGCTGACGAACTGATTTCCACAATCATGTTTTCGGCTGCCACTTGGCGTTCGAGTTCAATTCGCTGGTTGCTGTTGAGCGTGGCGCCATCGGAAGCAGGTGTCACATACTTTGGTGCTACCGATTCGCCGTAAACGGTGGTGAACTCCACAGTTTTGCTCACCTTGTCGCCGAGGGTGATGCGCACATAATAGCGTGTGCCAGAGTGGAGAATGTAGAGCGGTACAGCGATTCTATTTTCGGTGCTCACGCCGCTGAACACGGTTTTGCCATCAGCAAAATTCTCATCGGTGCTGATTTCCACCTTCACCTCATCTGAGCCAGTGTTGGTCCAAAGAATGGTGGGGGCGTTGGGCACATCTTGCATCAAATTGGTTGGATAGGTCACTTCCAGACGGTGAGGAGTGAACGCACGTGCCGCGCTGACACCGTCGTTGAAGTTGAGCGCACAGGCGTGCACTCTCCAATAATGCTTCACATCGCTGCTCACACCCTCAAACGAGGTGGAAACGGCGGTGGTGTCGGTCGTGGCGAAAGTGTGGGTCACATGCTTGAAGTCGGCATCGTCGGCAATCTCCACAGCATATTGCGAAGCACCCTTCACGCTGTGCCAAGTGAATGTGAATGGGTCGCTCACCTTTGCGCCTTCCTCTGGCGAAATCAGCACAGGGGCATCGAGGGTGGCATCTTGCGCGCCGAGGAACTTGGCGGTGTATTCGTTGCCGTAGCGGTCGAGCACGCAGATGGCGTATTGATAGCCGGCGCGGTAGTTTTCGGGAATGGCGTATCGGGTGTCGTAGGTGATGCCGAGCAGATATTGCACATCTTTCTTAAATTCGGATTGTGGCACAGATTCGGGCACGGCATACACAGTGTAGCGCACATTGTCGAAGCCCGTCCACGACAGGTCGTAAGCCACCTTGCTCACATTCGACACGGTGCCGGGGTTGGTTGCCGATTTCCATGTCATGGCTGGTGGAAGCGCAGGGTAGGCATACACGGTGCGCTTCAAATAGTGGGCAAACGATTCCTTTGCGCCGAGGTTATAGAGGTATTTGCATGAATAGTAGATGCTGCCGGGAGCGTTGTCGTAGTTGGTCTCGCGGTTCATTTCCACCTGAGCCACATATTCGTCGTAAGAGGTGCTGTTGGGACCGCTTGCCTTTGTGGCAGGAGCCATCTCGCCCTTGCTTGCGCCGGTGAGCGACTCAAGACTGTGAGAAATATACACGTGGCGGCCAAACTTATGCGCCACCTTGCCCCACCATGGGGTGATTTTAGCATAGTCGGCTGCGCTGTTGCCTCTGGTCCAGTAAACCTGTGGCGACATGTAGTCGATGGTCTTGGCTTGATACCATGCGATAGGGTCGGAGAAAATGCTGCTGTATTGCCAATCGCTACCAGGACATGGATCGATACCGTATTTCTTCGCCACCGAACTGCTGGAGCAAGCCACGCCAGCAGGCGAAATGCCATAGCGCACCCATGGCTTCACGGTTTGAATCATATCGTAAACGGCTTTCACCATGCGGTTCACGTTGTCGCGTCGCCAGTCGCCGAAGCTCAATTTGGTACCCGAATTTTTCCATTCCGAGTAGTCGCCAGCCGAACTGTTGGTGGGAATGCCGCTGGGATAGAAATAGTCGTCGTAGAGAATGCCGTCCACATCATAGTTGGTGATAATTTCGCGGCACACATTCACAATGCGGTCGATGGTCCACTGTTGTGCAGGGTCGAGGATTGTGGTGGTGGTTTGACCATTGTTGTGCGAGAGTAAGTGACCGCTATTCTTCAACTCCTGGTCCAACTCGGTGTCCCAGTTTGCGCCTGTGGAGAAGCGGTAGGGGTTAACCCATGCATGGCACTCCATGCCGCGCTTATGGCAGCCGTTCACCACATAGCCCAGAGGGTCGAAGCCTGGGTCTTCGCCACGGGTGCCGGTCAGATAGCTCGACCATGGCTCGTAGCTTGATTTGTACATGGCGTCGCACATAGAGCGAACTTGGAAGTTTACTGCGTTGAAATTGTTGTTGGCGAGCGAGTCGAGCATACGGTCGAGCTCTGCCATTTGGGTTTCGGCTGGTTTACCAGTGGTAGGCCAGTCGAGAGCCCATACAGTGGCTACCCACGCCGAGCGGAATTCACTTTTCGCCACATTGTAAGCGAAGCCGTTGAGGGCTGAAAAAGCGATAATTGTGGCAAGTGAAAAAAGTTTTAGTCTAATGTTTGTCATAATGGATTGTAGATAATATTCTGCAAAGATAACCGATTTCCCCCGATTCCCGAAATTTTCGCCCCACCGATTCAAAATCTCCAATTTATAATGCCTAAATTTGGTTCAGTGGAAAAATGCAGGGGGGGGACTGAAACAAAAAACATAAAAAACAGCCTTTTAGCGATGCCAGTGCTTCGCACCTGTCGTTAGTGCTATGGCATGTCTGATTTCAAGCTGAGGCTTGAATCAGCCACACCACATCACCAATGCCGCCCTCTTACGAGGTCGGTGGCATCGCCAAAAGGATAAAAACCGTTCGCCTCGGCGAAAAACCAAACCCGGTAGGGGCGTGATACTTTATGTTCGCCCATAATTGTAATACTATATTGATTATCAGTTATTTGACGCAGACGCGAAGTGTCGCGCCCCTACCATGCAAAATCGTTTTTGGGAGATTTGATGCGGATTCTTTCCAAGAAATCATGTTATCATCAGGGGTTTTTCGCCGTGAAACGGCGAGCGGTTTTTATCCTTGGGGCAAAGTGGACAGCCCTCGTAAGAGGGTGGCGGAGGGATTGTGTGGTTGGCGGCATGGAAACTCGTTTCCAATGACGCAAAGCGCACAGTCGCACCGCCAAATACGAAGCATTCCACGTTGCTCCAAGGCTGTTTTTTATGTTTTTTGTTTTTGATTCCATTCACGATTCGGCAACAATGCATAATCTATCCCCAGAAATTTTCCGCTGAACCCTAATTCCCCCACACTTGTTGACTTGTTGACTCGTAGACTTGTTGACTTTTTTATGGTGGATATCGGGAATTTGTGTATTTTTGTGGAAGACAATGTTTTTTTACACCATTACATGAATTTTTAATGCTTATGAGATTGAGAAAGTTGATGGCTTTGGCACTGTTGCTGGCTTGCGTCGGTGGTCGAAGCGTGGCTCAAACTGCTCCCTACGAGCCTTCGGCAGAGAATCTGCGTTCGCGCGCCGAGTTTGCCGACATGAAATTTGGTATATTTTTGCACTGGGGCATCTACAGTATGTTTGCCCAAGGCGAATGGTATTTGCAAAACTCAGGCACCGACCGCAACGAATATGCGAAAGCCGCCGACGCATTCTACCCTCACCGCTTCGATGCGAAAAAGTGGGTAGAGGCGTTTAAAGACGCTGGAGCGAAGTACGTTTGTTTCACCACACGCCATCACGATGGCTTCTCGATGTGGAAAACTGATGCGTCGGATTATAACATCGTGGATGCTTCGCCATTCCACCGCGATGTGGTGGGCGAACTGGCTGCCGCGTGCCACGATGCCGACATGCGTTTGCACCTCTACTATTCGCATATCGACTGGACGCGCGAGGATTATCCTGCCGGCAGAACCGGTTTGCGTACTGGCAAGAAACCCGAAAATGCCAACTGGGCGCACTATTACGACTTTATGAACAAGCAACTCACCGAACTGCTCACTCGCTACGGCAAGATTGGTGCCATTTGGTTCGACGGTTTTTGGGATCACGATAGCGACTCCATTCCGTTTGACTGGCAACTTCGTCCGCAATACGATATGATTCACCGCCTGCAACCTGCGTGCCTGATTGGCAACAACCACCACGAGGCGATTAAGGACGGCGAGGACATTCAGATTTTTGAGCGCGACCTGCCTGGCGAAAACACCGCCGGATTTGTGGAAAAAGCGGCATCGGTGAGCCGTTTGCCTTTGGAAACCTGTCAAACGATGAACGGTATGTGGGGCTACAAGGTGGTGGACCAGAACTATAAGTCGGTGGCGCAGATTGTGCAACTGCTTATCAACACTTCGGGCAAGGGCGCAAACCTGCTGCTCAACATTGGCCCTCAACCTAATGGCGAACTCCCTGCCATAGCTCTCGAACGCCTGAAAGGTGTGGGCAAGTGGCTTCGTGAATACGGCGAGACCATCTATGGCACCACCGCTGGCGACATGATGCCACAGCCATGGGGCGCCATCACCCGTAAGGGCAACGTGCAATATGTGCATATCACCGACAACGCTTTGGCTGGAAAACCACTCACGCTCACATTAAACAGCAAAGTGAAATCGGTATCAGTGTTCGGCACCACCCAAAAACTCCCTTTCAAGCAATCCAAAGACAAAACCCTCACCCTCAACATCCCCACCCATCCCGAAACCATCGATTACATAATAGAGGTGAGAAATTAGAGGTGAGAAATTAGAGGTTGGTGGTTTATGGGAACGAAGATAGTGGAGAGCGGATAGTTACTTTACTACGCTTAACGAATTATTTGGTTTATAAATCATTTGTTTTAATCAAAATCATGAAAATTTTAAGTATCACAATCACAAATTTCCGAGGAATTAGTGATGCCACAACTGTTTCGTTTAATGACTTTTGTTGTATTGTTGGTAAAAATGATGCAGGCAAATCAACAATACTCAAAGCCTTAGATCTTTTCTTGAACGAGTCCGCTATAAGAAAAGAAGATAAAAACATCCATACGCAGAATGATATCATTACAATTGAATTGGTCTTTGAAACACCAAAAACGCCTATCATTGTAGACGATGCGATTGAAACCACATTTAAAGAAGAAAAGTTGGCCGATCGCGATGGTTACATACGAATTAAAAAAGAATGGGACACCTCTGTCGGTAAAATCAAATCAAAGACATTTATTTACAGAGGAAAATATGACGCTTTTGATATTTTTAAAAGTACAGAAAAAGAACTTACAAAGAAGTGTTCAGAGTTGGGGATAGAAACTAAGAAGGGCAATGGCGAGATATATAATAACAAAGAAAAGCGTGTAAAAATTGAGCAACATTTAATCGCTAATGGACACGTCCTTGAATATGTTTTTGATGAGCTGCCATCTACGGGACAAACCAGAACTAAAAAATTGTTGGATGTTTTAAGAACTTTGATGCCGTCATTTGAGTATTTTAAAGCAGACTCTTCTTTGTCGGATAGCGACACTTCCGTACAAAAATATTTTAAGGACAAAGCTTTCGATTTGCTAAAAACGCAAATAGATACTACTTATGTTGAGCAAAAAATAAGAAAGGAACTGGAAACACCCCTAAGTACAATTACGAAAAAAATTAATTCAGTATTATCAGCAGAAGAAAAAATAAAGGCAAATGTCGTTTTTGATTGGTCTAAGCTAATAAGTACTTCATTTAATTGTGCAAAAGATGTTTCTGAAATTCCTTTATCTCAAAGAGGAGATGGTTTTAGACGCATTACTATGCTATCCTACTTTGAGATGCTTTCGGAAGAGCGGAATGTTAATTGCAACGTAATATATGGATTTGAGGAACCTGAAACTTTTTTGCACCCAGAAACCCAAAAGAAATTATTTGATAGTCTGAAAGAACTATCATCAAAAGGTTGCCAAGTTATTATTACAACACATTCGCCATATTTAATATCTGAGACAAACTCGAATGATGTTGTTTATGTAACCAAAGAAAGTGGATATCACATTTCTCAAGGTGATAAAGTTAGTGTCAAAGATATAATTGAGCAGTTAGGTATTAGTGTAGACAACAAAATAATCTCATTATTTAATTCGGATTTTAAGTTAGCATTATTGGTAGAAGGTGCAGATGATGTTGAAGCATATTCCCATATATCTAAATTATACAATCAAAATGATGTCATTAAACAAACATTTGAAGAGATGGGGGTTATTATCATTCCAATAGGTGGATGTGGAGCAATTAAAACGTGGAAACAATATGATGTAATTAAATCATTAGGTAAGCCGTTTTTCGTCCTTTTAGACTCCGACAAGCTATCTGCAGATGATGTTTCTAAACATATAAACGAGTTAAGTAATATGGGAATAGCAGAAAACCAATATCACTTAACAGCGAAAAGAGAATTGGAAAATTATATTCCATATTCTTATATTCATTCTATTGATAATGATTTTCCGGAATATGGCGATTGGGGTGATGTGAAAGAACTTTGTAAGCAAAGTAAGATGCAAGTACGGTTGGGAGGAAAAAAGGTGTGCAGTTACCACTTCAAGAAATTGACATTTGAACAAATTCGTGAATCAATGCAAAGCAACGGAAAAGACGAATTTGTTGAGATAATAAATAGTATTAACAAATTTATAAACGGAACCAATAATTAACGTTCTGTCCTAAGTATTTTAAAAATTATGAATAATTTATATAACATATATTGTGATGAAAGTTGCCACTTGGAGCATGACCGTCAAAAAGCAATGGTTCTTGGTGGCATTTGGTGTCCGTATGATAAGCGAAAAAAAATTGCTCGTGAAATCAGGGCAATTAAGGTACAGCATAACCTTAACCCAAAATATGAAATAAAGTGGAACAAGATTTCAAAGAGTAAACTTGACTTCTTTCTTGAATTAGTAGACTATTTCTTTAACAATCCGGACCTTCATTTTCGTGTTTTGGTCATTCCTGATAAATCACAATTGAAGCACGAAGATTTTGGACAAACACATGATGAGTTCTACTATAAGTGCTATTTTAATCTTCTAAAAACTCTCTTTCAACCAGGGAATCATTATAATATATATATAGATATCAAAGATACGCGTGGAGAAGAGAAAGTAAAGAAACTACATGATTGTCTTTGTCGAAACCAATATGATTTTGATCGTGATATTATTCAGAGAGTTCAACAGGTACGTTCTCATGAACTTGAGCTTGTTGCATTAGCAGATTTGTTTGTAGGTGCTATGTCATACGTTCACCGTAACTTGAACGATAGTGATACAAAGCTTGATGTGATTGACAGAATTAAAAAACTGTCGCACTATTCATTGCTTAAAAGCACTTTGTATCGTGAGGATAAATTTAATATCTTTGTTTGGCATCAATCGTAATGGTAGACTACAATAAAATTCCAGAAAAGATATGCCTTGAAGATTACGGTGGTAACTACAAGGATTATATTGACGCAATTTATGCGGTGTTTGAACGTGATTTCATTTTACATAAAACCAAATTTGGTTCGCATAAGTTGTCATTGAAGTTCAATCCAAAATTTCAAGATAGAGCATATACATTCTATCACATGACGCATAAGGGAGAAGTTGAGCAAGACCGAGAACCCGATTTGCGACGATGTGAATGTATGCCATGGGCTCGGCCAACAATAGAAAACGTAGAAAATTGGGAGCTTAAATTTTGGAGACAAACGCGACAAAGATCTAAGAATCGTGTATGCATAGCTCTTGAAACTGAGGATGAAACATACTTTGTCGTGTTAGAAGTTCGTGACACTTATGTTCTTCTATGGACAGCATTCCTATCTGAGTATAGTCATCAATCAAGTAAAAAAATAAAGGAATACACAGATTGGAAGAAAAATGAAGGCGCAAATATCAATACTCCAGATGAATTGATAGCATTAATACAAGAGGCTATAAAAAAAGCAAGAGGCTAACCTTTTTAAAGCCGCCTCCGTAACTCCTTCAAATACGTGGTTGATGAGCTAATGCAAAGATAGTAATATTTTTCTCAATCGCAAGTAGATGGCTTTAATATTTAATAATATTTAACTCTAATAATAAAACATTAGCTTCTTGGAGTCAGAAAATTGTATTACCTTTGCAGCCTTTTTCAACAAAGGCAACGTTGCCTCGGAGATACCTCCGGGGCTTTTTGTTTTTTATTGGTTGTGATACCATTCGCATTTAATATGGAATAGCCGTGGTTGGGCATCTTTCTTGGGTGGCTTAGGGGCGTGGGGTATGGATGCGTTTTCCTAAGCGGTGGCTTTGGGCGGATTGAGCTTCTTTTTGTGGATTTCTGAATATGGTTACTTTTGATGGCGATGTTGGAATCGTTTTTGTTGAAGCATACAATTATTTGTCGGATTTGAGTATTTTAGCGCGATTTTTTTGTCGGATTTGAGTATTTTAGCGTGAATTATTTGTCGGAATTGGATATTTTAGCGCGAATTATTTGTCGGATTTGGATATTTTAGTGCTCTTTTGAGGGTGAAAAAAACACCTATTTAATCCGATTTCAATCCAATTAACACCTAAAATTAAATAGGTGAAAATAGGATTTAATGGATTAAATAGGTGTTTTGATTTTGGACTTATCGGCCCCTTTAGGCCCAAGCAGTCCCTTCAGACCCAAGCAGACCCTTTAGACCCTTTGGAACCGAAGCTGGCCTTTTGGGCTTGTCGGGGGGGTGTTGGGGATGGGAAACCCTCGATGGTTTGGGAGGGCTGTTAGTTACCCAAAATCTTGTTGATGAGGGCGGTTACGTCGGATGAGTTTACTTCGCCGTCGCCGTTCACGTCGCAGAGGTTGGCAGGGTATGACTCTGTGCCGAGAAGTTGGTTGATGAGGGCGGTAGCGTCGGAAGCGTTCACTTCGCCGTCGCCGTTAATGTCGCCGATTACAGGCTTTTCGGTGCGGTAAACGAACTTCACTACTGGTCCCCATTCGGTGGTGTGGGCTGCGCCGTCGAGTCCTTCGTATGCCGTTTTCACGCGTGCGTAGTATGTTTTGCCGTCAGTCATCTTCTTGCTGTTCACCTTGATGTTGTCGGCAGTGAGAGAAGTCTTGGTGGCTCCGTCTTTGAGTGTTTCCACAAAGCGGGTGCGGCCCCAAGTGGTGGCAGAGGTGCTGATTTCAATTTGGTAGCTGGTAGCCCAACTTTGTGGCTTCACTTCCACATATTCACCCATGTAGATTTCGCCACCTTCGGTTGGGCGAAGCAGGTTCGCTGCCAAGTGAACGATGGTGAAGCGAACAGGGAGCGACACCATTTCCTTGCCATCTACGGTGAGGCGAACACGCATATAGCAGGTGATGCCTGATTCGAGTTTGCCATCGGGAATAGCCAATTCGCCATTGGCTGATTTGCCGGTGTAGAGAATATTTTGGAATGCTTCATCGTCAGAGATTTCCACTGTAGCCTCGTTGGTGGAATTTACATTATACCACTTAGCGGTGAAATCAGGAGCCACTTCCTCCTCGCCGTCGGCAGGGTAGGTGACAGTGAGCAACTTTGGCACGATAGTGCGGATTTCGCTCACGCCGCAGTAATGGTTAGCCTCGCAAGCCTGCACACGCCAGTATTGGTTGGTTTCGTGGCGGAGTTGTGAGAATTGGAGCGCAGATGCGATAGTGTCGGTGGTGGTGTAGCGTTCCACCACATTGCCGAAGTCGGCATCGTCGCTGATTTCCACCACATAGTTGGCAGCGTCTTTCACCTTATGCCAAGAGAAAGTGAAAGGCATGTCGATAGTGGCTTCGTTGGCAGGACCGATGAGTACAGGGTTGCCGAGAGCCTTCAAACTGCTGCCGAGGAATACAGGCTCGTATTCGTTGCCCACGCGGTCGACCACGCACACGGCATATTGCCACTCGTCGCTTTGGTATTCAATCGGAATTTTGTAGCTGGTGGTGTAACTCATATCCAAGAGATATTCCACTTGCTTGGTGAATGTGGCAGGATTCATTGATGCTGGGAAGGCATACACAGAGTAGCGCACATTGTCGTAGCCATTCCAAGTGAGTATGCCACCGCTGTATGCGAGGTTGGTCACCAAGCCGGGGTTGTTGCCTTGCTTCCAAGGGAGCGCAGGCACAAGGGCAGGGCGGGTGTAAACGGTGTTGCGCAAGTAACTTGCCAGCGAGTTGGGGTTGCGCATGTAGAGGTACTTGCAAGAATAGTAAATCGAACCAAATGCGCCGTCGAGCGACGATGTGCGGTTGATTTCGGCTTGGTTGGCATATTCCACATAGGTGTTGGCATCGCTTTCAACCTTCATACTGGAAATAGAGGTGGAAATATACACATGGCGGCCAAATTTCTTCACCACCTTGCCCCACCATGGAGTGATGGTGGAATAGTCGGCTTTTGCACCGATTTTCCAATACACCTGTGGCGAGATGTAGTCGAGGGTTTGGCTCGAAATCCATGCCAGAGGGTCGGAGAAAATACCGTCGTATTGCCAGTCGTAAGAACCAGATGGGCAAGGCTCAACGCCATATTTCGATGCCACTGAGCCGTTTGTGGCAGCCACACCGGCAGGAGAGATACCGAAGCGCACCCAAGGCTTTACGGTTTGGATCATATCGTAAACTGATTTCACCATGCGGTTCACATTGTCGCGTCGCCAGTCGCCGATGCTCATGCTTGTGCCAGAGTTTTTCCACTCATCGTAGTCTTCGGCGGTGCTGTTAGAGGGAATGCCGTTGGGGTAGAAATAGTCGTCGTAGAGAATACCGTCCACATCATAGTTGGTGATGATTTCACGGCACACATCGGTGATGCGGTCGATGGTCCACTGCTGGGCAGGGTCGAGAATGATGGTGTTGCCGTAGGTGAGCAAGTGACCGTCTTCTCTTAACTTATTGTCGGCTGCGGTGGTCCAGTTGGCTCCTGTGGAGAAGCGGTAAGGATTCACCCACGCATGACATTCCATGCCGCGCTTATGACATTCCTCCACCACAAATTGCAGAGGGTCGTAACTTGGGGCCTTGCCACGGCTGCCAGTCAGATAACTCGACCATGGCTCGTAACTCGACTTATACATAGCGTCGCACATGGAGCGCACTTGGAAATTCACCGCGTTGAAGTTGTTGCGCTTCAGCGAGTCGAGCATACGAATCATTGATGCTTTCTGCACTTCGGCGTTCATGTTGTTAGCCTCGTTGTCGTTGGCATCGCGAGGCCAGTCGAGCGCCCAAACTGTAGCCACCCAAGCCGAGCGAAATTCACGCTTGGGCACGCTGTAAGTGCCAGCCGCTTGTGCTGCAAATCCGAGCAGGAGGAAAGCGGCGAAAAATAAATGTCTAAATTTCATTTTGTATAAAAGTATAAAAGTTGATATTTGAATAGTAATATGAAGGGATTATTCAGAGAAGGAAGGGGCGTATTCGTTGCCGTAGCGGTCGAGTGGGCAAACGGCAAACTGGTAGGCTGCTCGCAGATGGGCAGGAATGGTGTAGGTCACCATTTCGCCGCCACGCTCTGGGTTATACACCATGCCGAGCAGATATTTCACTTCGGTGCCGAACTGGGCTTTGTCAACCGTCTTCGGGAACGCATACACCGTGTAGCGGCAGCGTGGAATCAGTTGCCAAGTGAGCTGATTGCCCTTTTGCTTGAGGAAATTCACCACTGGGGCTTTGCGTGCCACATTGTTGCGCCAAGGGGTGAGCGGCATCAGCGATGGATACTGGTAAACGGTGCGCTTCAGGTAGTGGCAGAGTTGCTCGCTCAAACCGGGCTTGTTGTAGAGGTTACGCACCGACCAGAATATGGTGCCGCCTTGGTCTTTAGCGCAATTTCTGCGCAAAATCTCCATTTCGGCAGCCCATTCGGGAAACTCGCTGGTGGTCATCAACTTGTCGATACACATCGACACGAAAGCCTGGCGCGAGAATTTTCTCGCCGTTTTGCACCACCATGGTGCCACAAGGCTGAAATCGGCGCGCTTGAAGCCTATTTTCCAATACACCTGTGGGGCGATGAAGTCGATAAGGTGACCTTTCAGCCACGACACCGGGTCGGAGAAAATGCCGTTATACTGCCAGTCGCTGCCCGATGGGCATGGGTCGATGCCGTATTTGTCGGCAAGCGATTGGCTGGTGCAAGCCACGCCGGCAGGGGAGATGCCGAAGCGCACCCACGGCTTTTCGCGCTGAATCATATCGTAAACGGCTTTCACCATTCGGTTCACATTCTCGCGTCGCCAGTCGCCAATGCTCAGGTCGGTGCCTGAGTTTTGCCACTCCTTGTAGTCCGGAGCCGCCACCGACGAGGCGATGCCGTTGGGGTAGAAATAGTCGTCGTAGAGAATGCCATCGACATCGTATTTGGTGACCACCTCACGGCACACATTCACGATGCGGTCGATGGTCCACTGCTGGGCAGGGTCGAGGATATAGAATTTGCCCCATCGGAGCAGATGCCTTTTCGCCTCCTGGTCGCGCTCGGTGTTCCACATTTTAGTGATGCAGAAGCGGTAGGGGTTGATCCATGCGTGGATTTCCATGCCGCGCTTGTGACATTCGCTCACGGCAAAGGCGAGTGGGTCGTAGCCCGGATGCTTGCCACGAGTGCCGGTCAGATAACTCGACCAAGGCTCGTAGCTCGACTGGTAGAATGCGTCGCTCATGGAGCGCACTTGCAGGTTGATGGCGTTGAAATTGTTGTTTTTCAGCGAATCGAGCATTCGCACCAGTTCTGCCTTTTGGCGTTCGGCAGGAGCGCCCTGTTTTGGCCAGTCGATGCCCCACACCGTCGAAACCCACGCCGAGCGCAGTTCACGCTTGGGAGGCATGGTCCTTTGTGGCAATCGCTGTGCGAAAGCCGCAAGGACAAAAGTGAGCAGTAGAGAAAATGCAATTATTCTTTTCATTGCTATATGTGATTATAAATTGTTGTTGAGTCGGAACAGCTCGAAAGCGTTTCGGGTGGTGATTTCGTCGATTTCTGCTGGTGATACGCCCATTTCTGCCGCCACGAAATTGCAAACGTGGGCGGTGAATGCGCTTTCGTTGCGCTTGCCACGCTTCGGCACAGGGGCGAGGTATGGCGCATCGGTTTCGAGCAGCAGTCTATCAAGCCCAATCACGGGCAGATTGGCTTTCACCTCGCTTTTCTTAAACGTGACAATGCCGTTCACGCCGAAATAGAAGTCGCCGCGCTTGCGAATGGCTTCGATGTCGGCAGGGGTGCCGGTGAAACTGTGGAACACGCCTTTGGGGAGCGGTTCGCCGAAGTTGTCCATCACCTCCAGACACTCAGCCATGCCATCGCGGCAGTGAATGATGAATGGCAGGTCGAACTCCTTGCACCAGCGTAGCTGCGTGTCGAGCGCTTCGATTTGCTCATCACGCTTGTCTTGCTCCCAATAGAGGTCGATGCCTATCTCGCCCACAGCCACGAAGGGCATAGTGCCCTCGGCAAGCATTTGGTGCATGGCTTGCAACTGCTCGTGGTAGTCGTCGCCGATTTCTTCGGGGTGAAGCCCGATGGTCATCGACACAAACTGGGGGTGTGCTTCGTAAACTGCCTTCAGGTGGCTGATACTTTCAAGGTTCTCGTTGGGCATCACGATGTGTGTGACGCCGGCTTCACGCGCACGAAGCAGCATTTCTTCGCGGTCGGTGTCGAAAGCATCGCAATAGATGTGGCTATGGCTGTCAATCATTATTTCTTGCGGTCAACCAAGCCTTTAATGAGTTGTACAAAAGCCTCGCGTGCCTCATCGCTCATTTCCACTCTGCTGAGCGCGTCGAAGGCCATGTCGTCGTAGCGCTTGATGGCTTCGTCGGCGGCCTCGCGCATACCCAGTCGCTCGTAGAGTGCAGTCACGGCTGGCACTTTCTCGCTGCGAAGTGCGTAGTCGTTGTTGATCCAGCGGCGGAGTTCGTTGGCATCGTCGCCTTGTGCCTTTTGCATAGCGCCAATCAGGAGGAATGTCTTCTTGTTGTTCATGATGTCGCCGCCGATAGCCTTGCCGAAGGTGGCTTCATCGCCCCACACGTCGAGCACGTCGTCTTGGAGTTGGAAAGCAAGGCCGAGATACAGACCGGTTTCGTAGAGAGCTTGTGCGTTGGCTTCGGAAGCACCAGCGATGAGCGCGCCCATCTTGCAGGCACAGCCAATCAGCACCGATGTTTTCAGGCGAATCATGTCGATATATTCTTCAAGGGTAACATTATTGCGCACCTCAAAGTCCATATCGTATTGCTGACCTTCGTATATTTCCATTGCGGTCTGGTTGAACAGGCGCATTATTTCGGGTAGCACGGCAGGTTCCACTTGCGCCACATATTGGCTGCTCATGGTGAGCATAGCGTCGCCAGAGAGAATGGCGGTGTTGTCGTTCCAACGGCGATGCACAGTGGGCTTGCCACGGCGCACATCGGCGTTGTCCATCACATCGTCGTGAAGAAGGGTGAAATTGTGGAAAAGTTCCAGGCCCACAGCGGGCTTAATAGCCTTTTTCACATCGCCACCCATGGCTTCGCAAGCCATCAGCACCAATGCCGGACGCAGACGCTTGCCGCCCAAGTCCATAGTGTAGGCGATAGGTTCGTAAAGTCCATTAGGAGTGGCTGGATAAGGAATGGCGGCGATTTCATCGTTTGCCAATTTTCTGTATTCTTCAAGAGATAACATAGTCGGAAATATTTTTTTGAGGATTTAATCGTTTTTTGAAAAAAGAGTTTTTGCCATTCGTGGCGACTTCTGAATGAGCGTTTCGCGGAAAGTTTCGTCGAAGTCCTGTGCTGCTACGCTGTCGCCGTCGAGCAGAAACTGGCTGCGCATGGCTTCGGCTTTGAGCAGTTCGCTCTGCATAGCCATCGTGTCGGTGGAATCAACTGCCACGAGGCGTGCCACGGCATCTACCGCCTGGACTTCCGCCTTCACGCTGTTGGGCGAGTGCTTTTTTCCGCACGCCACGGCTCCGCACGTCACCGCCATTGCCACCAAAATGTAGAATAAATGTCTCATATCAGTATATAATTATTCAATCTACAAAGATACAAAAAGAAATTAGAAATAAGAGGTTAGAAGTTAGAAATTAGAGGATAGATTTTAGAAGTTAAGGAGTTAAGAAGTTGAAGAAGTTAAGACGATAGTTCCGATAGTTCTGAGTTCTCCGAGCACTCCGATCGCTTCCTATACACAAAAAAAGCGACTTCGGTCGCTTTTTTGGAGGATTTATAAATATTTGTCGAGCGTGTTTTTTGGCTCAATCCTGTTGCCCAACCTCGCCACCCAATACACCAGTCCAATAAGGGCGAGCACTCCACCGGCTAAACCGATGTAGGAGATGGAGAGGTCTGAGCAGATGGCTCCACCGAAAAATGCTCCGCTGCCAATGCCCAAGTTGAAGATGCCAGAGAAAATCGACATGGCCACTGGGGTGCTTTCGGGGGTGGTGACGAGAATCATATTGCTTTGCATCGCCACATTGTAGGCTGTGGCAGTGGCTCCCCACACGGCAAGCAGCACAATCACGGGCAAAAAGCCCGACGACACGGGGTAGAGCAGCAAAAGGCATAGCGCCATGGCAGCCACGTTTACGGTGATAAACAGTTTGCGGTTGCGGTTGTAGTATTTCGAAAATGCGATGCTGCCCAAAAGTCCTGCGCCACCAAACACCATCAGCGCAGTGGTCACCCAGTCGTCGGGCATGAGCGACACTTGCTTCAGGAATGGCTCAATATAACTGTATGCCACATATATGGCGCTTGAAATGAGTAGCGTGAATAGGTATAGTCCTATGATGCCCTTGTGGCGTAGCAGTTCGGGTAACTTTCTCGGTGAAAATCCGCCACCGCTCGGCACCTTTGGCAAGCGCCACGCTATGTAGAGGAAGGTGAGGGCTGAGAATACGCCAATGCTGAAAAACGTCATTCGCCAGCCCACATGCAGACCAATCACACGGCCTAAGGGCATACCCAAAATCATGGCTATCGACGACCCTGTGACCACCATGCTTAGGGCAATAGAACGGTAGCGGTCGGGCACAATGCGCACGGCAATGGGCGAAATCACCGACCAAAACACAGCATGGGCACACGCCACGCCTATGCGAGCGCATATCAGCATCACAAAACTTGTGGATAAATACGACATGAATTGAAACGCTGTGAAAATGCCCAGCAGCCAAAGCATCAGCCGCTTCATTTCCATTTTAGATACCAGCAGCATCAGAGGCAGCGACAATATCATCACAGCCCACGCATACAGGGATATAAGCATACCTACCGAGGCTTCGGTCAGTCCGAAATCGTTTTTAATGTCGGTGAGCAAGCCAATAGGTACAAACTCTGATGTGTTGAAGATAAATGTTGCAAAAGAGAGTCCGAGCAACGCCAACCAGTTTCCCAACTTCATTTTCTCGTTCATACCGCTAACAAATTTTTAGTCTAATTGAATTTCCGGCTGCAAAGTTACTGCTATTTCTCCAATTTTCCCCACCTCCACACCATCAAAGGGACGGTTCTTCTGATGGTGATAGGATATAAACGACAGAATGATAAGAAGATACGCATGTGTAAAATTTGCGTAAAAATGTATGTTTTAGTAGGGGTGATGGAAATTTGGTGGAAAAAATTTTGAGTAACACCGAAAACGCCTTGCCCTTGCAAGGGGCGGGCTTACCCTCCGAAGTCGGGAAGCCTTTCAGACCTGTGGTGCTGTGACTCGAAACGGTAGCTTATGCCGTCAATTCGCTGATACAGTCAAACATATATCGGAACAATGAAAAACCACATCGGAAAGGGACAGTCATTCCGATGCGGTTATATGTCAATGATTTTATTGGTTCTTCCCCGTCAGCCATTTTTTAGCCGCTTCTGTCAACCTATATTGCTGTTTCGGATGCTTCGGTTGGTTAGGATAAAGCCGTTCAATCAATCCATCTTCTAATGCAGGAGTGATATAGCTTTCACGGAAATACTTTAAGTCTTTGATATCACATACATCTGCCATATCTCTCATAGACATATATGAATCGTTCATTTTCTGAATGAGTAATTCCACTTGTGGGGTACTTAGGGGGTGCTTAGGGGGTGCTTGGGGGGTGCTTGGGGGGTACTTGTCCTCCTTGTCTGCCTTTAATATGTCGGGATTGAAAGCAGGTCGCTTGAAAGTGATAGTTACAAAACCACCATCAGAACACCATGTAGGTGTTTCCACACCTTGGGCTTTACAGGCATCTATAATGCGCCTTGCTCCACTACCCCAATTTTCCAAATAAGTCATCCGATAAAGAGCTTCGGCCACTTTCAAATTATGAGGATATGATTCGTGAGGCTCCTTGATGTTTTCGGCAGTTATCTGTGGAGGGAAGGTGCCGGGACTTGCTATCTCGATGCGGTCATCATAAATGGCAAGGCTGATAGTCAGATTATACCTTTCCCAATGACGATGGCAAAGAGCATTGATAAGAGCCTCCCTTAACGCATGATAAGGTACTTCAAGATGTTCTTCACGTTCAAGACTATGGTTTGTAATCTTGCCGCTAAGAGATAGATGCTTGAAGCAGAATGCAACTCCGGCATCCAATAATTTGAAGAAATTCCCTTCGGCTCGCTGGTTGTCACGAAACATATTTTTATTCGTACCCACAAACCGCGCCATCCTCAAAGTAAATTGCGGATATTCGTCTATGTTGTTGGAAAAAAGCAATACCGCGCCATTTGTCGGCACTCCATTCTTTAGCAGTTTCCATTTTGAAAGAATATTCCCGGTCGGCTCATACAACGCTGTTTCGGGAATACGTCCGCCGTCAATACCTCGGCGGATGCAATTACGAATCAGGTTCTCATCAAGGTCTACCAACGTCACACCGTCTGCCGCCAGTCGTTCCCACGCATACATCTGTGGCTGGTGGGCGCGAATACGCTCGTCGTACATATCCTGTGGCATAACCTTCGTTGTGCTTTCGACTTTGTAATACGGACAACCGTGGAATGTATGCGGACGTTCACCCCATACCCAACCGTCAAAGTGCATGGCTATAACTTGGTAGCCCGGATGTTCCGGCACATCAACATACCCCACTCGTACATCTACCGCAGGTTCCAATCCAGCCAAAGCCTGAGCAATCTCCTGCTGAGTCTTGTCAGTTACTTCCTGCCCAATTATCTTCAGCGATTTCGGTGCAACACCGAAAATCAGCCAACCGCCTTCGGTGTTTAAGAATGCACATGCCGAATGCATACCGTCTTTCAACTCCCCGGTAGTCTTCTTCAGCTCCAGAGTCCTCGACTCGTCGGCTGACACAAGGTTCTTTATATCATCAATTGTCATACAGCGCATTCTTTATGATTTTTGTTTGGCTTTTAGGCCAAATAGATGTTTCTATTGTATCTCCAATGACCTTATAGCTAAAATCAAATTGGTAAAGTTTTTTTGCACGTAACAATAAGACTTCATAGACTTTAGCCTGTTGGTAATATGTGTGATACAGCGTATCTAACTCAGAATAAGTTATCGGCTTATTAGTCTCAGTGCTAATAAGATATTTTGTTATAAAATATCTTCCAGTAGAGTCAGCATGCTCTTCTATCAGATCTTTCGTTAAAGTTGTATGAAGCATCAAATGGTCAATAACCTTATTATTCTCCTCAATCTGACGAGAATAAGAATAATTGGTATAAATCAGATATGCCCCTAATACTACCAATATTGTCATAAATAGGTAGTAGACAATATGATTTTTCACATTATTGAGTATTTTATTCATCTTCTTCCGCTTTTAGATTGCCTAATCTGTTGCTTTAAATCGTTAACTTCATTTGTTAATGCAGAGACTTCGAGATTATAATCGTGAATTTCTCTCTCGTGTTGTTTGCCAATCTCAATAATTCGTTCACGATACTCATTTATTTTATCTTGGTATTCTATTTTGGAGTTATTATTGCCAACATATATTCCTGCAGCAAAACCTGCTCCAACAAGAGAACAGCCTGCAAGTATCAGTTGCCATGTTTTTGTGGCCTTGTCAATATTATCGGGCGTATTGATTTGCCGACTTATTCTTGTCCTTCTTGACATTATTGTTTCATTTTATATTTATTATATTCTTCAATATAACATAGAGAACCGATTAAATCTTTATCATACAAATAGAATTATGGTTCCGCTACCATTGATGAATAAGAGTCATTATCAATAACATAAGGGCGAGACTGGCTGTGCCGTTTGAAATTCTCAGCTTGTTCCAAGATTTCCTTGAACACTTCATCACGGATTTTGGGAGGATAGCCTGCACGAGCCAATAGAACAATTACATTCATTTTCAAGGTCGCTCGCAAATCCGTACGATTCATCCAATCAGCAACATCAGACTGTTCCTCTACCATCTCCTTTACTTTTTTGGCAAGGGTCGTCAACTTCTCGTCCGGAAACTTCTCTATGAAATTGTATTTGACTGCTACCGATTTGAGAATATCAAAGAAAGCCTTTTCCTCAAATGATAATCCCATAGTGTCTCCGGCAGTACGCTCGTTGGCAACATCCTCCATAAGCCTTACCATCTCTCCAACAACATCATCAATAACATCATTGGCAAGAGCTGCATCGTCAGAACGGTCGTTATACTTTTTGACAATATCTTCCAATCGCTTCGTAAAATCCACACCTTTTTGCTTATTGACCTTCCGCAACGATTCTATAACCTGTTTCAGAAGTTGCTCCATTAGCTTGACTTTCGTATTCTTGTAAGGTATCAAGTCAAGGCGTTTCATATACTCCGATGAAAGAAGGTCTATTTCTTCATCGGCGGCAACTCCGATTTTAGCCACTTCTTCCACTGCGTCAGACAGTAACGCATCTTTAAGCATTTCTGCCACACGCTTATTCATCTTGACAGTATCAGGAGCATCCCCTCTTGTCAGTTTGGCAACAATAGAGCGAATAGCCAACATGAAATGAATATGATTCTCTTCTTCCTTGGTCAGATGTTCTGAATTGCAACATATATCATACGCCCCCTTCATCTTTTTACAATGACGCATAAATCGAGTTTCCAAATCTTTTGTGCGTTGGATATACTCTGCTCCTTTTTGCAGAATATTCAGTTGTTCAAGAGGCGAACCAATAAAATACGCACCCCAATTAAACTTATTGAACATTCGTTTGATAATGTCGAGTTCATCCTTGACAACCTTCAAAGCTTCTTCAACCGTTTCAAGATCCGGACCATCAACATTGCCATTTCCTCCATACTGGTGCAGGGCTTCGTTCATCTGACGTTTGATACCTAAGTAGTCGACCACCAAACCTTTCTCTTTTCCTGGATAAACACGATTGACACGTGAGATAGTTTGAATCAGCGTGTGCATATGCAAGGGCTTGAAACAATACATCGTGTCAAGGCTCGGCACATCAAAACCTGTAATCCACATATCAACCACGATGGCAATCTTGAAATTGCTTTTCTCTTCCTTGAATTGCTTGTCCAAAGTTTTCCGATACTCATCATTGCCAAGCAGGTTATACAGTTCGTCCGGGTCATTATCCTTGTCACGGGTAATCACCATTGCAATACGTGGCATCGGTTTTATTTCTTCACATTCTTTTTCTGAAAGCGTTTCACCCTCGATGCACTCCTTGATTTCTGCCCATTCCGGTCGTAGGCGAACAATCGCTTGATAAAGATTCCATGCGATAGAACGGCTACTGCATACAATCATAGCCTTTCCAAGCACAGACGAACCTTCCTCCACTCGCTTTTCATAATGTGCCACTATGTCTTGGGCAATCTTGGCAAGCAAATCGGGGTCATTGAGAATGACATCTATTCGTGTCATTGTCTTTTTACTCTCTTCTATCTGATAATCGCTTGCACCGTCCTGCTTGCACTGCTTGTAGAAATTTTCTATTTCTTTCACTTGGGCAGAATCAATCATGACTTTAGCCGCCCGACCTTCATATACAATCTTGCGCGTAATTTCGTCAGCAACAGCCTCTGTCATGGTGTAGCGATCCACGATCGGACCAAACACATCGAGTGTATTGTCAAGCGGTGTTCCGGTAAATCCAACGTATGTAGCATTCGGGAAAGAATCGCGCAAGTATTTGGCGAAACCATAGTGATGTTTCACTCCTTTTTCGGTTATCGTGGTTTTCTTTCCTATACCGGCTTGCGAACGGTGTGCCTCATCAGAGATGCAAACGATGTTGGCACGATTGCTCAACAAGCCCGTACTTTCCTCAAATTTTTGTATAGTGGTAAGATAAACACCTCCAGCAGAACGGTTCTCAAGATGTTGTTTGAGTTTCTCTCTGCTTTCTACTTGAACTATGACCTTATCTCCAACAAATTTCTTTGCATTTAGAAATGACTTCGATAATTGGTCATCAAGGTCTGTCCTGTCTGTAATCAGAATAATGGTAGGACTACTCAATCTTTTGGAGCGCATCAGTTGACGTGCAAGGAAAAGCATGGTGTACGACTTACCGCATCCTGTAGCACCGAAGTAAGTGCCACCTTTTCCATCACCATCCGGATTCAATCTCGAATGTTTCAGTATGTTGTCATAGAGCAATGTGGTAGCAAAATACTGAGGATAGCGGCATACTATTTTGTCCTCTGCCTTCGGTGTATCGGGCAGAAAGATGAAATTATGCACCACGTCCAGCAGGCGTTCCTTTCTGAACAAACCGTGCATCATGGTGAACATCGTATCAAAAGCCCCTTTAAGAATGGAGTCTGTCGCCTCTGCCTTATGCCAACCATAGAAGAATTCGTAAGGAGCAAAGAGTGAACCAATTTTATTGTTCACGCCATCGCTGATAACTACAAAGGTATTATAACGGAATAACTTAGGAATATCACGCCGATAACGGTTAGTCAGTTGCTTGTAAGCATTCTCAATCGTGGTATTTTGCTTGATGGCATTCTTAAATTCAAGCACCACCAAAGGCAGACCATTGACGAATACAATACCGTCAGGAATGCGATGATGCTCACCGTCAATGGCAAACTGATTGACGAACTTGAACGCGTTGTTCCCAATCTCTGCATAATCAATAGGGCACACATACAGGTTTGGCAGTTTAGGATTGGTGCGTTTCAACGAAAAGCCCTCTTGCAAAAGTCGTAAAGCCTCCACATTCTCGGCATACACGCCACCGCCTTCCGAAGTTTCCAACTTGGCGATAGCCCGGTTGATTTCATCTTCGGTTATTCCTTCTGCCTTATATCTTTTCTGCAAGAAATGGCGCAGATCATCGTAGAGGATAACATCCCGTGTATCACGGGTGATATTCTCTCCATACACATAATCGTAACCCTCCTTTTTGAAAAGTTCGACAAATGCTTGCTCTAATTGTGCTTCGTTGAATACTGCCATAAATTAATTTTTTAAATACCATAAAAGTAATCTAACCATAGATGCAACACAACATAGTGCACTAAAAATAATAGGAATCAATATAATTAAAATCCAATAAGAATGAGGCAAAAACAAAAACACTATATAAACTAATGCTGCAACAACAGAGCTAATAACTCCAGTTGCTGCAACTGAAGTTATAAATTTCATCTTTGAGATATATTCTTTAGTAGAAGAGAATTTATTTGATAACGTTAATGAAATGCCTCCATCCTGAATTTCCTTCAAAATTAACTTCAGATTTTCTTTTTTGTTTAATAAAAAAGAAATAGTAAGAGTAAACACTGCAAGATTTGCCCCAAATAGGGTCGTTAGACATGTCAAGCATAACGACTCAAATTCCGAATATGATAAGTTGGAAATAGCCATTATCCAATTGTATATCGAGTTAAAAGGCCCTCTATTTTTTCTTTTATAAAATCAGTCTCAAATATTTTTTTTGAATTGACTTCGACAGGAGTAACAGCAATAGTATAGTTAAAACTATCTTCAAAAGTTTCTCTCATTTTATTATGAAATTCTTGAGTCGCTTGATACACTTGCTGATTTGCATTAATAAATTTCAGTTGTCTTTTATTATAAGTTCCAGTGAAAGATGTGTCTTCATATGCAGCAATTGCATCTTCGATTTTCATTCCACTTAATCGAATTGTTTTTTGTTTACGTACTTTACATTCTATGGCATAATCTGCAAGATAACCAGGTTTTTCTTCATCGTCTGATTCAGAAAAAGAAGATAGAGTAATTTCTGCGGATTGTATGATATCGTGTTTTCTTAACTCCTCTATGAATTTATGAGCCTTGATATTTTTAATTGGACGCTTGATGATTGTACTCATAATATATTTTGCAATCACCTTCATATCGTAGCTTTCCTTAGACGGGTCGACATATAGAAATACATGCCAATACTCTTGACACTTCAAAGTATTGGAATCACTTTTCACTATTGGATATAATATTAAAAAGTATGTGTCACTACATATTCTATCGTCTCTTTTGAACTTATATTCATCTTTGGAAGAGTCATTTTCTTTAAGGCGTTGATAATAACCATCAACTAAATTGGTTTTATATGCAGAAACTTTTAATAGTAAAGCATTATCTTGATTAAACGGCAAATCAATAACTTCAATAGTATCAATGCCAAGTTTTGTTGATTTATTAGAACGTTTATTTGTTATAATTGTTCCTTTGTTTTTGCTGTTATAATCATTAATAAGAGTTTTTGCGCTTTCAATTAGTTGGTCAACATTGTTTTTAAAAATAGCCCCGTTTTCATCTATTTCTTTCAACTCAGAAATAAATGCAGGAATATTTATTATATGTTCAATCTCTTGATTATTCATAATTTTAATATTTATATAATTCAGTGAGAAGGATTTTTTTTAGTTCTTCCAATATGGATATTTCAGTTGAAATACATTCTATCTTTGCATTAATGGTATCAACGATATCGTGATATTTAGTGCAAATGCTTAATGGTGGAATTAAAATAGAAAATTCTGCTAGATTATTTATCGTAACTTGAGCTTGGGCAGAACCTGTTCGTAAAGAACTTGTATCTTGTGAAATCAAATACTGGAAGAGATAATTGTGATATGCATCATTATCTAACAATACAGCTATTGCTAAATTTGTTAGATAGAAGCGTTGTGGAGATAATACAATCTTTCCAGAACCAGAATCACCACGGGCAATAACGACAATGTGTCTTTTTGAATACATCTCATCACTACAATATCCCACAATACCATAGCCACTAAAGACAGGAATATTGCCAGTGGTCTTTGTTTTAGGCATTTTTCCATACGCAAAAGATGCTATATCTTTCATTTTACCCATTCTCCACCCTTCAGGTAAATTATTGAGTTCAATATCATCCACAAACATTTTGCGATAGATAGTTTTAGCGGTTGCTTCAAGCGTGGCTATCAAGCGTTGATTGTTTTCAATTCGCTTCTCTATAGCTTGATATTCGGCTACAATCTTCCGTTGCTCTTCGATAGAAGGAACAGGAACTTCAAAATCGCAAAAATCTTCCCACGTAAGACTACCACGCACCCCTCCTACGGCATAAAAAGCTGCTTGGCGATCAAATTCAGAACGAGAGAACCACATCATAAGAAATTCTGGCATCAGTTCATTTGCACGATGTACTTCAAACATAGGATAGGCAGGAGACATGATAGCTTTATCTCCCCTAAACATAGCGACAGGCATCTTGCCATCTCTACTAACCTGCATTAGAGAACAAGCAAATTGATAGTTGGAGATAACTTTATAGTTCGATAAATCTGTACCAACCGTATTTGCTACAGAAGGAATAAATGCTTTATCAATAGTTAAACCTACAAGATTTGCTATTGCCAAATCACGATTGCGTACATCAACCTGCCGTATGTAATCCCCAAGTCTTTTATAGTTTGATTTCATACCCAAGACTTTTAAATACGTTAAGGACCGCATCACGGCTCTCTGCTTCTTGCTTTAAAATATCCGTCAGTTCCGCTTGAAGCTGTTTCATACGAGTGTCGTAGTCAACCGACTCATCGCGATTGACAAACTCGATGTATTTGGAGGGAACCAAAGAGAAACCTTTATCCGCGATGCCCCCCTCTTCATCTATCTTTACCGACTTGCAGAACTCAGGTATATCGGTGTATGTATCAGTATGACCTTCACGTTGCCAGTTGTGATAAGTGCCAGCGACCTTGCGAATATCCTCATCAGTGAAACGCACATACTTCTTTTCAAAAGGCTCACCCATCTGACGCATATCCATAAAAAGGATTTCCTTTTCTCGGTCACGATAATGGATTTCCTCTCCGTTGCGATTGACTACACGGGCTTTCTTATTGGCATTAAGAATCCAAAGCGTTACAGAAATATCTGTAGAATAAAAAAGATTGCGAGGCAGTATCACAATAGCCTCCACCAGTCCGCGCTCAATCATTTTCTTACGGATAGCCCCCTCTGTACCGTCGGCACTCAGCGCTCCATTGGCAAGAATGAAACCGGCAACACCATTGGCAGAAAGCTTGCTTACCATATTGAGAATCCAACCGTAATTGGCATTGGAGGTGGGAGGCACATCGTAACCGGTCCAACGTGGGTCATCTGTCAATTGATTATCAGCTCGCCAATCTTTCTGATTGAAAGGCGGATTCGCCATGATGAAATCAGCCTTTAAATCCTTATGACGGTCATCGGTAAACGTATTGGCGGCATAATCACCAAGGTCGGCAGCGATACCACGAATGGCAAGGTTCATCTTCGCCAGTTTGAAAGTGGTCTTGGTATATTCCTGTCCATATACCGATACCTTGCGGCGATTGCCGTGGTGACTCTCTACAAATTTCATCGACTGTACAAACATACCGCCCGAACCACAGCAAGGGTCATAAATTTTTCCCTCGTAGGGTTCAATCATCTCAGCTATGAGATTGACAATCGTCTTGGGTGTGTAAAATTCCCCCTTACCTTTTCCTTCCTTAATGGCAAACTTAGAAAGGAAATATTCGTAAACGCGCCCTATGATGTCATTACCATCTGCCGACTCGAGTATCGCGTCAAAGCCATCAATCTTATCAAGTAGTGAACCAAGTTTTTCTGCCTCTATACCCAGCGAACTATAATAATTATTAGGCAATGCGCCATGCAAAGGTTTGTTCTCTTTTTCGATGTCAGAAAGTGCCTTATCAACGATTGAAGCGATATTGGGTTGTTTTGCGTTTTCCTTGATATATGACCATCGCGCTGTTTCTGGAAGATAAAACACATTCTTGGCTGCATAAAACTCCACACTATCCACAAAGTCTTCAAGACCGTCATTAACTATCTCCTGACGGCGTTTCTCAAAATGGAAGCCTGCATACTTCAAGAATATCAATGACAGGACAACATGCTTGTATTCGCTCGGCTCAATAGAACCGCGTAGCGCGTCACACGCTTTCCATAACACCTCTTCCATCGGAAGATTGTTTTTCTTATTAGTCGTTTTCTTAGCCATAATCATTCATTCTTACCGCCGTTGATGAGTTGGCGGGGGTCAACATTCAAAAGTGTTGCAATTTTCACAAGCATATCAAGGGAGGGTTGCATTTTGTTGGAACACCATCGTGAAACGGTTGCTTCATTCTTACCGACCTGTTCTGCCAACCATTTCCCGGTTTTACCATTCTCAACTAACACAACTTTTAATCTATTGATTTTTTGAGATTCCATACGTCTTGATTTGCCTGTTAATTACAATACTTTGATTTATAATGCAAATATAACACTAATCTTTGAATCTATCGCTTTGTTTATCAGAAAAGTGGATTAAAACGCTGGAAACATAGCGGTTTATCTGTAGAATCCAAAACGAAGTGCGAAAAAATCATAGTTAAAAGACTATGAAAAACACTGCGGGGGAAGCCAAGCGGCGGGGGCGCAAAGCCCCCATGAGCGTCCCTGTTTTCCAGGAATCGCAGGCAAAAGATTGGCAATACAAAAAAAGGAGACCGAAGTCTCCCCAAGATTAACTAATTTTGTGTTGCTATGTACAAACAAAAAATAGAAAGTGTGGACTGAAATAAAAATCGGCTTGCTTTTGGCAAAAAGCACAGCTTTTCACCCACCTAAAGCGTATGACATGGTAGCTAAACACCATCAGAAGAACCGTCCCTTTGATGGTGTTTTGTGTTTATTTTTTTGGGGGAGGATTATTTGAGGTGGCGGCGGAAGAATGCCCAGATGGCTTCGGCGGTGTTCATGTCCTTGGCGTGCCAGGTGTGTGGGGCTCCCACCACTTCATCTACCCATACTTCGGTGCCGTCGGTGCCGCCTGTGAAGCGGTGCTGCACGATGTAGTGGGTGCTTGCAGGGTCTTTGCTCGGAATGGTGTCGGTGGCCTCAATGTTGGTGCAACGGTTGCGTGCCACCCAGTAGCCGATGGAAATTTTCAGCGGCAGATACGCTCCCCAACCGCCTTTGTTTTCCATGTCGCCATACCAACTCGATGTTTTGTCGGCGGTGCCGTGAATCTCGTAGATGGAAATGGGGTGGGGCGCTTCGTATTTCTGATAAATCCAGTTGAGGGTGATGCCTGCCACTGGTGCGAGTGCGCGGAATGTGGTCTGTCCCTCGTAAGCCATGAGGTAGCACATGTCGCCGCCATTGCTCATGCCTGTGGCGAAAGCGTTCACCTTGCTCAGTTGGTAGCGCTCTTGCACTACTTCGGTGATTTTGCAGATGTCGCTGGTTTCGTGCTTCTGCATCGAGGCTTGTGGTGGGTAGCCCACGTAGTAGCCGTAGTGGTTGGTGCTGTCGGGCAGACCATGAATGTAGCACACGGCGAATTTCTCGCGAGCGGCCACAGGGTCGAGCCCGAAGCGGTCGAAGTTTTTCACCTTCTTCTTGCTGTAGCCGTGCATAAACACCACCAGTGGGGCATCTTTCTGAATGCCCTCAGGCAGAAACATAGTGTAGGTGCGCATTTGTCCGTTGATCATCAGCGAGTCGGTGATGTGCTTTTGGGCAAATGCCGCAGTGAATGAAGCAATGAGTGCTAAAATAAGTGTTAAGCGTTTCATATTTAGAGTGATAGTTTATTTCTTCTTTTTGTAAGTGATGGTCACGGCTTTCTTATCGTTGTCGATTTCCATTTTGCCGAACTTTTGGAAAGCGCTTTGTCCCAGCAGCAGCGGAGCCTTCTGGTTGTGCACCACCGATGCTCGCACGTTGTTGATAATGGCGTCGCCAATTTTCACCTCTTTGAGGTTGATGACGGTGCCTTCGCTGATTTCGCCGTTAGCGTCGGAGTAGTACGACGAGCCCACGATGTCTTTTTCGCTGAGATATTCGTTTTTGAGCATAAACAGTGCCTCTATCGAACTGATGGAGATGGTAGATGCGCCCGTGTCGAAGATGAAGTGGAGTGGCAGTCCATTCACTTCGCACTTCACCTGTGTGATGCCGCCTTTCTTGGTGTAAGGCACCTCACAGGTCACTTCCTCGTATTGGTCGGTATCTTCATCATCTTTCATATTCTCCAACTTTTTTTGTAGTCGCTCCTCGTATTTGGTGATTAGCGCATTAAATTCGGGCGTTTCGCGAATGTTGTCGAAGTCCACATCGTTTCTCGCCTGGGTGAAAGCGTAGAAGCCAGTTTCAAAACATTGCTCAAGCAGTCTTAGCGCCTTGTCTTTTTCGTTCATCAAAGCGTAGGCGCACGCCAGGTTGTAGAGCTTATATGTATCGTCGGAGCTTTTGCTCGCCAATGAGTCGATCTGCTGAAGTGCCGCTTCCTTATTGCCCATGAAAAATTCGGCAAACGCGTGGTGGTAAGCGTCGGCGGTGTCGGCAAGCACCACATTCAAGTCAGTCATCGCCTCGTCGTTTCTGCCCAAGAAAAGCAGGGCTCTTGCTCTGAGAAAACGGCTGTCGGTGTCGTCTTCGCCCAAGTTGATGGCTGTGTTTACGTCGGCATACGCCTTTTCGTAGTCCTTTTTGCCCATTTGGAGCGTACTTCTGAAAGCATAGAAAGCACCTTTGTCAGGGTATTCCTCAATGCACATATTCGCTGCCTCGATGGCTTTATCGTATTGCCCCATTTTGTAGAGGTAGTTAGCCTTGTTGAACACATGTTGGTAGTTTTCGGGGTCGTTTTCAATCGCCTTCTCAATGTATTTGATTGCCAGAGGGTAGTTGCCCGCCAATTGGTAACATTCTGCAATCGAAGAATAATAGTCAGTGCTTTGGTCGTCTTTCTGTAGTTCTTTAAACAGATCGATGGCCTCATCATACTCTTGCTTGATTTTCAGAGTGGTGGCCAAAATCACTGTCCATATTTCTTCTTTCGGGTTTTTGAGGCGTTGCGCTCTCAACTTGGCAATTAGAGCATCGGGCGCTTCTTCAATGGCACTTGCCAAGCCATTGAGGGCGGCTTCATTGTTGTTGTCACCGCTGATGGCTTCAATGTAGCAGTTGATCGCATCGTTGTATTTTTTGAGTTTGAGTAGGGCATCACCTTTGTAGGCGATAACGGTGTTGTCGCCAGGCGACAGTTTCAAGGCGTAGTCGTAGCAGTCGTATGCCTCTTGTATTCTATCCAAAGCCTCCATACACATTCCCATGCGTGTGAAGCTTATAGCCAATCCGGGTTGTAGCTCAGTAGCCTTCTTATAGTCGGCAGCAGCTGTCTCAAACAGCTGTCGGTTGTAGTAGAAATCACCTCTTGATACATAGCGATCATAATTTTCCGGATCGAGTTTAATCGACTTATTGTATTCTGCCTCGGCATTTTCAATATCACCAAGATTCTCTATGATTTTTGCTTTCACATAATGGTTGTATGATTGGTTATAAGTGTCCTTTTTGGGGCAGTGCTTGATGGCGAGGTCGATGCAAGTGAGCGCATCACCATTCTCTCCTTGATTGCCGTAGATTACAGCCAGCTGCTGGTATGCACGGTCGCAGTTGGGGTGCTGTTCCACTTCTGCCTTCAGATACTTGATGGCTTCGTCGTTGTCTTCGTTCTGCACGGCTTCCAAGCCACGCATATAGTTGTAGCAGTTGTCGTGCTTATATTCGTCGTTTTTAGCATTAGCGATGCCGAAGGTCAAGGCACTTGCCAAAATCATAGTTAACAGTCGTCGATTCGCTTTCATTTCATTTAGTTTTGTTGTTTGATTTGTATATGGGGGTGTATGTTAAAAGTGAGTGTGTTATTTTTTCCCTTCACCGAGCAGGTGTTTTTCTGCGCTTTTGATTTTCTTGATAGCGTCGGCTGTGAGGATGCGTGTAGGGTCGTAGTCGAGTTCGCCACTGCCGAGAAGGCTGTCGGTGGCTGCGTCCATGCCAGTGACACGGCAAACAAAGTTGAAGAGCGTGAGTTCCTTCTCATTGAGGTCACAATCGCTGGTCATCATTTGCAGCAGCATCTTCTTCACATCGGCTTTCTTCTGATTTTCCATTTTCGAGAGCACGATAAGCCCTAAGAGCGAGAAGTCGTTGTCGATGGTGGCAGTCACGTCGCACAACTCTTCATCGGAGATGCGGAGCAACTCTTGCAACTGTTCAAAATATGCGAGTTCGTTAGGGTCGATTACGCCATCGGCTTGTGCCATTGCCATGACTACCGATACAATGGCTTGTTTTTCTTTAAAATTGTATTTCATAATACTATTTGTTGGTTAAATCACTCACCTGGTCGGGTGCGAAATGTGGTGTCGCTCCTCCGACCAGTTGAGTGATATGATGATGAATGATTATTTTCTTTCGTAATCTGTCGGCGGTGGGTTAGATAGAAAGGCGGCGGAGTGTGTTGAGCAGTTCGCGGTCGATAGGCTTGTTGTTTTTGATAGCCTTGCTGAATGGAACATACACAATCTCCTCATTGTCGTCGCCAATCATCACATTGCGTTGGCCTTCGAGCAGCGCATCTACTGCCGCCGCACCCATGCGTGATGCGAGAATGCGGTCTTGCGCTGTGGGCGAACCACCACGCTGGAGGTGACCGAGAATGGTGACACGCACATCGTATTCAGGGAACTCCTTGCGCACACGCTCTGCCAGTCCCATTGCGCCACCGGTCACGGGGCTTTCTGCCACGAGCACGATTGATGAGTTTTTGCTCTTGCGGAAACCGTTTTGAATCAGTTCAGCCAACTGGTCGACCTCGGTGGAGATTTCTGGAATGATGGCAGCCTCGGCACCGGAGGCGATTGCACCGTTGAGGGCAAGGAAGCCGGCGTTGCGGCCCATCACTTCAATGAAGAACAGACGCTCGTGCGAGGTGGCAGTGTCGCGAATACGGTCCACACACCACATGATGGTGTTGAGGGCGGTGTCGTAGCCGATGGTGTGGTCGGTGCCGTAGAGGTCGTTGTCGATAGTGCCTGGCAAGCCGATGATAGGGAAGTCGAACTCACTGGCAAACTGGCGTGCACCAGTGAGCGAACCGTCGCCACCAATCACCACCAATGCATCGATGCCGTGCTTCTTAATCACGTCGAAAGCGCGGGCGCGGCCTTCCTCGGTGGTAAATTCCTTGCATCGTGCAGTTTTTAGGATAGTGCCACCCTGTTGGATAATATTTGATACGTTTTGAGTTTTGAAATCTACAATTTCGTCGTCGATAAGTCCCTTGTAGCCACGGTAAATGCCTTTCACATTGAATCCGTTGTAAATTGCCGAACGAGTGACTGAACGAATTGCGGCATTCATACCTGGAGCGTCGCCTCCTGAAGTGAGAATGCCGATAGTTTTAATTGCTCCCATAATTAATTAACCTATAATTGTATGTTTGATAATTCTTATCACAAAAGTAATCATTTTAGCGATACGAGCAACACATATTTTAAATAAAAATTCCCCAAAGGGCTTGAATTTGCCTTTTGGGGAACGATATAGCGGATTTTTTTGTAATGCTATAATTTGATGCCGGTGTAGATGCTGCACACACCGAGGGTGAGGCTGTGCACCTTGCAGTGCTTGAAACCTGCCGAACGCATGATTTCGAGCATCTGATCGCCTTGCGGCACGGCTGCGATGCTTTCGGGCAGGTAGCGGTAGGCGCTTTTGTCGCCACTTTTCAGCGAACCCACAAACGGAATGATGTGCATGGCGTAGAGGTCGTAGAAGAAGCGAATGAAGCGGTTTTGCGGTGTGGACAGTTCCAGCACGCAAAGCATGCCGCCAGGCCTGATTACGCGATACATTTCCTCGTACCCACGGTCGATGTGCTCGAAATTGCGCACACCGAAAGCCACGGTCACGGCATCGAAACTCTCGCTGCTGAAGCGCATCTTCAGGCAGTCGCCTTGCTCGAAGGTGATTTGCTCTTGAAGTCCCTTGTCGGCCACCTTCTTGCGCGCCACCTCCAGCATACCGTTGCTCAGGTCGATGCCCTTCACGGAGCAGTGCAGGTGGTTGTGGAGTTGAATGGCAAAGTCGCCAGTGCCGGTAGCCACGTCAAGCAGACGCTTGGGGGCCACGGTAGCCACTTTCTTGCGCGCCACCTTGCGCCACCACTTGTCGATGCCAAGCGTCATGGCACGGTTCATGAAGTCGTAGGCTGGGGCAATGGAGTCGAACATGGCTTGCACCTGCTCGGTCTTGCCGTCGGCTTCGCTATAGGGCTTTATTTGTTCTACTTTATTCACTTTTTTTGAGTCTACGAGTCAACGGGTCTACGAGTCAACGAGTTTTTTTTGGGGGGGGAGTCGGACTGGTCGGACGGGTCTGACAGGTCTGACTGGGTCCGAAAAATAACCAGCCCCAGAGCCGAAGCAATTGTCTTAACTTCTTTAACTTCTTAACTCCTTAACTTCTGAAGAAATCTCCTTAACTTCTGAAAAAAATCTTCTGAAAAAATCTTCTGAAGAAAATTACAGTGTCTTGAGATATTCGCTTACGTTCTTTTCGATGCGGGCGGCGAGGTCTTCGTCGGCGCAAGGCACGAACTTTTTGCCAGTGATGTCTTCGTAGAGCTCGATGTAGCGTTGCGATACGGTTTCGCAGTATTCATCGGTCATTTCAGGCACTTGCTGACCTTCCTTGCCCATGAATCCGTTTTCGATAAGCCATTGACGCACAAATTCCTTGCTCAACTGCTTCTGTGGCTCGCCTTTCTCGAATTTTTCCTGATAGCCATCGGCATAGAAGTAGCGGCTGCTGTCGGGGGTGTGGATTTCGTCCATCAAAATCACCTTGCCATCGGCCTTGCCAAACTCATATTTGGTGTCGACGAGGATAAGACCCTTGCTTGCAGCGATTTCGGTGCCGCGTGCAAACAGGGCGCGGGTGTATTTCTCCACCTGCTCGTAGTCCTCTTTGCTCACGATGCCCCTGGCGATGATTTCTTCGCGAGAGATGTCCTCATCGTGTCCTTCCGCTGCCTTGGTGGTTGGGGTGATGATTGGCTCTGGGAAACGCTCGTTTTCGCGCATACCGTCGGGGAGTTTCACGCCGCAAATTTCACGGCAGCCTTCCTTGTAGGCACGCCATGCGCTGCCGGTGAGGTAACCACGGATAATCATTTCAACGGCAAACCCTTCGCACTTCTTGCCCACGGTCACCATTGGGTCGGGTGTAGCGAGTTTCCAGTTAGGAACGATGTCGGCAGTGGCATCGAGGAATGATGCCGCTATCTGGTTAAGAACTTGTCCTTTTGAGGGAATACCCTTTGGAAGGATTACGTCGAAAGCCGAAATACGGTCGGTTGCCACCATCACGAGAATGTCGTTGCCGATGCTGTAAACATCGCGCACTTTACCATGATACACATTTGTTTGACCTTCGAAGTTGAAGTCGGTGCGAACTAAAGTTTTAGCCATTGATTTGATATTTTATATGTTTTGAATAGAAGTTTTCATTGTTGTTGTTGGGGTGGGGTGGCTTGCTCTTCCTCGTCGTGGCGTTCGTAAGCCTCCACGATGCGCTGCACCAAGTGGTGGCGCACGATGTCTTTTTTCTCAAATTCCACCCTGCCGATGCCTTTCACGTTGCGCAAAATCTTCAGTGCCTGAATCAAGCCCGAAGCGGTGGTGCGGGGCAAGTCGATTTGCGTCACGTCGCCTGTCACAATCATCTTGCTGCCCATGCCGAGGCGTGTGAGAAACATCTTGATTTGGTGCGTAGTGGTGTTTTGCGCCTCGTCGAGCACCACGATGGCGTCGTTGAGCGTGCGGCCACGCATAAATGCCAAGGGGGCGATTTGAATCACCTTCGTTTCCATGTATTCCTTCAACTTGGCGTTCGGAATCATGTCTTCGAGTGCATCGTAAAGCGGCTGGAGATAGGGATCGATTTTGTCCTTCATGTCGCCGGGCAGGAAACCGAGTTTTTCGCCGGCTTCCACGGCTGGGCGTGAGAGGATGATTTTGCGCACCTCACGATTTTTCAGCGCGCGCACAGCCATAGCCACCGCCAGGTAGGTTTTACCGGTGCCGGCAGGACCGAGTGCGAAGGTGAGGTCGTTTTCGGTGAAGGTTTTCACCAGCAGCTGCTGATTGGGCGTGCGTGCCTTGATAGGCTTGCCGTTCACGCCGAAGATGATGGCATCGTCCATCTTCAGTTCCTTGGGTGGAGTGCCCTTGATGGTGTCGATGATCACTTCCTCGTTGAGTTGATTGTAGTGGTTGCAGAAGTCGGCAAGTTCTTTCACTTTCTGCTCGAAGAGCGCCGTTTCCTCCTCGTCGCCAATCACTTTAATCACATTGCCACGAGCCGCCATGCGCAACTTTGGGAAGAGGTTGCGGATAAGTTGTATGTTGCAATTGTTTACCCCATAGAAAACCACGGGGTCCACATTGTCGATAATCACGTGTCGTTCTATCATATATAGATTGTATATCGGATAAATCCTATGCAAAATTACTGCAAACCCACTACACTACCAAGCATATCCACCTTTTTTTTACTCCGCGCTCCGTGGCGTTGTGCCGTGCCGCTTCGCATTTTCGCTTGGCGATAATTGCGCTGGATATGAGAATTTTGACGAAGAAGTGCGAAAATCTGATTTTGACATAAGTGAGAATTTTGCTAATTTTGCAAAAGCACTGTTTTATGAAACTATGAGTAATCTTTCCAGCACCACAGCAAATATCGACATACAGCACCCCGAATACTGGACGCTTCAACTGGCGTTTGGCCCCAGCGAAGTGCAATACACGCTTCACGACCTCGACGAGGAAAACTCGCTGATTACGGGCACATTGCCTCTCGACCTCAGCTGTGGCAGCTATCTGAAGGCTGCGGAAAATGCCATCTACGACAATCCCGTGCTGCTCAACGATTACAAGAAAGTGCGCATCATGGTCGAAAGCCAGCACTTCATGATTTTGCCGGAGGCGTTCGCCGATGAACTCGATGCGCAAGATGCCTTCGAGGCGATGTTTCCCGACATGGAAGGCGATTTCGCCCTCTGTGCGCTTCCACGCTGCGGTGTGCATATTGCCTACGAAATGCCGAAGGGACTGCTCGGATTCTTGCAGCGCACCTTCAATATGCCGCCTGTGGTGCACCACCTTTATCCACTGATGGAGCATTTCAAGCACCAGGACGAGCACCGCACAGGGGCGTGTATGCACCTCAATCTGCACCCCGAGCGCATCGACCTGCTCATCGTGCGCGACCGTGCCTTGGTGATGGCAAATTCCTTCCCTTGCACCGATGCAGCCAACGCCATCTACTATGCGCTCAATGCATGGCAGAGCTTCGGACTTGATGCCAATAAAAACGAACTTTTTGTGACTGGTGGAAAGCCGCTTCGCGATGCCGCTATCCCCACTCTCCGAAAATACATTAACTATGTGATGCCTTCCATTTTCCCTGCGGCAGCCCTGCGCATTGGGCAAGACGCGGTGAAGGCGCCACTCGAACTCATTCTTTTAGCCCTATGCGAATAATCAGCGGAAAATACGGCCGTCGCCGTTTTCAAGTGCCTACCAACATCACCGCTCGCCCCACTACCGACATGGCGCGCGAAAACATTTTCAATGTGCTTGGCAACTGGGTGGACTTTGAAGGACTCACTGCTCTCGACCTCTTTTCGGGCACTGGTGCCATCAGTTTCGAACTGCTTTCACGCGGTTGCGCCCAAGTGACCAGCGTGGAGAAGGCGGCTACGCAATACAATTTCATTCGCAAGGTGAAAGAACAACTCCACGACCCCAACCTCATTCAGGTGAAGGGCGATGCGCTGAAATTTGTGGAAACGTGCGGCACGAAGTTCGACATCATCTTTGCCGACCCACCATACGATTTGCCCGACTTCGCCACCATTCCCGAACTGGTGCTCAACTCCCAAATGCTCAAACCCGACACCATCTTCGTGATTGAGCACAGCAAGGCTTACGACTTCAGCCACTTGCCCCACTTCTATCAGCACCGCATCTACGGCAAAGTAAACTTCACCATCTTCCGCCTCGACGCCCCCGAATAACGAGTCAACCCCCAAAAAAACAAAGATCCTCAAATAAACATTTTGTTAGGTGTGGGGATAAAAAAAATTGTGCTGCGATTCACATCGTGGCACAACTCCTATTTAACTTTCATTTGGGGGTTAAATATATCTTGTCTCTTGTATATAGTTTGCTATAGTCGGAATGCGATGGGGAGGATGCAGCGCACGTTCACTTTTGTGTTCCACATTTTTCCGGCTTCCCATCGGGGCATTTTTTTGATTACACGCACGGCTTCGTTGTCGAGTGCCTCGTGACCGGAGCTGCGGAGCACTTTCACGTGCGACACTTGTCCGTCGGTGAGGATGATGAAGCTGCAAAGCACGCGGCCTTGTTGGCGTGCCACGTATTCGTGGTAGGGATATTCGCGAGTGTTGTTTACGAATTTCACAAGACCACGTTCGCCACCAGGGAATGATGGTTGCACATCAACTTGCTCAAATTCGTAAAATTCGAGATATGAGGTGTGGTCGGGCGACATAGGATTCACTACACCAATTCGGCTGGCACGAGGGCG
>OJAM01000120.1_pt1 | contig 36786 bp, 33 predicted proteins | sample 1589071 | NCBI WGS metagenome assembly OJAM01 (sample SAMN03283243) | human gut metagenome | biome: human-associated habitat; material: feces | host: Homo sapiens | place: Peru | collected 2012
CCCGCCGTGCTCCACGGAATCGTTTGGTCAAATGCGCCTATGAACATCTCATACATGCGCACGGTATCTGCACCGTATTCATTCACAAGGTCATCGGGGTTGATAACATTGCCGAAAGATTTGCTCATTTTTCTTCCGTCCTCGGCAAGAATCATTCCGTGGCTGGTGCGCTTCATATAAGGTTCCGGGCAGCTTACAACGCCGATATCATACAGGAATTTATGCCAGAATCTTGAGTACAGCAGATGCAGCGTTGTATGCTCCATTCCGCCGTTGTACCAATCCACGGGCAGCCAGTAATCGAGCTTTGCTTTATCCGCGATCGTGGTATCGTTATGCGGATCGCAATAACGTATATAATACCAACTTGAACCCGCCCAATTGGGCATTGTGTCTATCTCGCGTTCAGCAGGTGCACCGCATTTCGGGCAGGTGGTATGGATCCACTCTGTCGCCCTTGCAAGTGCGGATGAACCGTCTTCAGCCGGACGGAAGTCATCAAGTTCGGGCAATTTGAGCGGAAGTTCATCCTCCGGCACGGGAACCCAACCGCAATGATCGCAGTGAACCAGGGGTATCGGTTCTCCCCAGTAACGCTGACGGCTGAACAGCCAATCGCGGAGCTTGAAATTCGTCTTTTTCTTTCCGATGCCCTCTTCTTCAAGCCAATGAATCATTGCGTTCTTTGCGTCCGCAACCTGCATTCCGTTCAGGAAGCCGGAATTCACCAGGATACCGTTTTCGCAGTCCGTAAATGCCTCATTTTCAATGTTTCCGCCCGACACAACTTCAACTATCGGCAGTCCCATCTTCTTTGCAAAGGCATAATCCCTCGTGTCGTGTGCGGGAACAGCCATAATTGCGCCCGTTCCGTAACCCATGAGGACATAATCCGAAATCCATACGGGAATCGGATTGCCCGTTGCAGGGTTAATTGCAGTGATGCCTTCAAGCGGCACGCCTGTTTTTTCCTTTGCAAGCTCGCTGCGCTCGAAATCGCTCTTGTGCGCCGCCTGTTCACGATAAGCGTTAACGGCCTCCATATTTGTAATCTTATCAGCCATTGCGTTCACGATCGGATGCTCGGGTGCAACTACCATATATGTTGCACCGAACAGCGTATCCGGGCGAGTGGTGAATATGCGCAGTCCTTCGGGATACCCTTCAATTTTGAAAGTTACTTCCGCACCGATGCTGCGGCCGATCCAGTTTTTTTGCGATGATTTCACTCTGTCGATAAAATCAACGGTATCAAGGTCGTCAATCAGCCTGTCTGCATATTCCGTTATGCGCAGCATCCACTGAGAACGAACCTTTCGCACAACGGGCGAACCGCAGCGTTCGCAGTTGCCGTCAACGACTTCCTCATTCGCAAGACCAACCTTGCAGGAAGGGCAGAAATTGATAGGAAGCTCCGCTTTATATGCAAGGCCCTTTTCGAAAAGTTTCAGGAAAATCCACTGCGTCCAACGATAGTATGCAGGATCGGACGTATAGATTTCACGCGAGTAATCAAACGAAAATCCAAGCATTTTCAGCTGATTGTGAAAAACGCGCATATTGCGCTCAGTTACCTTTGCGGGGTGTTCGCCGGTTTTTATTGCATAATTCTCCGTCGGCAGACCGAAGCTGTCATAACCGATCGGGAAAAGGACATTGTAGCCTTCCATGCGGCGTTTTCTTGAAATAATATCCAACGCTGTGTTGCTGCGCGGATGACCGACATGCAGCCCTGCTCCGCTGGGAAACGGAAATTCAATTAAAGCATAATATTTCGGCTTTGTAAAGTCGTCTTTTGCTTCAAAGCAATGCGTATCATCCCATATTTTTTGCCATTTTCTTTCGATTGGCAAATGTTCATAACGTTCACTCATAGATTTTTATTCTCCTTCTTGGTATTGTTTCGAATTCAATTCATAAAAAAACCCCCGCTCGAATGCGGCATTGACTGCCGATCCGAAGACGAGGGAAACACACGATAATCTGCCCACGCGGTACCACTCCGGTTGCTTTGCCGCACACTGAATATGCGCAGCAAAACCGCTCAATGCCCTTAACGCGGGCTTGCGTTTGCAACTAATGCAGGAGAGCTTTTAATATTGAAACATGTCTCCCCTGCCTCGCGGCAAAAGCTCTGCGGTGAGCAACAAACCCCTTGCACCGTCTCGCACCATACCGACGGTTCTCTTATGCCTCGGAGTGTTTGTATATCCGCTTCAAAGCCGGTAGCATTATTAACATGATTTGCACATGACTTCCGTACTTCAGCAATTCGAACTGCGGCAGTCATCCAAGCATACTCTCGGTTAACGGAATGCACTGCCGTTCACCTGATGCAAGTATAATTATAGCCGTTTTTTTTCGTTTGTCAAGAAAAAACCGACGCCATCAATTTTTGAACAATGCAGCTTGGGACCGATTTCGCACAGAACGGTTTGATTTTCCGTTCGGAACTGTTTCCGTCACGCTGCCATGCTCATGAGTTTCTCCACCAAAGAGCGAACCCATCCGATAATTTCATCTGTGTAAAGGTAACACAGCACTGCCGCAGCTGCAAAAAGCAACGCCGCTGTAAGCAGACCGATAAGCGCGGCACGCGCGTACGAACGACTGTTTTTGTTGATGCCCTCCGCAAATGCAAAAACGAACAGCACAACTATATTCACAATCGGAATCATGAACAGGAGCTTGCGCCAAATAAAGCTCCATGTACTTAACGGTTTCACCGGCGGCTGAACCGCTGCAGCAGAATCGCAAGGTGCAGCATTTTTATTCTTTTCTGTCGAAATTTCGTTTGCAGGCTGCGCTTTGAGATTATCATCGTTTGCTGCGCTCATTCGTTCGCCGCTGTTTTCGTCTGCGCCGGCGACGTCACTGTTTTTTGCAACGGTATTCCCTGAATTTGTTTCATGCGTTCCGTCCGCTGCATCCGATGTGAAAACCGCATCCATTACGGATGAGTCATCATTATTACTGTTCTCAGAAGCAGTCATTTTTTCCTGTTTAGGCAGATTATCGAGTCTTCCGCCGCACCCTGTGCAGAATAATGCCCCGTCAGCCGCCTCTTTACCGCAATTTGGACAAATCATGTTTCACGTTTCCTTTCGATTTTTCGTTTGGTATTGACTCTGCAAAACAAAACCCGATGCAATGCCGCACTTTCATGAGTGCTTTGATTGGTTCTGAAGTTTTTCAAGTACACCCGGATACTCTCTTTATGGGTTTAAGCCCGATCTGTGAACTTTCTCCGCAAAAGGTTACTTATCAAGGTTTACTCCGTTTGCCGATTACACAATTTTCTTGCGTTTATATGTTATCACACTTTCATGTCCTTGTATACAGTCTTTTGCAAAATAACGAAAAGAATCCACATTTTCAACAAAAAATCTGCGGCAGAGTCAATTTCGTGCAAGTTTATTACACATATTTGTGACGCAATGCCCGTATGCTCAGAACGTGGACGCTCTCGGTTTTCAAAAAAACTCTGCCTCGGGCAGGTTCAATTCCGAACCTGCCCGCAGCAGAGCCGCTTGTTATTCAAATCAACTTACGAGTTCCTTTGCAAGATCCGCATTGGCTTCCTTTTCAAGCACCGTGTATGCAATCTTGCCGACAAGAGTCTTCGGCAATTCCGAACGGAATTCGATAGTATACGGCATTGCGTATTTTGCAATATGCTTTTTGCAATAGTTCAGAATATCCTGCCGCAGCTCCTCAGAGGGCTCGAACCCGTCCCTCAGGACAACGTATGCAAGCACTTTTTCCATCTTGTACGGATCTTTTACGCCAATGACGCAGCTCATCTGAACGGCATCGTGTCCGTCTATGATGTTTTCAAGCTGGGACGGATAAACGTTGTATCCGCTCGTAACAATCATTCGCTTAATGCGCTGTTTGAAATAGATGAATCCGTCCTTATCCATGCTGCCGAGGTCGCCCGTATGCAGCCACACATGGCCGTCCGAATGCGTGCGCAATGTGTTTGCATTCTCTTCCTTGTGGTTGAGATAACCTTTCATTACGGAAGGTCCGCGAAGGCAGATCTCGCCCAGTTCGCCGTAAGGAACTTCATCGTTTGTGCCGACAGCGCAAATCTGATAGTATGTGTCGGGATAAGGCAGGCCGATGCTGCCCTCACGCTCCTGATTGTAAGGCGTAAGACAGCTTGCGGTAACGCATTCGGTCGTTCCGTAGCCCTCACGAACATGAACTGTTGCACCGTGCGCTTCAAGGAATGCATCGAATCTGCGTTTCAATTCAACCGAAAGCGAATCACCGCCCGAGAATACGCCGCGCAGGTAGTCGAGTTTCTCGCCGTCAAGATAAGGATTGCGCGTTATCGCTTCAAACAGGGTCGGTACACCCGCGATATAATTGGGCTTTTCCTTTTTGATGAGCTCTGCATATTTCTTAACATTGAACTGAGGAACAAGAATGCTTGTTCCGCCGACTTCAAGCATCGTGTGTATGCAGACGCCGAGTCCGAAACCGTGGAAAATCGGCATTGCCGCCAGCATTCTTGCATGACGCACAACGCTGTTGCACATAGCCGCGGTTTGCAGTCCGAGAGCATTAAAGTTCATTCCGCTGAGCTGAATGCCCTTTGTGACACCCGTTGTTCCGCCCGAAAACAGTATGACAGCCGTTTCATTCGCCGGCATATGAACGATATATTTTGCAAGATCGACTTTTTTTCCGTTCTCGATAAAATCTTTCCAGAAGATAACGGAAGGATCCGCCTTGTTGACTTTGTTCTTTTTTGCATTCATCAGCTTGAATGCAGTGGACTTAACGGCGCCGAGCTCATCAGCCGCAGAAGTTATGATGACCTTTTTTATAGGATATGTTTTTTCAACCTCTGCAACTTTTGAATAGAACTGGTCGAGCGTCAGCAAATAGTCACTTTTTACTTCCTTAAGGTAGTAAATTATTTCGCTGACAGCCGAAAGCGGATGAATCATGCTTGCGACCGCACCGATTCGATTGAGTGCGTACATGCAGAACACCGCCTGCGGAACGTTCGGCATGCAAATTGTGACCATATCACCTTTTTTTACGCCGAGAGCTACAAATCCCGCCGCTGCTTGATTGATTTTTTCAACAAGAACGGTGTAGCTGAATGTTTTGCCCATGAAGGAAATTGCAGGAAAATCCTTTTCCTTTTCTGCCGTCTTCAACACCGCATCCGCAATGCTCACATTCGGATACTCAAGGTGAAAAGGAACGTCACCGTAATTTGCAAGCCACGGTGCGCCCTGTTCCAACGGGTTCATTTGATTGTTTTGCATATTATTCCTTTCGATTTTTGGGAAAAATCGAAATACGCAGCAACACACGGAGGACAATGCGCGCATTTTCTGTTTTGCGTCATTGTCCGACCGCTGTGTCGTTGTTCCGTTGTTGTTTGCGTTTGTTCAGAACTCAACAGGAGTCTGAATCGGCTGATCAAGCAATTCCGGCTCGCTGAGCAGTTTTTTTAGCAGCGTTACACTTTTTGCAAAATAAACGCCGTCCGCAATACGTTCATCAACAGTCAGCCCAAGTCTCAGCGCGTCACGCATTTCATAGCTTCCGTCAGCGTTGAAGAACGGGTGCAAATGTTTTTCATCAATAATAGCAAATAAAGAATTAGTGCCCCAGTTCGTCAGGTGATGATAGCTCGCATGCATCTTGATGCTTCCGAGATTGCTTATAAAAACGGATGAATTGTACGGGTCATCCTTTGTAAGCCATGTCGGAACCCAACCGTGATAATCCAGCCACATCAGAATGCCGACCACGATTCGAAGAAGAAAGCGCGGCATTTTTGTCAACGTTTCCATTGCGTCGGTCGTGCCGTCCGTCTTGTCGTGCTTGCGCACGGAAGTTACGAATTTTTCAACTTTATCGTGAATCTGATCAACCGGCGGCTGCCCCTGCCTGTCAATGTCTACAATCGCAAGTGCTTCATAGGAATTATCCTCGAAACGCTTTTTAACAACAAAGGAGACACTCAATGCCTTGCGCTCGTAAACCCGATGTCCCGCAACAAAGCAATTCAACCTTGGGCGCAGGGTTACGGTTTTTGCAATAGCAGCGCAGAGCACATGAAACAAAGTGTACCTGAATGCGGGATTTGATGCATTCTTTTTTGCAACATATTCATTCACGGCGGTAAGGTCGATAAGCTCGCTCATCACTGCCTCATTATCGCACCTGTTCGGAAGCAGATACGGAATAAATTTGTGCATTGCATCAAGATCTCTCAAAAGGTATGCATCCTTGCGGTCGCCGCGGCGACGCTTTCGGTTTGTTTCCATCGTATTGATTCTCCCATTGTTCAGCGGGTATTGGAAGCATCATGTATACTTCCCACTGTAAACATATCTATTATAGCCCGCTGCGCCGCATTTGTCAAATTTTGTACCCGTTCATGCCGCATTTTTTTGATACATATCTGTGGTTAATCCGACAGCACCGCTCCGTATGCCGCAATTCTGTTTCATCTGACAACACTTCGAACGAGCCGCCGTTTTCATTTTGAACCTTGCACAGCCTCGTCTTTTGTTTTATTACGCTCAGTAACTGTTTTGAAGTCAAAAAGCATAAGAGGCAGTTTTTTTATACATGACGGTGTTGCAATCGCGTTTTATTATGATATAATGAGTGCGCGAAACAGATAATACGACTTCTAAGCTGCCCGCAGCGGGCAAAAATGCAACAGCTTATGTTGTGCGGAGCCGCAGTTCAGTCGGCATAATGCAATCAACTTCACATTGTCTGATTTTGGCAATGCGGGTTATATATTTCATGAACAGCCGTTCCGCAAAAAGACCGGTTAAAACTATACAGCAGGCATTGGTTTATTTCGTTTTCGGATAATCACCGAGTGCGGTATTTTATCGGGAACCGTTCTTGTTTATTCTTTAAAAACTCAGAAAGGGACAACTATGCAGTTACATTTGACATTCAGCGCTCGGCATGTCCGTTTGCCGCTGTCGCACCGATACGCCTTGCAGGGAATGCTCTATCATGCTCTTGCAAGCAATCCGCATTATTCAAATTATGTACACAACAGCGGATATTCTTGCGGCGCGCGCAATTATAAGCTTTTTACTTTCGGCCGTCTTTCGGGACCGTTCATGCACAGCGAACGTGAAATCATCTTTAAGGATACCGTGCATTTTGAGGTTCGCAGCGTTGATCCGAATTTTGTGTATCAACTCGGTTCGGTGCTGTGTCCGAGCAGCCAAATCAATTTGTTTGAAAACACACTTGAAATTCTGGACAGCCGCATTGAAGATTATTCACCCAATACCTGCTGTGCAAAAATCTCAATGCTGTCGCCTATTACGGTTTTTGAAACCGAGAGAAGCGGTTATCGCCGCTTTATAGCCCCCGATGAATCTCTGTTCTATACTGCTGTGGTCAACAATGCGCTCAGAAAATGGCAGAGCTATTTCAACACGCCCGCACCGACGGATTTTTCCTTTGAACCTGCCCTTCCTCCGGCGGAGTTAATTCAGAATCATCGCATCGTTTCAAGGTTTAAAAGATCCACCATCGTTTCATACGGCGGCAGCTATGTTTTGCGCGGCAACGGCAAGCTTATCAACTTTCTTTATGATGCAGGTCTCGGTTCAAAAAACTCACAGGGACTCGGCATGTTTAATATTGAATCATTTCCCGACCTTTAAACATTTTATTCTGCCGCATTTTCTCCGAACAGCCTTCCAACCGTTTCACGCAGACGCTTACGCAGCGGCGGAACGTACTCTTTCGAGTTGTTTTTTTGTGAATTCTTCATTATCCGCCCGCACTGCTTTCCCAAAGCCCGGGATAACCGCCTTTATTGCAATCTCGCCGTGCCAAAAGAACCGAACCGTCCTGATGCACTGCCAAAACTTCAACAACAATATGGTATAACCCTTCCGGTATCGACTCCCCGCGTATCAGGAGCTGCCCGGTGCGCTCACCTATTTTCCGTGTATGCATCTCAAAGCTCGGGAACGCCGATGTACCATGACGGTATCTCATTCGTCATACCGTTGTACCATTCATAAACCTCACGGGTCTGACGGAGCATAACCTGAATTTCTTCCTCTCCGAATCTAACTGCCCACGGCACGGATGCAATCCCGTTTATGCATGTATACAGTGCGAGCAGTTTCCAGAATTCCTGAGGCACGGCATTATCAAAATAGCCGTTCACAATTCCAGATGCAAAATACGGTGAAAGGTGTGCGCTCCACACAAGGCGATTGAATTCCTGCCACGGATCGCCGAAATCCGAGCGATTAAAATCTATAACGATAAGTTCGCCTGAATCGTTTACAAGAAAATTGCCGATATGATAATCCCCGTGGCGAAAAGTCTGCGGCCTGTTTTTCAGCAGATGCCGATTCGCCTTGATATATTCGACAAAGGAATCTGCAACATCATTTTTGATGCTGCATTCACGGCAAAGTCTTAACTTGTTCTCTATGGATACATTAATGCGTTCTTCCCAGTTCTGCACATTGTCCGGAGCCGGAACTTCGTGTATGTATTTCAAAACTCTGCCCGCCCTCAGTCCGAAAGCGTACTGTTCTGCAGCGGGCATCACTGCAACAGCGGGTTCGGCCGCGCCGCCGTCCGCCCAGGCATAAACAGCATATGTTCCTTCGGTGTGCTGTCGAATATCATCACAAAAAGCATGGATATCATCAAGCTTACCGCACTCGATCGGTATGCTCATCGGAACTTGCTGCATCGGAATGTTTTCGGCCGCACTAATTATCGATGCGCATTTCTTCTGTGCTTCAAACAGAGTTATAAAATCGGGATTTATCTTTCCCGGGGTAACGCGCAAAAGGTACTTTTTGCCGTCGGCACCCAATGCAAAATACTTATAATCATCCGACCAACCTTGGGTTATCGGTGTCTTTTCGATGAATTTTATCATTCTTCTCCTTTCAAAAGGCATTCGGCATTTTTTACTGCCGTTGTCGCCGCCCATTCCGAAACGTTCACTCGGTTGACTCTGCTTCACTCCGCCTTGTTTTTGCCGCGCCTGCGTTTCACCGCAATAACCGCCGCAAAGGCCGCAGCCGGTATAATCGCACCGCATACGATCATGATATAGGGTGTACGATCCTTTTTTATGACTTTTTCAATGGCAAAAATACCATTGTTGTTCAGCTCAAACACAATGTATTTACCGTCACGCTCGAATTCGCGCTCAGTCCAACCGGCATCGGTCAATACGCTCAGCCTGCAATCCTCTTCCGAGAGACAGCGCACGATGTATGTGCTTTCGCCGGCCTCCGCGCCGAAAACGCGAACGCGGAAAGCCGCTGTCGGAACTCCTTCGCCAAACCCGTTTTTTAACGCAAACTCCGCCGCATCTTCGGCAACGACATATGCTTCATCGTCAAAAATGCCCTCAACAAGTATTTGGGGAATCTCTTCGTTTGTTGCAATTGTTGTTATCATTCGGTGCCACTCCCCGCTCACGGTTTGACTGAACGTTACGCAATCCGCTCCGAAATCATCCCACCGCCAATACTTTCCCTGTTCATTCCCGACTTGCGGAAGATCCGTGATTCTGCCGCCGCAGGGAACCTCGAAAACCTCTGTGATTTTGCCGTCTATGCTGAATTTGACCGTTACCTTTTTGAACAGATTCGGTGTTTTTGCTTTTTCGGCAAGTTCGTTAAGACTCACCGCATACGCAATGCCTGCATAGCTTATGCCGTCAATGCCGCCCAAGCCGCGCACCGAATCGAACGAGTCCTTAAACTTAGATGTGTCTGCAAAGATATTGTTTCTGCACTCCTCCGTCAGTTCTCCCGCAATTGCGCCGATATAGGCTCCGTCGGCAAAGCTTGATTTTCCGGCAAACAGCATTGTCGGTACCGCCGCGCAGTCAATCACCGATTTCGCACTTCCCGCAATTCCGCCGACATAAGCTTTGCCGTCGAGTGCAGTAATGCTGCCGCATTCACGAATTGTTCCTGAAAGCCTTCCTGCAATACCGCCTGCGTATTTCCTTCCCGCCTTAACGCTGCCGCCGCTTTCGCAGCCAAGCAAAAAGCCGCGGCTGCCGTAACCGAGAATCCCCCCTGCATTATCATACTTTGCCGAAATCACCGCATCATTTGAACACATGAAAACGGTCGCCCTGATAAAAAGGGTCGTATCGGTGAAAAGAACATCATCGATTGACGGAATGTCTATTTCCTCCAAGTCGGATGGAAGTTCTTTTGAAAGATTACCGATAATTCCGCCTATACCGTAGTCACCGGAAACATCGCCGAAATTTCTGCACTTTGCAGCCATTCCGCCTGCTTGATTTTCGGCATCACGTTCCGCATTTTCGGAAATATCTTTAATGTTCCCGCCGTTTCCGTTCAGTACATTGCGTATGTTTTCGCGGAGGAGCCGCATTGACTCCACACATTTTTGAACACTGTTTTCCAGTCTGTTACCGTCTGCTTTAACCAGTTCAAGGTATTCGCTTGCTGTTTTTGTGAGTTCATCAAGTTTTTGTTCGGCATTTTTTATAAGCTTGCAGCAATCCTCCGCCGCCTGCCGCAAACCGCTGATTGACACGGACAACAGCCCATTCAGTGCCTCCGCAAGTGCCTTCAATGCAGGAGCGGCCGAAGCAATATCGCCAAGCAGAATGCGCAGCTGCTCAATCTTTGCCTCCAATTCCTGAAGCAGTTCAACCCACTCGGACGGCTCTGCATTCCGCAGTTCTCTGATTATCAATTCAATTTCGGCAATCAGCTGAGTTACTTCCGCTGAATCCGCAAATGCTTTCCACAAAGTTTCAAGGTTTTGTTCAATGGTGTCCAAATACTTTTCCGCATCGGCAAGCCATGCGGCATCACCCGCAATGGTATCAAGATCGGCAGACAACCCTTCTCTAAGCTCTTCCGCTTCCTCAAGCACATTGCGAAGCCCTTCTCCACCGTCCTGCACAGCCTGTCGAAGATTCAATATCGTTTCATCCAAGGCGTCCGAAAAGCCCAGTATGCTTTCATTCAATATTTCAAGCGTATTCTTCCCGTATTCAACTTTGTAAAACGGTTCGGACTGACCGATGATTCCGCCTATATCGCGTCTTCCGCGAACATTTCCGTTGTTAATACAGTCGCCTGTAAAGCCACTGTTGAGCCCCGCAATGCCGCCGACATTATAACCCGTGTGCAGATATCCGATTTCGGCACTGTTTATACAGCCCGTCACCGTTCCTGTGTTCGTCCCCGCAATGCCGCCGATATTTCTTGACCGTTCGTTTGCCGAAAGATTAACCCCGCCGGTATTCGTGCACTCATGGATTTCTCCCGCATTCACACCGACAATGCCGCCGATTTTGTACGTTCCCGAAAGCTCCGCCGAAGAACTGCATTCGATTATTTTCCCGCTTTGTTCGTTTATGCCTGCGATTCCTCCGACAGCGTTGTATGCATCCAGTCTGCCCGCTGCAGCGCAATTGCGAATCGTGCCGCGATTCACGCCGCAAATCATCCCCGCCGTTCCGGATTGTCCGGTTACAGTCACGGAACCGCTGACATTCAACTCACATACAGTTGCATCCTTTTCGATAATTCGAAACAACCCTGTTCTTTCCGCATCCGTATTCGGCTTCATTCCGCTCACAGTATGTCCGCCGCCGTCAAAGTTTCCGAAAAACACGGGAACGGCATAATCCGTCTCTCCGCTCAAATCGATATCCGCAGTCAGTTTTACCGAAAGACCCTTTGAAAACGAATCCAAACGGCAGTTCTCTTTAAACTCCAGCCATTCCGCTTTTGTTGCAATGCGCACCGTGTTTATGCTCGCCGCAACTGAGTGTATCGGCACGAACAGGCAGCAAAACAGGGTTGCAGCCAGAAGCATTCCGCAAGCAAACAACCGCAGTTTAAAGCGGAGTTTTTGATTAACACCACGCCCGGAGCAAGCCGGGCAGTCGCCCGTCATCGTCTTTTTTTTACTTTGTTTCATCGAGCTTTTCCTGTTCATCCGCGCCGCCTCCGAGCAATTTTTTAAAATCAATCATTGTTTTTTCAATCAGTTTATTTCCGACCAAAAGCACCTGCGGCAAAACCGTGAGCACAAGTATCACCGAAATCAATGCACCGCGTCCAAGCGTCAGCCCGATTGAGCTGATATAGAGATCGGTGGTCCGCAAAGCAATAATAAATCCTGCCGCCGTCATAATTGTTCCGGAAGTCAGTATTGTTGAAAAGCTTTCGTTAACGGCAATTGCCATCGCCTGTTTCGGCGCATAATCCTGTTTTCTGAGCTGAAACCTGTTATACAAAACAATTGCATAGTCGATCGTCGCACCCATCTGTATCGCACTTACGATAAGATAAGTAACGAAGAAAAGGTTCGTCCCCGTGATATACGGGAAAGAGAAGTTAAGCCAAATGCTGCTCTGAATCACAAGAATCAGCAGCACGGCCGCACCGAGCGAGCGGAATGTGAACAGCAGCACAACAAAAACAAATGCAATCGTCAAAAAAGACACACGATTGTTGTCCATTCTGAATGAATCCTCCAGATCCTTTGCGCTGGTTATGTCCCCGATTACGATTATCGCATCTTCCGAAAGCTCCGTTTTTCCGTTTTCGGAATATAATTTGCGTGCAGCCGATTCTATGTTTTCAATCAGAGCAACACTTTCCTCTCCTTCAACCGGCACGGCGGCATTGAATACGATTCGTGAATAATGCTCGCCGCGCAGCTGCACAAGCGCATCATCCAGCGTTCCGCGCATGGATTCAATCATTTGCTCCTTGTCGTCATCAAGAGTTATCATTCCCCTGTCCTTTGCTTCAAAAAGAAACTCAAGCATGTCAATAAGCGGCACGGCAAACGCATCGCTGTCGCCGAGAATGGGCTGAAAGCTGTCATGTTCATAGCCGTACAGCGCATACAGAAGCTTTGCGGTTTCAATATCAACACCCAGAAGCTCGGAAGCGGCGCGGGCGGTGTACGGATCCGTCAGCACACGCCCCTCCTCAATCTCTATGCTTGCAAGCCCGAGTGCCGAACGTATCCCCGGAAGACCGTTAACTTCCGAAATCAGCGCTTTTTCTTTCGCATAGTCTCCGACGGGAACGAGTACCGCTATCATATTTGTTTCATCAAACGTGTTGTAGATATGGGCTTTTATTCTGTCCTGCTCCGAAAGCGTAATCCTGTCCGTTTCGGAATCCGAAAATGTGTATTCGCATTTTGCCGAAAACACAATTGCAGCCGGCAGCAAAAACGCGAATATAATCAGGAACACGGGAATTTTTTTTGAAAGCAATCTTCCCCAACCCATTATATTCGGAACAAGATTCTTATGGCGGGTTTTAAGCAAAGCCTTGTGGAACAGCATAATGAGTCCCGGCATAAGCAAAAACACCGTGAGCATGCTGCATATGATGCCTTTCGTCAGAACGAGACCCAAATCATAACCAAGGCGGAACTGCATCAGCATCAGAGCAACAAGTCCCGAAATCGTTGTCAGGCTTGAGGACGATATTTCAATTATTGAATATGCAAGTGAATCCGTAAGCGCGCTTTTAACATTGCGCTGCCTGTCATATTCATCCTGAAAACGATGGCAGAAAATAATCGCATAGTCTATTGCAAGCGCAAGCTGAAGAATGATTGCAATGGAATTCGTTACTGACGAAATCTCCCGAAGCCAATAATTTGTACCCATGTTCAGCACCGCCGCCACTGCAAAAACAATGAAAAGGATTATAACCTCAAAATAGCTTTTCGACGTAAACAAAAGCACTGCCGCAATTACAATGAGTGCAAGAATAAGAACCTGCGTTATTTCCCCCGCAATCTGCTTCACGTAATCCTGTCCGACAGTTGTTGAAACGCTTACTTCATAATCCGAAAGGCTGTCCTTAATCTGTTCAAGCGCATCGATCGCACGCTCATCCTCGCTTTCGGCAGAAAAAGCAACCGTGAAAAGCGCAGATGAGGACGCATAGTGTTCCGACGAATCATCAAAAGAAACAGTTGCAACATTTTCAATTTCACGCAGGTTCTCGGCAAGTTCTGTGGCTTTCTCATATGTAATGTTAGAAACCATGACATTTGCCGAAGCAAAAGCCGTGAACTCATTTTCCATGACGGTAAGGCCCCGCCTCGTCGCCGTTTTCGGCGGCAGCAGTGCCGTTATATCTTCATTCACGCGGACCTTGCTTATTGAAAGCGCGCTGTATATAACGAACACAACGAACAGAAGCATAATAATTATATGCTTTTCAACGATAAATTTCGCAATTTTGCGCATGATGCTGTTACTCATTCGTTTTCACCTCGGGCTTTGTGCTTTTTCAGTGCCTGTATACTTTTCTGCATTTTTGTTCTTCAACCGAGTCTGAATCCGTTCAGTCAAAGTAACCGTCTTTTTTCAAAAGCTCATGCAATTTTTGTTCCGTCTTTAAAACTTCGAGCGTATCCTCAGCCGTTTTTAATGCGCTGCGGCGGGTACGTTCGGTCAAATTCGTTTTTTGGGCGCGAAGTAAAAGATTCTTCGGCGTGTGCGAAAGGTCAACAAATTCCATCAATCCCGTCCTGTATCCGCATGCCGTCAGAAGCTTTTGCCGTATCGAGTCCGTTATCAATGCCGAAACACGCTCCCGCAGTATCCCGTTATCGTCAAATATCGGCAATGCAGCATAATCAGCCTTTCCCGCCAATTCATGCTGGCAGCAAGGCACCGAAAGAATGTACTTTGCGCCTCGCTTCACTGCATTATACAGTGCATAATCCGTCGCTGTGTCACATGCGTGAAGCGTTATCACCATATCGATTGCCTCGTCCGCAGCGCAGTCCGCTATATCTCCCACTTGAAAATGCAAATTCGAATAACCGTATTTTTCTGCAAGCTTTGTGCAGAAATCGATAACATCTTCCTTTAAATCTACTCCTGTCATATGTACGGGGATTTTGCGAATAAAAGTGAAATAATAATACACGATGAACGTGAGGTATGACTTTCCGCACCCGAAATCGATAATTCTCATCGGTTGCTTCTCCGCGTCATTATTTTTTCCGGCAACAGTCTCATCGTTTACAATTTCGTCGATGAATTCCAAAAATCTGTTTATCTGTTTAAACTTGTCGTACATGGCCTTGTGTACCGCACCGTTACTTGTCATAACGCCCATGTCTGCCAGCGGGGGGATGACAGTGCCCTCTGCAAGGATGTATTTTTTCTTTCGGTTTTGCGATTCAACTGCCTTCGGAGCTGCTGTGCAGGCGCGGCTGCCGGTCAGCAGATTGCCCTTTTTTGTCAGCTTTGCCGTAAATTCACGCTCGCCGTTCCACGCATTAACCTGCGTATATCCCTCAAAATCGGAACATATGCGCATCGCAGCCTCGTTTTTTTCGCAATACTCATGGAACGCCTGCTTCTCTGTCAGCCTTTCAATGAAATATTGGCCGTTTACAAGTGAAAACGTGCTCTTCTTGTATCGTTTTTCCCCGCGCGGACCGCTGAGCACAATCCTGTGCGCACCGCAGGAAATAATTTGTTCCGCAAATTCACTGATACTTTCCATATTTTCCTCGTCAAAAGTCGCATTTTCAAGAGGTGCCCCTGCGTGTTTCACGCATGGCATGAATTTTCCTCTCATTATAATACTTTATCATCTTACGCCGAAAATCGCAAGTGGCAGACGCATTATTCTGAGACAAACTCTGCGCATACCGTCCTTTTTACCGAAAAAGTGACTGCTGCTGTTGACATTCGGCGGTTAATCTGTTATTATAATACTCGAAAATAGAGTGTGAACTAATTTTGAATTATTCTCAACTCTACAAAAGTTTTTGTTTATTTGTTTAAAAGGGTTTATCATGACAAGACGCTACGACAGTCAGGAAGTAAGGCGGCGGACCATTTCCGCGGGAATAAAGCTTTTTATTGAAAAAGGCTACCATAAAACAACCGTATCGGATATTTGCAGGCTTGCGGATGTTTCAAACGGTTCCTTTTTCAACGTTTTTCGAACAAAGAACGGCTTATTGATGGAGCTTGTTGTTAATATGTTCAACGGACAGTTTGATGCCGCGGATTCACTCCTTCCCGCCGATTCCGAACCGCATATGCTTTATGTTTTTGAAACTGCAATTCAGCTTGCCATTGCCGAAACAAGCGAGAACCTGCGGGATATCTACGTCGAAGCATACACCAACCGCGAAACGCTCTGTTATATACATGACAGAACGGCGGCAAGACTGTTTGAGCTGTTCCGTCCGTTCAATCCCGATTGGAGTGAAAGCCGCTGCTTTGAAACCGAAATCGGTACTGCTGCGGTAATGAGCGGATATATGCGTTACCCCTGCAATCGCTATTTCACTTTTGAGCAAAAGTTGGAACGTTTTCTTGATATTGCATTAAAGGCCTACAATGTTCCCGAAGCCATGCGTTCCGATGCCGTCGAACGCATTAAAGCTGTTGACATTCGGAATTATGCCGTTCGTGTCATACGTAAGCTTGCGGAATCGGTCGGGTTTGAGCACGACCTTTCATTAAACGGCGAGTCGGTTTGAACGGGTTCAACCGAGTAATGATCAACAACGGCTGATAATGATATCAAAGAGCAATACATGCTCTCTGATATATTTAATTTGTAGGAGGAAAAAACGAAAAAAAGCGGCTGAACAAAATCATCGTCATTCTTCTTGCGGTGCTGATGCTTGCAGCCATGCTGCCTGTTTCGGCAATTGCGGAAAGCTATTCCGCCGCAAAAGATCTGCGCATTTTGAACAAAGCGCATCAGGAAGTTGAAAAAGACCTGCTTGCTGTTGATTCCGAGCAATATAAAGCAGGAAAAGCTCCCGAGGAAACAGTTGCCGAGCTTATCGGAATGCTTGAAAGCGATCCCGTAAAACGCGACAGCGCAACAACTTTTACCTACAAACTCCATTCAGGGCTTACCGCCGTGTATGACTGCAACATCATGCACGGTCGCCCTCAAGGCAAATTGCCCGAACCGAGCAGTCTTGAGCAGATGCTTCCGATGAAACAGCCAATCAAACCTCACATACGAAAAGCCGCATCCGAGTCAAACCCGGTTGCGGCTTTTCAATTCACGCTGAAATTCAGCCGAAAGTCATGTTGCAAGGCGCATCAATTTGCTGCTTTTTCGGCCAGTTCATCCAGCTTTTTGTTTCTGAAATAGAGTGCAACGTCGATTGAAATCTCAACAAAATTTAGAATGTAGAAGAAGAAGCTGAGGAAGAACAGGAATCCGCTGCTTCCGTCAACCGTCTGCATTATCTTGCGCGCAATTCCGCAAGCATAGCCGAGCAGCAGGAAAAGCTCAAAAAACAAACTTTTGCCCTTTGCCGTGCGTGACACAATGGATTTGCGAATCGATATCGGCCACGAAAGACCAAAACAGAATATTGTTGCTGCCTCCAAAAAATCCAACATAGTTTTCCCCTTTCTTTCCGCGATGCGGATGTTATATTCATATTGACGGCGGACGTTATTCTCCGTCCGCCGCATGGTTTTGTGTTCAACAATACCGCATTATTTTCTGCGATAATCGGGAAGCAGTTTCGGAGAGACCGCTTCTGTCTCTATGCCTGCCGCCTTAAGCTGCGCCTCAAACTCTGCAACATGGTTCAACGTCAGCTTTGCAGGCACTGTTTCGGCTGCACGATGAGCCGCATTTCTGCCCGCACTCCTGCCGAATACGATAATGTCAAGCAGCGAGTTGCCCATCAAACGATTTCTGCCGTGGATGCCGCCGACAGCTTCACCGGCAACATAGAGGTTTGGAACATTGGGCGTCATGCCGTCAACATTGATATCAAGTCCTCCGTTCTGATAATGCAGCGTCGGGAAAACAAGAATGGGTTCGCGGCGTATATCGATGCCGTGATTCATAAACATTCGGAGCATTGCCGGAATCCTTGCTTCGATTGTACCCTCGCCTCCGATACGCTCTATCATGGGGGTATCCAGCCAAACGGCCTTGCCGCTGCCTGTGTCAACTCCCTTGTTCCTGTCGGTGCATTCACGAATTATCGATGCAGCCGCAACATCACGGGTTTCAAGCGGATGCATGAACACTTTACCGTCGCAATTCACGAGCTTCGCACCGAGAGAGCGAACTTTTTCGGTAACGAGCGCACCGAAAATCTGCTGCGGGAACGCTGCGCCCGTGGGGTGATATTGGAGCGTGTCCGCATACAGAAGCTTTGCGCCCGCACGATAGCCGAGAACAAGACCGTCAGCCGTTGCACCGTAGTGATTGGAAGTCGGGAATCCCTGATAGTGCATTCTGCCTGCACCGCCCGTTGCAATAATCACGGTTTTTGCACGCGCAACAAGCTTTTCGCCTGTCTCCATGTTAAGGAGTACCGCACCTGCCGCATTTCCGTTTTCATCAAGAATAAGCTCGATTGCGGAGGTGAAATCCACAACTGGGATGCCGAGGTTAAGAACCTCATCCCGCAGCGTGCGCATTATCTCCGCACCGGAATAATCCTTTGCCGCATGCATTCTTTTGCGGGATGTTCCTCCGCCGTGAGTCGTTATCATAGTTCCGTCTGGAGCCTTGTCGAACTCAACGCCGAGTTCGTTCAGCCATTGAATCGCACCCGGAGCATCACACACCAGTTTTTGGAGCAGTTCGCGCTTTGCTGCAAAATGCCCTCCGCCGTATGCATCAAGAAAATGAATCGCGGGAGAATCATTCGGCTTGTCCGCCGCCTGAATGCCGCCCTCCGCCATCATCGTGTTTGCATCACCTATGCGAAGTTTTGTGACGATCATCGTGTTTGCGCCCGCATTATGAGCTTCAATCGCTGCCGACGCTCCCGCGCCGCCGCCGCCGATAACAAGCACATCAACGTCGTAATCGATTTTTCCAAGGTCAATCTCGCACGGGTTGATTCGGCTGTGGGCCTGGAGCATTTCGCAAAGCTCATGCGGAACTTCCTCGCCGCTGTTTGCGCCGACTTTAAGCACCGCAAACTCACTTGTTTTATAATCCGGATGGTACTGTTTGAGCAGTTTTTCCTTTTCTTCCGCCGTCATTCGCGCAGGTTCAAGGGCAATGTTTGCTTCCCTTGCCGCTTCAACAGCGTTAAGGGATTCACGGAATTCCTTTGAGTACATAATCCTTCTTTGCCCCCTTATTTTTCAATATCCCTGTTGTTGTACAGCTCCTGCAGTTCAGATGCAGGTTTACCCATCAGAGCTTCCATCAGCTCGTCAAACGTTCCGTTTTCAATTTCCCGAACTCTGTTCTCAAGATGCTCGGATTTAGGCGCAAGATACTTGCCGTTCAGTCTTCTTGCAAGCATTGCAACCTGCGGATGCGATATTCCGGCAGGACAGCGTGAAGAGCAAACGCCGCACATCACGCAGTCAAAGGATTCCTCCGCGCACTTGTCAAACTCGCCGCGCTGAGCATATGCAATGTACTGCATTACGTTCAATCCCTGCGTGCAGCTCTTTGTGCATGCGTTGCATCCGACACAGGCATATATCTCCGGATAAAGCTGCATCATTATCTGCTCGGTGGGTTTAACCTTTTCAATGTCGTAAACCTGCTTGACGAGCGGGAAAAACGGCAGCGTTGCCACATACATGTCATTTTCAACCTTGGTTTGGCAGGCAAGACATGCGTGAAGTTCGCGGTCGCCTTTGATGCGGTAGATCGTTGCACATGCGCCGCAGAATCCGTTGCGGCAGCCGCAGCCGCGCACAAGCTGATAGCCCGCATATTCCATTGCCCGCATGATCGTCAAATCATCGGGGACGGTGTATTTTTTGCCGAAAAGGTAGATGTCAACCGTGTTTTCTTTCATTTTAAAGCATCTCCTCCAAAAACCTCAGTATTCGTTCGGAAGCGCATCCAGTTCGTCGCAGCGGAAAACGGGTCCGTCCTTGCAGACATATTTCGAACCGATATTGCACCTGCCGCATTTACCGATGCCGCATTTCATGCGAAGTTCCATTGTTGTGTATATTTGAGTTTTATCAAATCCGATCTCGCACAGTCCGGCAAGGGTAAATTTAATCATTATCGGCGGACCGCAGAGAATCGCGATCTTGTCGGTTGAAAAGCCCAATTCCTTGACATAGTTCGGAACAAAACCGACATGACCGCTCCACTCCGGCTGTTCTTTATCGATTGTGAGGTGTACGCTGACACCCGCATCAACAGCCCACTCATCAATTATTTCATTATAGTCTACCAAATCCTGCATACTGCGCGAACCGTAAACAATATCTATTTTGCCGTACCTGTCGCGATAATGCCGGCAATAGTTAATCACGGAACGCAGCGGTGCAAGCCCGATTCCGCCTGCAATAAAGAGCAGATCGCGGCCTGCAAAAACGTCGTCCACAGGAAAGCCGTTGCCGTACGGCCCGCGTATCGTAATCTGCTGCCCCGGTTCCATCGAATGCAGCCATTCTGTCACGCAGCCGCATTTTTTGATTGAAAACTCCATGAATTCCGTATTTGTCGGGGATGAAGTTATTGAGAACATCGCCTCGCCGACTCCGGGTACGGACAGCATTGCGCACTGCCCCGGACGGTGTTCAAACGCTTTTTTTCCATCCGGAGTTACAACGCGGAAAGTTTTAACGTCCGGCGTGTCTATCCTTATATCAGTGACAACGCCGATAACGGGCATCAGGGGATCTCGTGTTGCTGTAACAGACATTTTATTTCCTCCCTTCGGGGGTTTCACCGTTTTCGCAGTCACGGTTCTGCGGCTTCGCAAGAGCTTTCATGACTTTCACGATGTTCATGTTTATCGGGCATTTTGCAAGGCACCTGCCGCATCCCACGCACGAAAACAGTCCGTTGTTGTTGGTCGGATAATAGACCAGTTTGTGCATGAAACGCTGACGGAACCTTTCCGTTTGAGTCAGACGCGGCTGTCCCGCAGACATTTTTGTGAATTCCGAATACATGCATGAGTCCCAGCAGCGGAACCGTTTCACACCGTGACCCGTGTCGAAATCCCGAATATCGTAGCATTGGCAGGTCGGACAAACAAATGTGCACGTGCCGCAGCCGAGGCAATGTGACGAAAGTTCTTTCCACTCGGGTGCATTGAAAAACTCATCCGTCTTCCCCGCCCCGAAAGCATCGGGTTTCAAACCCGCAAGCGGAAGTTTTTTAATCCGAGCCGAAACCGTATCGTAAACGGCTTTCATTTCTGCCGCATCCGCCTCCCCGTCCGCCTCCTCGGTGAGTGTGTTCAGCGAGTTCAGAAGAGCGGTGCCCTTCGCTGTTTTTGCATCGAGATAGAGTGTGTCTTCGGATTCCGTGCAAACAATATCACCTTCGGGCGCACCTGCATCAATTCCGAATGATGCACAAAAACATGTTTCCTGCGGACGGGAGCATGCCAGTGACATTATGATGCCGTGCTCGCGGCGGTTCCTGTAGTAGGTGTCAACGGGGTCGGAAAGAAAAACTCTGTCCAGTATTTCGAAACTCTTCACGTCACACGCCCTGACGCCGAACAGAACAAAATCCTCCGTTTCACTGCGGGTATCGACAATCTCTATTGTTTTTCCGCTCAGTTTAAAATCCATCAGGTTTTCGGTCTGCGGAAAGAAAAAGTCTTTTGCACTGCGTACAGTGTTCAAAGCTTTGGAACACATTTTTCCGTTTTTCCACTCGGAAAACTTTGCTCCGCCTGCCGTATCCTGCGGCACATACAGTTTTGCACGTTCGGCAATTGCCGCAAAGAGCGAATTCAGCTCTGATTTTGCAATTTTACGCATTGTTTCCGCTCCTTTCAACCGCAGCTGAGGGTTCGATATCATCCTTTGTGTAGTTCACGATCGGGGCTCTGCTGCCTTCTTCCGCGCCCGCCTGATATTCGCCGTAAAAGGCATTGATATCCTTTATAAACTTTCGATTCAAAAGATGCAGCGGTATATGCTGGGGGCAAACGCGCGAACACTCACCGCAATCCGTGCAGCGTCCGGCGACGTGAAACGCACGGATTATATGAAACATTTTTTCTTCGAAAGAATCTGCGGCTGCTTTGTTTTCAACACCTGATGCGGGATTGTCAAACACGCATTTTTCGCAGGTGCATGCAGGACATGCATCGCGGCAGGCATTGCAGCGAATGCAGCGCGAAAGCTCACCCTGCCAGAATGCAAATCGTTCATCCGCCGTCATTGCTTCAAGTTTTTTGACCTCATCAAAGCGGGAATCGTCAAGAACTTCACCATTCTCCCCGAGAAGCTCATCATAAACAACGCAGCGTTTGGATTTGCAGTGAATGCAGCGTTCAAGCATACACTCGTTTCTGTCGAGTTTTGCCGTTCCGTCGTAAAGAGTTTCAACGATAATATTTCCGTTTTCGTCAAAGGTGAGCTTTGCAATACCGTCAACCGCCTGCCTGACCTTGTTGATATCAGCCATTCCCTCACACGGTATGCCGACTGCGTAAACCTTTTCTCGGTCGAACCTGTGTTCGGTAAGCAGCTGATTAAAGCTGTAGCTGTCGCACGGTTTCAAAAAAACCGCAACTTTGCCGGCGTCCCTGCGCGTTTCGTTAACAAGGTATTTTGAGAAGTTTGCGGCGCAAAAGCCGTTGTAAACAAATTCCCTGTCTATTTGTTCGGCTGTCGTGAAAACAGCGGGCGTAAGGTCGTAATCAAATTCGCCTCTTTTCCAGCCGAAAACTCTGCTGCAGATTCCGCTGTTCAAAAGCTCTTTTGCTTTGTTTGCAAGATAATCTTGGGTTATTTGCTGCATCTCAAATCCTCCAGACGCTTGTTTTTGCCCAAACCGGCAACCTTTTCCGCAAAATCATTCATCGTTGCGGCAAATTTTGCGCCTTCCGCCGCGCTGACCCATTCAACGCGGGTTCGTTCGCGCTCAATGCCGAGATAGTCAAGCATTGAAAACAGCAGTGCCATTCTGCGGCGCGTATAATAGTTTCCGGAGGTATAGTGGCAATCTCCGGGATGACAGCCGCATATTATCACCCCGTCCGCTCCGCGTTGAAACGCGCGCAGAATGAACATCGGGTTCACTCTGCATGAGCAGGGAACACGGATGATTTTAACATCCGCGGGGTAACCGAGGCGATTGCTGCCCGCAAGATCCGCACCCGCATATGAGCACCAATTGCAGCAGAACGCAACTATCAAGGGTTTATATTTCCCGCTGTTATCCGTCATCGGCATATTGCATCCACCTCCGCCATGATTTGTTTGTTCATAAAGCCTTTAAGATCCATCGCCCCGGACATGCATGCAACGGTACATGCACCGCAGCCCTGGCACACCGCCTCATTCACGCTTGCAACGCGGCGGATCCTCGTCGTTCTGTCCGGCATACGGAATTCCTTTTCAATGTATGTAATCGCACCGTACGGGCAAACTTTTTCACAAGTTGAACACCCGTTGCACATCATCTCGTCCGAATGGGCAACGCAGGGATTGCCTGTCAGTCTGTTTTTGGAAAGAAGACCTATGACCTTGCTTGCGGCAGCACCGGCCTGCGCGACCGTCTCCGGAATATCCTTCGGCCCCTGACACGCTCCCGAGAGAAACACTCCTGCCGTCGGACTTTCAACCGGGCGAAGCTTCGGATGCGCTTCGGTGAAGAAATCATTGGTATCCATGCTTGCAGTAAGCATAGTTGCAAGCTGCCTTGCGGATTTATCCGGTTCCATTGCCGCAGCAAGCACAACCATATCCGCATCGATATGCAGCTGTTTCCCCGCAATCAAATCCGATGCCTGAACCTTCAGCTTGTCCCCCTCAGGCGAAACCTTGCCTACCATGCCTTTGATGTAGTGTACGCCGTACTCCTCAACGGCACGACGGTAGAACTCATCAAAATTCTTTCCCGGGGTGCGCACATCAATGTAGAAAACATAAACATCCGTATCAGGATATTTATCCCTTGTGAGCATCGCATGTTTTGCTGTGTACATGCAGCAGACTTTCGAACAATATTCCTTGCCCTTATCCGCACAGGCCGCACAGCGCGAACCGACGCATTGAACAAAAACAATGGTTTTGGGATGTTTGCCGTCGCTCGGGCGAAGCAGCGTGCCCTTGGTCGGCCCCGCAGCATTCATAAGCCGTTCGAATTCAAGCGACGTTACAACATCCTTGGATTGAGAATATGCAAACTCATCAAACTTTTCGAGTGAAATCGGATTGAACCCGGTTGCGGCAACGATTGCGCCGTATTTCTCCGTTATGAATTCATCCTTTGCTTTATAATCAATCGCACCCGCCGTGCATACTTTTGAACACAACCCGCATTTTCCGGATCTCAGCATCATGCAATGCTCGGGGTCAATAGTTGCAACCTTCGGAATTGCCTGCGCAAACGGGATATAAATTGCGCTGCGATTGTCCATGCCGAGATTAAACTCGTTCGGCACCTTCCGCATGGGACATTTTTCGGTACATGCGCCGCAGCCGGTGCAAATGTTCTCGTTGACGTAGCGAGCTTTTTTCTTTATGGTAACATCGAAATTTCCGACAAAGCCATGGACTTCCGTCACTTCCGAATATGTGAAAATTCGGATTTTTTCATTTTGAGCTGCATCGACCATCTTCGGAGTCAGAATGCAGGCGGCGCAGTCCAGCGTCGGGAAAGTCTTGTCGAGCTGAGCCATCTTCCCGCCGATTGTAGGTTTTTGTTCGACAATATCAACTTCGAACCCGGCATCTGCAATATCAAGAGCAGTCTGAATACCCGCAATGCCGCCGCCTATCACGAGTGCGCGTTTCGTGACGGGCGTTTCGGAAGCCGTAAGCGGTGCATTAAGGTTGACCTTTGCAACAGCTGCTTTTCCGAGTATGATCGCCTTTTCGGTTCCTGTCGGCATATCCTTATGCACCCATGAACACTGTTCGCGAATGTTTGCAATTTCAACCATATACGGGTTCAGACCCGCAGAGGCGGCTGTTTTGCGGAAGGTTGCCTCGTGCATGCGCGGTGAACATGAGCAGATAACCACTCCGTTAAGATTATTTTCGCGGATTGCTTTTTTTATCAAATCCTGTCCCGCCTGGGAACACATATATTGATAATCCTCGGCAACAACAACGCCCGGCTCGTTCCCGAGTGCCGCAGCAACCGCTTTCACGTCAACGGTTCCCGCAATATTTGTGCCGCAGTGGCATACAAAAACACCTATTCTTTGCATGTTTTGTGTTCCTTTCTATTTTGTGTACTTGCGGAACGCGCTGACAACTGCCTGCTGAGGCAAATCCGCATCCGCTTCAGCTGCCGGCGGCACATCATCGGCAGTCATTCGGTTTGCATCCTTTTGACGGATTTTTATGAGCCGTATCGCTTCAACGAGCTTTGCCGGTTCAACTCCCCGCGGACATCGTTCAACGCAGGCGAAGCACGAAAGGCATTTGTAAAGCGACTCCGAATTCAGCAGCGGTTCGATATCTCCGGTTTCCACCATGTAAACGAACTGATGCGGATGATATTCCATCTCTTCATATGACGGACATGTTGCCGAGCATTTGCCGCAGCGCATGCACCTGAGCGGATTTACTCCGCTGATTCGGAGTATCTGCTCCTTTTCGCGTAAGGTTTTGTTGTTCTGCATCAGTTACTCCTTTCCGTTGACAGCGCAGCCGCAGTGCTCCCCTGCCGCGCTGCCGTTTGCTGCTCCGTTCTTAATGCCGAATGCTTCCGCCATGAGTTCGGTGAAATAAACAACGGGAACGGACGCTTCTTCACCCATGCCGTTTTTGACAAGGTTATATCGGCAGAGCGGACATGCAGTCACGATTTCGTCCGCACCGTGAATGCATGCGCTCCCGCAAACCTTCCTGCTCCGTTTTGCCGCTGCATTCGGGTCATCCATGACGGTATACCCGCCGCAGCATTCGTTTCTTTCCGGGAAAATGCAGGGTTCGGCTCCGAGTGCGGCAATGAGTTTTTCGATGAGCTGCGGATTTTCCGGATCATCAAACTCAATGACTTTTGCCGGGCGCAGCAGCATACAGCCGTAATATGCCGCAACACGTTTTCCGTTTAAGGGGTTTTTGACCGCAGCATGTATTTTTTCAAAACCGCTGCCGCGTGTCACAAGCTCCAAGTAATGCAGAACCTCCGTCTCTCCGTGATAAGGAGCGGGCGGATTTTTATCCTGTGACAGATAAAGGTTCACCTTTTTTGCAAAGTCCTCATCCGTTCGCATGGCATGATTGGTTTGCTTGATAACATTGTGACATGCAGAGCATACCGTAACCAGAGGCCTTCCGGCATCGCGTGCGGCAGCAAGTGCGCGAACGGCGGCAAGTTTTGTTGCAATTTCATCCTTTGCGGAAACGTAAACACCGCCGCAGCACTGCCAGTTCTCTATTTCGCACAATTCAAAGCCGAGAATCTCCGCACAGGCGCGCGCACACCTGTCAAGCTCTTTGGCCTTTGTGCGCAGCGTGCAGCCCGGGAAATAGCTGACTTTCATCATATTTGAGCATCCTTTCTTCCAAAGCTCTCTTTATTGTCAAAAACCAATGTGGAGCCTTTATTCGTTTTGCGGATTGCATTCAGATCTTCGGGCGTTATCAAAGGTTCAACCCGCCGATAACTCCCTTCAATGCATCGGCACTGCGGCGAAGCTTTCCGATTTCTTCATCCGTGAGCGCAATGTTGACTTTGCCGCTGACGCCGTTGCTTCCGATGCGGTTGAGCGTGCTGAGGCAAACATCATCGATTCCGTACTCGCCGTTCATAAGAGTCGAAACGGTCATTGTGGTTTCGATGCCGGAATGCAGGCATTTGCAAATATGGCATACCGCCGCCGAAACAGCATAGAAAGTTGCACCTTTGCGGGCAATAACTCTTCCGCCGGATTTTTTTACATAAGTCTCAATCTCTGCAAAGTCAAGCGCGGGACTTATCATGCCGGGAGTTGTGATAAGCTGCGGGCAATCCTTAATCGGCACTCCGGAAATATTTGCAACCGACCACGGAACGAAGGACGAATCGCCGTGTTCACCGAATACATATGCATGTACATTGGTCTGATTGATATTATAATACTCAGACAGCCTTGCACGCAAGCGCGATGTGTCCAGAACGGTGCCCGAACCAATGATATGGTTTGCAGGAAGTCCGGACTGCTTGAAAAACACATATGTCAGGATGTCAACAGGATTGCTGACGATGATATAAATCGCATTCGGCGCATATTTTGTTATCTGCGGCAGAATGGATTTTGTGATGTTGACGTTGGTCTGCGCAAGCTCAAGACGGGTCTGTCCGGGTTTGCGGGCAATGCCGGAAGTCAAAATAACGATATTGGAACCTGCCGCATCGCAGTAATCGCCCGCATAGATGGAGCAATTGCCGCCGAAAAACGAATTGCCCTGGCGAATGTCGAGTGCTTCGCCGAGCGCTTTTTCGGTGTTGATGTCGATCAAGACAATTTCAGACGCAATGCCCATTGTGTTGAGTGTGTATGCAATGGTTGCGCCCACGCTGCCGGTGCCGATGATGGTTATTTTATTCATGTTAAACATTCCTTTCGTTGGTTCATATGTTTTTCCGAACCGTATAGTAACATAATTCGCGCAAAATCGGAATTGCCCTTTTCGCATATCGGTATTGCATTTATCGATATGTTGTGAATCGGACTGAATCTGCCGCTGTTTTGAACGGTTGTCAATGCATCCCGCTGTTTGTTATTGTCTGTGAATTTTTATGACGTCCGAGCCCGCTGAAATTCGACGATTGCCGCCGTCCCGCTCACAGGGCAGCAGTCCCTCATCGGTATAAAAACGCAGTGTATGCTCTGTTACACCGAATAATTCAAAAAAATCTTGACTTCGTGTTACTCGAACCTGTAAAAACGATTATAGCACAGGACATGTGCCCGTGCAATATGGAAACGGGGAAAACGGAGTATGCTCCGGCATCAAAAATCGGCTGTGCCCGACGTGTAATGGTTGAAAAAATTCGAATTCATGGTATACTTATCCAAAGCCTGTGTTGAAACGGGTTTGTTTACGGAGGTAATACCAATGAGTAAATTTGCAGTAATCCTATATCCTGATTTTTCCTTGCAGGAAATTACCTGCCTGACTTCGGCTCTGTCGGTACGGTTTGAAGAAAAAATCGATTTTATCGCAAGTGAAAACAGGGAGTATTGCAGCGAAGAGGGTTTGCGGGTAATGCCGACAAAGACAATTGCAGATGTAAACATCACAGACTACAAATGCATTGTTCTTCCGGGTACGATCAATCCGCTTCCCGCACTTTATGATGATAGGCTGATTGAGTTTTTGCGCGGCGGAATCAACACTGACGTAACATTTGCAGCAATCTCGTCCTCTCCTATTCTGCTGGCAAAGGCAGGTGTGTTGGACGGCAGAAAATTTACTGCCGGCTTTTTTATGCAGATGGCAGAGACATTTTCCTTTGTTGAAAATGAGAATTTTATACATAAAGGAATCGTTTGTGACGGGAATGTAATCACCGGCATCGGCATTTTCTTCCGCGAGTTTGCAGAAACAGTTTTGCATAAATTCGGTTATGATGTCGGCAGCAATTTTATGCGCGGCAAACCGGAAGATTACACAGAGGAAGAACTTACGTTTTATTGGTCGGAAGAAGACTACCGTCAGTTCTTGAAGGAATTAAAAGAGTACGAAAAATAACAGGCACTTTGGGTTTAAAACCTTTCGGAACCCGAACGGCACACTTTTGTACTCTTGCGGCTGGAATACTCAGCGTCCTGCGGAGCATTATTTCCCGTCGCAAAAACTGTGCGGTTCGAAATGCTTCGTCACATTATTCTGACAATGCAGCCACGTCATTTATGCCGCCAAAGTGCGTTCCGGCGTCAATTTGTTTGCAAATAGTATATGTATTTTTTCCAATCGGTTCTGTCGTTTTCGGCTTTTAACGCTTCTGCGATTTTCGGATTTGCAAAAACAACGTACCCGTTGCCGCAATCATAGCTCACACTGTAATCATCACCAAAACATGCAAAACTGATTGAAGGAACGCATAAGACGCAATAAGTAAGCTCTGCATCCGTCAGGTCGGTAGAGATTTTCTCATATGTTTCTTCGGATATATCGCAAGCGCGATAACAAACAAAGTTTCTTTCCGAACCCAAATAATTAAGGTATTCATTGATGCGTTCATGGCTGCAAAAAACACCGGGTTTTCCAAGCATTTCAGAATTACCTGTGCCGAAATAAATTAATTCATTTCCGTTGAGGAAAGTTTTCAATTTGCCGAACACGTTCGGGGGCATTGTATAGTATGGCGAATTGAGGTAAACAGGTTTATTCCTGCGACTCACTTCATTAAATAGCTTTTTAAACTCAACTCCCGGTGGGTTCTTGACAGGTTTCGGTTCGGAGGACAACGGAGAAAAAAACTTACAGTCGGGCAAAATCTTCGGATATGGTTCATTCTCGATCTTTCCATGTAATGTACAACGGATAACCCGCAGTGATTCTACCGCATATCTGCAAGTGAAGCATTTTTCGCAAAGGTTGGCTGCATCATAGAGTTCGTCTCTCGGCATCAAAAAAGATTCTCCGACAATGTGATAATCAGTTCTTGAAGCATCATCAATTTGTTCGCATTTGAATACTCTCGACATGCCGTTCGAACATATCGGCTCCGCAACAAAATAAACATTGCCCTCGTATTTATAATAGCATCCTTCGCAAATCATTAACATTTCCGCCTTCGCAGTAATATTGCTCCGCCGCTTCGCATCGAAGTGCTTTCACTCAGGCTTACGTTCGGATTGTTTATTGCGGCTGTTTCAGAAGCACGTATTTTTTAATTAAAGCAGCCTGCTCCGAGTACTAACCGCGTATTCGCCGTTGCTTTTTGCCGACAGGCACGTTCATGTTATACAGCAAAACTACCGCAGTTTTTTCTCCATAATGATTTCGTTGCCGTCAGTTTCTCCCGTATGGTTAAAGCCGAGTTTAAGGTACAATTGTTTTGCCGCTTCGTTTCCTTCAATATAGCAAAGGACAACTCTGTTATAAACCCCGTCTTTTTGCATTTCCCGAAGAACCTGCCCGGCTGCTTCATATCCGAATCCGTTGCCTTGATATCTTTCGTCAATAAAAAACTGGCTGAAGTCGTATGCGCCATCTATATAATAATACAGAGCCATTCCAATCGGTATGTCTTCTTTATATATAATCAAGGCGCGACTTCCGGAATTTCTGTAAGCATACGCTCTTGCCAACAGCGTAATTGAATTCGCTGCGAAGTCCTTCTGATCATTTCGAACATGCAGGTCAAGCCTCCAGTTGTCAGGGCTGACTTCTTCTAAGTGTATCATCCTGTTTTCCTCCGCAAAAACTCACTTGCTGCATACATTGTACCATACAGTGGTGTTTGTTTCAACAACTTGCATAAGCCGTGATTTGCAGCGAATGATTCCGAAATCAAAATGATGAATGCGGTTTTCATAAAGAATTCATATTTTTCTACAGTTTTGTATTTCAACGAATATTTTCACTCGAAAACTTGACAAATGATGTTCAACTTCGATATACTTCTGATGTGAACATCGGCCTGCCGGTACATGCCGGGTTCATATAAAGAACCAAAAGTTAATGCCGCATCAGCGAAAGACACAAACCGGGAGGTTATTTTAAAATGAAAAAAATCACTCTGAACATGTTATTGGCTTCACTTCTTGTTCTTGCGACATTGGCATCATCCGGATGCTCTGTACGACTGCTTGATTCACTTACTCAGAACAGGAAATCTAAAGATGAAGTGATTGAATCAGTTGAGAACTGTTATTATCAATACCGGGATGAAATCGAAAGATTTGCCAAGTTTCTGTATTCGCAAGATAACATTAAAAGGTTGTGCATATACAGTCCGCGTCGCGGAGCAGATTACTGTGATGCTCGTACGGACACTTTGGTTCAGCTGAAGGAGGATATTTTTGCCGAGTGCAAAAGCACTGATATTTCCGATGAAGATATGGAACTGCTGCAAAGCTTTGCGGCATGTATGTTGGCAAACGATATCGGATGCGTAAATATTGTTGACCGATTCTTAAATATCGGATTCATCGGACAGCCAATCAGTTGCAATTACTCTTTATTCGTTAACGCGGACGAAACGGAGCGGCAGCCAAAGGACATAAGTTGGATCAACGAATCTGCTCAGCGCAGTTTGTCAGATAATTGTTATATAGTCAGTACATCGGCTTTTGCATTCTGACGAAACATGGCTTTGAGCGTATTGTCTCATAGAAATGATGTTGTCAGGTGGATCAGATAGCTGACGGCGGTCACGGACGGAACGGTATCGACCGGCTCAAAGCAAAACAACACTGTTTCATATGATGAAATGGGCAACCCGACCCGTTACTTCGGTGCAGCCATGACTTGGGCAGGCAAACAGCTCAAGTATTGGGGCAAGTCAGGAAAGTATGTCAACTTCGCATACAACGAGGACGGCATACGCACACAGAAAAACTCCGACGGAATCTTAACAAACTATTATTACAACGGCAGCCTTTTGATAGGCATGACTGTCGGTTCGGGCAGCAGCACAAGAATTCTCCGCTTCAGCTACGATTCTTCCGGCAGCGTTGTTGCGGTGGATTATTCAACCGATAACGGCACGACCTTTAACACCTATTATTATCTTCGCAATGCCCAGAATGACATTGTGAAGCTTATTGACAGCAGCGGCAGCACTGTTGTAGAATATGCTTACCTCAACAGCGATTTAGCCGCTGTTGAGGCTTTGACAGTTGGGGCAAACTGCTGTCAACCTCGGGCTCACTCGCGTCCACACTCGGAAAGAATAATCCCTTCCGCTACCGTGTGTATGTCTATACCGGCAATCTGACGATTGACGGATGAGGAGACAGGTTTCTACTACCTCCAAAGTAGGTACTATAACCCCGAAGTCGGCAGGTTTATTCCCTCCGATGTCCTCCTCTCCACCGGCCAGGGCGTTCTCGGGCATAACGCGTATGCGTATTGCCTGAATAATCCGGTGAATAGAGAAGACTCTAATGGCAATTGGTCCATGCCGAATTGGTTAAAAGTTACTATCGGGGCAGTTGCATTAGTTGGCGCAGTTGCACTAACTGTTGCTACCGGGGGCGGAGCCGCCGCCGTTGCCGTTGGCGTTGCCAAAGTTGTGGGCAGTGTAGCGGTAAGCACAGCTGTCAGTGCAGGGGTGGGTTATCTTGAAAACGGCAAACAAGGAGCTATTGATGGAGCATGCAATGGTTTCATGTTTGGAAGTTTATCTGCATGTGGCGGTGCGGCACTAAAGTATGCCAATGTGCATGCGGCAACTACAGGATCTCCCAATTCAATGGGTAAAGCCGGAGAAAGAATGGCCGGCATTGACCCATCCGCAAAAAGGGCAATAAGAATTAACGGACGTGTTCGAATTCCGGATGAATTAACGCAAACTACGCTTAAAGAAGTAAAAAACGTAAAGTATATTTCTAACACATTGCAGTTGCGCGATTTTGCTGATTATGCAAAAATCACCGGTCGTACGTTAGAACTCTGGGTTAGGCCGACCACAAAGATTGCAAAAACCGTAATTGATGCCGGTTGGAACATTCGGTATCTTTGGTAGAAAGGTGGAAAAAATGGTTTATCATGCATTGTTGAACGACAAAATTGCTTGTGAACAAAATGGAACGGATTTTTTCTGTCCCTCAGAGGATAGGCGGTTGTTACACAAAATGTTTGATGAAATAAACCATCAGACAGGATCAGACATTCATTATCTCGCGCAAATCGATTCGTTTATTATACCCGGTGCAGGAAGAATTGTTGAAAAATACATTCTTGATTTTACTTCCGAAAGTGTTAAATGTTACTTAATTCCCCAGATGATCGCAGATAAAATTACTGATTGTGACAAAATATTGCTGAAATTATATTTACATTTTAGGCAATCTAAGGAATACATTTCCGAACCCGGGCAGCCTGCGCCTGCGCATATTTACGTTAGGTACGATAATGCTTTCAAGACGCTAAGATCACGGCGAATCGAAAACGAATTAATAACTGTTGTTTGTAATCCTCGTGATGCATTCTACCTACCTCTGACAGTGAACATGCTTGCTTCTTGGAAAAATCCGGAAATGTTTAAGGTATTAACCTTTTATTTGACTGAAACAGATTTTGTTGGGCTTGATATCGGAGATACCGAAGCTCCTATTTATCCGCCAAAGCAGGCTATGATTCGTGAATTGCGTTTCTCTGCAATTGACGGACTCAGGTATTATCCCACAAAAGAAACAGAGGAATTATTGAGCTTGTTTACTGCAAGCAAAGACAGTGATATTTGTTCAGCGGCAAAGCGTACGTTGAAATCAATATCAAGAAAGAGAAAAACTTGATAATATCCGAGCGGACAGTTACGTTCTTGCCGCAAATCTTGGACGGTAGGACCGACTGCATATGCGGTAGTCACATCTTTACCGGTTATTGCATCCATTTTAGCCGGTGTGGGTGCCGGTGTGGGTGCCGGAGCCGGATTAAGTCCGGCGCTTATACCGTAAATTTTGAATTGAGAGGTAATTAAAATGGAAAATCCAAAAACAGAAACAACCGGAAGCTATAAAGTCCGTGTCAAAAAGAAAACCAAGAAGATTGCAATTATTGTGGTTATCGTTCTGTTCAGCATAGAAATTGCAAGAACTCTCACTGACTTTATCTTGGGCATGGGAGCCGAATTCATCACCTATCGTGATTTTGAGAGTCTTAAACTGCTGGATGAATTTGCGGTCGAAACAGATCCGCCGAAAGATCCCGGTCTGAAAGAGCTTGTGCCCGTCAAGAGCTACAGCAAAGAGATTGAATACGACGGAAAACGATTTGTGATTCGAGCATATGAGTTTTCGACATTCGAAGATTCTGCTAAATATTTTAAGGCATGGGGTCATCCTCAACCCGAACCTTGGAGAACCTCTTATGGCAGAGGTGCGGGTGGATCGTTTAGTGCTGAATACACAACACTTGAAGATGGTAAAGTTCTTCATATTGACTGTAAACGCTACCGATACCTGACGGTTTTGACAAACTTCCTGCTTGAGAAGTATCCGGAAGATTTTTCAAAGCTGAAGCGCTCCTTTCCTCCGAGTACAACATCTGAAAGCCCGACGGCCTACTTTGACGGTTTAAAGCGAAAGCTCTATTGTGAGACATTGTCGCCATCAGACAAAAAGGCTGCATAAATAACATTGATCAGCGTTTTGGCTGTAATGCTGAAACAAACCGGTCAGTTCATTCGGACTGCCCGGTTTGTTGCTTTAAGAGAATGAATCCGGGGAGCTTATGCTCCTCATCCAAGAATACATTGAAAGCTGCTTTGAAGGGAAACAACTACGGTACGGCAAACCATTCATGCGATGATTACGACAAACAGACGGGTATTACCCGACCCAAAATTGCATACAGCTTCACCTACACCGAAAAGAGCTTCACCGGAGGTTTATCCGCAGTCCCGAATAAACGCTCGTTAAGTCCTATCGCAACGGTTCGGACGCAAAGTACAACTATGATTATGTTGCCAACGGCAACATAACCAAGATTTGGCGCGGAAGTTCAACGTTCGAAAATGCAGATGAAAAATTCTCCTACGAGTATGATTCCATGAATCAGCTTGTGCACGAAAATCTGTACTACGGAGAAAACAATTCCGCGAACTCAACCTACACTTATGCATACGATTCCTACGGAAACATGCTCGGAAAGTATCGCTATGCATACACAACGGGCTCAATTGCGAACAAGCTCGGGATCACCGTTGCGGAGTATCAGTACACCGATTCGCAATGGGGCGATCTGCTGACGGCGGTCACGGACGGAACGGTATCGACCGGCTCAAAGCAAAACAGCACCGTTTCATATGATGAAATGGGCAATCCGACGCGCTACCTCGAGTAAATGAATGCCTGTTTTTGTGCGTCTTCAGTTCATCAGGAAGGTCGTTGTAATTAAGGCGCTTATGGCCATCGTTCCACAGTTCAACTGCACGCCTGTATATTTTGATGTCTCTGTCTATGTTGGGACGGCAGTTATGAAGCGTCAGCACATCATCCTTCGTGCGGATACCAGCCTCAGTCACATAACTGCTTGCTTTTGACTTTGCATACTTGTCGGAACTCTCGCCGGGATGCAACTTTGGCAAATCGGTAAAGAGGTCATTGACAACAGCATCCGTCTTGATTTCAAGGAAGTCAGGGTATTTCAGCCCACTCTGTTTCAACCATCCTACAATAATCATACGGCGACGGTTTTGGAGAACGCCAAAGGTGTGAGCGTTCTGCTCTCTGCACTCAATTTCATAACCGACTCGTTTCAGATACTTCTGAATGTTTTTCCATGTTGCTCCGCCGTTAGCAGATTCGATGCCCGTAACATTCTCAAAGACAAACATCCGGGGCTGATAGCGTTTAAGAAACCGAGCATACAATTTGTACAGATAATTACGCGGGTCCTCTGCCATCGGAACCTCCATATGACTGCTTTGCGCTCTTCCAACAAGGGAGTACGCCTGACATGGGGGACCGCCTACGATAACATCTATCTTGGAGATACCTCTGATTTTCATTATTCCATCAATGGTCTTAAAAATAGACGGCAAGGTTTCATCCGACATCGTTTCATTGATTATAGTTTTTGTTATTGAAGCAGGAATCTGCTTCATAAACTCATCGCGGGAGATCTTCCCGGAGAGGTATTTTTTATATAAACCGAGATTATCTGTGCCTTTAAGGTAGTAGTAGGCACTCCTCGTTTCAAGCGTTTTAGCAGCAAATTCATTCATCTCAACATGAGCTACCGGCTTAAAGCCAGCTTGAAGAAACCCTTCCGAAAGCCCTCCGGCTCCCGCAAAGAGGTCAATGAAATTGTAGCTGTATTGCACGTCTATGTTTGGCATGTTATTTCCTCATTATTGCATAAAAGCTGTACAAAAAATGGAATTCAGTCGTTTTCCACTCGTACAGCTTCACAAATATCCCCAATGTCACAGTTCAGATAGTCACAAATTCGCAGCAGGACAGAAAGGGCAACATCTTCCCCTTTGTTAAGCTTGCTCATTGTTCCGGCTGATATTCCGACGTCTGCTCTCAGTTGCACTTTGGTTATATCTCTCTGAATGAGCATAACCCAGAGCTTTTTATAACTGATTTTCATGATAGCACTCCTTGTTTTAGCGCAAGCCTTGCAGTTTCAGTACAGTTTATTCAATTATAGCACAAAGCCTCGAACAAATCAACAGATCGCTCCGACTATTCACAAAAAAGTTTCAAGAAATCGACTTGTCGCAATCTGGAAATCCCTTTCGTGGATTGATTAGCCTCATACATTACAAAGGCTATAAAACACAAATACCCAGCGAAACCCTATAAGTCTTCACTGGGTATTTGTGTTTATTCACGTTGGTTGTTCTTTATGTTTTCGTGCTCCTGAATGATTGCGGGTTTCAGAAAATCATCCACGTTTGCCTTCAATGTATCGATCATCCGAGCTTCTTTTTTGAGCTTTGCGCGTTCATCGTAGAGCCGCTGCTGCTCATCGAGAAGTCGCTGCTGTTCCGCTTGCAGCGTCTTCAAGCTCGGCAGTTTTTCATCTCCCTGCATGGCAAGCAATGTACTCCGCGCCGCCTCAAAAATCACAAGCTCGGCTTCGTGCTTTGCTTTGAAGCTCGGCTTGTCTTTCGCTCTCTGAAAGGCATCATACACGGGCTTGAGGCGCTGGTAGTTGGAGATGTTCTTGATAAGCGGCTGGACTTCCCGCAGTTGCGCTTCAACGCCTTT
>OJAM01000121.1_pt1 | contig 36635 bp, 42 predicted proteins | sample 1589071 | NCBI WGS metagenome assembly OJAM01 (sample SAMN03283243) | human gut metagenome | biome: human-associated habitat; material: feces | host: Homo sapiens | place: Peru | collected 2012
CCCTTGCACCCGACCACAATACCCTGCGGCAGGGCTTCCTCGGTCGGCTCAGTCTTTTTTCGGAGCAGTTTTCTCGGCGCTATCGCCGTCATGGTTGGCGTTTGGTTTTGCTTTGCCTGCCTACGCCATTTCTTTGGCGTGAACGGGATGTGGCGGTAGGTCTTTCGTATCTCCGCTTTGTTTGCCCACCGAGCCGTGCCGTGCTGACCGTCACCGACCGTTTTGCTTTTGATATTGTTGAGGTTATAGATGTGAGCAATCAGCGTTATCGCACCGAGGACGGCAAACATAACTGCGGCGACGGTGATTAAAGCTGCAATGTTTGGCATTCGGTTTCCTCCTGTTCGTCACATAATAAGTCCTCGTTCCAATCTTTGAATTCGGGAACGAGGATTTCGTGTTTTATGCCCTGTATAAAGAGCTTGTCGGATATTCTCTTGTTCGCCGCCTGACCTGCGGCATCGTTGTCCATACAGAGACAGACGGTGTCGATATTGGGATTCGCTTTCAGCATTTGGAACAGCACCTGATCCCCGACACAGCAGGCAGCAGCGTAGCTGTGGCTGCGCCAATTTTCCTTGTGCAGAGAAATAAAGGACAGCATATCTATGGGAGCCTCAAAGAGATAGAGTATATTGTCCGTTCCCGTCCAGTGGAAGCTGTAATGGGGATCGCAGCTTTCCGCATTGCCTTTGTAGGTGCTTTCACTGCCTGTTCCTCTTTTGTGTGCGTGTCGGGCAATGCCGTGTTCATCGTAACCGACGAAGACAGCGTTGTGATAGTCGGCGGATTCATAGATCATTCCCTTATGCACAAAGGCGGACAGCACCTCTCGGTCTATCCCTCGGCAGTTCAAAAGATAGGCATACACACGCCGCATATTATCGTTTTTCGGCGGAAGGGTGAACGGCTTCGGCGGCTCTCGCTTGATTGGCTCGGCTTGCGGAAGTACGCTGCCGTTATTTCCGAGCAGGAAATTGACGGCCTGCGGAAAGTCCATGTTATAAAATCTACGGACGAAGTCAACGGCGTCGCCGCCGATGCGTTCGTACTGATGAAACCATAGGTTTCCTCTGACCGTAACCTTTTCTGAGCCGTCACGCCACACATATTCCTTGCCGGAGCGTTTTAAGTGTTCGCCCTGGCTTTGCAGGAGAGCGACCAAGTCCGTCTGCCGGGCAGCTTCCTTTTGTGCGGCTGTAAAGTGAATGTATTCGGTTGACATGAGTTTCTCCTTTCGAAAAGGAGGTTGCGCATAAAATGTATGCGCAACCTCCCCGTGCTATTGTTTGAGTCCGTGAGCCTGTTTTTTCTCCTCGATTTTTCTCCGCAGCTTGCGGTCGATGCTGTTTTCTCTGCCTCTGCGCTCATCCTCCAAGCGGTTTTGGATGACACGAGCCATGTGTCCGAGCAGGCGGAGCGAGGCAAGTGCTGCCGTCCAGTTTCCGTTGACACGAATGCTGTGGATGAGCTGTGCGGCGTATTGATTGCCATGCTCGGCGGCAAGATGAAGATAGTACATCGCCTTATCGGTATCTCTCGGTATGTCTTTTCCGTAGAGATAGATTTTTCCGAGTTGGTATTCGGCATAGTCATTTCCGTTCTCGGCGGCTATCTTAAAACTGCGGATGGCTTTTTGAATGTCCTTGACCTCGTCCTCGGTCAGATAAATTTTGCCTGCAAGGTACGCCGCATAGGGATTTTTCTGTGCGGCGGCACGGTCAAGCCATTCAACGGCTTTCTTTATATCCTTCGGTACGACCTCGCCTTTGTATAACAGCCTGCCGAGGATAAACTGTGCCGGAGCAAAGTTCTTTGATGCCGACAGATTCAGCAGGCGCACAGCTTCGTCAATGTTTTGGGCGAGAACATCACCGTCGAGATACGCTTTGCCGAGGGTGTACGCCGCATATTTGTTGCCTTGCTCTGCGGAGCGGCGCAGCAGGCTTTCGGCTCGTTCGGTATCTCTTTCTATGTCCTCGCCCTTGAAAAAGGTCTTGCCGAGCAGATATTCGGCGTATGGGTTATCGTCTTTGACGGCGCTTTCAAGCCAATACAAAGCGTGGAGCATTTGTTTCGGCACATCCTCGCCACGCAAATACAATTTTCCGAGCATATATTTCGCTACGGTGTAGCCCTGCTTGGCGGATCTGGTGAGATACTCCACAGCCTTTTTCGGATCATAGTGGTCGCCGTCACGGTCGAGCATGAATTTTGCCGCACGGTACTGCGACCATTTATTGCCCTTATCAGCGTCTGCGACCGTTCTTTCATATTCGTCCATAGGCGGAGGCGGCGGATCGGGGCTTTCGGCTTCCTCGGCGGTCGGCTCACGGTCCGGCTCTGTCGGCTCATCCGTTTCCTCGATCTCATCTGTCGGCAGATTGAGTTTCATCGCCTCGGCTATCACCATATTTTTCACAGATTTGAATTCCTTATTTTGCGACAGCGGCAGCCGTTCCGGTCGGCTCTCGGTGTAGACCTTCAGCGCCGTTTCCTTTGACTCGTACCATAAGTTATAGAGAGCTGCGATGCGTTCATCCTTGCCGAGTTCGTCAACGATGCTGTTGATGATTTCCTTGATGTCCTTGCGCAGATAGCCGTATTGTTTTTTGCCGTTGGTCACAGCCAACCTCTTGGCGAGTGCCTGCAGCAGATCCTCCACCTGTGGATTGTCATGGGTGCCGCCGTTTATCTTGGCGATGAGCTCGGCGAGTACCTCACGGCTCTGCACCTTGAGTGCGTCACGGTGTTCTGTCTGCTTTTTATATTCGCAGAGCAAGTCCTGTGCGAATATGTCCTTGGCGAAGGACGAACGCAAAGCCATCAGACCTTTTTCCGAGAGATAGCCCTCGGTCGGGTCTGTCGAGTAGACGATCATGTGGACATGGGGATGGTAGCTTTCATTATGAAAAGCGGTAAACCAACGGAGGTTGCTCATCGGTATCCGCAGGTTCTTAGAGAGCGTTTGCGTTTGCGACCGGAGCATATCTCTCCATCGGCTGCCGTTATCATAGCCGAGTCGTTCGGCGTCCTCACGGCGCAGAGATACGATTGCCGTCCACACATTTCCCGTATGCGCATTGAGTTCATCGGATACCTTTTGCAGATCCACCGCCACACCGTCATCGGTAAAGAGTCCGTGAGAGTCGATGCGTTCCACACGGGGACGGGTGGCGATGTAGTCGGCATAGGTTGTGGTGTGCATCATTTCATCGGCATTTTCCTCAAGCGCACGGGTGATGAATTCCGAAGCTGTTCCAATCGTTTTGTCTTTGAGGTAGTCCTCATACTCCAATGATGATTTGCTGTCGGGAAAGTCCGAGATGATTTTTTGAATGAGCTTCCGCTGCTTGTCGGTCGCCGGAGCAAACTTTCTTGACTCGTCTATCTTTTCAACGCCCTCACGGGTAGCGATGTACTCCGCATAGCCGCCGATATTTTTTCTGTCCTCCGGCTTCAGATATTTGAATTTGGTTATAAGCCGTGCCATGCGTTATCCCTTCTGCCAATCGTTTGCGTCCTTGAAAGTGAAATTGCCGTTGAGTCTTTTTACTTCTTTTACGCATTCGCCCTTGAGCCGTTCAAGAGAGACATCGTCAATCTCGCTGTTCGCCGCCACCACATTCATCGTTACCGCAAGCTGCACCGCCAACTTGAAAAGCAATCGGCAGATGCGATTGTCGCTCTCGGCAACAATACTTTTCATAGAGGACAGCATTGCGTTCGGCAGCATGGAGCGCTGATCCTCGGCAGTGAGGTGGTCAATATAGAACTGCACCGCCTTTTCGATGAATTCAGATTTACTCCGGCAGTCATCCTCGGTGTATAACTGCTTTACTTTATCGAGTGTTTCGGGGTAAAGCCATAGTGCGAATTTGCGTTTGTTTTTCGGTGTCGGCATTTGGGTCATCTCCTTTTCCTGCCGTATTTTTCGTTCAAAAACCGCAACCCCTAAACTTGCGAGGTTTTTATCCGTGCAACCCCTAAATCGCAGTTTTTGTTGTCGTCCTCAAAAGCCTCGCAAAGCCTTATGCGGTCGGCGTTGCCGTCCGCTGTGATACGCCGAGGGGAAGCTGCGCAACCCCTCGGCTTTCACCTGCTTATTTTCGTACCGCCTGCCGATTTCCGCAAAAGGGTGCGAAAACCGTTCCAAACGGTGCTTTGCCTTTGCAGGGCTTGTGTTTACCCGACTCGGAGCTGTATCTCGCCACACGGGCGGCACAGGGGCGTACACGGCGGTGCTTTATATCTCCGGCACGAGTGGGGTTTGCTCGATTTCCTTGCCGTCCAAATATTCGGCAAACACCTCTGCTTTTTTCTCTGCTGTGAGCTGCCGTGAACGGTGTGCCTGATACGCCGCCGCAGAAACATTTTGAAGTGAATACACTCGGCTGCCGTCAGCGTCGGTAACGGATACCGTTCCGTCATCCAAATCAAAATCCATAACGGAAAGAATTTTCGGCTCGTCCTCGAATCGCTCGGCAAGGTTCTCGTAGTCTATGACCGTGATAGGTACGGAGCCGAGGAGAGCGTCTGCGAATCTTTTCGGTTCGGAGGACAACTTGTTTTGAGAATAGAGTCGGTATCTGTATGCACCGGCGAGGAGCTGCTGAATAAACTCATTCAAGTAATACCTATCCTCATTGTTCTCTCGGATATGAAACAGCCCGAAGCGTTTGTCAGCCTCGATCTGCTCTTGCCGTGCAATGTTTTCTTTGAGGATTTCCATTTCAATAGCGTTCTGCATTTCGGGCGGAACGAATTCCGTATAAAGAGAGTCGAAGGCTTCACGCAGCTTTTGTTCCACAGTACAGCTTTCATCCGAAAAGCAGTCGAGTGCATTTTGCAGAGCTTCGATTTCTCGCTCGTCAAAGTGCAGTACAATTTCAGTGGCTCTCATTGGCGCTCACCTCGCTGACTTCCGTATGCTCGGTTTTAGGGAGCTTTGGCTTTCTCGGCTTCGGCACGGAAGAGGAAGAAACGGTGCCGGATTTCATGTCGATAAAATCACGCACACCCGCAGGCACGGTTTTGGTGTAGAGAGCGTCCAGTGCTTTTTCGAGTTCCGCTTCGGCGGTCGTGCCTTTCTGCGAAAGATAAAGGACAAGGGCGGATGCCTTGTCCTCGTCGAATGAGATATTGAAGGTTGTCTTTTTCATGTTGTGTTCTCCTTTACATGGACAGAGCCTGCGTTTCGTCCTCATCGGAGGATTCGTTCGCAGGTTCATGGTGGTGTTCGGTTTCGTGGTCGTCATAGAAATTACAGCCGAGGACGGAGAGCAGACTCAGTGGATCGCCCTGGCACTGTGGGCAGTACCTGAGGTGGCAGGTCATTTCGATGGCGTCCTCGGTCATGATGAGTTCGTTTATTTCTTCTCTCTGCCGTAATTCTTCTTCGAGCAGTCTGCCGTTTTCATTGTTGTCGGTAACCTCCGCACCGAAGCGGTGGCGCAGCTCGTCATAGGAAACCGACCAGTAGCAGTTCTCGGAATTGTCGCAGCACTGCCGGACGGCATAGTCGGCAAGCTGCCTGATTTTACTTTTATCCATATAGACCGTTCCTTTCATTGTGATTCGGTATTCTCCGTATAGGTGATATACGGTATCTTGAGCCAATGCGTAAAGCCACTGCCTGAAACATCGGAGATAATAACGCCTGCATGGGTGTTGGCGGCGTGTATCACTTTACCGCCTCCGATATAGATTCCGATGTGACCGCTGTGCCAAAGAGCAAGCCCCGGAATTTCGGGGAGCGTGTCAATCGTACCTTTTTCGGTGGCGTTATTGAACATCGTGTCTGCACCGATGTCGGGCATACCGTTTGTGCCGTATTCAATAGTACCTGTTTGGGTGTTCAGCCAGCCGTAGCCTTTAATCAGTCCGATGCAGTCCGCGGTTCGTCTGCCGAGCCAGTGCTTTTTTATAAAGTCTGCCTTGCTGCCGACCTCATCGGGGTATTGCTCGGCTTTTGAGTTCAGCGTTTTCTGCGTAAGCACTTCGCCGTAGCTGCCCCATACATAGCCCCAGCCGTGAGACTGCGCCTGCTTTGCCCATTCCACAAGGTCGAGGTTATTCTTGCTGTGCGGATCGGTGAAGCCGGAGGTGTTTATGCTGTTGGCACGGATGGAATTCATTATCTTGCTGTAATCCTCGGATTTCAGTTCCGTGCCGAAGGCGGAGTTGACGGCAGCGATGAGCTGCTCATCTGTCTGATCCTCCGCAAAGCACCCAACGAGCTTGTCCACAAAGCCGTCCGCTTTGGAATGGTCATATAAAGCGAGGGTGTACAGCACCTGTGCCTCTTTTGTCCTTTCTGCCGTAAAGCCTTTTTCGGTCATAGCCGTTTCAATGGCTTTCATCGTATCCTCAACCGCTTGTAGCTTTGCTTTTTCCTCATCGGACATTTCCTCGACCACGATTTGCTGAAGCCTGGCGGTGTCGATATTGATATCGCCGTTAAAAAGAGCGATAACGGCAACCACAGGCATTATGACAATGATAATAATTCCGAGGGCAATGCCAAGCACCGCCTTGCGTAATTTCTTGTCGGTGAGTATGGCAACGGCTATCTTTTTAAGAGCCGCCGCTACCGTTGCGCTCATCGCCCGCCTGCCTTTCCGAAGATGGCCGCTTTGTATTCGGGTGCAATGACTTGGAGCAGATATCTTTCGTTACCGCAGCGATAGAGGCAGGTGCCTCGTTCGGGATATTTGATGAGCTCGAACTCGCTCGGCTCGACCTGCAAGGCGTCCATATACTCCTTGGGGTTGATCTGCCCGGCGTTGAACAGGAACTGATGCGTCGGAATGGAAAACAGCGGCTTTGTAAACTCACGGATGGACGGAATCAAAAAGTCCTCGATATTCTGACTTGCCAGAATGACCGAGGAGTCCTTTTTGCGCACACGCTTCATACAGTTGCGCAGATATTCGATTGTAGTCATGTTCGAGAGGAAGAGGTACAGCTCATCCACCGATGCCGCCGTGCTGCCTTTGCCGAGCAGCTCGTTGCTCATATAGGACAGGATATTGAACAGCATACAGTCCTTGAGTCGGCGGTTGGTATCCATAAGCCCTTTCACACCGAATACGAGGAAGTTGGAGTCGGTGATGTTGGTGTGGCCGTTGAAATATTTGCTTTCCGAGCCGACGCACATACTGTGGATTCCGAGGCAGACCTCTTGGAGCGTTTCCTCTGTATAGAGGTATTTTCTCTGCTTGTCATAAGCCATGAATTCCTCCTCGCACAGCTTATAGAAATCCTCCATAACCGGAAAGTCTGAAGGCTTTTTTACGCTGTAGTCCGTGGTGTCGGTGATTCCGAATCGCGCGTACAGTTTGGAGAGCAGGATTTCGATGGTGTCGATCTGCGAATCGGTAAAATCCTTATAGCTGCGGAAGAAGTCTTTCAGAAAAGCAATGTGCTGACTGAGCCTTGTGACCTTTTTGAAGGCTTCGGGTGTGTTGGCGTCGATATCCTCAACGCTGTCCGTCCATGATTTCGGCTCTAACGGGTTGATTGTGTATTCACCGGACATAAAGTCGATATAACAGCCGCCGAGGGCATCGCACAAATCCTCGTACTCCGATTCGGGGTCGAGGCAGATGATGCGCTTGCCCGATTCACGGATATTGGTGAGGATGAGTTTCAGAAGATAACTCTTGCCTTGACCGGAGTTGCCGAGAATAAGGATATTGCTTGTGGTCTTGTCCTCGGCTCTGCGGTCGAAGTCTACAAGGATATTCGTGCCGTACTTATCTCTCCCGATATATGAGCCGTGGGGATCTGTCTTTCCGCTGAAATTAAACGGGTACATATTGGCGACCGAGGATGCAGGCAGCACTCGTTCATACTGTGCGCCGAACTGATTGCAACCTGTCGGGATGACCGACAAGAAGCCTTCCTTTTGGCGGAGGGTTAAGCGGTCAACGGAAATCTTGGAGCGAGTCAGTTCCATTGCAATGTCGCTCTGCAATTCCTTGAGCTTCTCCATGCTCCTGGCCTTCAGTTCAATGAACACTGACACATGGAGCAGAGGCTCTTTGTTCTTTCGGAGGTTGGCGAGAAGCTCGATAACATCCTGCAAATTGCCCTCGGCTTCAATGCTTTCACTGACATCGTTGCCGCCGCTTTTAAGTCGGTTGCGGCGAGTGGCATTTTGGATAATTTTGCGCTGTTCCATAGATTCCACAAGTCTATGGTAAATACGGAGCGTCACACCGTTTCGGTCTGCGAGCTGCGAAAGGATTGCCTGTTCCTCGGTGGACGGCGGATACTCACGGATCGCCCACACGCAACGGTAACTGTCACCGACGATATAATGGTCGGATAAAAATTTGATGGTGCCGGGCAAAATCATGTCGAAGAAGTCCTTGGTGCGGATTTCATCTGCCTGCTCCGGCGTTAATACTTTCGGTTTTCTTTTGAGCATAATAATTTTCCTTTCTGCCGACAATTTAAGTTTCTGCGGCGATAATGAGCAGTCTGCCGTCCTTGCCCGAACCGTAACAGGTGGAGAGAATGAGGCATCGGCTGCCGTCCTCGGCGGCGATGCGGTCATACCAAGCGTCCGAGGTATTGGTTTTCAGCACATCAGTTACGGTAAAATAACGGATGCCGTCCACAGTTTCAAATTTCACGGTTCGGTGTGCGTTCAGAAAATCTTTGTCCATATACTTTTTTAGGTCGGAAAACATAGTACCGTTTTTCATGTTATGACCGTAAATAATGAGGTTGGTGCTTTGGAGGTCGCACCGTCCGTCAAGGAACGGCACACCGCTTTGGCTGTACTTGCTGTAGAAGTTTCGGCGGAGATATTTCTGCGGATCGCTCGGTGTGTGCATTACGGGATAACTGATGTTTGTGCCGTCAATAGAGAGCCACCCGATGCAGTCGGCGTTTTCTGCAATGAGAGCTTGTATATTGCGTTCTGCCGCAGGCTGCTCGGTCGGCTCTGCGCTCGGTTCTGTTTCCATTTCTGTAACGGATTCCGCCGGAGCTTCGGTCATCGGCAGTTCGGCAATTTCCGCAACGGCGGCGAAGTCATCTTTTTCTTTCTGCTGTTCTTTTAGCTCCGAATAGATATTTACGCCTGCAAGCACAGCTGCCGCCGACAGCAGAAGACAGAAAAATATGAGGACGGGTTTATTCCTCGTCCTCATCGTCCGTACCCTCGTAAAACTGTTCGCCGTCAATGTCGGGCATGGCTTCGCCCTGCATACTCGCATCGAAATAAAGAGCCAGGATGCGTTTGATCTCCGGCTTTTTAAGCCGATGCACCTCAAAGCCCTCACCGGCAATTTTGCTCTCGATTCTGTTTGCAGTTTCAAAGACCTGTTTTTCTTTCTGCCCTTTGAGCCTTGCAACGAAGAAAAACTGACGGGCTGTCGCCATTTCCACCTGAATGGTATCGAGAAAGTCAATGTCCTTTTTGATGAGCTTCTTTACCTTGCCGTTTTCCTCAACTTCAAGGCGCTCGGTAAGATAGGCTTTGTTATCGTCAAAACATTCCGATGAGTCGGTGCAGACGATTTCAATGTCGGGCAGCGCCGACAGTAACATCATCAGATGGCGAATTTTGATCTCGATGTTGGTATGCGACAGCACCGAAATATTGGTGGGTGATACAAGGTAAAAGAGCAGCTCGCCCTTGTTGGTAGAAAGACCGTATTTCGTGAAGGTGCGGACACCGAGCAAATCCTGCACCGAACGGCCTTTTTTCTTTTTCTGCTGTTTCATGATCATCATCTCCATTCAAAGTATTGCTGTGTGGATATTAAATACCGCACGGCGTAACGCATGAAGTCGAGTACGGTGGTATCGTCCATGCGGATCGTTAAAAAGCCGTAGCATAAAACCGCTACGGCCGGCAAGAAGATGTGCAGCTGCACAAGTGCGAGAACCGACAACAGTGCGGCTACCGCAAGTATTACAAAGTCCCGCAAGCTCCAAAGCCACAGGTTGGCTGTGGCTTTGAGGTTCTGCGGATAGATATATTGTGTCATTGCGTCATTCCTCCGATTTCCATGCCGCCGACATCCTCGCAGAATTCCTTGGGCGTCTGTCCGTATTCCTCACGGAGCTTCTCAGCTATCATATCCTTGATGAGCTGCGACTCCGCATCGGTCGGCACATATTCGCCTTCCTCACAGGAGTCGGCGGTCGTGACAGTAAATTCAAGCCGGAGCGTGTCGGCAAACGGATCATACTTGGCGTACAGATTCAGCCACTTGTCATCGTCTGCCGCTGTGTTCGTTCCGAATTTCTTGTCCACATCGAACCATGTTTCGAGATAACAGGTGATTTGATGCCCGATGTCGCAGTCCACCTCCATATCTCGGTCGACCGCAAGCATATCCCTTGTCAACTCCGGCGTATCCATTTTAGTTATAATGGAAGTCGGACGGTATTCGGCGTCGGCATTGTGGTTTTTGAGCTGCTCACGGATATGCTCTGCAAGCTGTCCCGACAGGAAATTACCGCACACTGCCTTTGCTTGCTCATGGATAATATCAAGATATTTCAGTCCCGCCTTGTAACGGGATAGGAGTTTGTCATAGGTCATATCCTCGTTTAATGACGGCTCGAATATACCGTAATCGCCGTACCAATTTGCATATCGCTCGGTTTGTGGAATGTCTGCCGCTTCCTCATAGGCGGCAATGATTTTGAATGCGTCCGAACCGTATTTTTGCAAAAAACTGTTTGCCTGCATATAGTTTTTCATAGCGCACCTCCTTATTTGCCTGCGGCTTTGGCTACCGTGCGCGTAAGGTTTACCGCCGTTGTAGTTGCATGAACCACCGACATCATATTTACCTTAACGCTTGAATCAAGCCCGAACTGCTGCGCAATTCTCGGCACTTCATTGGCGGCGAGCATAATGCCGAGTCCGAGGAGCATATTGTCGGGGAAAGTAATCAGTCCCAAGAACAACAGCGTTGTCTGCAAAAATGCAGTCAAACACAGTGCGGCAATTTGTTTCATCCACTGATTGAAGCCGTCCGCATATCCTCTCGGCACGGAAAACATATACAGTGAGCCGACCGCCATCTGAATGAGCAGGATTCCGCCGCGCTTGATATTGGCAAAAAACATCTTGATTACACAATAGGCAAAGGCAATCATGCACAGCAGATTCAGCAGGCTGAATGTCGTACCGATGCTTGGCGAAAACAACCTGACAAGCGCACCCAGTCCGACATCCGCAAGGCTTGAATTGATGCCCGACGATGCGATACCGATCAAATCATGCGAAAAGGTATTTTGCAGGCTGATGCAAAACTTGTATAACTCTATCGGCACAACACCGATGAGGGAGCAGGCGAAAAAGCCTTTCAGAATGTTCAGCGCAGTCGTTTTAATGTTTGCTCTGCCGCATTGATATTCGATAGCAACATCGAATACGGCGACAACTGTCCCGGCCACGAACAAGCCCCAACCGAACAGCGTAAACAGCTTGACGGTCGCCTGCACCCATTCAAGGTCAAAGACTTCTGCACTCATGCCGCCGATCATTTCAAAGCAGTCGGCAATCGCCCCGTAAATAATTTCGTATATCCAACGGAGCATGGCGTTCCAGATAGCGTTGGCGATACCGCTTTCCACTACATCTATTGCGTTTCCGATAGCGTCGCCGATGCCTGAGATTATATCACCTAACCAGTCAAAAATGATTATCACCTCAATTCCAAAGTAAAGCGGCAGACGGAAGCGCCTGCCGCATGAGAAAAGCCGCCGACCTTTTTATCAGTCAGCGGCTTTCTCGTCTGTTTGTATTTCCTGTTTCATTGCCATGCCGTCCATAAAGCCCAAGCGGTAGGCTTCTGCCTGCAGAAGCGTTTCCACTTCTGATTTGACATTCTTCATTGAGTAGAGCAGATCCAACTGTTCGGGTGTCAGCGCTTTTTCCAATTTCTCGGATGCGGCGGCTGCTTCATGAAGAGCCTTGGTATATTCCGGCGTTGGTCTGACGAGATTTTCTATCGGGCAAATCTCGCCGTTGAACAGCTTATAAAAAAATCTCATATCGGTCATCCTCCTTTCCAAGTCACACAACATACCACACACTGCGGCAGAAGTCCAGCGCAAAATAAAACCGCCGCAATCTCTGAGTTTGCAGCGGTTCCTGCGCCGTTTACAAGCGTCAATTCAGTGTATTCGGATCAATGATGATGACCTTTTTCCCGTTTTTCAAAGCATAGTCCACCGTGTTTCCGGTGCCGCTTTTTTCACCGTTCCATACGGCGATAACCACATCGCTGTTGTCCACCATATACTTATTCCGCTTCATCATGCAGTCGGAGGTATAGTGGGTTTGCAGCGTCTGTGCGTCATCGGAGCGGTAGATAATATCGAAGTACCTGTTCCGCCAGCCTTCGCTCCAGCGATTTGCCTGGGTTTCGCAGGGAATGGCGCATTCGAGGGTGATTTGCGGATACTTCTCCTTGAGTTGCAACACAATTTCGGCTGCGTAGATGTCAACGCCCATCGCCATACCGCTGATAAAGTGCGTGATGCCGTTCTCGGTGATCTGCCTTGCAATATTCTCTCGGAGCAGTTCCTTCAGCCTTTCGCACTCCGGCGCACTTTCATCATTCCCGAAGGGTAAGGACTTCGGGCGATGCCCTGTGAAACAACAACCGTTCTTTTCCATAATTACATTATCTCCTTGTATGTATTAGCAAGTGTTACTCATTCGCTAATACATAGTTTACCGCATTATAACAGAAAATAATGTCGAAGAAAAGGACGAAAAATAAAAAACTGCACGATTTTCGTGCAGTCCGGTATAATTTTATCGCTATTTGTTGTTTTCTGCCTGCTGAATCATAAGGTCAAGCATTTCCAAGATTCTGCGCTGTTCCTCTGTCGGCAGACCGGAGAGACGGCGGCTGATTTCATTTTCCTTGTATTCCACCGAGTTGTTTATAACATCACAGAAGATGGCGTCTGCCGAAACCTCCAAGCCGTTGATTATCTTAATCAGCTTTTCATATCTTGGGAAGGAGCCGCCGCGCTCAACTGTGGAAATATAATTAACGGAAAGCCCGATCTTTTCGGCGAATTGGTCCTGTGTGAGCCCCAGCTTTTCACGACACTCTTTGATTCGTTTTCCGATACGCTTGTCTATCATCGTTTATCACCCGCTTCTGCATGAACTCTAACGCTAATACATAGTATAAACGGCTAATGCCGATTTTAGAACAAACGCAGATACATACAGTATGGATTAGCAAGTGGGTATTCGATGAAATTTTTGTGAAAAGCATGGGAACTGCACTCACACGGTGACCTTTTGGGTCAGATAATCGACCAGATATACAGCGGTGCGGTCAGCGTAAAAATAAGACAGGCGAACAGAATGCACGGAGCTGCGAACTCAAACTGTCCGTGCTTTCTGTAATCGAAGTACGCCGTCCCAATTTTCACAAAGAAAAGGATGGCGAGGATCATGTCGCAGACCGGAAACACCACATTATTAACGACGGTCTTGATCTGACCGGATGCTGTCTGCCATGTGCTTTCCACCGCACCGGCTACATCGCCTGTGCCTGCGGCAAAGGCCGTGGTACCCATCACGCAGACCAACAGCAGAGACAGCACCAGTGCTGCACAAAGGCGTTTGCGTTTTGTGTTGTTCATAGATTCCTCCGTTTCTATCGTTGTTTTGCGGGAGCAATATGCCACTCCTCCCAGAGATTCCCCCGGATGGTGACGCGGTCCGTCAGGTTCATGGAGAGCATTCCTGCCGGCGTCCAGCAATCCAGAAGCCATGTGTAGGGCGTATAGCTGCCGTCCGGATACCAAATGGGCGTGAAGTGGGTACGGCGGTTGTAGGTGCTGTAGGGATTGGCTTTGAATTGGAAGGTCGTGCTTCGCCCGGAGATATCCGCCTCCAGCAGCCGCCAATAGTTCTCATAGCCAAACTCCGGGAAATAGGTCACGGCGTTCTGGGCTGCCGTCACCGCCGGACTCTGATTTGTGGTGACTTTTGCGGTCACCTTCTCCTGAACGCCATAGCCGCTTTTCAGCGTGGATGCGGTCGCCGTGGGGCTCTTCTCGTCCGGCGTGATGCGCATGGATGCAGTCAGGCTTGCGGAGTAGCCGTTGTAGTCAAACTCCCACCAGCCATGATCCTCCCACCAGCCGTTATCCACCCAATGGTACCAGCGGTCCCTGTGGGTCTTGCCGTCCGCATCCGTCCAGCGGTCTGTGTGCCAGCATTTCTGCCAGTTTTTTACCCACTCCCAATTCTCCTGCCACCACGGTGACCAGATGCCCCAGGACGCCGAGGTCACCTGCTCCTTTTGAGGAACAGACGCCGGCCTGAAGCCGTTGTTGCGGTCATCCGCCAGGGGATTGGGCGGGTCGTTGCCCTCCAGATCCACGATATTACAGGTGATGGTACCCTGCGCCGAGCCGCCGCCGTACACGCTGACGGAAATCGTTATGACGCAGGGTTCCGCGGGAGTACGCCAGCGCACCCATGCCAGCTGGCTGTCGCCGTCCGGGTAGTAGACATTGCTGACAGTGTAAGTCCTACCCTGGATGTTAAAGCGCACCGATACGGGGTTGTCCGGGTCGGACTGTCCGCCGCGCACCTCCACGGAGGTGATAACTTCTGTGTTGACGCGGTATTCGTAGTCATATTCTCCGGGTTCCGGCGGCGTTGTCACCTCGTTGAAGCGGACGATGCCGATACCAAGAGAGGAGATGATGTCGCCGTTGGACGCCTTATCCGTGCGGCTGCCGGACCATGCGGCGTAGCCGAGATCCGCTTCCTCCAGAAAAATCGCCAGCGGCAGATTTTTATGGGTGAGCGTCCCCAGCTTCTTTCTGAGATCGCCGTTGACGACCTGATCATACAGAGCCGCTTCCGTGGCGGTCATGGCAAACTGCTGACCGTTATAGCAGAGATAGGCCAGCGGCTCTACTACCAGCTTGTAGTCTCCGCCAATGAGCGTATCGAAGTCCATTCCTGCGTATCCAGCAATGGAACGGATAACCTGTTCATCGGTAAAATAGCTTCGGATGGCAGCGATGCTGGCCTTGCTGCTGCTCGTAGAGATGATCTTGGGCAAGCTTTGACTTGGGTTTCGATAGGAATATCCGCTGACCGATACGGACAATCCTCGTCCTGCATTGTAAGACAACTTGGACACCTTTCCGAAGTGAGCAATATTTGCTATAGGAACCTTGTTGGTTAAGTCAATAGGGGTTCGCACCACAGAATGGGAACCCACATCCACGATAGACACTCTTACGCCGTCCATGCCGGGATTCCAGTAGTTGGTCTTGGTGCCGTCCCCCATACTGCCTCCACCGCCATCAAAGTTGCCATCTCCTGTGGCATAGGCGGGAACGATGGCGGATATCGCTATCACCAATGCCAGCAGCAGGGATAATATCCTTTTCATACGCATTCCTCCAGTTGTGAAGATAAAAAGAGACACGGCCGTTTCTCAGCCGTGTCTCTCTTGGAAGGGCGAGGTCAGCCGCCCATGATACCGATCTTGTTGCCGTTCTCATACATATCATTCAGTGTTCCGCCATCGTTGGGACCGCTGGGCGTGATGTAGCCGAATCCGGGGACATACACCTGTCCGGCATCATTGGTGCTGCCGCCCGCAGGCTCTGTGGGCTGGGGCTTTACCTCAGTCTGCTCCGGCTTGTAGGTGGGCGGCGTTTCCTTGTTGCGGTCCGCTTCCGGCACATCGTCCGCCGCATGGTCCTTTTCCGTCTTGCCGGGATGCTCCGGCGCGTCCGGCTTGGTGGGCGCACCCTGAATGGCCTGATCTGTACCGGAGCTGTCAGCATCCCTGCCGGGATCATGCCGTTCGCCATCCGTCTTGCTATCCACCTTTTCCTTTGGATCGCTGATGTTCACAACCGGATCTTTCGTGTTGGGTGTATCGTCCGGGATGGCGGGGTCGATGGGCATGGGTACCGCCGCAAGGCGGCTGACGATCCCCACCACCAGTGCCGCGCAGAGCAGGACGCCTGCCGCAATGAGGATGATGCGTTTTGTTTTGTCTGTCATAGGTCGAACTCCTCCTTTGTAGGGGTCAGTGATTTTTCTTCTTATCCCGAACATACCACAGCTTTCTCCGGAAGTCTACTGCAAGAAGTGAAAAGAACTAAAACTTCGGGATATACTTGGCCTGCACCTGCAGATTTAGGCTTACGGGCGGCAGCACCCGTCCGGCAAAGCGGGTGGGGATCTCCAGATGGAGGGTGGCGGTTGCGAGATACCCCTCGCTCCGGCCTGAGGCGATGGCGTTGTTGGAGATATGAACGGACAGGTCGGAGAGCGTATACTCCAGCTCGTTTCCGGCGTATTTCATGTAGCCTTCGCCATCTGTGGTAAGGCCAAGAATATAAGACAGGTTGCTATAGATGTCACCGGCGTCAATGGACTCAAACCACTCGCCGTCCCCCTCCGGAAACCAGCCTGCGGCATAGCCCTCCCGCACGGAGTGGTACACATCGTCATAGTTTTCATTAACGGTTGCGATGACCGCCTGCTGTACCGCATCCCGCACACCCTGCACGATGATGTTCACCCGGAAATATTCCGCTATGACCATAAAGAGCATGAGCAGGCAGAGGGTCACGGCGATGACCATGGGATAGCCCTCACCGGAACGGGAGCGAAAAAGCAGCTTTCTCATTTCCAATACACCTCCGATCTGCCGCTGGCCTGTGCCGTCAGCTCAATGGGGAAGCTGCCAAGCCCGCCAAAGCTGATGTCCACATCCAGGGTCAGCGTCACCGTCACCTCCTCATTGAGCTGGATGCGGCCGGTGCGGGACCAGCGGATGCCCGGGTCGATCTCCAACCGCTCGGACAGCACCTGCGCGCGGGTGGTCGTTTCATTCCCGACTCTGCCGGTGATCTCGGCTTCCCGCACCAGCTCGGCGGCGAAGGTGTCAAGCTGCTGCTTCGCCACATACACCGGCAGCACCTTCACCGCCAATGCGATCACCAGCATGGCGCAGAGGATGAGGACACAGGTATCGATGTAGCCCTCGCCGGAGCGTTTCTTCCATTTGTTTTTCATCCGAACAGCCCTCCCATCGAGGTGAGGATCTGCATGAGGATGACCACAATGTAGATGAGCATGAAGCAGACCAGCATGACGAAGGAGTACACACGGATCTTGGGCGGGATCTTTGCCGCCTGCGCCTTGAGCTGCTGAAGCTCCAGCTGTTTCATGTCGTGGGAGAGCATCTGAAAATAGACGCGCCCGTCATCGCCGCGCAGGACGCCGATGAGCCCTCGCACGATGTCCGAGAGCATAGGCGACGCCAGCCTGCCCTCGAAGCGCACCAGTGCCGCCTCGTAAGAGGAGGAGCGCATATCCGCCGTCAGCACATCCAGCTCACGGGCGAAGTCGGGACCGGCGTGACGCTTATAGTTTTCAAGGATCGTCAGCACATCGCGGCTGGCTCCCAGCTCCTGCTCCACTGTGGCAACAAAGCGGGGCAGCTCACCCTCGATCTTCTCGCGGCGTTCTGCAACCATTTCGTCCGCCTTGCGGCTCTCCTTGAAGTAAAGCAATATCGACAGCAGCACCACGATGGGCGAGAGCAGAGGGAAGATCAGCAGACACGGAATGACCGCCAGCAACGCGGCGGCAGGCTTGAGGGTGGTATAGGTCGAGTAGACCTCCGGCGTCATATCCATGCCGGCAGCACTCAGCGTGCGCTCCATGCGGTGACGCTTGAACTCGTCCATACGGATAAACTTGGAGAGCTTGATGGCCCAGCCAAGGAAGAGGGCGTCCAGCGACCTCATCCGCTTTTTCTCGGCTCGCCCTGCGGACAGAAGTGCCTTCTCCGTGGAGAGGCGGGGTAGTTTCAGAATATCCGCCAGAATGAAGAACAGACCCGCGGCAACGGCCACGCCGAAAAGGAACAGTAAGATCGTCATGTCCGTCACCTCCGATATTCAATGGGCTGGGTCAGCTTGACCACTCTGGCAAAGGAGAGAAAGATAGCGGCGGCACAGACCGCCAGCACCGCCTTGCCGGGTACGGTGGTCATCAAGGTTGCATACCAGTCCTTGTTGAGAAAGTACAGCAGAGGGATATTCAGCACCACCAGCGCCGCCATGGAGATGAATTCCTTGCGGGGAGCGAACACGAGATTCTCCAGCTCCCCATTGATGATGCGCATATCCGAGAGCTTTGCCACAATGGGATTAAGGGTACTTTTCATGCTGTGGTCATACTGGCAGGCGGAGAGTGCCTCACACCACTCCCGCCACACCTCATTGTCAATGGCAGACTTCAGCTCCGCCAACGCCGCATTCATATCCGGGTCGATGTGCCTGATGCGGGTGAGGAAGCTGCGGAACACACCATTCACAGGCGGGTTCAGGTAGTTGATGTTCTCCTCCACGGCGGTCTGCAGATCCTCACTGCGGAGGTAGGCCGTGGTGATGATGGAAAGTGCTGTTTCCAGCTCGGCGGTAACAGCTTTCCTGTAGTGTCCGGCCGTGAGCTTGATGTACCAAAACGGCAGGAACATCATGCCGGCCGCCAGCACCGGCACCAGCAAGAGGTTATTCATGATGATGGCGATGCCCGCACCCACGGCAAAGAGCAGCAGGGATGCCGCGCACAGCATGGGAAAGCGTTCCTCCTTGCCGGTGGCTTGCAGGACCGTCTGTGCTTCCGATATCTCGCGGCGGAAGAGACCGGGCTTTTTGCGATGGGTGGTCTCGTTGATCTCATCCCGGATGCTTTTGGGCCCGGCGGTCAACCGGCGGAACACACCCAGCGTAAAGTCCATGGGCGAGATACGGAAGATAAGAAATGCGCCGGTGATCATGCCGACGCACGCAGTCAGCAGCAGGGCTGTCAAGTGGCGTTCACCTCCTTCTTGGTTTCCAAAAGAGCCTGCAGTTCCTCGTTGGGCATACCGTTTTCCAGCAGGCGTTTGCGCAGACTCACGGAGATCTCGTTCACCTGCGTGTGATGTCCTTCGATGACGAATTTGCCGTCCTCCATGTGATTCTCTGTGATGACATAGCGGAACAGCGTGTTGTAGCGGCGATCCCCATTGGGCAGGATCTCGCACTCCATGATCTCCATCATGCGGCGCTGCTTATTTTCCAACTGCTTGCAGAAGACCACGATGGGGTATGCCTCCGTCACATAGCTGAGAAGCGTTTCATCGGACATATCCACGGCTCGTTTGCACAGGGACACCATGCGGCGGTAGGTCGCCTCGCAGGAGTTGGAGTGGATGGTGGTCAGCACCGCCACGCCCACGCGGGCGGCCTCCTGCGCGGCATTGGCCTCAGCGCCGCGCATCTCACCCACCACCAGGATGTCCGGGTTGAAGCGCAGGCAGATATCCACCAATGCGATCTGATCGATCCGCTGACGCTCATTCTCGCTGTCACGGGTCAGGGTGTGGACCACCGAGTTGACCACCTTACCGTTTTCCTCCCGCACCAGCTCCAGCTCACGGGAGCCATTCTCGATGGTGAAGATGCGTTTGCTGTCGGGGATCGTGGTCAGCAGCCAACCTGCCGCCGTGGTCTTGCCGGAGGAGGTGGCTCCTGCGACGCAGATGGAGATCCCATAGCGCAAAAATACGGAAAGCCAGTCCAGCATTTCCGCTGTGGCCGTACCGCTGCGCAGCAGATCCTCACGGCTGAGATTGTGGCGGTTGACGATTCGGATGGAGGCGGCGACGCCCACATCCTCATCCACCACGGGGGACTTCATAGCCGCAATACGGGTGTTGCGGGTCAGGTGTCCCGTGACCAGAGGACTGGCGTTGTCCAGCACCATGCCGGAGGCGTGGAGCATTCGCCGGATGACGGCGAGGGCGTGTTCCGGCGAATCGAAGTGTTCCGTGAGCTTTTCGCTTCGACCGTCCGAATACTGCACCTCGATATCCCGCCACGAGTTGATGTTGATCTCCTCAATGCCGTCGGCGTAGATATAGCGGGTCAGGAAGCCGAACTCCGCCATCTCGGAATAGATGGCGTCCACCAGCTCCGTCTGCGTCATGCCTGCTACGGCGATACGCCGGTCCTGCAGGTACTTGGTGATATAGCGCATGAGCTGTTCCTTAGAGTCCTCGCCGCCCCCGGTGATGAGTGCGGCGTAGGCGCCGGAGATGTATTCCTGCACCTCCTGCAGCACGGAATTGAAGTCCCTGCCCTCTGCCGACGGGGTAAAGAACAGGTTGTGCGCCCGCCCGAGGGTGGCAATATCGGTGTTCAGTGTCCGCTGCGGCGTGTCGTCCACCACTACGGGGACGATCTCCGGCTCCGAGGTGACCTGATATTCCGCCGCGTCCCGCCGCTGTGCAGCTGTGGCAAAGACCGAACCGTTTCGCTTTTCGCCAAGAGCCATATTAAAACACCTCCGCGATGATGCGCTCTAACTCCTTGCGGAAGGGGCGGCTGTCCTTGAGGGTGAGGTCGGCAAGCAGATTGCCCGCCAGATACTGCTCCTCCAGCTCCTGCGAATTGGGCAGCACGAAGGCCGTGTCGCCCAGCACCTTGCCGATGTGGTCCGCTGCCTGGTAGGGCTTCACATTGGACGCCACCTTATACTGCTTGTCCATGTCCCACTCGGGCCCGTCCAGCAGAGGGAGCTGACTTGCAAAGTAGTTGACGCTTTTGGGGTCGCAGTTGGCAAGGCGCAGGATACTGTCTGCCTCCATCAGCGCCACGGCGGAGAGGATATCGTTGGCAATGTAGCTGCCGCAGTCCACGATGACATAGGGTGCGATCTGACGCAGGCCGTCCAGCAGTTCTACCACCTGCTTCTGCGTAAAGGGCGGGGTGCTGTACTCGTTCTGCCGTTCGAGCAGCCCCAATACCGCAAGGCAGCTGTTGCGCTTAAAGGTGACAAGGTTATGCTTGATGAGGTTCTCGCTGATGCGGGCGGCTGCCAGGACGCCGGCAAGAGAGCCATTGCTCTCCAGAGCGTCCGCGGGACAGATGCACGGCAGCATGGGTGCGGCCATGTCACAGAGCAGAAGGATGACATTTTTCTTCCTGGCGGAGAGCATTTTTGCGATTTTCGCCGCCGTTATTGTCTTTCCGCTGCCGGGGCTGCCCCAGACCGCCAGCATACCGCCACTGTCATTCTGCTCCTCCGGCTTCTCTGTGTCGCGCTGAAAGATGCTGGCCTTTCTGAAATTCATCCTGTCACCTCACTCTCCGGTGTGGCTGCGGCGGGGTCGGCAGCTTCGCCCTCCTCAATGGGATATTCCTCCGGCTCTGCGTACAGTTCCTCAACGAGCGCGTCCTGCGCCTCGATGAACTGCCTTGCGCCATCTGTTGTGCCACGGTAGACGAGCGCTAAATGGAGCTTGGCGACCTGCTCCAGCTCCGCCAGCACCTTGGCCTGCTCCGGCAGAACGAGGAAGGTCACGGTGGAGGGAAGCTCTTTTTCCTCCCCTGTGGCTTCGCCGGTATTGGCGTCATAGCCGGTGCTGGCAGTGACGCTGATGATCTCCACATACTGCAGCTCGGCGGGGATGGTGGTTTCGCCGTCCTCCGGGTAGTCCGCCACGATGACCGATACGATGTCGCCGCTCTGGAGCTTGCCGGACAGTCCGGTGGCGAAGCTCTTGATGGTGACGGAGATGGCCTGCTTCGTGCCATCCAGATTATAGAGATAAGCATTCTCGGCGGCAGGCGCGTCCGAGAGCTTGGCAGCGAGAATATAATCGCCAACGGCAAGGTCCGCCTTGGCGTATTTGCCCACTACATTGTCTTTCGCGGTCATAAGGCCGGAGGGGAGATTATAGGAGCCGACCTCGGCCGTGGTGACCATATCCTTAGTGATGAGCTCACCGGCGTGAATGTCTTTCGTCACGCGGACGATCTCCGCCTTCTGGCTGATGCTCTGGTTGAACAGCGGCGTGATGCCGAAGCAGATCACCAGCGCCAGCAGAATGCAGATGACGCCGATGACCGTGCGGTTTTTGAAAATACTCATGGAGCAAGTCCTCCTTATTCTTAGATGATATATGCGGTAAAGAAGCCCGCTGCAAGAAATGGCGCGAATGGATAGCTCTCCGGTGGACGCTCTTGCCTGCGGATCTTGTGCAGGGCGGCTATTGCAAGGTAGAAAAGGCAGTACAGCACCAGTGCCAGCACCAGTCCGGCGACTCCGCGCAGAAAGCCCAGCAGGAAGCCGGAGGCGGCGATAAGCAGCGCATCTCCCATGCCGCCGCGTCCTCTCCGGCTTGCCAGCCAAAATGGGACGGCCAGCGCCAGGCCGAGAAGTCGGGCGGGGCTGAAGGAAATCAGCCCCGCCCCTGCGATGACGATACCGGAAAGGTCATAGATCTGCCTGCGCCGGAGATCCGTCCATGCCGCGCTCATAAGTCCGATGAGGAACAGCGTCCCCTGCAGGACGGATGCCACGGATCAGCCGCCCAGCGCGCCGGCGTAGTTGAACATATCCTTGATACGCTGGTTCAGGGTGGGCATGACCACATCGCCGAACAAAGCGTAGAGGCCCGCCAGCAGCAGCGCGCCCAGCACCACGGCGATTAGAATCTTGACGGCGGTGTCGATGTAGCCCTCACCGGAGCGGCGGGTGGCGGCAAGGCGGATGGCCTTGGTGCGGATGGAATTGGCGGTGTTCTTGATAAACTTCTTCATATGACATTTTCCTCCAAATTATATGTTTTATGTTGTGGGTGACTTACATGACCTGCTCCGCGGCGGGAGCATTGTCCGGCTGCTGGGCCTGCCCGAGCGACTGCTCGTAGGCGTTCAGCACCGCATCGTTGAACTGCTGGCGGGCCTCCTTCGTGCAGGGGAAGCAGATGTCGTGATAGTCGCCGTGGCTGTCCTTGTACTGCGGCATGGCGACAAAGGGGCCTTTCTCGCCGCGGATGACCTTCACGCCGCGAATGGCGAATACGCCGTTGATGTCCACATTGGCGTTGGCGAGAGTGTACTTGCTGTCCTTCACGGGATAGATGCGCACGGCGTACTCCACGGGGAGCGGGGTATCCGGTGCAGGGGTGGGAGCTGTTGCCTTGGTTTGGGCTTTGGGCATTGGGATTCCTCCTTTTCTGATTTGGATATGAAAAAAGCACCCGGCCGGGTGCTCAGTTCACGGACACAGATCCATTTCCTGCTGGGGTGCAAACTCGATCTGCCGGAAGCCGACACGGTCGCAGTAGTAGAACTCGCTGCCGTCGGCGTCGTACAGCTCCAGCACATCCGAGATGCCGATGGGTCTGCCGTCGTAGCCGGGAACCGGGTCGCGGAAGAGCGTGTAGATCTCCTCCGGGTCATTGGTCCCGACCAGACCGTCATAGACTGTTTCGTAGTGCTTACGGTCAGGCTGTCCGAAACGCTCCAGCAGGGCTTCATACGGGATGAAGCGCATATTGATGGGGCTGTCCCGCGTGAGCTGCCACACACGGCAGCTTTTCAGGGGCGGAGCCTCCGGGTCGAAGCGGCCGCCCCTCTGCCCCAGCAGGAGGCGGTCATAGACACCGTCCTCCCAGCGGATGGGAATTGCCTGCTTTTGCAGAAAACGCTCCAGCTCCTGCGTTTGGAACATGGTATCCACCACCGCCTCCTTTTCCGCGATGTATCCGGCAGGATTGCTGTAATAGAGGATGCGGTCATGGTTATCAATGAAGATGCGCTGCACTTATTTCACCTCCGATCATTCCAGCTTCATCTCACCTGCGGCCGGTGCCTCCTGCCGTGGTGCGGTCAGCTCCATGAGCTTCTCCCGCGCCCAGTCCGGCAGGCATTTTTCGTCCAGCACACCGATGAAATCCTCCCGGTTCCATCTGGCTGTTTCTCCGTCCGAGAGGCAGGTGGCAAAGACTGCTCGACCACTGGAATGCGGCTCGCATCCAAAGCCGCTCCGAGCATACCAGAGTTGATCCGCCTGACTCCAGCAGGATTCCTTCAGCGTATCCGGCGACAGCACCAGCACCTTGCCGGTATAGTCCTGCTCGGCGCGGTCACCGACGCAGTGCTCCGCGCCAAAGAGATTTAACGCCTGCACCGCCTTGCGGTAGAAACTGACGAAGCCATCCAGCACGGCGGGGTGGCTCCGAACAGTGATCTCGGCATTGTGACGCTCATCCTGCGGAATGTAGCGCTGCTCAGCCCACTGCTTATTGGCGGGGCTGAAGCGACCATCCCACTTGAGTTCATGCAAGGTATTGGCAAGCACCCATGCGGTGCGCTTGTAGCCGTATGCCGTCAGCACCGGCGCGAGGCAGTCCTTGTCCAGATGCATTCCGTCGAAGCTCCGGCGAATGGCGTCCTCGATGGCTTCCCGGCAGGCAATGTTGGCGCGATGGCTTTCCCTCCAGAGCGAAAGCTCATTTCGTTCTCTGGCCTCCTTCGCCGAGTAGGGATAGAGATAGGTTTCATTCATTTGGATCTCTCGCCTCGTTTCTTCTTTGAATGCCTACGGTATCACTTATCGTAGATGACATCGTCGTCCATCAGCATATCCTCCAGTACGGACAGGCAGCAGCCGGACTTGCGCAGGGCCTCCAGCAGCTCGGCGGGAATATCGGAGAGGTCGTGGTCGTAAAATGTCTCGCAGACGGTGATCACGCCGGAGCCCTCGTCCACATGGCAGTCCAGCTTGGCGTCGGGCGCGATGTTCGCTTCCTCTCTGGCCCAATCGGGAACGGTGACGGCGGGGCGGATCAGCTCCTCGATGTCCGCGTCGCGGAAGGTGCAGTGCTCCTCGGTGCAGCCCTCGCAGCTGCCGCAGAGGTCCGTCAGCTCCCGCATCAGCTGACCGGCGCGGTCCGTCAGGGCGAGGATCGTGCGCACCATCTCCATGGCGGTCATCTCGCTTTTTGACAAAATGACCGCGCCCTTGGCGCCGGCCATTTCCAGCTTCCCCTCATCGTCCAGCCCGCAGACGGTCAGAACGGCAGGCGGGATGGTGACGCTCTTGTTGTCGTTGTATTTTACAAATTTCATGCTGCTTCTCCTTTTATTGTTCAGATTTTTAAGGGATGCTCCGGCTCATGGATCAGCTCGTAGCGGGTATCGCCATCGCCGCCCAGCAGACTATCCATAGAGAGCTGCCAGCAGGCTTTGCGGGGGTCATAATTGGTGATGACGATCTCCTCATATTCGCTGCCTGCCGTCTGGGACATGCTGTTGGGACGGGAGGTGCGGAAGATATAGCAATCCTGATAGATCTCGCAGATGTAGTCCTGGTAGTTGTAGGAAACGATGAAGTATCCTTCACAGGTGACCAGTACATCATGGAGCCGCTGATGATCCTCCGGGGGAAACTCCACCTCGTAGCAGCTCTCCGCCTTGTAGTAGGGCGGGTCACAGTAGATCACGGCGCCTGCCCGGTCGTACTGACGAATGACCTCCTCGAAGTCCTTGTTCTCCACAATGACATTCGCCAGCCTGCGGGAGCATTCCCAGATCAGGTGAAAGAAACGGCGGATGTCGCAGGGCTTGCCGCCGAAGGACTTGGCGCCGCCGCTGAAGCTGTAGCGGATGAGCTTGAAGAAGTCCGCCGCACGGCGGATGCTCCCGCGGGGCGTGCGCTCCAGCATAAGGGCGCGGATGGCCTCCGCGTCGGGCGGCTTGAGGTAGACCTCCGTCAGATCCATCTCCTCCTGCAGGTAGTCGTCCGTGAACTCGCCCTTGGAGAAGAACTTGTAAAGGACGTTGAAGTCATCCCGCGTGTTCAGCGGCAGGAAGCCAAGCTCCGCCAGCAGTGCCATGGGGCGGTTTTTAACACAGCAGAAGAGATTCGTAAGATTGCTGTTGAAATCGTTGTAGACTTCTATGCAGCCGCGCTGGATGGGGCGGCACATGGTCACCGTGCCGCTGCCGCCAAACACATCGATGAAGCGGGTGTAGCGGTCCGGCATCAGCTTATTGATGATCCACAGCAGCTTGCCTTTGCCGCCCACCCAGGGAATAAAGCTGTTCAAGAAGTGTCACCTCCCTCCAGCGGGAGGGAGAGCTGACCGGTGTCCTCATAGTCAGGCAAGGTGCGGGACAGGCCGCGCTCCGCAAATGCGATTTTCTTGATCCGGCTGCGGAGCTGCCGGATGGTGCGCCGCAGCTCCTCCTCGGTGGCGGCATAGCAGTAGCCGCCCTCAAAGCTGCAGATGGGGATGCCGTCGCCCCGCAGGGCGTTGATCTCCCGGCGCAGCTCGGAGCCGCGCATTCGGAAGGCACACTCCAGCTCCCGGCTGGTGACGGCGTTTGCCTCGCCCTTGTGGTAGAGTTCAAGATACTCTGCAAGGGCTTTGTTGATCGGCACAGTTCCTCCTTTCCGGGTCCGTTATCCCGGAGCAGGAGGTCAAATCAGCGCAAAAAAGAAGGGGCCGCTTTTCCCCATCCGGGAATACGGCCCCTTGGTGTAGTTCTTATCCGCGCAGCTGGCGTGGAAAGATATGGTCAGCTACTGCATTTCCATGGTAAGCTCCTGTTCCTCCGCAGGGTAGCACACATAATCACTGCCGATGAACACACCGGGGTGCTCGTCCTCATAGCGGCAGCCCAGCGCGCCAAGATCCATGTATTCGTACAGCTCCTCCGGGACGGTGGTTTCGTTGGCAAGATAATATCTGCCCAGCGCGGCGTAGCTGTTGACGCCCTTGAGGATCGTGTAATCACTCAGCTGTTCCGGTGACTCTGCGAAAATCTCCGCAGCCTCTGCCTCGCCCTTTTGCAGAACCACGGCGGAGAGGATCGTCTTTTCGTCATCGCTCAGAGCATCCGGTCTGCATCGGAATGCCTCCCGTGCTGCACAAGGCAGCGGCCGGTCGCCTTCATGTTGGATCTGTTCCCCGGTCATTGCATCGTCATCTCCTTTTCCTGTTTTTGCTGCATGGGTGAGAGCATTGGTTCATAGTCCGCGCGGTGCAGCAGGCCATAGGATGTGAGGGCGGCGTTGTCCGCATGGATGACTGTCTCGCCGTAGTTGAAGAGGTTCACATACGGGATCAGCCGAACGGCTTCTTCACGGTTCATGATGAAGCAGAGCTGGTCCAACGCCGCCTCCTGCGGTGAGCTGAGGTTCGGCGTGAGGATGTAATCGGCCAGATGCTCCGTTAGGAGCATCGCCGTTTCGATGTCCTGCACCTCGAACTGCTCCAGCAGAGCCTTCAGCTTTGGCACCTCGGATCTCGGAATGTCCCGCGCGGCCTTGGTGAAGGCGTTAAATTCCTCCAGCTCCATGGGCAGGTCGGTGAAGTCCGCCGCATAGGGGATGATCCCGTCATAATCAATGACCGTGACGCCCTCCCAGCCCTCCACACCGAGCTGTTCCTGCGCGTCCAGCAGCTCCGCCTCTGCTGCGGGAAGATCCAGCGTCACCGTGCGCGCATCGCCAATATCGGGATGCAATCCAAGCGTGAGCCGAAAGAGGTATCCCGGCTTTTCCGGCAGCGTCTTTTGGACGGGCGGCGCGGTTGTCAGTTCGCCATCCTGCAGCACATACAGGCTGCCCACAAAAACGCCGTTTTCGCTGCACCGCATCATTCTTCCGATACCGGCAAAGTCCAGCATCTTAAAGACAGCATCCGACACGCCATCCAGTTCGGGGATAAAATCGTTTTCTGCGTAAAACTGGCCAAGCTGGGCGTCATCCGCGGCATCCACCACATGATAGCAGTCTGTTTTTGCGCTGACCGCCAGATCCCGCAGATCCTGCAGCGTGATGACGCCGCCGTTGGCGTTTACTTTTCTCTGCATCTCTATGGAGAACATCCCCTCAAAGGCGATCCCTTGTACCTCGTCCAATGCCGCCAGCTGTGCGGCAAGGTCGTTGAGCTCGTTGAGGCTGATGTCTAATCCGTCCAAGTGGGGCGAGAGATACTCAAAGGCATAGTAGTCTTCGATCTCCATGTACAGGATGTCATCTGTCTGAAGCCGCACCTTTTCCATGGCGTCCCAAACCTCCCACGGGGAGGCGGGTAGATCCAGCTTTGCATAGGCTGCGCTATACGGCGTATCATTTTTAGCGAGATACACACGCAGTATTTTCTTACCCAAGGGTCATCCCTCCCATTTCCTGTTTCTGTTCATAGCAGGCGGGGTCCGCGCCGGGGACGCCCCAGCCGAACATGGAACCCGTTTTCATGGCTTTTTCCTGCGCGGGGGTAACGCCAAGCCGCTCGTTGTTGTAGTCCGCTATCTCACGGTTATGCGCGGGATCGTTCGTGGACCAGTCGCTGGGGTAGTAGCCGCTCTCGCCGCGCTTGATGCAGATGAGCTCGCCGGTGCCGGGGAGGGTGGAGAAGCACAGCTCCGGCAGGTCATCCGCCAGCTTGGGGGAGAAAAGCTCCTGCTCCGTTTGGATGCTCCACTCGTCTGAATTCCAAAGATGGACATACAATTCACCGCCGTCATCCACGGAAATTTCCCGCTGCTCAAAGCCCTCACCCCAGCCGTCCGAAGCCTGTCCGGTGAGATATTCCTTTAAGGTTTCCAGCTCTGTGTCCGATAATTCCCCGGCGACGCGGCATTCTGCCACGCCCCAGAGCTGCCGGCCACGCGCCTCCACGGTGAAGACGGCGGAGCGCACCTTGCGGTCAACGCTGTCGGCTTCGTCATACCAATGCATGAGACCTCGCTCGGTTTCCTCCTGCATCCGATTCTTCACCAGTGCCGCCGTGATCTGATCCTTGTAGCCGCGCAGTTCACTGCCCTCCAGCAATGTGCTGCTGTCATCGAGATCACCGTACTCGTTTCGCTCGTAGAGATCGGCGGTCAGGGGCATATACAGCTTGAGGGTGGTCAGCTTGGGAGGCAGCACGGTGAAGCTGTCCTCGCCGGGGATGAGCGGCAGCGTGCGGCCATTGTCCCACTTCATAAAAATTTGCCCCTCATCGTCCACGAAGTCTACTTCGCCCTCGGTGCCGGGAAGAATGGGATGATGGGGATCGTCCATCGAATTGAGCCGGATGCGGGTGCCGGGGGGATACTGTTCCTTGATAAAATTCACCATTTTTCTGTCCATCATCGTTTCCTCCATGTTTTGCTCTCTGTCGTAAAACTCCAGCTCGTAGATCACACCGCGATCTTGCTTTCGAGTATCCTTCACCTTGACCGTCGTACCATCAAAGATGTAATTGCCGGCTTTTCCAAAATCGGTGTAGAAGCCCTTGCCGTGGTTGCAGGTGGAGAAGGGATGCTCCGGCTGATCCTTGATCTTGGAATAAAAGCCCACCGTCTGCACCGTGGTCACCACACGGGTCAATCCCACTATATCCGCGTGATTGGCGTGGCTGACGGTCTTAAATTCCACACCGGGGCGGATGAACCGTTTCAGCTCGGCAAGGCTTTTGAATGCGACCGGCTCTCGCTGCTTTTTTGAGGCGTCCATTACATTCCTCCGAAGGTCATGCCTTGATCGGGCCGAGGCTCGTGGTCCTCCTGCCGGCAAGGGGCTTCCTCGCCATAGAAGTCGAATATCATGTCATCCACCTGCTTGCGGACGGTGGGATCGTCGGTCAGCACTTCGTAACGGAAGCCTGTGGTGGGGCGATACGGAAGTTCTTCCCTCACACACTTGAGAAAGGCTTCGGCATCGGTAAACTCCTGCGCGTCGCCATTGGCATAGGTGACGCGGCCCACCAGGGGAGTGTCCCGCACCATGTTCTGCCGCTGGACATCCAGATCATAGGCCGTACAGTAGCAGTTATAATCTCCAGGAGACGGATTGCAGCGCAGGCAGTAGCGATAATGCTCCGTTTCCACAATGTAACCGTAGTTCTGTGTCCAGCCGCCGCTGATTTTCCCGCCGTGTTCATAGCAGAAACGCTCCATCGCGAAGCGGTTTTTCAGCACACTCTCCCGCAGCGTGTCCACGACCTCCTGCAGCTCCGCTTTGAACGCGGGGCTGTTCAGTTCCTCCGGGCCGCGGGGCCACCATGTATGCCAGAACTCGTTGCCGCTGCGTCCGAAGTCCATGCGGACATGGCCAACGGTACCCAGCCGCTTATCTTCTTCAGGGTGTGGGGTATAAAATAAGCCCACCTCCTCCGGGCGGGCAGGTCGGATATGAAATTTCATGTTCTCCGCGGGATAGGGGAGCTGATGCGCCTCGCAGAACTCACAGAGCGTCATGTTGCCTTCATCGAGAAAACCGAGCTCATCCCGCACATCCAGCCGTCCGGACTTAGGCATCGCCAGCTTTTCCGGTATCAGCACCGAGCCTGCGTGGTTGACCACAACATTTTCTTCCATGTAGCACAGCTCACCGGGATCATCGTCAGAGCCGCGAATGTCATAGCAGTACCAGCCTTCCGGTACGGTTGAGCGGTCGATTCGGGCGTTGGTGAATAATGCAAACTTGTCAAATAACTCAATGTGCTGGAATTCTTCCGTTCTTGCGTTGACTTTCAAAATTTCATGCCTCCCATCTGCGGCGTGTACGCTTCATCCCGCCAGTTGTTTTTACATCCTTCGAAACGGTTGACCAGTTCTGTGGCGGTGAGGGCTACAGTAGGCGGTTCTATCGTTTCTGAGAAGCAGTCCTCATCCAGCTCGAACCAGCAGTGATCCACCGCAGGATCATACCGGTCGAAGCGGCGTTCCGGCAGTCCTACTTGCCTTGGAATGAAGTATTCGCCCATTTCGCAGCAATCTTTGATGGTACGAGTCTGTTCCGTAGTCAGTGTACCGGCAATGACGCATTTATTGTGCATCTTGTAGTTATCGGCATCTCTGTACAGATATGAGATCTTGGTGTTCATAAGTATCCCTCCCTTCTTTTGGGTAACGGCAAACATACTACACATCTGCCGCAAAGTCTACTGAAACATTTGCTGCCCCTGCCGCTGCTCCGGGAAGGGTGGGTCCAAGCGGCGCAGCAGGCCGAACTCTGTTTGCGTCACGCAGTCGTTTTCCATGCAGTCCTGACCGTATTTCTCAAAATCCATGTAGCCGTCCAGCTCATAGATGGCTTCATCGTCCAGCCCCAGCGTTTCCTGCAATCGCTGCTGACCGTAACCGTAGGCATCCTCCGTGATGCGCTGGTAGTTATCCAGATTTTGCAGGAGTTCACAGGCTCCGCGCAGCGTATCCGGCCGCTCGGCCTCCAGCACGGCGGTGTAGGTCAGGAGCGCACCGTCCTGCTGCCAGATGTCCTCCAAGGCTTCGGCAAAATCGTTGTAGTCCTCCACGGCGGGGCAATCCGTATCACGGATCAGATCCCCGATGTATGGCACCTTGAAGCGAATATCACAGAGCATGGCATCCGCGAAAACATCAATATCGAGGTAAGCCTTCACCGCGTCCAGGTATTCCTCATCAGCGGGGAGGACGAGGGTGTAGCCCGGCTTTCCATCGACACGCAGCGTCATGCGGAGCATTTCATCCCGATTTTCATTGCGCCAAGGCTCTGCCGGTGAAAGATAGCTGCGGTCGACCCCCATATCCGGCGTCAGCAAGCTGCGGGCGTTAGGGACAAAAGCACTGTACCGGGCGTAGTTGTACCCCTGTGGGTCAACAAGGAAACCGTCCGTTCCATCCGCGTCGAGGATGAGCAGGCAGTGTCTGGTGTCACCATCGTGCCGGATGGCATTTTTGTTCTCCACGATGAAATCATAGTCAGCCAGCAGTGCGCGGCTGAACTGCTGGAACCGCTGGCTTGGCAGCTCGATGACCTTATCCACGGCACAGGGGTCTGCCTCACACCTGGTCTGCTTACACTTCAGTTCTGCTCGAATGATCATCGTGAAAGCCCTCCCATCTCCATGTGGCAGCTCTGACCACCGTTCATCACTTCCTCCATGCTGATATAGCCCTTGTACGCGATGTAACCCCGGTCTGTGAACATTCCGTCCTCCTCGTTCATGCGCTCCGTGCCGTACTTTTCATAGTCATAAAAAGCATCGAGATTTTCGTCATACTCGAAGCGGCCGGACTGCCGGATCATGTACTTGCCGTATTCGGCGGGAGAGTGCGCACCGGGAGCGAAGTCAAATAAGTCGAGGTTTTCCGCAAGATTTTTGATCTGTGCCGCGGACTTTGGCTCTGCCAGCATGACCACGGCGCCCAGCTTTTCCATATCCGCTTTTGATAACCCATCCGTCGCCTCTGCCAGTTCGTTGAGGTCGGAGAGGGTTTCGTACTCCATATCCAACAGGACATCCACCTCATTGGGAAGCTGGCTGTCCTCCAGCCGCAGGCGAACATCGGCGGGATCTGTGATACCTCCGCGAAGGAGGGCGCGGTCGATCTCCTCCTGCATCATAGGGAGGAACAGCCATGTGATGTGCTCCGTGTCCTCCGGCTCGACTTTGGAGGTCACCGCAACGGTGATGACATTCGGCTCATAGTAATAGCAGGGAAAGAACCGGCCATCGTAGACCTGCTCTAACTTCATGCCGTTGTCATAGACCACGCCGTAGGGGGTGATCGTGCCGCCGCCATTTTCGATGAGCTGCCGTGCGATTCCCTTGCCGTCCAGCGCGTTCAGTTCATCCACACTTGCGCTGCCGCCGTGCAGGTTCATGTAATGGTCGCGGCCGATGGCGGCGAGGTCGGAAAAGTCAGTGATGACTGTGGCCTGTTGGCAGCAGAAGGTCAGGTTGATGAGATCCTTCAGCTCGAAAAGTTCCAGCTTGTGTGCCATTGCCTGAAACTGTGCGGCCTCGCCGGTGTCGAAGCTTTCCAGCCGTTTGGTAAGGTAGTTCAGCTCCTCCACATTGACCGTGAGCATTTCCGTGCGCTTGAGAACAGTGTAGAAACTGTCGATCTTCTCCACCTTGCAGTCCGCCTTGACCGCGTCGCCGATCTCCAGCGCCGCCAGCAGCTCCACGCAGTGCGCGTACTGGTCATGCGGGATGGGGAACGGGATGGTCGCCACGCCGTATTCCGGGTGGCCGGGATTACCGAGAACCGCTTGAATCATCATGTTATCTCCTCCGTTTTTCTTTCCAGATTTAAGACCACCTCGCCGTACCTGCACAGCAGGAGTGCTCCGAGGATGAGCCGGAAGGCTCTGTCGCTGACCAGCTCGGAAAAAGCAAGGTCCTCTATGACGATGTTGTCACCGCCAACGGAAATGGTCTTCGCCGCCTGATAAATGCTGTACAGCTCCGGGTGAATACCGGAGAGGCGAATGGCGGGGAAGTCGAAGCCGCTGCTGTCGAAATGCCAGAGGACTCTTTGCCAAAGCTCCTCATCGGCGGTAAGCAGAAACAGCGCAGCCGCATTGCGCTCAGACATACCGTAGCAGCGGTTTTTCCAATGCGTCCATCGTTCTCTGTGGGCAGCACCGAGGAAGAAGTGAAAGGACTGCCGGTTCAGCTCGTCTCGCAGCCGTCTTTGCAGCGGGCGGAACATCCTCCCGCCGAAGCACTCCCGCGCCAGAGCGTTCAGCTCCACCACGCCGGCCTCGATGCGCTCCTCCAGACAGACGCATTCATTCAGGTGACAGGGGTGTCCGCTGTCATATCTCGTGCAGTCTTTGCAGCGCACATCGTCGGCACTGTAGCGAAAGCTGCTGCGGATGCGTCCGCTGCCGCGAGGCTGATGACGGGGTGGCGTCATCATCTGCACCTCCGCGGCGAACAGGGGTGTGAACTTCATAAAGTATCGCGTCAAGCAAATCCAACTCCTTCTTTGAAAATAAAAAAGGCCGGAGTCTTATTGCTAAAACTCCGGCCCATGCCATGCTGCTATTACATTGTCTGTTCCTGTGAGGCTCGTTCCAATGCTTCCTCCTGCTGTCGGACGCGCTCGTCCAGATCCGGTACGCACACCCTGATCTGCTGCTGGATTCCGCGGATCATTTCTTCCTGCGTATCCGTAAGCTCAAAGAAGTCCTCATCCACGGAATCGGCGCAGCAGCGGAATATCTCAGTCAACTGCTCCGTGCTGAAAAGCTGTTCCTTTTGGATAAGCCCGGAGCGTGTGGCGAAATCCCGCTTGGCGGCATCGTAGTTCTCCATGAAGTAGTGCCCGTGTACCACGCCTGTCCGGTCATAGTCCCAATCCCATGTGACGAATTGAACGCCGTATTTGCTTGGAGTACCTGCCAGCACCGTGCCGCCAAAGTCAGCGAGGATGCGGTAGTCGCCATCCAGTCCGCTGGCTTTGAGCTGCGGGGCGGCTTCCATAGCGGTCATATACTCCAGCGTATTCGCGGCGATGTCCTCGACGCGATACAGGGTGTCCTCTGCCCGGGGCGTGTCCACATCCCCCCGGCGATAGAACACGCTGCCCTTGCCGGTGATGCGGCAGAGGGGTGTGCCGCTCCAAAGGACAGGCAAGTGCTCTCCCTCCAACGGCAGGGTTCCAAAACCCGCACGGTGCAGGGGAAAACAGACTTCTTCAAGGTAGCGGAGCTGACGGCTTGTGTTTTGGGTGTCCATGTGAGCGATCCTCCTGTTGTAAAAAAATAAGGCCGAAGTATAAAAACTCCGGTCTGTAACTTGGAATATTATTTTTTGTATGACAGCTTGCAATGAGGGTATGCTTCTAATTGCATTTTTGAGAGCAATCGCAGAAATGCTGTTCTACCAGTTCCCTATGTGTTATTGATAGGCGAGAGGGATTTTTGATGGTATATCTTACGGTAAAGTCAATCAGCCATTCCTTCGCAGTTACTTGTATGCCACAGGGAATCCTTGTGCTACGAAGCTCTTTTCGCAGTATCCATTGCCTAATCGTTCCAGCGCTATACCCCAGCAATACCTGCACATCTGAGATTCGTAGGATGTCCGCTTCATCTCTCCATATATTGTAGAGGAACCGTTGAAACTCCTTTTGGCATATCTGAGCGACCGGATTGAGTTGCTTGCGCTTGACATTGAATGCTCCCACGGGTGTCGCAACCAAATCCGGTGCCGCTTCAAGTGTGAGGAGATAGTCTATTACATCATTCAGTCGGATTTTATACCGTCGGGTCTTTTTTCCACTGTCCTCGCAGGGGATGTATCCATGCTCCAGAAGCCATTTCGCTTTGCGCTTGCTGATATGACAAATTCGGTAAAGCTGGTCAGCACTGATGACCTCCGGGTATTCTTCGTATAGGTAGGTGTAGTCTGTTGCCATATGCTTCTCCTTATCATTTGGGAGCTGAGATACTTGTCAATGACGGGCAACCGACCACATTTGCTCCCGTATGGGAGTCTGAAACTATCGTTACTCAAAGGGTTATTCGTCCTTCTTACTTCTACACTTTTTCTACACTTTGCGGGAAATTCATGCTTTTACTGGCTCAAGCCCTACATACTGTATGCCTTGGAATCGTTGTAATATCAGGGATTTGGCCTCCCTATAAGCGCCTATATTATCCCGAAAACACCTTGTCCATACGATTCGAAATCGTGTGGAGCGTTTGGCTTTCCGTCCTCGGAAATCCTTGATATTTGGTGCTTTTTAGACTATGCTGTGTCCAGCAGACTTGTCTCTATCTACGCATTTTCTATGCTTTGTGCAGAGTAGTGAGTGCGAGTGGATTGCGGTTTTAAGGGTCACGAGAGGAACGCATCAATTTTCATTGGATTTCCTCTCCAAATGGCTCGAAATCAGTTTGAGGGAAACCTCACGTGGGTTTGAATCCCACCCGCTGCGCCAAAAATAAGACCATCTGCCAAAGGCAGATGGTCTTATTTTTGGGTTCCGCTCCCTGTGGTCGCTCCACCCCAAGGAAATCAAATATGCTCGGGGCAAGTGAATTGCCCCTGCGCCAAGGCTTTGCTGCGCAAAATACTTGTGACGGCGCACCCGCGCCGCCCCACCTTGTGGGGTCCCGGTTCGGTCGGCATCCATACTGATATGCCATGACAAAATGCCTGTGATGTTACAGCATCACAGGCATTTTTTGCGAGTATCGGCGTGGCGTGACGCGCTGCCGTCATTGCGCGGCTGGGTAGAACGGCTCGTCGCTGTCTCCGACCGTATTTTCGGGGGCGATGCGGCGAGCGGTCATCACGCGAAGCCGTATTTGATTTTGACGCGCTCGAGCTTATCGAGCATCGGCTCGGTGAAAAACCAGAGGAAAATCACCGTGGAGATGGCCTGCACCGCATCCATTGCAAAGCCAGAGGCGCAGTAGACTGCAAGACTCTGCCACGTCAGCGCGCCTGTGGCGAGCAGCGCGGAGTAGGCGTTGAGCAGGATACCGTAGACGGCAAATGCGCTCACCGCACCGAAGACGCAGAGCGTTCCTCGCTTTCTCGGCGTTCCGCCCCTGCGGAACACCAGCCCCGCGAGAAAGCCGCACAGCCCCATGCCGAGCATCTGCCACGGCGTCCACGGCCCCTGCGAAAAGAGGATGTTGGAGACCAGCATGGTCACCGCGCCCACAAGAAAGCCCGTCTCCCCGCCCAGGGCCGCGCCCGCAAGGATCGTCAATGCCAGCACGGGCTTGCACTGGGGCAGCATGAAGAAGGCCGCGCGGCCCGCCACGCCCAGCGCACAGAGCACCGCGGTCACGACCAGCTCCCGCGCGCGGGGTTTGCGCCTCTCGAAGGTAAGGAAGAACGGCAGCATGGCCTCCAGCACCATCAGCAGCGAAACGGCGTAGTAGCTCCGGTCGCCCAGCAGCTTGGGGCCGAACACCAGCGTCAGGGGGATGAGCAGAAGGGCGATCAGAGCGGAGGCGGCCGTGCGCGGGGAAAGCCTTCGCATTTCCAGCGGTGCGGTGGGCGTAT
>OJAM01000122.1_pt1 | contig 36371 bp, 44 predicted proteins | sample 1589071 | NCBI WGS metagenome assembly OJAM01 (sample SAMN03283243) | human gut metagenome | biome: human-associated habitat; material: feces | host: Homo sapiens | place: Peru | collected 2012
CTACGTGTTCGGCAAGCTCACGGATAAGACCAGGCACTAAGGCACGCAGAATTTCATAAAGGGTTTGATGAAGCAGTTAAGGCTATGGAGTTTCATGCTAATCATGCTGAAACGAAGGCGAAAGAACAGACTTCTATCAAAGAATACCACAGGCAGGATATGAAGCAGGGGAGCAGGGAACATGTAGACTTTCTTGAAAACTTGCGCCATATAGCCGATATGAAGCGTGAATTTGCTGAGAACGTCAATGCTGCTGAGGGTTATGCTACTCACTATACCGAAAGACAGCAGGAAGAATTTCATACTAAAGACAAAAAATTCCATGCAGCTGACGGCGTGCTTGCTGATGTGGCAGTCAAAAAAGGTGCTATGGATATGGACGCTTTTAAAATTTTGGTCAATCAGCCCGCTGGCTATGAGCACTTTATACCGTACATAGTCGGTGAGTACGAGTATCAAAAAGCCTTGGTCAGATTAAGCATTGAAGCGGGTTCAGCAGGTGCAGAACCTGCCGTCTATGACGCAGTTATTCATGTTGATATAGATGATACTGTTGACCGTGGCAAGACGGCTATAGCTGATACCAGCAAGGCAACAAGGATTCATTTCAGCAAGCACTACTACACTAAACCAGAGGTAGCAGTCGCTTTATATAGCGGAAATACCAAGGACGGAGCTATAACGCCAAACATCACTGATATAGACAAGGACGACGCAGGCTACTATTTTGAAGTGGAACTTCTGAAAGACGACTACACACGGACTACAGGCACTATATCTTGGCAGGCCGTAGGCTATTAAGAGGGTGATAAAATATGCAGTCATTCAAAGAAATTAACGGGCAGGATAACATAAAAAATTCCCGAACAACGATAAATGATTCGATTAAAACAGTTATGAGTAACAACAGTGGTACAGCTTTTCCAACTGCTAACTTGCAGGTAGGTATGAAGTGCTACCGTACAGATTTAGGCAAAACGTACACACTTACTGATGTTGCCAACAAGACTTGGAAAGAAGATAACCATGCTACCCTTGCGGATTCAGCGAATAAATTAAGTGGTCTGACTGTAGCGGGGAGCAATGACAGCCAAGCTATCACGAACAAGATTCCGAAAATAGACGGCAGTGGTGTTATGGAAGTTGGTAAATACATTGACTTTCATAGCACTAACAAGCAGACTACAGACTATACTGCCCGCATAACAGCTAATGACGACGGCACTATAAGCGTTAGCGGTGGTATTAATGCTACGCTTCATGGCAATGCGTCTAGTGCCAGCAGTGTACCGTGGGCGGGTGTAACGGGAAAACCAAGTACATATCCGCCGTCAGGTCATAATCATGACAGCGCATATCCTGCAATAAACGGCTCAAGGGCTACTGGTACGTGGGGAATTAATATAACTGGCTCGTCTGCTTCATGTACGGGCAATGCAAAAACAGCAAGTTCATGTACTGGTAACTCTAGCACGGCGAATACGGCAGGAAAAATCGGGAAGGCGGAAATACTAATAATCCGATAACTTTTCATTGGTCAGGACAAAAAGGTCAGCCGACTTGGATGTGGGGCGGGAATGACAGAGCAAATCAGTATGTCTACAATCCAAGCAATTTCAGTGTCAACCATGCTAAAAGCGCAGGCAGTGCCAATGCAGTAGCATGGGGAAATGTATCGTCTAAGCCAGTAAGCATAGTCAAGGTAGCATCGTGGGATGGCTCTACGCTTAATCTAACGACTTGCACTTAAAAAGCCGTAGCATAACGCCACGGCTAAAGGTCAATTATAATGATTTTTACAGGAAGCAATAAGAATAGTAGATTCATCGAATTGGCGATAAACAATTCGATTACAACTGTCAATACGTCTGCTCCACCATTTTGACATATTGTTTTTTAGTGGTTCGGGTTTGCCAGTTCCTTGATACGGAGTACGAGCAATTTCTTTTAGAAGATTATTGATACGTTTCAACGTTTTCTTATCTTCCTGTTGCCAAGCACAGTATTCTTCCCATGCTCTGTCGTCCCAAAGCAATCGCATATCAATCCTCCAATAATTGATGTTCTTTCAAAACAGACTTTCCACTGTCTATATCATGTATTACTTTTTCAAGATAAGCTTGATTGGTTGGCGAATAAAATGCGTCACCAATGCGGAATGGTATTGCTTGCTCTTTGATTGCTTGCTTCAAAAAGATATTTACGGCAGTGCTAAGATTCATTCCAAGGTCATCAAAAAGAATTTGTGCTTGCTGTTTAACAGCTGGGTCAAGTTTAATATTAGTGCTTACAGTAGACATAATAAATCATCTCCTTTAAGGTGATTATATGCCTAAAATATTAACAATGTCAATACTAAGGAGGTAACATGGGCAATTTTTTATACGGCGGTAAACGCCCGACTAGTATTACATATCAGGGGAAAGATGTGCAGACACTTAAGTACAATGGGGTGACGGTGTGGGAAAAATTATTGCCACAGCAAGAAGAATTTGTTCATATAGCCCGAACTGATGGCGGGGACATTGGTAATATGGGTAGTGCAACTGGTGGAGAAAAATATTTTACGCCGAACAGTCAGTATACCGTGCTTCATGCTTGCTGGAGAAAAATTGACAGAAACGGAGCAACCTTGGCAATAATTTACAGAAAAGACCTGTTCATAAAAATAAAAAAAGGACTTCCATTAAGGATATTTATGCAATCACGTGTTGTTTCTTCTCCATCTGATACATGTTTTCTAATTAAATCAATTTTAGAAAATAAAGAAACGAAGCAGAATATACACGTTGATGTAACCGGAGATGCTTGGAGACCTAATGGTGGTTCTAGACATTCGTCAGTAGGATTAATGTTGACTTTAAATTGTAGTCGAGAAATTGAAAATCATAATTTCAATGACAGTACAAGTAACCACGAGCATTTAGATTGGACTAAGTAGGAGGACAATATGGGAAATTTGCTTTTCGGGGGGGGTACGACCTTCTAATATTTTGTATAACGGCAAGGAAGTTCAGACTGTAAAGCTGGACGGGGTAGTTGTATGGCAGAGATATGTACCTGTACCAGCAGGAAGCAAAAAAGTAACAACTAGCTTTACAGTGCCAGCTAGGGTTACAGTGGTGAAAATTGTAGGAACCAGTTATGGAGACCAACAAAGAGATTATACTGTTTATGTAAAAGTGACACCGGGGAAAACTTACGCAGTAGGTTGTGGTGACGTGTATGAAACAGATGTAAATGATAATGGTGATGAAAATACATGGTGGCAATGCTATTTGATAAGCATAGGCAAGTATTATCACACGGAACCCATTGGTGATGTGTATGTTAATACTTCATTTTATGATGATGAAGTAACTATTTCGTGGTCAGAAGAAATAAACAAGCACGCAACTAACGGCTCAGCAGATTAAAAAAAGAGGGCTTTTCGCCCTCTCTTTATTTTTACTGCTTGCGCCATTACCAAGGCAAGCCATTGCCAAGGCGCTCTTTTATATACGCCTCAGTACCAATTTCATCATCACGCCCCCCTTGCCACTTATTGGAGTACATACTTGCGACTTGCACGTCACGCCACATGACTTGCAAGTCAGAATTTTGGCTACCTCTGTATTTTTTAGCCAAAATCTTAGCGCCCCTAATTGATTTGGCTAAAAAACAGAAGTAGGACACATGCCCATCAGTGTGGATTTCCCGTACTTCAAATTCCTGCTTTTTCATGTTAATTACCTCCTTAATCCCTCCCCGTGAAGGGAGGGAAACCACACTTTATTTTTTCATAGCTGGTGCTTTTTGACCAGCTTTTTCGTAGCAGGCTTGTCGTACGTATTGAGCAAGTGACAAGCCGTGCTCTTGCGCAAAGCCTTTGATGATTTCACGCTCCCCAATGGGGACGCTACAATTCAGCTGCTCATAGTTTGCCGAGCTGTATTTTTTATTTGCCCGATAGCGGGCGGGGGTTATTTCCATTCAGTAGTCACTCCCTTCCCATGCCCCAAGAGGGGTTACAGTCTGCTACGAAGTCCCAGCAGTCATCATCAGGAAAGTCCAGCTCTCTATCAGTAGCTTCTTCCCAAAGACATCCGCAAACATCGCTTATAAAGCGGGGAGATGTAGTCATATCTGAGCCCATTAGCTCGTCAATCGAGCTGAACTCACAATCTTTAATTTTATACATTTTAAGTTTCCTCCTTTATTAACGTCCTGCCAGCGCCAGCCAGCAGGACTACTACACATTAGCCGATGCAATTAATCAGCTGGTCAATATTTAGTATGGATTGACCAATGTCGTAATACGCTGGGTCATCGCAGTCAATCACGATAACGCCGTCAACGACATCGCACTTTACGCAATCCGTGAAGTAGCTCGTTAAGTCGGCTATGACTTTATCCTCATCGGCTTCATAGCCGAGAACCGTGCTCTCAACAATAAGCGCTTCCTGCTTCCTTTCGTTTGAAGCATTGCTCCAAACGGATTCTATGGCGTCTCTAATTTCATTAGTCTTCGTCATGGTAAACCTTCCTTTCTCCCGCATAAGCGGGAAACCACTTGGGCTGTTTCCCTTTTGATGATTTAATTGTACTCCTAGGAGTACATAATGTCAAGTCTTTTTTTAAATTTTTTTTGAGCTTTAAAAGTTTTTAGGCTATATATAGTAGTAAAATGTCAATGTAAGCTATTTTATAGCTTTATGAAGTAGATACAAAGAAAAAATATGCACTTGCGCTTGGCAGGTGCTTTTTTAGTGTAAAAGAGGTGTATTTTATGTCACAGTATAAGTTATCGAGTGATTTTACAAAGATAGCAGAGAGTAGTGGTGTCTTTTATGTCATGCCCGGTCAGTCTATAGAAGTAAGTGATACAGCCCAGGCAGATACAGGCTTTGTCTTGCACGGTGGGTGTGCTAAGACGTATGCAAGCAGCGGTATCGTGTACGCAAGGGCACTTGGCAGCCATGCTACGCTAAATGTGGTGGCTGGTACTTTATCATAAGTAAGAAGGTGATTTTATGCGCCGTACAAGCAAGCACCAAGCTACTCAGATAGCTTTTAATGACTTCACAGGCGGTATAAATGTCATGTCTGACGGCGATATGATAGCGCAAAACGAGCTTCAAGAGTGCCAAAATTTGCTTTTTGTCGGATTTCAGCGGTCTTTGTCGCCCCGTGGTGGCTTGTCTAAGCCTTTTTCTACGCTTGAGACAGAGATACTATCGCTTTTTTATGATGTCGATACCAACACTTTTTTGCTTTTTACTATAGACGGCGGGATATATCGAGTAGTCACTATAGATAAAGCACCCGAGAAAATTGGCAGTCTGACGGGTACTAAGCGTCCAATGTGTGCAAAATTCCAAGACAGGATATGGATAGCAAGTGGTGATTATCTTCAATACTATGACTATTCGACTAAAGAGAGCATAAAGACAGTGCTATCATCGCCGAAATGTGATATAGTTTTTCAGCGTTTTGCACGGCTATGTGTATGTATGACCGGCAGTGACCGCATTACTTATAGTGCTACAGGTGACGGCGAGACGTGGACTACTGATGATAATGACGCTTCTAGCGGGCAGTGGATAGATATTGGCTATGGTGATAGTGGTGATGTCATAGCGATAGCACCGCTGGCAACTGACTTGATGATTTTCAAGTCAAATGGCATGGTTTACCAGCTGACTGGTGACGCTGATGTAAGCTCATGGGCGGTATATCGTATAGCGACTGAGACGGATATAGTCGGTCGTCAGTGCGCTATGCCCGTCGGAAATGATGTGATTTTCGTGACCAGAGGTGGGCTTAGGACGCTGGCTACTACTATGGACTATGGAAATATTGCTACGGGTGATATTGGTCAGAAGTTCACGGCATTGGTCACACAGGGTCAGTATGAGCCAAGGCTTTTCAATTTAAGACGCAGAAAGCTGCTATTGATACGTCCAACAGCTGATTGGCACTACTTTATAGCTTTCAATTACGCCGTGGGTAGTGCTACTACGCTTAAATTTGCGTTGCCAATTACTGACATAGTAGAGACTTTAGACAAAGTGATAGTGGCTAGCGGTAGCAGTCTGTATGAGCTATCTGATGAGCTTAGTAAAGATGTAGACGAGCTGATAGAGTACAAAATGCGCTTTAAAGATACTGTAAGCACTGAAAAAATCATCACACGGGCGGTAGATACAGACGCTGACGCTCCAAGCGCTGGCAAGCTGCACTTAAAGCTTGATAGCGTAGAAGTTGATATGCCCACAAATGACCGCCGAAAGATACGGTGTAATCACACGACGCCGAAAATGACACTTGAGATTACGAGCACAACGCCTTTTTATCCTAAGCATGTGATAGTGGAGGTGGCTGACTTATGACACTTGATGAATGGATAGATCTTTACAACAGCAAGAATCCGCATGATAAGTTTCAGCGTGACAATAGGTATGCGCTTTTCTTTAAAGAAGATAAAGGATTCTGTGAGGTTCTTATGACAAAACGCATGGCATTTATTGGACAGCTTGGCGGTGATGCACGCTATTGGAAAAATGCCGTAGATAAGGCGGCGGAAAAAGCAGGTATACATCACGGTGGTACTATAAATATCCGCTGTAATCCACCAGCATATTTCAGATTGTTTGGCTATAAAGTAGTAAAAACAGAGTTACTGAAAGATGGTGCGACTAGATATCAGGCAATAAATAAAACTACAAAGAAGATGGGCTATGCTTCGCCAGCATTCAAATATAAGGATGATGGCAGGCAGGCCTTTTATATTACATGGGACATATAAGGGGGTGCGGAAATGTTTCAGCAGATGTGGTTTGATAGACCGCAAGATAATTTACCCAGCGAAGTATACAGAAAATATTTCCATCGTTGCTACTTCAAAGGACATTCGACAACCGTTACTAATACCAGTACCTATACTCCATCAGAGGAAGAAAAGTATCTGATGAAGCAGCAGGGCAAATATATTGATGCTGTTATGCCAAATGCTATAACGCTCAATGATTATGCTATGAATTTGCTTAGAGATTCTCTAGGTACGGTTCAGGTCGACTATAACGCCATGAACAAAAATGCACAAAATCAGATAGGCAATGCGACAAATGGGCTGGCAGGGCTTATTGGCAGTAATAATGCAGCAACTAACGGTGCTAACCGCACGCTTGGCGATTTAGTAAATCAGAATTATAACTTGGCTAATAGTACATCAAATCAATATGGAAATCTTGCGGGAAGCTATGTTGATTCGGCAAATAAAGCTAATAGTACGCTTAGCAGCTTAGAAAATGGCAATTTACCTTCGGCATATCAGCAGAATATGGAAAAAAGTATCAACTCAGCGGTTAATAATACGGTTGGCAAAGCGATTAACAATTTAGGCAATCGAGGCGTACTAAATTCGTCCGTAACATCGAGTGCACTTAATGACATTGAGAAAAATGCCAGCGACAGTGTGGCATCACAGTATCAAAACAATATTAATCAAGCAGCCAATCTTGCCCAGCAGCAAAATCAAAATACTAACAATGCAACGAACAGCTTAGGTGATATTATAAGCCGGCAGTACGGTGTTAATAGTGGTGCTCTTGGTCAGGCAGGAGCCATAACGCAGCAGCAGCTAAGCAATACGCAGGGCAATAACAGTGCTAACCAAGGTTTGTATGGCAATCTTATTGATTCAGCTACATCACCTATTACGGCAGCGGCAACAGCGCAGGAAGCAGCGCAGACGCCAGCAATGAATTTGTGGCAGACTTCGCTTGGTCTCAATGGTGCCAATACTGGAGCGTTGGCCGCAGCTGCCGGAAAAGGAACTAGTACATCAACACAAAATCAGCATACATCAGGCGGCAGTTTCTTTGGCAACTTGCTAGGGTCAGCTGTAGGTGGTGCTGCTATGGGCTGGGCTTGTTTCCCAGAGGGAACTATGATTGACATGGCTGATGGCAGTAAGCGGGATATTAAGCATGTTCATGCAGGTGATGAAGTCATGACGGCTGACGGCACTACTGCTAAGGTAGTAAAGACTATGGAACCTAGATACAATGACGTTTATTGTGTCATTGCAAAAGACGGTCATACGAGTACCACCCTTACACAGAGCTTTATGAAGCCTGATGGCGAGTATGTAATGCTAAGTTACCTTACGATTGGTACAGAGCTTAAAAATGTTGGCAAAGTTCAAAGTGTTGTCTATAGCGGTGAACGCAGGGTCTATGATTTGCAGGTTGACGGCGCAAACAACTACATTGCGGATGGCTTCATTGCCAATGGTGGCAGCAGCGAGATATGGGGTGATGATTAATGGGCTGGTGGAGTGATATAAGAGATGATGTTTTTTCACCGGAGCTTGGCAGTGCTTTAGGGGCAGCACTAGGTAATGCCTGGGCACAAAATTATAATCAGCGTGGCATAGATAAAGCTAGTGACGCTATCAAGAGGTATCAGCAGGATATGCTTGATAAGTATGCTGCTCAGCATAGAGCAGAAGCAGCAGAGGCATTAAAGAATCAGTCTAATGCGGGTGATTATGTAGGTCTTACACCACAGCAAGGTTTATTAAATGCTAAACGTCGCTGGTGGCAGGCACAGAATGATGCACAATATTTACTTAATAATGGTTACGGTGAAGATTCCGATGATGTAAAAAATTTCCGTGATATACAAAATACGGCACATACTATGGCCGATGAGTTCCGTAAGATTGGTGACAGAAAGCATATAGATATGTCAAAAGTAGGGGGGAATGTCAACAGTTTAGCTGCTGCCAAGGCTGCTGCTGAGGCGGAAATGTCACCAAATTACAGATTTGGCAATTATCAAATGCCCAAAAATGAGCTGGATATATCATATAAGAAGCCACCCACCAAAGAAGAAATAGCTCAGGCAGCATTAGGACTAAAGCCGTTTAACTATGCGCCTACCAAAGCAGAAATAAGTGAGCTGTACAGAAATGGCAATGCATCGCCACAGACATTACAGGAAGTAGCTAATGAATTAGCTGGAGCACAGCCAATAAGACAAAACGGAGCAGCACAAAATCAGCTTCCGGCGGGAAATAATGCTGCCAATACTAATCCTTATACGTTCAGTGTTAAGGATGTTCAGGATGCTGCAAAACAAGCCTATAGTAATCCAGATACTATTACCATGCAGGATATATACGATGTCTATGGCAAGGGTGCAGATTACAACACTGTGTTAGACGCAACAGCCAAGCAACTGGCTATGAAAGATATTGCTAGCGAAAAAGCTTCACCGGATTATCGGGATAATTTGCGCCGTGCTTTGATTAACAAGGGGTTGCCACAAAATCAGGTTGAGGCGGCGCTGGCCAAGATGGATAAGCAGGAAGCAGAAAAGACTAAGAAAATGCTACAGGGTAAATTCATTGAAAGCCTGGCAAGCAATCCTCAAGCTGGAAGTATGCTGGCTATGCTGGTAGCATCCGGCGCTGATCCGAAAGACATTATCAATGCTTTTGATAAAACAAAGCGTAATTACACTATGCATGAAACTGATACAGGTGATAAGAAGTATGTTTCTTATTATGACCCGAGCGGTTATGGTGCTGGCAGTACGCAGACATTCAACAAAGCAATAAGTCCAACGGATAAAATGAAGGGGAATCTTACGGTCCGCGGTCAGAATTTTGGTTATCAGACGGCGATTATGAAAGAGCAGGCAGCAAATAAACGTAAGGCTGCGGATATACAAGCAAGAGATAAATGGCACGCCGAAGATTTAGCAAGTGGAAAGTACCAAAGAGGTGCTAAATCATCAGCAGCAACAGCTAAGGAAGAAGGTCATAAAGCCAAATATGACCAGTATATACAGCAATATCTTAATGGCGATATAGATTTTAATGGGTTTAAAGAAAAAGCTATTGGTATTCCTGGGCATGATGAAGATGATAATGCTTGGGAGGATAATGAATTGCAGTATCTAGGGAATTTCTTAAGAGAATATAATCGGGACCCAGCAAATCCAAATACCAAAATTTATTGGGATGATATAAAAACAGGCAATGACGAGCTTTTGGCACGTATAGATCCTGCTATTATTCAAGACATGAGGAACCGATATGGTGATTAATTCTTATATTGGAGGAAACAAATGTCATTTTTAAAAGAACATGCAATAAGCAATCCTGTAGTAGCTGGCGTATCAGCTGCTGCACCAAAAGAACAGGGATTGTTTTCAACTATAATGGATAACGTAGCAGGCGGAGCCGAAAGCGTAATTGGTGGCGGGCTTGATTATATAGGAGCACAACTGAAACGTTTTGACGAGGCAGGGCGGGAAAGTTCTTATGTTGATTCAATCCGCAATTCAGATGAGGGTACGCTTGGTAAATGGGGCGATTCATTTATAAATAATGGTGAATATCTTAATGATAAAGCAGCTAAGAATTTTGCTGAATCTGGCACGCTTGATAAATATCAGGATATGAGTATAATTGACAGATTAACCAGTGCTGATTATTTGACAGACAAACGAGGTCTGCTGGCTGACTTTAGTCAGATGGCAGGTTCGGCTATTCCGTTTGCGGCTGCTAGTGCCGCAGCACCATTTGGCGGTGCTGGCGCACTTGCTGCACGTGGTATTGGTTCAATGGCTGCCCGTGCTGGAGCTAAGCAGATAGGCAAGGCTATTATGTCAAAGGCAGGACAGCAGGCAGGAGCTTCAGCAGCAAAATGGGCCTTAGGTACGGGACCACTGGAAGCAGCAACTAATGCCGGCGATATGTATGCTGATTTAAAAGACGAGGGACTTTCTGATGATGAAATTGCTCGTCGTATGAATAGCATGATACAAGAAGAACTGCCAATGGATATGCTTACTCAGGGTATTATGGGACCTATCCTTGAAGGTAAAGGTTTTAAGCCGATATTCAAACGGGGTGGCAGAGCAGGCAAGATTGCCGGCTATGGCGTTAATATTCCGGGCTCGGCAGCCTCGGAGTATGCTCAGGAAATGACACAACAGCAGGCACAAAATAAATGGAGTGGCAAGCCGTATGGTACGTTCTTTAATCCAACAGAGGACGAACAGCAGGCAGGACGAGCTGCCTTTATGGGCAGCCTGCCATTAGGTCTGTTTGGCGCAGGCCATACTGCTTATAGGGATTATAAAGCTAGAATTAATAGAATGAATAATGAAGCTGCTAAAAGTAATCCTAATAATCCATTTAATGGCATGGAAGAAACTGCTGGCAATAAAACAGAGATTGCTGATGTTCCGGAAAGCACAGTTACGGTACAACGTGGCAATGCTAATAACGGCGGCAGCGACAAAGAAGCATTTTTCAACGCTATTGAAATGCAGGAAAGCGGCGGTGATCCTGATGCGGTATCATCTACGGGTGCGCGTGGTGTTTATCAGATTCAGCCAGAAAATTGGGATGCATGGTCAAAAGAAGCTGGCCTTGGTGGTGCAAGCATGGATGATGATGATGCGTACCGTCAAGTCGGACGTTTTAAAATGGGACAGTATTTTGATGAGTATGGTCCAGAAGGGGCATTAGTTGCATGGTATTCCGGTCCAAACAATGCTCAGCGCTGGGTTGAGGGAGAAGCTACTGACCAAAATGGCAGACCTTGGGATGCACCACAGGGCAATGGTCCATCCATAGCTGGCTATGTAAATAGTGCAATGGGGCATTTTGCTGATGAAAAAGCGCAGTCACCAGCTTTAGATATTCCACAGACAGCAGACTATACTATAAGCGGTGAAGTTTCTAATCCTAATCTCACTGATTTGACTGAGCAGAAATTAAGATTGTTAGACCGTGACTATTATAACCAGTATGGACGGCACTTTTATATAACGTCGATGGCTCGCAATGGCGGTGGTGAAAGCTGGCATGATTCGGCACAGGCTTTTGATACGGCCGATGATTTTCTTGAGGGCAATGCGGATGCGCGTAACTGGTTAATAGATAAGGCTAAGGAATATGGATTATATGGTTTAGATGAATATAGTAATCCTTCGGCTAATGCTACCGGCGGTCATTTACATTTCAGTGACCATGGCGAAGCTTTAAATGGCAGTGGTGGCAGTTATAATATAACTGTTCCCGGATTCAATTTATCTCAATATGACCTGACACCAGAGCAGGAAAAGGCTAATATGGAAGCAGCGCAGGCACTTATTAGCAATAATGAGGTGACGCCGGAGCAGCAGCAGTCAGTAATGGAAATGGCTACTCAGTTGATGAATATGCCAGTAAGTGATGATGTAAATGAGGACGCAGCCCATGCAGCTGCTATGCAAAATGCAATTGACGGTGGTGATATTGGCGCAATATTTAAGATGCATCCGCAGGAAACTGCTAATGCTATAATGAAGACCGTGATGGCAGCTAAAGCCCCATCACCAAGGAGAGCGTCGGCTACACCGAAAATTGACAATATTAATCCGCAGGCACCAGCACAGACAAGAGTTTCAACTAATTATGGCAACAGATTTGCTCAGACAGTAGATGATATCACTAAACTGGCATCACAGGGAAAAATTGCTGAGGCTGCTTTAGTTGCACGCAGTAATGGCTGGAACAATACTATGGTCAATCTGCTGACGCAGGGAGTTAATGCCTCAGCTGGCAACATTCAAAATGCTATCATGAATGGCATACAGCTTGATGTGCCAAATGCTTTCCCAGCACTGCCGGAAGGTCAGGGACTGGCTGGCAATATAAAAAATAATCAGCAACATATTTCAATAGCAAATCTTGAAGATTTAGCCAGCATAGCAAATAATAACCCTCAATATGCTGCTGCACAGGCCACACAGCAAAATCTGCCCACAACGGCTAGTGCTATTATGCAGTCAGCTATGAACGGACAGCCAATAGACAGCGGTCTTTTAGACAGCACTATACAGCAGGATTTAAACAATAAACAGAAACAGGCTAATGCCAACCGTCAAGCAATAGACGCACGTATGCAGAAAGCTGGGCTTGCAACTAATCCTGCTACGCCTGACGCAGGTATCATTGTTCCGAATGGCGCACCTGCTGGAACTCCTGATGTTGTTGTTCCTGACACGCCAAAACGTAAAACACCAACCGTAAATACTAATGACTTAATGGCACGGCTTAATGATTCACCTGTATTCCGTCAAGCAAAAGCCAAGGGCGATATAGGCGCAATGGCAAATGAAGCGGACGCAATGGGCTTTCGTAAGGAAGCAGAGCAAATAAGAAGTAGTCAGTATGGCAATGTTCCAAGCAAGTTTGACTATAAAAAACGGTTAAGTGAAGTCAAGAAAATGTCACGGGCTGACCGCATTGAACTAGGCAAGGAGCTTTTAAATGAGCTGGAAGCAAAGAATATTCCTGTTAATGATAATTTGCGCAATGACCTAGAACATGGCGTGCCAAAGGCTATAGTCAATGCTGAGAAGAAACTTGCTAATGCTGAAACCAACGATGAAGCAGAGCAGAAAGTTAAACCAGCTGAGGAAGCAACACCCGCTATTGCCAATAATGAAGCAGCTGAAAATGTTCCTGAGCAGGATAATCAGGAAGTTAAGGCAGAAAAATCAGCTAAAGAAGATACTGTTCTAAAAGGAGTTAGCGGTATTTATGAATCTGACATAAAGGATTATATCGACCGTGGCTATAACATTGAAAGCTATCGTGGACACTTGGAAAATGGTAAACCTGTATATAATCTTGACTTTGCAACTTCTAAGGATAAAGCTCGTTTTGTCAAAGACTTCTATGGTGAATCAGAAAGAATTGATACCGATACGAGCGAACCTGACTATGCCAAGGAGCTTGACAAAGAACAGGAAGTTAAGGCAGGAGCTGAACCAGCTGAGGAAGACAATAAAAAAGCCACCAATGAAGGTGGTTATAAACTAGCTGACGGCTATAAAACTGAATCGGGTAAGCCGATTAACGAAGCTGACGAGCGGGAATTTATTGTAAAGCCTGATGGAAGCAAAGACTTTGGCGAGATTTCGCAAGCTATTTCTAAGGCAGTCAAAGAACAAAGCGGAATAGAATTAAATACTGGAAAAATAAGATTGCGTGTTGGCAATGAAAAAGAGGGATTAATTCATGCTAAGAAACATGAACAACAGGCTAAAGACGATGGATATAATTCCATTGAGGATATGATTGCTGATGTTGCCAGCAGTTTTGATAAAATATATTTGAGAGAGCCGGATAATGAACATGGTAATTCGACATATTCCTTAATAAAGCATGGCAACAAAGCTAAAGGGAAAATGAACGGCGTTGAACCAGTATACTTTGAAATGCAGGATGATGGAAAAGGTAATTATTATATTGTTCTGTCAGTTATGCCTATGGGGGATAAAAACGTTAAGCGGAATATAGCAAAAAAAGACCGCTTGATTTACAGCAGTCCGGGCTTAGATACTGCCACCATTTCCAACGATGGTGCGGTGTCCCATGTCAGCCTTGATGTTGGAGCCGATACTCATGGGGGTTACCCTACATCCGATAAATCAAGCGGTTCTTCTACTTCCAATATATCACAGGAGCAGAAGCCTAGCAAGGGGAAAGTTAAGCAAAAGGGAACCGAACGAGCTGGAACTGAGGGTAATGAAACAGTTACCGAAGGAAACGGCGGAGAAGTATCTAGCGAGCATACACAGGGGACTGAAACCGTTCAATCCGAACCCGTGGTAAAAGATGAAAAGCCAAAAGAAGAAAAGAAACATAGGATTTTCTCAACACAGGAGGAAGCCGAAAAAGAGCTTGAAAAGGCTTTAGGTATTCGACCTGTAAAGAAAAAGGCTGAGGAAAAACCAGCTAAAGCAGAATCAAAAGATGAATCTGATGGTAATAAGCCGAAGGATATTGACCCTAAAAAATTTGCTGGCGTTGATATTTCAGAAGAAGCCGAAACAAAATTAGTAGCAGAGTTAAAACAGGCACTTAAAAAATCCCGCAACAGATTAAATTCCCTGCCGGTATTTGACCCCGACATTCTTTCACCAGCATTTAAGTTAGGCAGACTGTATGTAGCACGTGGCGCAAAAGGATTTACTGAATTTGCTAAAACCATGATTGATACTCTTGGTGATGATATACGTGGATGGCTGCACCCTGTATGGTCAATGCTCGAATCTGCTGACGGCAAGGTTGATGAATCTCAAATGATACCTGCATTTAATTATGTTGGCAGTGTCATGGAAAAGAATCCTAAAGCAAGTTTTGAAGATATTCGCAATGAGTTTGCTGAAAAATATGGTGAAGATAATGCTAAGAATTTTGAACCATTACTCAAACTTGGCTTTATTGGCGCAGATAATGTAATTAACAATCCTAAGGAGGTAACGGACAGTGAGCTTTATGACAGCACCAACAAACCTGCTGAACGAAATAGCGCAGGGGACAATCAAGACGCAATGGGGACAGTACATGAAGATGGAGAATCCCGAACAGGGCGAGGACAAAGTGTACAATCGTCTGGAAAAGAAGTACGGTCACAACGTAGCGGCGGCGTTCACGGACGTAGCACCGATACTAGCGGAAAGACTGGCAATAGCCGAGTACAAAGCGAAGAAACCAAACAGTCAGCTGGAAATGATAGCACCGGAGCTGAACACCTATCAAGAAGCATTAGAGACAGTTTCGACAGACCGCCGGTTGACGATGGACGAAGCGCAGAAAGTATTAAATCTGCTGAAAACCGACCAGTCAATGAAAGCAGTAAACGTGGCGCAATAAATGGTGCTAAAGTCGATAAGAAGAATTTTAAAACTGGCAGTAAAAAGCAAATAGAAGCTAGTATGCCGTTCCTGATGAAAGGACAGGTTGATGATGTTGTAAAAGCCGATAACCGTTTGTTTAGCACCGATAAAGACGGTAAACCGTATAAAGGTATGATGTTTACCAACGGTACAGGAACAGGCAAAACCTTTACAGGCTTAGGCGTTATCAAGCGTTTTGTACAGCGTGGCAAAAAGAATATTCTTATCATTGCGCCACAGGATAAAACGCAGAATGACTGGATTAATGCGGGTAAAGGTTTCTTTGGCTTGGATATTAGCAAACTGAAAAGCACCAAGGATAAAGGCGAGGGCATTGTTATCACTTCATATCAAAATGTAGGTGAAAACAACGCCCTTTTAGAACGTGACTGGGATTTAATCGTAACTGATGAATCTCATAAGCTAATGCAGGGAGAACAGGCAAATAATACTAATGCGCTTAATAAACTTCGTGCCATGACCTATCATAATAGAGGCTTTAACGATTATTACGAAGCTAAAAATTATGATAATGTAATGCAGGAAAGGTCATTGAACAGCAGAGCAGGAGCACCTGATTTTACGGCTAGTGATAGACAGCAGCTGGCAGACCTGCATGTTAAAAATGAAAGAATACGTCATAAGCTAAAGGCTGAGTATGAAGCTATGCAGGCAGAGGACGCCAAGGGAGCTAATGACCGTCATAAAGTGCTGTTCCTGTCAGCTACACCATTTGGCTACATCAAAAATATAGAATATGCTGAGGGTTATTTGTTTGATTATCCTGCCAAAGAAAAACATGGTTCCTACAATGATACTAATGGTTATGAGCAGTTTATGATTGACCATTTTGGTTATCGTATGCGCAATGACAAAATAACTAAGCCTGACGCAGAAGTTAACCAAGACGTTATGGAAATAAAATTTAATGAGTGGCTGAAAAGCATTGGCGCAGTTTCCGGCCGTAAATTAAAGGTTAAGCCCGATTATGAGCGTGGCTATATCCTGGTTGATGGTGGCGTAGGCAAGCAGATTGACAGAGGACTGGACATTCTGCATGGCAACGATGAAAAAGGCGATAGAGACAAATACAGTCTGATTGCCAAGATGGTTGATGATAAACTAAAGAAGAATGGACGGCGTTATCTGCTGGAAGCAGTCAAGGCTAAAGCGGCAATCCCAATAATCAAGGAATATTTAAAAGCTGGCAAGCAGGTAGTAGTGTTCCATGATTTCAAAAAGAATGAAGCTGTAAATCCATTTATGCTTATTAGTGATGATTTTGCAGAGATTGACCCGTCTGTCCAGGCTAAGGCTCACAAGCAGTATGATGATTTTTGTGCTGAAAATCCTGAACTATTAAAACTGGATATGAAAGACCTGATGTCGCCTATAAAACGTTTTCAGTCGGAACTTGGAAAGACAGTCGGTATATATAATGGTGATGTGGAAAAATCATTAAGACAGGATAGTGTTGACAAGTTTAATGACGATGAGGATGATTTAAGAGTTCTTCTTTGTCAGCGGGCGTCTGCTAAAGAAGGTATATCCCTGCATGACAGGACAGGAAAACACCAGCGGGTATTAATAGACTTGGGGCTGGCAACAAGACCAACAGACTTAATCCAATGTGAAGGGCGAATCTATCGTACTGGCGTAGTAACTAATGCTATTATCCGCTATCTGAATACGGGCATGAATTTTGAAAGACAGGCTTTTGCTGATACGATTGCGGGACGTTCTTCAACCGCTGAAAATCTTTCAATGGGTTATGAAGCACGCAACCTTAGAGACGCTATCGTGAACGGCTTTATGGAATCAATAGACGGTGATACATGGAAACGTTATCTGCCAAACAGCAAGACCGAAGGTACAGGCGGTAAAGCCCGTGATGGCAAAGTAATGAGTGGCATTAGCCAATTTGATGAAGCCGTATCGGATTATTTCACCAATGCGAAAAAGAACAGCCGTAATAAATCAAGTGAAGGTGTAGACTACTACCCGACACCTGAACCAGTAGGCTTTAAGATGGTAGAATGGTTAGGCTTGAAGGATGGCAACAAAGCATTGGAGCCGTCCGCAGGTCATGGCGCAATATCCCGTTACTTTAGTGCTACGACAAGGAATACTATTATTGAGCCAAGCGAACAGCTGGCTACACTTGCTAAAATGCGGTTAAAAGGCGGTACTACTTCAAGAGTAGAAACTACGACCTTTGAGCAGTTCGCCAAAGCTAATAAGTTTGATGGTATTGCCATGAATCCGCCTTACGGTAAAGGTGGCAAGACCGCTATGGAACACTTGGCAAAAGCCTTTGAACATCTTTATGATGGCGGGCGAGTAATAGCCATTGTCCCTGATGGTCCTGCATTTAATAAGCGGTTTGATGAATGGTACGGAAGCAATGAAGCAAAACATGCCTTACTCATTAATACCATAAGACTTCCACAATGCACGTTTAAGCGTGCTGGAACAAGCGCAGCTACAAAGATATTAGTCATTGATAAATACATTACTGACGAGGATATGAAACAGGCACAAGGCGGAAATGAAGTAGACCTTAGAGGTATAGAGAATATCAAAGACCTTTTCAGCCGTATTAAAAATATGACCATGCCTGAGCGTATTGGCGCCGATATAAAAAATAATTTCACCAATACTGTTAATAAAAAAAGCATTAATAACAGCTATATGGCTTTAGTCGATGATGTAAAGCTAATGAACGACGATAGGTTATATGCAATAGCATTTGACTACCAAGGAAGAAGGAATGTAAAGTTTGGCGGTTATGGTTTTGCGACTGAATCATTGCGCAATAAATTTGAGCGTACTGCCAATAAATACTTGGCAGAAAAAGCCAATAACCCTAATGCTAAAGTACCGACAACGGAATCTAAATCAGCTGAAAACACTGAATCTGAACAGCATTTCACGCTTGGCACGCATGAAGATACCCGTCCAAACGTTGACAAACTTTATTCAACGGCAAGACCAACCGGATATTTAGGCGATAAATACCGTTCAATCAGTAACCTGGCTAAAGAGCACAACGGTCACTATAGCAAATACGCTAACAATTCCTTTATCTTTGAAAATGAAAATGACCGCAATGAATTTGTCAAAGAAGCGAACGCATTGTTAGCCGAAAGCAATTACAGTATCAGCCCAGCAGACAATCAAAAAGAGCAAATTAGCGAACAGGCAAAAGCGCAGGCTATGGGGCGGTTACGCACGGAAATAGCTGAAGCATTGCCGACTGCCAAAAATATTCGTGATGATGGCTCATCACTTTATTTCACTATGTTCAATAAAGCAGAAGTGGAAATACAAATTGCTGATGAGCTTACCGTTGATAGTGGAGACGCTGACAAAGCAAGGAAGGCTCACGGGTTAGAAGCTGGCGTAAAGATAAAGGTCAACGGCAAAGAGTATACGGTTGGCAGTAAGGCAGTAATACAGTTAGCATTAAATGGAGATGAAGGTTCCGTATACCATGAAGTATTTCATGCGGTATGGGATATGGTGCTCACGGATAAAGAAAAATCTGCAATCATCAAGGCGTATAAAGAGGACGCTAGGAAAGCTGGCAAGGACGTTATTGAGTATGCGGCTGACAGATACCGTGACTGGTTCCTAGCTAGAAATAAGGGAGTTACCAAAGACCCTAACGGTAATTCATTCAAGTTTGGCAAGCTATGGAAAAAATTCCGTGAAATGGTTGATAAGCTACGTTCCATCATTGCCAAGACTGAGGAAGTAAACCGTATTTTTAAGGATATAGAATCTGGAAAAGTATGGGAAAGAGAGCTTGACAATGCCCTAAAAGTGACCGATAATGACATTAAGCAGATGAAGCAGGAATTAGCAGGCAAGCTAAAACCTGACATGACGGACGATGAGTTAGACCAAGCGTTTTCAAGAACTAAGGTAGTTCGTGGATTGAGGTCAAAGTTTAATTTCTATGTAAAAGATAACCCTGCTAAAGCCTATGAAAACTCACGCCGTTTTAATCGATTAGGAGAGGAGTTTGAGCGTTATGTATCAGACAACCGACAAATCAATGCCAAAAATAGAGCCGCTAAATATGGAGGAACTTTTGCCAGAGCTGATAGAAGAAAACCCGACAATGCCAATCGAGGAGATAAAGTCGAGGTTGAAAAAGGCAATACAGGAGGAGTACGAGAGCTTAATGCATATAATCAACAATCCGAGAGGAATGTAAACTATGAAGTTCAATCCGTATTATATCTAAACGATGTTAAGGCAATTCACGATTATGAATACGACAACAACAACAAATTCTCAGTAAGCCGTTCTGACAAGGACGGCTTTTCTAGTACGCAAAAATACTCCATCAGTGAAATGCAGACGGAGACGGAACCGGCTGGTTCGCTGAACCGCATTAAAAAGTCAATGAGCGAGCTGGGTAAAATTGCCACCGAAAAGAACGTTGAAATTCGCAAGAAAAAGGAGCGTGATATTGACAACTTGAATATGCTCGATATGTGGGTTAAGACGGTAAGACAGGTTTCAAAGAAGAATAATGCTGTCAAGTATTTCTATAATTTAGCCCGCAAGGCATACGATGAGCAGGAAAAACTCAGGGCGCATTATGGCGAGGCTATGAAACGGTTTAACCAGTATACCAAAGATAAGAAGGATTTGGACGATGTATCACAGGCGCTGCTGCAAGGTGATATGGAAGGCAAGGAATACAAAGTTAAGGATTTGAAGGAAATGGGACTTTCCGATAATGCAATTCGTGCCTATAAGCTGGTTCGGCTGCGTCTTGGCAGTGCCTATAAGCTGATAAATGATGCTCGGATGCAGGTGATAGAGCGCAATAAGATTCTTCATAGCAGCCAGCTGGATGATTTCAAAAAGGCACATTTCCTTAAGGACAGCGATATTCTTAGTATAATTAATAAAGGCAATGGCAAAATACTGGTAACATATCGCGGCGCTAAAATTTATGAGCATACGGGCGAGATGGTATCGCCTGAGGCCTTAAGTAAATTAAAGGCAGATAAGGATGTTTGCGTTATAGATTTTGAACCCGTGACGGATGATTTAGGTACTACTTTATGGCGGGTTGATTATACAGAACGGCCCAAGCCTTTAACTAAATTAACTGGCTATGTACCGCATTTCTTTCATAAATTCATGGTTTATCAAAAATATACTAATGAAGATGGAGAAGAAATACTTGTAACTCGTGGCAGTGGCAGAAGTTTAAAAGAGGCTGCTAAACTTGCTAATGGTTATGCAAAGGAAAATCCAGATTCTGAATATGTTATTAGAGCACAGGGCTTTGAATATGATGAGGAATACAACAACGTCGTAGTTGGGGACCGTGATTTTGCTAGAATGACTAGCCAGATACATAAGAATACGGATATGTCACTCAATGAAGCAAGAAAGTTCCTGCGTGAATCAGCTGGCGCAAAAATAAAGGGACGGCATCGTTTCTTTGGTAACATGAAAAAACGCAAAGGCGCCGAGGGGTTTGAAAAAGATGTGCCGTGGCTGCTGGAGCATTACTTCAATGCATCCTCACGTTATGTAGCAATGGAACATTGGAAACCGCAGGCAATATCTACCTATGAGCGCTGGTTTGGTGATTTCGATGCCGAGCCTAAGACAGATATAGCACGGTATATCAAGAACCATATCAACGATATGAACGGTGTTCCGAGCCGGTTTGAGAAACTTTTAAATAAGTCATTAGAGAAAACAGCACTAGGACAACGGCTGAGCGATTATTATAATGGCAGACCAGCACTAGCATTATCCAGTGGTTTCAGTTCTTTCATAGCAGTAGTTAAACTTGGTTTAGGTAACTTTGCATCAGCAGCAATTAACTTCATGCAGTTTGTAAATATTGGTACAAAGCTGAATAGTTACAAATGGGCAATGGAGGGACTTAAGCGGGCACTCAAGCCCAATAAGCTAGATCGGCGCATACTGAAAAATAGCGGTGTTATGAATGAAATAACATTAGCTGATAACAGTGGCGGCTATTCCCATAACCGTGATTCAGGCAGAGTGCGTAATGTTTTAGGCAATATAAAACGTGCTGCCAATAAAACCATGCTGCCGTTTACTATGGCTGATTCATTAATGCGTAAAGCTGCTATCCTAGGAGCATACTATCAGGGTGTAACTGAAAAGGGAATGAAACCTGAACCAGGCAAGACCATTTCTAAAAAAGCGATGCAATATGCCAAGGAAGTAAACTTTGATGCTAACTTTGATTATTCAAATGTAGCAACTCCGGGCGTAATAAGAGCGGGATCGGTATTAACCCAGCAAATGTTCCAGTTCCAAAAGTACCCGATTATGCAGCTTGAATTTATGTGGAACAATGTTGTTCATGCTGAAAACAATGCGCAGCGGGCAAGATTCCTTGTTCCTTATATGCTGCTGGCCGGTGCGGCCGGAGCGCTGCCGTTTGGCGATTTGCTAAATGAATTCTTCTCATTCCTGTTTTGGATTTATACAGGTAAAGATGAAAACCTTGCTGATGAGTGCAAGGCAGCTATGATGAAATGGGCAGGCAACGACCCGGCAAGCAAGAAACTTGTTGAAACGGTTATCTATGGAATACCGGCATTAGCTGGCATTGATATTTCAGGTCGTGTCGGGATGTCAGGTGCGTTCAGCGGGAAATATTATGGCACGGCGCCGTCATCAGCAGCAGGAGCTATTGCCAATGCTTTAGGCGGTCCGGTGCTGGGCACAGGATTTAATACTATTGACCAGCTGCATAATGGAAATCCAGCGGAAGCAATCAAGGCAATATCACCAGCATTGGGCAATATGATTCAGGCCTGGGTTAACGGTGCAAGCTATGGTACGCATCACCGCGTTAATAGCGTGTATGAAGATGGTTTTGCTAAAGTCATTCATGGGCTGGGCTTCCGCAGCACTGATGAATCTAATACCTCCTTCATTAACAGCTACCTTTATGATATGCGCAGCCGTTCTGGTGATGAAAAGAAGGACGCTATGGATGCATACCGTAAGGATAAGACAGCTGAGAATAAGCGGGCTATGCAGGATTTAGGCATAACGGATAAGCAGTTCAAGCGGTATGAAAGCGATTCTAATAAGAGCGCTCAGGAGCGTGCTCAAAAAGAGTGGCATACAAAGAAAAAAACAACGGCTAAGGAAGCACAGCTGCTGCATGATGCGAAAGCGCTGAAAGATTTTGTGCAGTAAATAGAACGGAGGAAATATGAAATATATAAATCCACTAATTGAAAAAGATTAGAATGTAAGCTATAATATAGCTAACAGAAGATGAAGAATTAATAAATAAATTTGGATGGGGCGTGCTCTATCTATAAACAACAGAATAACAGCCAACTTATCAAAGTAAAGATAGGTTGGCTTTTTTAGTGGAGAAAATCATGAAGTATAGAAAATACATTCATCCGCCATGATAGTGTTGATGTAAGGAAAACGGGAAATAACGGGTACAGAAGAATAATGGAGGGCGCAATTAAAAATGGCATTTAAAGTAATAAAACGGTGCATCAGATGCAGGAAACCGCTACGTGAGGATGGTACATGTCAGAATAAACAATGCGTAAGATACACGGAGCCTAAAGAAGAAAAAGAAAAACCAACTGATAATGAGTAGGTGACACTATGAGCTTGAGTGAGTGGCTAACTATAGCAGTACAAATGACGGCTATTATGTCGGTTATCGGTGGTGTTATAAGCTACATCTTTTTACAGCCGTTAAACCGGGCTATTAAAAACTTGCAACTGCTTATAACGAATACACAGGAGCAGCAGCGGTTAATCGATTTAAGGCTGGTACGGGTTGAGGAAAGCACTAAATCCGCACATCATAGAATTGATGGTATCGAAGATGTTTTACATCACGGCAAATGGGGGTAGTTCTATGAAAGATATACTGACAAAAGATAATATATGTGTATTTTTTCTTGGCATGTCGCTTTTAGCTTGCATAGTAAGTGGCTACAGTGAAAACGTAGCTTGTACGATCGGCGGCTCACTTGGTGGAGCTATAGCGATAAAAGCAATCGGAGGAGGCGTTGTAAAATGAAAGTGATTGATATATCCGCATGGCAGACTGAAATTGACTGGCAGGGGCTAGTTGATAGCGGTGTAGAGGGCGTTATATTAAAAATCGGGCAGGAAGATAACTTAGATGATATGTTCGTGGAGCATGTCAATCATGCAGTTGAATACGGTCTCAAGTATGGCGTCTATTACTACGCTAAAGCTTGCAGCTACGATGAAGCAGTAAGAGAAGCAGATATTGTAGCAAGCTGGCTGAAAGAATACTTGCGGGGCGAAACGCCTGACCTTGGTATTTGGTATGACGCAGAAAGCAACAAAATGCTGTTAAATGGTGATGATATAACCAGCGTATGCATGGCTTTTCTAAATCGTCTCACCGACTACGGACACCAGTATCAAGGCATTTATTCATCTTGGAACTGGCTTAGCAAAGAAGGAGCACATCACATTCACATTGATGATTTGCCTGAATATGTTCCTATATGGGTGGCACAGTATAGCAGTCATTGCGACTTGAAAGACGAATATCCTGACCGTGTCAGAATTTGGCAGTACACCGACAGTCTATACGGAATAAGCCTTGACGGTGATATTTATTACAACGACTAACTATTTATTTTTTTCTAGGCTTGCTTGGCAAGCAGAAAGCGAGGTTTATTATGAGCAAGTGGACAGAAGTTAAAGACAACATCGTAGAAGCACTGCACGTAGACGATGTGACAGAGCAAGTAAAGCAGAACGTGACAAATGCTATCTTGACGGAGGTTGTGCCGATGGTCGAAAATGCCGTTGATAGCTTTGTAGCTACCACTAAAGAACAGGCTAAAACCGAAACGGGCTGGTGCAAAGTGCGGGACGGTGTAGCATTACCACTCATCATGCAGGGACTTGTATATGCCGCCAAGACGGTGCTTGCTAAAACGACAGGAGCCACGGCATGAGTGAAAAGAAACTTAGCACCGATAAAATGCTGACGGTATTTAGTATTGCGGTAGACGTGTACCGTGATACTATCCGCAAGTTGCAGTTAATGACAATAGCACTCTTGATGTTGTACGTGCTTACATTAGGCGTATTTTGTTTTCTCTTGTACCAAAAACCAGCGACACAGGCGTATGTTTATGGTACGGCTATTCCTATCACGGCAACGGCTATGCATAAGCTGACAGGACATAAGACAGAGAAACGAGACGCCTATGTATGAGAACAGACGCAAGGCCAGAGATTGGCTGAACGATTCAACCAAAAGTGACTTTTTCCAAATGCTGGAAAAAATAAAGTTGTCTGATTCTGATATTCGTATACTAGACAGCAAGTTTATTCACGGCAAAAGCAATTTGCAAATTGCAGAATATGAAAATTGTTCGATAGAAACAGTAAATAGAACAATAAAAAAAGTATACGAAAAAGTGGCTAGGCTATTGCAATAGCAAGTTTTCTTTGCTATTATATGGTTAATCGCTTTTTTGATTGACGTGCAATGACCCCCGTAAGTTTAGACATTACCAAAGTTTGGCAGTGTGTAAACTTGCGGGGTTTGTTGTATTTATATGGGGTATTTAGTTAATCTTGGCAAAGGCACGGATTACCTTTATTCCAGCATTGTTGTAGCGGAACGTTTCTACTTCTTTGCTGGAATATTTGCTTTTGTCATGGAACCATTTACCGTATTCATCGGTTTTGATTCCAATATCATTAGCAATCTTGCCTACCATGTTAGCGGATATACCTAGTATATTTCCTACCTCGGTTGCAGAGTAGGTTTTCTCAGCAAGTGCAGGCAGTTCCAATACGTCTTTACCAGCTAAGGTATTAACTGCGTAGGTTTTGCAGACTTCTGCATAAGTACCAGTTGCGCCCTCGGCTAGTTCTTTCCAAAGTTTGGCTTGACGGGTACGGGCGTTACGCTCCATAACTTCCAATCGCTTTATTTTGGATTCATCTTGCTGGGTGGTAGTTTGCGTTTTGTATTCACCTGTCTTGCGGATTGCTGGCAAGACTTCATCAAATACCCAGCTTTCAAATTTCTCAGCTGATGGAAGTTTAGAATGAGTGATTAGGCGGTATAAGTCACCTTCGGGGATTACTTTCATTTCTTGTTCACCGCCATTAGTAGGGAGTCGGCGTTTTACCGACCCCTTGCAATGGGTTGATATTGCGTCAGCTGGACGGCTATATCCAAGCATTTTTGCTACGTCAGAAGCGACAAACATAATTTTGCCGTCCTCATCAACCGTTCTTAGGGAACCAAATACATCGTTCTGAAATACTTGTACATCGTTTTTCATAAGTTTTAAGCCCTTTCTTGAATTGAGCTTCCAACCCGTGATATAATATTTCATGAGAAGGAAACTTCTTGTTGCGAGTAGTGTGTCACAAACTTTGGTAGGGGAGTGATACACTACTTTTTTAATTGTGAGTATAAGGTTTCAACCCCTATGCGTACGGTTTCGGCTCGAGTTTTTCCATAATAATCAGCTAGTATATCTAACTTTTCTAATAACTCTTGGTCAAACCTAATACCTAATTGCGTATTTTTAGGATTTTCAACCTTTGGTCTACCCATCTTAGTGGTCATGTTATTCACCTCACTTTTTGATAACCACAAAATAAATAATACATTATGATTATCAAAAAGTCAAGCATTATTTAACTTTGTAAAAAAGCCGTATTTTACAAACTTGACATTAGCAACTTTTATAAAAACGCCACATTTTATAAACTTGACATTAGCAACTTTATAAAAACGGGGGATTTTATAAAGCATTTAGATTGATTATATTGCTAATTTGTGGTATAATATATTGTATGATATAGCAAAGGGGGTGACGCTTATTGAGGACACAATCTTAGGTGCTATTGCAAGCTGGGCTATTTCCAAATTACTTGATTGGGTATATGGTAAGATAGAAGCTCAGATAAAGCACAAAAGAAAAAGCCTAGACGAGAAAATGCAGGGCAAGCATAAATAATCGTTTAGGCAGGGCAACAGTAGCATGAATATCAGTAGTGCTACTATTGCTTATACTGTAACACAATTAGGAGGTTAGTGCAATGAGAAAAGATTTTTACAAACTATGGCTGATATTAATAGTTACATTTGTTTGCGTATTAGCTTTTGAATATTATACAAATAGCTGGGTGGGAACAAGTGCAGTAATTGTTGGCTATATATTTGGCTGGCATGGAAAGAAGTGGTATAACGATATAGTGGAGTTGAAGAATGAATATCAATGATGTAATGACAATTGCAGAAGCGTCAAAGGAATACAATGTCACAGTTTCATCACTTAGATATGCTTGTACTGGGCAAAAAGGATATTCACCAATTTTTCACAACGGTGAATGTAGGCAATCCGGCAAAACGTGGCTTATAACCAAGCAAGCGTTGGAAAGAGTATATAAACAGCGTACTGCAATTAGTCAAAAGTGACATTTTTATGACATTCTATTGACAGTTTTCAGCACTCTCTTTTTGCGATAATAAATGTAAAAGGGGGGTGCTTTTTTATGTGGGGAATTAATCAGTACCAGCAAGTGCCACCAGCACCAAGACCGACACAATTCCGTGGTACTTGGGTGATGGCAAACAGTTATCAGGAAGCACAGGGAATACCCGTTCCAATGGACGGCACGCCTATTCTAGTTATGCTTAACGATGAGCAAAAGTTTTATTTAGTCTCAATGCAGAATGGGCAACGAATGATTTCAGCATTTAGTTTCAATGCATTGACAGTGCCTAATAATGAAACGGCGCAGAATGTGCCTAACAACGATTTAGAAGCACGGTTGTCACGTATTGAAGAAATGATAGGGGGATTGCTCAATGAACCTAATAACAAAAATGTTGCAGCGACAACAGCCACAAAACGCAAACAGGCAGTCAATAATTGATATGGCTAATGGCATACGCAACGGTACGGTTAACGCTAAAGATGAGTGTTTGCGTTTTCTCCATACAATGAGCAGGGAGCAGAAACGGCAAATACTCCCTATGTTTCGTTCTTTTGCCAAACGGCAGGGAATGAGTGACAACGATATTAATGCGTTCATGCAGGAAGTCAATGTTTGACTTCTGATGAGTATAGAAGGGGGATGTTTTTATGGACGAAGGATTCTTAGGAAATATCATTGCTGGGCTTATCGACAAAAACAATAATGGCGATGGCTTCATGAATGGTGGTTGCGGAATGTGGGTAGTATTCCTGTTCTTCATCATGGCTTTTTGGGGCGGTGGTTTTGGACGTGCTAACGCTGGCGCAACAACGGCAGGTCAGTTTGCGACACAGCAAGACCTTGTAAACGGCTTCAACTTCAATCAGATTGACAACGGTATTCGCGGTATTCAGCAGGGTATTTGTTCTCTGGGCTATGATAACCTTGCTCAGAACGATAGCACAAAGATGGCTATTATGGAACAAGCAAATGGCTTGGGACGGCAGACCGCTGACGCAATTTATCAGATGAAGGATTGCTGCTGCACGACTAACCGCAACATTGACAGTGTTAAATCCGAAGCGTACAAAAACACTTGCGAGATTACCACGGCTATTCATGCGGAAGGTGAAGCAACAAGGGCGCTCATCACGCAGAATCAAATGCAGGAATTGCGTGACAGACTGGCAGACCGTGATAGAGAGTTGCAGACGGCAAACTTCCAAATTTCACAGCAAGTTCAGTCTGCAAGCATTATCAATCGTCTCCAGCCGATGCCACGTCCAGCTTACACGGTGAACTCGCCGTATCAAAGCGTTAACACCTGCGGATGCACGGTGTCCTAAAGAGCACATATCTGTGCCGAATGAAGCAGATTGCCATCTTCGGCAGTCTGCTTTTTCTTTTTTGACATAATTATAAATAGAAAGGGAGAAGTAAAATGTTAGAAACTAATGTTCAGAATTTGGCAGTAACAGCTAATCAGTCTATTGCTTTTGGGGCGAACAGCTTACAGACAGGTTGCACGGTAACACATACGGCAGGGAGCACGGTGGTTAAATTGAATAAACCGGGCATATATGAAGTTGCTTTCAATGCTTATGGAATTACAACAGCAGCCGGAGCTTTTGGTGCGCAGCTTGTGGCAAATGGCATAGCAGACACTACCGCTGCTTCGTCTGCGACTACGAGTGCGGCCAGTGATACCGCGGCAATTTCTTTCACGAAGCTGATACGTGTTGCGCCTTCATGCGCTTGCGTCAACAATGCCAAGAGTTTGACCGTTGTCTATACGGGAAGTGCTGGTACTATTGACAATGCAAATCTTATTGTCACAAAGTTGAAATGAGGTGGGCGTTATGAGCGAGGTATTGGCGCAGGAAATACTTAATCACCAGCTGGAAGGGATAATGTTTCATGCGGGTATGCTTGATTTGTTTATATCGCTGGGATTTAAAAAGCTGGACCGTATACAGGAACACCAGCTCATTGATGAGATTAAGACACATGTCAAAACCAAAAGGGAAGTGTTTTGTTGCAAAGGCAAAATGATACAGGCTAAGGCTGGCGTTGCGCCCGATATTAGCATAAAACCAGCGGAGACAGAAGAAGAAAAAAAGTCTATAGCTAGGCAGACTGTCAGAAAATGGCGGGAGTGGGAAGTCAAAACGATTGCGGTATATGCGGACGCATGTAAAAAAGAACCTGCATGTAAGCTATGGCATAAGCTAAGACAGGGCGTTGAAAGAGAGATAAAACACATAGATAAGATAATGTGTTGGCTAGGGTAAAAAGCGTACCAAAAGCGTACTAAAAACGTACTAGCAAAATAATAGACCATTGTTTTTACGGTAAAATATGGATATAATGTAATAAAAATAACGCTATATAAATAGGAAAGAACATTGTTTCATTGAACTGGTATAACTGACAAAAAGCCGTCAACCCTTATTTATTAAGGGCTGGCGGTCTTTTTTTATTGCAAGCGTACTAAAAGCGTACTATTATAACGATTCAATAACAGATATTACTTTATCTTTTGTGCTTCTATACAGATGAGAATATACGCTTAATGTGGTTTGTACGTTTTTGTGTCCAAGCCTTTCAGCGATAGCAATAGCAGGTACACCAGCTTGAATTAGCATAGATGCATGTGAATGTCTAAAGTCATGCAAGCGTATTTTTTTTAAACCAGCTTTTTCAGCATGGCGGGCTAACAAACGTGCGATAGAAGCGTTTGTTGCGTGGAAAACATTTTCGCCAAGGTATTTAGTATGTCTCTTGTAATCATCAAGCATTAAGTTAATGAACGATGGTAATTTCACAATACGGTTGCTTTCCTTAGTTTTTGGCGATCGTAAATATGCCTTGCCATGAATACGACTGACAGTTTTGTTAATGCGTATATCACTTTCGCTAACATCATTCCATGTGAGGGCTAGTATTTCACCAATTCTACAGCCTGTCCAAAACAACATATAAAAAATCATTATGTGTTCAGGCTTAGTAAGTGTTATTGCAAAACGCTGAAATTCTTCTAGCGTCCAAAATGCCTGGTGGACTTCTCTTTTTCCGATAGAACCAGTTTTTGAAGCAGGGTTGCTTGGCAATCCATAATACCGCACGGCAAAGTTTAATATAGCAGACAAGTTGCGATATAGGCAGTAACAATAACTAGGGCTATATCCTTTAGATGTTATTTCATTCTGCCAATTGCGTATCGATGAAGGCAAAATATCATTAATGCGTAAATCTTGAAAATAGGGGAGTATGTGTGATTCTATGACAGAAAACTTTGATAGCATGGTGCTTTTTTTTAGGTGACGTTGGCAATCGTCCTTATATAGTTCATATAAAGCGTTGAATGTCATTGTAGGATTACCAGATTCCTTTTCAATAAAGTTTTTTTCAAACGCTTGAGCTTCACGCTTGGTTGAAAACCCTTCTTTCTTTTTCCTCTTGCGCTTTCCGGTCCAGTCCTGATAATAGAATGAGCAGTACCATGTGTTGCGTTTTTTGTTTTTGTATACTGGCATTAACAATCCTCCCTTAATGCTGCTATAGCCTGATGTATTGCGCCTAAAGTTGTTTCTTGCTGGTCATAGGCTAATTTATGACAGTCTTTGACATCTTGCCAATACAGACTGGTATCTTGCCTTAGACGCTCTGCTTGTATCATTTCTTCCCACCTGTCAGCTAATACCGTTAATGTGTCGATGAATGACGCTAAATAAGTGTAGGCAGTAACAACCGATTCTACAACTTTTTTATCCATTAAGCCTAATTTGTCGGCATTGTGGCTATATACTGTGTTATACTTATAAGAGATACGAACTGCCTTTATATCGTCACCATTCTTAGGCTCATCAGGTGACAGAGTGAATGATTCGTACAGATTAAGCACGGTTTGCAGTTCGGCACTGATGGCTAATTTTGTAGCTTGTAGTTGTGAAAGTTGTTCAGATTTAGTTCTGCTTTTAGCGTATCGGTCAGTTAAGTAAGCTGACAATAATGCAGTTGACAATGAAATCAAAATAGTAATAAAAATATACATTCAAAATCCTTTCGTTAGTGAGGTGTAAAAAATGGAATTAAGCGTAGAACAACTATTAGCTGTATTAGTAGGAACGGTCGTGGGAACTCAGTTAGGGCATTTGCTTTTTGAGTATCGTGAAGCACATCGAAAACATGATAATTAGTATTAAGGGGGCAATATTATGAGTATCGAGGAATATATTATGTACGATGTTTTAGTGGTTTTGTTATCAGCAATATTTTTTTCTCGACAATAATATTGCATGTCACCGCCTTTCTGTCTTGGAGGTTGATAATTGTGGACGGTATTGTATATGTATTTTCTGTAATAGGGTGCTCGTTAGTTGGTGCTGTCATAGGTACAGCAATATTTGAATTGCAAATGTATCTAACAAGAAAGTGGAAAAAATCGAAGTAAGCATATAATCTAAAAGCCGTCATAAGACGGCTTTATTTTTTATCTATGTGAATCTATTTTGTGTAGTCATGCAGCTTCATGTACTTGCTCGAATGTTCGTCATCGAGCTGACGGTTCACCTTGTCGAGATAGTCGTTCTGTTTATCGAGGTAGTCGCTCGCCTTCTGTCGAAGCTCGTCCTCATCCATTTGTCTCAGGGCGTCGCTCAGACCGTCGCTTTGTGTCACGACTACTGGTGCGGGCTGGTTATCTATCTGCTTTTGAAGGTCTGTATTCTTTTCCAGCAGCTCTGAAATTTGGTTGTTATACCACGTTAACTCGTTTTTTTTGCCGTCTAACATCGTTTGCAGATGTACTGCCTGCTGGTGCTGTGTATAAGCATAGTAGCCTGTTCCTGTCAGAGCGATGGCCATAGCTGCTATGATAACGTGCTCATTCTTCATTTCATTCACCTCTGTTTTCATTAGTATCTATATTAATCAGGACGCCATTGCAACATAATAGCCCTAGTCATTTTCTTTCCGCAATATTCAGTATACGAATGATGTATCGGATGAATGGTCATGTTAAAAGCACTCATCACTGCAAATGTAACAATCAATTGCAGTGCAAGTAATGTACCGTTTGGCAAGCTGCTAACATGATGATTTGTTGTCTGATACTCGATATAGCACTCTACTACATCGTCATTCGGTATATCTATATGGCGGTAGCTGAATCCTGCATAAAGCAGTACCAGCAATAGTACAATGGCTAGTTTCCTTTTGTTGTCCATGACTTCCCTCAATTATTTAGTCGTGACTTCTACTGATTCAATCAGTTCAGCTAATTCATCGTCTACAATATCGACAATGTTCATCTTGAAAACTCCTTTGCATATATTTCACTTCTCCTGCTTACCTTTATTAACAGGAGGGTAAATTAAGTGATTGACTATATTATAAGTATAATTGCAGATGCCTATGCAAAGGATTGAAGTCTACTTTATGTTTAAAAATTTCTGAATAAACGATTTATTACTAGCGGTCTTTTCAGCCGTCATTTGTAAATTTTGGGCAGAATTTATTTGCTCTTGAAGTTTGTCTGACAAGGCTTGTGCTTGCTGAATAAGCTCGCCGAACTGGCTGATAGTATCGGAAACTTCCGGTGGCAACACAGGTGTATTAGAGGATTCTTCTTTAACTTCTTCTGCTGGCTCGGCTGGTGGTGGTGTCTCTAATTCGAGTTCAAACTCCGGTTGCTTTGGTGGAATGTACGGCTTGTCCCAGCTAAGTTCCACCCCGTTATTGTATGCCTTAGCAATTAGATTGCTTACAGAATTTGCACTGTCAAAAGGAATCCATATACCGCCCTTGGATTTATATGTCCCGTCTTTAGCTAAGTACATTTTACTCAATGCAACGTAGCGATTATTTTCATGACGTATTAGTGATACGCCAACAGCTTTGTTGTCACCAGTGCGGATTTGACCGAACGAAATTTCTTCATCAATCGTGAAGGGGGATTTTCTCGGTTTAGCTTCTGCCTTTGTTTTTGTTGTCTTAGTTGCTTTGCGTGTTGGCATGGTCGCCGCTTCCTTCCTTGCTACTGTGAATCCTTACCAAAGTGCGTTGTCCATTACGAATCGCTTCATCAATCGTAAACATGATGATGTCTTTTAATCGTGCTTTCTGATGCTCCGTGAGCTTGGCAACCATGCCAGGCTCATTTATTTTACCCTTTATATCTATGTTGCGTGCTTTTGCTAAAAGCTCCGGTTCATCATGAAAAAGTGCATCCAGAAGGTCGGTGGTAGGTTTACTGCTAACAGCGGTATTGTCAGTTTTTCCTAAAAGATAATCAGTAGTCACGTTGAAAAAATCAGCGATATTACAAAGTACATCATAACTCGGCATTCGCTTACCTGATTCATACATACTGACGGCACTTCTGCCGATTCCGGATTTTTTAGTAAACTCATCTTGTGTTAGATTCATTTGCTTTCGTAGTGCCTTTAACCTATCTTTAAATTCCACATAAAACACCTCCTTTGGAACATTCTTCTTGTCTATATAGTATCACTCAACGTGTCATGAAATCAATAATTTTTTTTACAAAACGTGTTGACACAAATAGTGGCAAATGGTATTATATAAACGTAGCCACGATATGTGTCATGGAGGTGTAAAAATGCCAGATAGAAAAGAAATTGGAACACGTTTACGCAAACTGCGTGGCGATTTGCCACGGGAATCCGTAGCTACTGCTTGCGGTATTAGTCTGTCCGCATTATCAATGTATGAGAATGGCGAACGTGTGCCCAAAGATGCTGTAAAGATACGACTTGCTAAGTTTTATGGTAAGTCTGTACAGTGGATTTTTTTTGCAAACTAATGCCACTAAATGTGGCATTATAAAGGAGGAAACAATATGAAAGTATTAACAATCGCAAACATAGAGACGCCAGTTGTTGAATATAGCAATCAACCGGTAGTGACCACTGAACAGCTTGCTGAGTTTTATGGATGTGAGCCGAAACAGATTCGGCAAAATTTCAACAACAATAAAGAACGGTTCGTGGAAGGCAAGCATTATTTTAAGTTGGATGGCGAGCAATTACGTGTTTTTAAGAACCGCGTCGAAAATTTCGACACGGTTGGAATTGGAGCCAGAACCGCAACACTAACACTTTGGACAAAACAAGGAGCAGCCCGCCATTCAAAAATGTTGGGTACTGACAGGGCATGGGACATGTTCGACCTGCTGGAAGAAAATTACTTCAATCAAAAGCAGGAGCCAAAGTCGCAAATTGACATTCTTGTTGAGAGTGCCAAGGCATTGCAACGGCAGGAGCGAGAGTTAGCACGGCTTAAGCTGACGCAGGAAGAACATGCTGAGAGCTTGCGAATTGTCAGTTCTAGGGTAGATACATTGAACTGCGTTTGTACAGAAGGTACAAAGCGGCAGAAGCTAGTTGCCATGATTAACGCTTATAGCAATAAGCATGGCTTAACCTATCGTGAGGGCTGGCATAGATTTAAGCAGGCTTACAACTTTGCTTTTCATACCAGCTTAGGCAATTCAATTTCATTCTATATGAAAGATAAGGGATTGAAGAAAAAGCCTAGCGTTCCAGATTTCCTGGAAAAGAAGGAGCTGCTAGATGACGCAATGAGAATTGCGGATAAGTTGCTGAACGCTGGGGGTGTTTGTGTTGGATAATGACGGCTTCACATTACTGAACTAAAAAAGCCCCCAAGCGGGGGCACAGCCTGTCAGAGGTTCAGCGGTTAATTTCGGGATTGTTGGTGCGACCGACTAAGTAATCAATGGAGACGTTGAAGTAGTCAGCCAAGGTAATGATGTTTTCGAGTTTAGGCTTTGACGAACCATATTCAAAACGTTGCCAAGAAACCGGCGCAATGCCAAGAAAATCAGCGAGGTTCTTTTGTGTCAAGCCTTTTTCTTTTCTAAGCTCTATCAATCTAGCAGAAAGAGTAGACATAAAAACACCTCCAAATAAAAGTCTTGACACTACATATTACGTAGTGTATATTATAAACAGACACAACGTAATACGTAGTGTTAAATACAAAGGGAGAGGAGCGACATGAGGAATCAGGCACTTATAGAAGCCCGCCACAAGGCAGGGTTCACGCAAAAGCAAGTAGCCGACCATGTAGGAATTGCAGAAGTCAGCTACCAGCGGTTGGAGTATGGACAGAAACCGAGCTTACGGACGGCAATCCGTATTGCGGATTTACTGAACATACTGGATTTAAGGACGCTATGGGGCGGCAACCTCACAGCGTGACAGGCTGTACTTTCATTGTAGCAAAGGTACAGCAATGATGAAAGGAGATTTTTAATGAAAAATTTAATGACGGTAGCAAATATCAGAGGTTATGTTGATGAGCATGGCACCGCAATGTTAAATGCGGAAGATGTGGCTAGAGGATGGGGATTTGTACAACGACAAAATAAAAATGGCAAAATTTATGAAAGTATCAGGTGGGACAGAGTAAACGAGTATTTATATGAGTTTGGATATGTTTCCCCCACAAATGGGGGAAACAAGGCTAATAAATATATCAGTTCCCAACATGTTGGGAAAGATAGTTACCTCCCTGAAAATATGGTATACCGCCTTGGCTTTAAAGCGTCAAACGATAAAGCTCAGAAGTTCCAAGCAGTTCTAGCAGATGAAGTTCTCCCCGCCATCCGCAAGCATGGTGCTTACATGACGGAGGACACAATCAAAAAAGCCCTGCAAGAGCCTGACTTCATTATCAAGCTGGCAACAGAATTGAAAGAAGAAAAAGAGGCTAGGAAAACGGCGGAGCTTGAAGTTGCGCAGAAGTCGCAAATTATCAATGAACTCAAGCCAAAAGCGGACTACACCGACCGCATATTGCAGAGCAGTTCCCTAGTAACTATCACTCAGATAGCTAAGGACTACGGCATGAGTGGTAAAAAAATGAATAGCCTGCTTCATGAGCTAAAGGTTATTTACAAAATGGGCAGTCAGTGGCTTTTGTACAGTAAGTACCAAGCTAAAGGCTATACCCATAGCGAAACCGTCAATATCGAGCACTCGGATGGACGTTCTGATGTAGTCATGAATACTAAGTGGACGCAGAAGGGCAGGTTATTCCTGTATGAGTTGCTTAAGAAAAACGGCACATTGCCACTTATTGAGCAGGCTGCATAGGAG
>OJAM01000128.1_pt1 | contig 35695 bp, 48 predicted proteins | sample 1589071 | NCBI WGS metagenome assembly OJAM01 (sample SAMN03283243) | human gut metagenome | biome: human-associated habitat; material: feces | host: Homo sapiens | place: Peru | collected 2012
CTTCCTGCGTCAGCTTAAGCCGTGCTAACCCACGCTCCTGCCGTTGCAATGCCTTGGCACTCTCAACAAGAATGTCAATTTGCGACTTCGGCTCCTGCTTGGCTTTTAACTCAGCTTCCATATCATTGAAAGCCTTGATATATTTGAGCTTCCACTCTAAAGCCTGCTTGCCAGTGAAGCCCATTGCCAGCAATGTGAAACCGTCACGGTTCATTAAGTACATTTTGTAATGTTTACCAGTCCCCGCCGTATAGTCGGTTTCGTAAAACATGGAACTCACAGCTGAATTTTCAGCTGTGATATTTTCAATAGCCTGAATAACATTTTTGTGTTCCTTCCCGAACACTTCCGCTACTTTACGGCTATCCGTAACCACCTGCTCATTTTCAACCTGCACCAAGTGTGCATCGCCATGCTCGTTCATAAATTAACCCTCCTATGTTATAAACTAAGCATTGTTTAGTTTAATTAGTCATTGACTAGGCTCGCCCCATTGATGTAAGGATTAATGCAAGTCTCTACCGTCTTTCAACGGCTTCGCCTGTTTCGCTGACCACAGCCAGCTCTTTAAGTCTCCCGCCACATTCACGGAAAGTATTCTGTTCAATAATGCTTAAAAATAAAGTCTTTTGTTAAACTCTATTGAACTTTTTGTGTAAAAAAATAAGTATGTATTTCCCGAGGCTTTATTTCTAGCAATTTGCTCATCTTGACAATATCGTCTTGAGAAAAAAATACTTTATTATTAAGTTTTAGCGATAGTGTTCTTTGCGATACACCTATCGTTTTAGAAAAGTTTAATTGTGATTTAAACTTTTCAATAATCCGACCTCTTAATTTACTGTAGTCAAAAAGCAAATTATCACCTCCTTGGTTTAACCTATTTGAACCACGGTTCAATATTACTATACGTTTTTATATTTGTCAACAACTTTTGTTAAAAAAAAATGAACAATTTTTCAAATATATTGAACTTAAAACACATTCATGATAAAATAATTTATATAAAAGGTGGTGAATATAATTGTGAAAGCAAGCACTAGTTCACGAATAGCTGAAGCCTTAAAACAGCGTGATATGAAGGCTGTTGATTTAGCAAAAGCAACCGGTCTTACCAGAGGGGCGATAAGTCAATATTTATCTGGAAAAGTCGTCCCAAAACAAGACAAACTTGTTTTGCTAGCTAAAGCATTGCATGTTAGTGAGCCTTGGTTAATGGGATATGATATTGATGAAAGCAAGATTAACAAAGTATCTGCTGTACCATCCGGTTCAGAGCCAATCAATAACTTAATAAAGGAACTATTCAGCGATCGTCCCGAAGTTTATTCTCTGCTCACTAATGGTGTTTATGCTCCAAAAGGCGGTCAATTAGTCAATAAAAAACTCTCTGAGCTTCCAAAATCAGCAAAAGAATCTCTTCGCAATAATATATTATTTATATTGGAATCAACAGGCTTATTACCTATGGAAAAGTAGATTCATCTGCTGCTATAGCAGCGTGAAAATACATTAAGAGGAGGCTTTCACATGGAGGAAGTCGTTTCTGTTACCCTCCCGGACGGTACTGTTTATACTGTTCAAGTGGTAACAACAGAGGAGTGATAATTATTGACTAAACGTTTAATGACAGCATTAAAGACTTTCTTCATCTTCACGCTCATCTTGGTCGGAATGACCGGCTTCACGCTGCGGAATATCCCTGACTTGTCTGACTATCGCCCTGCATCCATCGTAAGCATCGCTGAACCGGACATAGAATATACATGGGACAGCCACATTAAGTCAGTAACTAGCCTAGTCAAAACGACCGAATTTTTAAATGTACCAACATTATCGGCGATTGTACTCGCAGCGACTTTTGTACTGATTTTAATTAGTAAACAATTTTATCTCAAAAGTCACATTGAATATTGTGGTAAGAAGATGGTAAAAGCAATAATGCTGCAATGGAGACCAAATTAAAATAAAATACAAGTAGGTGTTAATTGAATAATGTCATGGTTACGAAACTTACTAGGGCTTACTACCCCAGAAGAAAAAGAATTGCAAGCTATGCGAAAAGAAACTGCTCAACTGAAAGAAGAATCAAATCATATTATATACAATGCTAAAAAAAAAGCCGATACCATCATATCAGAAGCAGGAATAAATGCTAAAAATATAATTGACGAAGCTACCGCAAGCATTGCTGAACGTAAACAAGATCTTGAACATCAAGTAAAGTCTCTAAAAGAAACACTCGATGTAAATAAAAACGGCCTCAAATCATTAGAGGACGAATTGCGTATAAAACAGGGCGCTCTTATTGAACTTGATGAAAAAGTCCTCTTACAAAATGTATCGCTTTATGAACCTATGTATGATTTTGTAAATTCAGACAGATACAAAGAAGAACTTGATAAAATTCGCAGCAATCAAAAAGCTTTAATAAAAAATGGAACTGCCATTTCAAAAACACAAACTTGGGTAGTAAATGGAAGTACTGCTGAAGGTAAAAAGATGGTGCGCGACATTTCTAAACTACTTCTTCGTGCTTTTAACGGCGAATGTGAACATTTGACTGCTAAAGTAAAGTATAATAATTTCGACGCATACAAAAAACGCATTGAATCTGCAAAAGAAGCCATAGACAAACTAGGACGATGCATGAGCATTAGCATCAATTATGAATATTTTGATTTAAAAATAAAAGAACTTCATCTTGCTTTTGAGTATAAGCAGATGAAGCAAAAAGAAAAAGAAGAACAGCGTATGCTACGGGAGCAGCTGCGTGAAGAAGCCCGGCTGAAAAAAGAAATTGAAGAAGCTCGCAGGAAGATCAAAAAAGAACAGACACATTACAAAAATGCTATCTCTGCAATGAAGGAAAAAATAGCCAGCGCAAAGACTTCTGATGATAAGGAAGTTTTTGTGCAAAAACTAAGTGAGCTTGAAGAACAGGCGGAGCAGGTAGAAAAGCATATTGCTGATATAGACTACCGCGAAAGCAATCAAAAAGCTGGCTATGTCTACGTTATATCAAATATCGGTTCTTTTGGCGAAGGTGTTTATAAGATAGGCATGACGCGCAGACTGGACCCGATGGATAGAGTACGCGAACTTGGAGACGCCTCGGTACCCTTCGGTTTCGATATTCACGCTATGATTTTCAGCGACAACGCTCCCAAGTTGGAAGCAGCTATACACAAGGCCTTTGAGAACAGAAAAGTAAATATGGTAAATACAAGGCGGGAATTTTTCAGAGTTTCGCTTGATGAGATAAAAGATACTATAAATAAAAATTTTGATGGCAGTGTAGATTTTATCGAAACCGCGGATGCTGAACAGTTCCGAGAAAGCGAAAAACTTTGGCAACAGATGAACGCCCATACCAAAAAGGAGGGAGCTTGATGTTCTGTAAAAGTTGTGGAAAAGAACTGCCTAATGATGCTAAGTTCTGCCTTAACTGTGGAGAAGCTACCGTCTCGATAATGAATAGCGTAGACAAGTCAATGCCTAATTGCCCCCAATGCCATTCTTACAATATTACTATAAACAAGAGAGGCTTTGCCTTGGTTAGAGGCATTGTTTTGGGTTTATTTACAGGTGGTATCGGCTTATTGGCTGGATTCTTCGGAATGAATAAGTTGGTAGGAAAATGCCTTGACTGCGGATATAAGTGGGACATTTTGAATAATTAATAATCATCTAAAGGTGTATCACAAAAGATACACCTTTTCAAATACTCAAATTTGCTATATACGAATCAAAAAATGATAGGAGTGACGTTTAAATGGCGGTACGAACTCGAAAACGCGGTAAAACCTGGAGTTATAGTTTTGACATTGAGCCCGGTCCTGACGGTAAACGCCGTATGAAAGAAAAAGGCGGTTTCAGCTCAAAAGAGGAAGCGTTTACTGCGGGGGCAGCTGCTTATACTGATTGGAAAAACGGCAACATAGGTTTGACCAGTGACAAAATACTTTTAAAAGATTATCTGGAAAAGTGGTTTAACCTTCATCAAAAGGACTTAAAGCCAAATTCCGTTAAAACTTATAATGCAGCTATCAAAAGTATCAACCGATACTTAGGTAATATACTTTTACAAGAGTTAAAGCCACGTGATGTTGACCTGTTTTTCCGTAAACTGTGCGACGATGAAAATAAAGCGTATCGCACAATTCAGAATATAAAAACGATCCTAAGTAATGCTCTAACTTATGCTGTATACCCATTGGAACTTATAAGCTATAATGCGAGTACTGCTATAAAAATACCTAAACGCGCTAAAAAGCAGGTAGTGAAACGCTATATCATAACCAGCGGTGACCTTAATAGGCTATTAGCTTTGTTTCCATTTGGCAGCAGCTACCATATCCCCATAGTTCTAGCCTACTATACAGGTCTGAGGTTAGGAGAGCTGCTAGGACTGTCGTGGGATAACGTACACCTAAATACTAGTAGAATTGACATCGTGAAACAGCTTATATATATTCCAGGTACTGGTTTTAAGTTCCAGTCTTTAAAAACTGATACCAGTAAACGTTCAATTATGCTTGATAAATTAACAGTAGGTATTCTACGTAAATGGTCAAACTTACAAAAGCAGTACGAACTGAAAGCGGGTTTGTCTTATGTATATGTTTTCTCCAACGAAAACGATTTTACAGTGCAATATTCAAAAGGCATAACTCCACCTGCTTCCTGCCAGCACATTAGATTAGTCTGTACTCGTCCAGACGGGAAACTCATTAACCGTGACTCTTTTTCCCAAGCTCTGCGCAAAAACGGATTTAACAGTCATTCCTTTAGACACACCCACGCCACCCGCTTAATTGAAAACATGGCATCACCGAAAAGTGTAGCCGCAAGATTAGGTCACAAGTCAACAGCTATAACCGAAGATCTCTATACACATAATACTGACTTAATGCAAAAACAGGTTGCTGACATCACTGAACATTTACACGAAAAAGATGTAGACAAGCCCGCTTTGTAGACAAATTGTAGACAAATAACAAAATAAATGACCGTTAACCTTTATACAATCAAGGCTAACGGTCATATGTCGTATAATATACTAGTATTAGACGTGATTCCATATACTATTTTAAATGGGCTTTCCTTCGATGTCAAACTAGAATTATCACAATAGCAGTAATCTAAACTGTTTTATGATTTTCAACGGTTTTACTTTCATCTGTAGACAAATCGTAGACAAGATTTTCACTAGCTACTAAATCCCAGTCAGACAAGCTCATCTTATCCCGCAAAAAGGTAAGACGAGTTTTTTCTTTACATACGTCACAAAGTAATTTTTTGAAGTGCAGCATGTCCGCACAACCGCTTTCAATACACCACTTAACCGCCGTACTATATAATACCTCTGTCTCGTTTTCCCAATCAGCCCAGCGCTCTATAAAATGTGACAATGTTTTTCGCTTGAACTCGCGGCCCACTGTTTGTACCTTAGTTGATAGGGCTTCCGCTGGTGTCAGCTTGTCGTAGTTTTCTGCGGTAGGTACAAGCATTAGCTCATGCCGTTGTAAATACGTGTCTTCGGTACATTCCAGGTCCTGCCATTCGTCTAGTGCCTGGCTATGTTGCAGCTCAGCAAGGTTTTTTAGCCCCAGAAACTTCAGGTATCTACTCGCTTCTGTGTGAAACATTACTCCGGTTAACTGGTGGTTCGCTATCAGCTGATAAAGTTTTTCTATCGTCCAATTCGCCGTGTTCATTACTGTCACCTCCGTACATTTTATCCTGTAAATTTTTAATTACTTTACCATACATGTTTCTACCTTCCGGTGAAAAGGCTAAAAAACCTGCCACCATACCAGCCAAAAAGTTACCCATAGAAGGTCACCACCTTATGCTATCTTTGAAACAATAATATTTGCTAGTGTAAGTGTACCAGCACTTCCAGTATATAGTACATTAACGGTTTTGCTTGCGCCGCGGCATGGACAATATCTGCCAACTTTAATAAGTGTAGAAAAACCAATCGCTTGTGGCGCTCCTGCTGATGTTGTGGCCACACTGCTAGCCTGATTATTATTAACACCATCTACTTGTAACTGCGCGCCAATAGAACCAGCTTCTGTACTAGACCCGTAAGCATTAAAATCGACACGATATATGCCTGGGCGGTTAAGTTTTACTGTTGTGCCGCCATTGGACAACAATGCGACGCACCCCGTCTCCACATCAGCATTGTTAAACGCTATATTAGTATTTGCCGTAACAGCAATATTGCTAGAATGAGCTTGTAACATTTAAATTCCTTCTTTCAATAAAATATAAAACAAAAGAGGGCGACATTTACGCCGTCCTCTATGTACGGCACGGATGTGTGCTCTGCTACTTTTGCTATGCTTGAATTTAAGCTATGCTGCCAGCACCACAGCAATAGCTACCGATTGAACTGCCAATGCCAAGACCATTGACAATACCTGCATTGGGGCATACTGCGCCAACGCCTGTGATGTTTGGTTTAGTAAGCATATTAGCTTTAATCCCTTCAATTTCACGCTGGAGAGCCGTAAACTGTGTAGTCATGCTCTGTGCCAGCGTCATGCGCTCAATTGTTGCGTCCTTGGCAGCAAGTTTAGCTTCGTAGTTCTGCTGCTGTAGAGCTGCGGCCGTTTCGTAGCGGTTCTGCTGTGCAAGATTGTTGATTTTCAAGTCAAACATCTTTTCGCCCATTGCTGCGTCATACTGCAAGCGGGACTGCGTAGCAAGCTGATTAGTAGACGATTGGATTGCGTTAGTCACTGCATCCGTGTTGAGCAGTGACCGTTTTTCAAGCTCACAATTCGTAACCTGGCCGCAACCATGTTCAGCACCAACCAGCGCCATGATGTCAGCGACGTTGCCTAAACCGTTATTGGGCGGGAACGGTTGATTATTAAAACCGCCAAAGTTACCCCAGCCCCTGAAAATAGCGAACAGCAAAATGAAGAAAATAATTAATCCCCATACTGACACACTGTTACCGGTCATGCCGGTGTTGTCATCAAGTGCCATAATAAAAACCTCCTCTTTTTAAATAGTTAGTTATTTATGTACATCAGCCTTTGAGCTGCTGTAGTCCTGCTTTAAGCTTTGCCAGGTCATCTACAAAACTACCTGTAGACGCTGTAGAAGGTGTACCAGATGTACCCGTCAGCTTATTAAAAGCGTTTCTTGCTTTACTTATATCTGTACCGAGGGCAGACGCTACGACACCGGCTAAAGGACTGTTAAGCATACTTCCAGCTTGTGACAGCATATCGCTTGTCAAGCCAAAAGCTTTAATTGCTTTTTGTGCGCTTTGCAGGCTGTTTACTCCTGCCGACGCTTGCTGTGCTTGTCCCCATGCTTGCGATAGTTTCTGAGTGTTCGTCGGATTCAGGTTTAGCATCTGTGCTAACATTTGAGCGTTCATTTTTCAGCACCTCCAGTTCTTGCTGCATGGTCTGCATTTGTTTTAGCATCCCCTGCATAACTTGCATAGTCTCTTGCTGTATTTGCTCTGGTGTTTTTGGCGGCACTATGGCTCCCAGCTCTACTAGTTTATTATAGTAACTGTCTGCCAATTCTTTGAGTTCGTTATATTTGCCGTCCGTGACACCTACACGAGTTTTAGTACCGTATAAAGCATTTACTTCATATATAACTCCGTCCTCAACTGTACAAATGCCTGACGGTGTAGCTTTTAACGTGCTTTGCTCTATCTGCATAGGTCCGCCCTCCCTTTATCTATATACTACTAAATAAATAGATAGCGGAAGTGTACGAAAACTGGCTAAAAAATGGCAATTTTTTTGAAAAAGTTGTTGACTTTTGGTTACACATAAAGTATAATAAACGTGTAACCAAAAAGAAAAGAAAATGGAGGTGGTAAGGTGGGAACAGGACGTCCACCAGCGGATAATCCTAGGTCAGTCCAAACCAGAATTAGGATGACCGAGGATGAAGCAAAAATGTTAGCCGAATGTGCTAACAAGCTTAATACGACGAAAACAGAAGTCGTCATTAAGGGTATCAGAAAAGTTTATTCGGATTTAAAAGTAGGAGGAAAACAAAATGGAAATCAGAAATGCAATTGAAACTATATGGTACGCTGCTACGGAAACGAAAAAACAGGAAGCACTTCAAGCTGAGAATGCCGTCTTAGGCTACAATGCAGACGAGGAAAAAATTATCACAGACTTGACAGGCTACTTCACAGATTGTGTTGATTGTGAAGTCGTTGACGGTGTTATCACTATTGCCCCCGACGACCCAGCCTATACAGATATAGGCAGTGAAATCAGAACCATTGACCAGCTGATCGACTGCATTGGCTAAGTGTTTTGATAATAACAAAAAAGCCCCCTGCTATGTGCAGAGGGCTTTTTTACTAGTACACGTCAAGCAGGCGTGCTATCTTGTCGTATGCTTTTTTCACTGCCTTATTTACCTTATCTATAGATAGATTTTCAGTGACAGCTATCTGGGTATTACTGTAACCGTGAACAAATTTCAGATTAAGAATTGTCATATCCTCGTCTGGTATTTTTGCTTCACGGACTAGCTCTGTGAAATCAGTAAGACTGGCGCCGTTTAGCCAGTCCCTAGCTTTACGCCGGTTTTCATGCATAACAGCCCCTTTTCTCCGTCTTGCTTATCGGCAATCTGCTGGTAGTGATAAAGGCTATGGGAATTGCGGTACTCACGGTACATGCTGCTTTAGTCGTATTACCTTGCAACACTATGATGAGTGACACAAGTGACACCAATAACAGTAAAATCAGACTTATAACTATTACATGGTATCGGTGAAGTGTTTTTCGGTATACCTCTGTGGCCATAGCAAATACCGTAGCTAGATCATCAGTATTTTTATTCATAGTGTCACCTCTTTATGTCTGCTTCTATCGTGTCTACGTTATCTGCGTCCACTTTTTTAGTTTTACGCTTTTTAGGTGTCACCTGTGTCACATCTTGCCTGATATAAGCTATGCAAGTGCTGTTAGGACAGCCATTTTCAGTGCATATAGCCCCGCAATATTTGCAACGTTTCATGCCTTCACCTCCGGGAATTTAACCTTAAAGTTATCCCATTTCTTATAAGCATCCACATAAGTCTCATCTTTATCACCATTATGTGTAATTTCATAGTACATTCCGTCAGTAATATTTGTACTAGCAAGTACCTTCCAATTTTGAAGTGTTTTGCAGAACCACACCACGTATACATCGTCAGTGGTTATTTGCTTTCCGTCAGTAACATCAGCATGACTATTGAAATAGTCAGCAACAATTTGTTTTGCTTTTTCCTGCATAATTTATTCCTCCACTTTTTCATACGTTTTATCAAAAATATCAGGTTTGCACGGATACTGCTCACCGTTTACGCCTGTAATGATATAATCACCGACGGAGGCGTGCATAGTTCCTTCTAACGTCTCAATATCCATTTCCTTGTCTGTTTGATATGCCTCAATAACAACTGGTTTTTTTCTGTATCTGCTCACAATAATCATAATTCATTCCTCCGCTCTTAAAGATTCTCATAATCAGTAACACCACGGGCAATAGCGCGGGCGAAATCATCCGGTTTAGTACGTAGCAAGTCTTCATCTGCAAAGTTACTGATGAACGCCGTTTCAACGAGAACAGCTACCGCATCAGTGTTATGCAGCACATATAAGCCATTGACACCCGGTACCGAGGCTTTCGGACCACGGTCTGTCAGCGGCAGACTATTAACCAGTTGATTATTAATGCATGTTGCTAGCATCTTGCCGTACTTGCTGGTGTAGAAGTAAAAAGTTTCGGTGCCGTTGGCTTCCTCCGCCGCTGCACTGTTACAGTGTATTGATACGAAAACATCAGCGTCCCAGCTATTACTATCACTGACAATTTCATATAAATCATCACTCTGTAAAAGCTGACACTCGCATCCAGCAGCTTCTAAATACTTTTTAACGAGATTACCTATCGTTGCAGCTACATCGCTTTCCCGTAAGCCTGTCGTGTTGTTCACTGCTCCTGGATCCGGATTACCGTTTGGTGCGTGACCCGGATTAATAAAAACTTTCATAATAAAAAAACCTCCTTAAAATAAAGGGGCTGCCATCATGACAACCCTAAAAAATCACTGTTTTATCTGGTTAACCGCCGTTTTACCCAAATACCCGATTAAACCTGTTGCGATATTGCTTTGCAGCTGCTCACTTGAACCAAAAATAATTGACATAAAAAGAGCCAGCACTAAGCCAGCCCCTACGATCATATCCACGTTAAATTTCATTTAGTACACCCCCAGCCTCCGTGATGAAGCAAATCATCTATACCGTCAATCCGGTGATGGGCGGATTTAGTGCTTTCCTCCACGCGCGCCAGCCTTAAATCGATTAACCGCTGCTGCTCCTGCGTATTCGTTATAAGCAGTTGCAAGTTTTTGATAGCTTGGTTTAACGGCTGTAAAAAGATGTAGCTTATAACACCGCCAATAACGGACATAATAGCAGTCATTTGTACAGCTATAGTTAACCACTCACTCAAGCTCATAGTGTCACCTACTTATCAGTTGGTTTTTCTTCTTTTTCTTTAGGCTCTGTGTATCTTACGCATCTTTTGTTCTGACATGTACCGTCCTTGCGTAAAGGCTTGCGACAACGAATACACCGCTTAATTACTTTAAATGCCATAATTACTCACTCCCTTCCTCTGCTGCTCTATAGTCAGCGTCATACTGAGCGTCTAAAGCTGTCAGCTGTTCTTGTACTGCTTTTGCTGTATCAGCGTCATTATATGCCACGGCTTCGGCGTACTGACTTAGCAGCTCTTTTTTATCGGCTTCATAGCTTGCGTCAAGCTGTGCTTTTTTCTGCTCTGCTACTTCAGCTTTTGTTGGCTCTGGTGCTGGTGGCGCCGACTTTACTTCTTTATTAGCTACATCATAGATATAGCCTGTACCGTTGTCACCTTGACCTTTATTGCCTACCAAGTAGTGCCATTCTTCTTCGGTGATTTCGATAAAACCGCTATCAAGTTTTGACTGCTTTTCTTCTTTACTCATACCTGCGGTATCATAAGTTTCGCCACGGTTCCCGTTTTCATCGAATTTACATAAGTAGGTGAGAATAAAATTTTCTTCCATTGCTATTTCCCTTCTTTCGTTATTTCCACGAACCAATCATGAGCCAATTACAATAGTATACTGGTGCGTTGTAGTCATTGATAAAGTTATGAACGTATAGCTTTATGTAAGTTAAATCCGATTCTGCCTGTACCGATGATACCCTGTCAGTATCAGGATAGCCAAGTGTTGCTTGTAAACTATATATTTTTGTAAAGCTAATCGGCAAAGTTTTCTGGTACATCTTGGTTCCTGCATAACCCTGTACCTCCATCATACCGAACTGCACTAACAATCCGTTTGCATATTTAATGTAACTCATTTCCTGACTTAGCTGCTGTGATACTATACCTGCTCCCGCTAAATCTGTGTTACCCCATTTGAGTGTACCATCAGCAGAACCCAAAAAGGAGCAATTGTTCATACTATTGTTTGCTTTTAGCCTAAACCCGCCTCTGTATATACCGTTCGCTACATCATCGCCTCTGTTTACACCGAAAAGCGCCAATTCGCTCCCGTTTCCCTCGCCTCTACCGCCATAAAGAATTAAGGCTGTTTCACTGTCATCTTTGCAAATGCTCCCCCTCATAAAACCACCACTTAACGGCAAATAATTATCTAAGTATTCGTCTATATTACTGTCATCAATACACTGAAATAATCCTTCGTTCTGATAAATAACACCATCTATCAGTATTGCAGTTTTTCCTGCTGACGGATTATTTTTTCTAAATGCAATTTCAGCGCCGTCACCTAGATAAAAATTCGCTACTAATTCACCCGTCCCATTCCCCCATGTATGCTCATCGTTACGGACAAATCCTGCTAACTGGTCTGTTTTTCCTGCGGTGTTAGCTCTAATTGCGTTATCAGCTGTTACCGCGCTTACTGCTTTTTCGGTCTTGCCAAGTTTTTCCGCTAACGCGTTATTAACGGTGGCTGCATAATCCTTATCATTATTAAGTGCTTTAGATAGCTCTTGCAGCGTGTCAAGCTGTTCCGGCGCTCCGTTTACCAAGTCTGCTACTTTTTTATCTACATACGTTTTATCTGCTTTACTGTCACCTAGTTTTTTATCGTTACTAAGCAGCTGACGGTTGATCAAATTAAACACATCTGCGCTGGCAGGGTCCTTGTTTATAAGCTGCGGAAAGTCTGTACTATAAGGCATATCCGGATTAAGGTTTTCAGCAGGACGCTGCTGTCCTTTTACCGTGTCAGGCAGTACAGAGTTAATAAGCTCATTTCGTTCTTCATTTGTCATTTACTGTGTCACCTCCATGTTAGTATTTGATGCCGTAGATTTCGATAATTGAATCGTCCTCGTTATCTAAAGCAAAAAACGTCGGGGTGCTACGCTTTTTATTGAGACGCCCTTGCTGTTTATAGCCGTAAATTTTCCAATACGGTGTGCTATGAATTAAATTTATTAGTGCATATTGACTTAGCATCCAGTCTAAAGACCAAGAGTTCCATTCTTGATAGTACGCCATATTGCAGCTATCACTACTAAAAATTACTACAATGGTGTCAAATTGACGAAAATCTTGTTTTAGATAAATATCACCAGTATCTAAACCAAATAATCCTGTGTCAAAATTTCGGTTATCTTTGCATTTAGGAACTCGTTCAGATACGGTCACCCCATTACGAATGACGGAAACAGTGTCATATAAATCACCTGTATACCCTCTTGCTTTTGAGGTTGCGTCCCAGTCAACCAGCGGTGTCATTGTTGGCTGTTTTTTACCGTAGTTGATACTTGGTATTTGCTTGATTATGTCTTGATAGTGATACCCGTCTAATTTGTCACTGTTAGCTGCATAATCAGCCGTCCCTGCTGTATTAGCTTTACCTCTGATATTAATGCCCCACGTACCGCTGGCACCTGTGCCCCCTTTTGTAGGAGCACCGATGTTACCCGGTGTTACTGTTTGCCAAGTGTTATCGTTTCGCAAAAATCGGGAGTTGTTGGCGGATTCCAATTTCGGTACATGGTTGCCGTGCACCAAGGGCGCTGCGTCGATTATGCCGTAGCCTTGCAGCGTGTTTGGATTAGATCCGCCCGTGACGTGACCTTGTGCATTAACCGACACTTGCTTATAACTGCCAGCCTTAACCCCGCTGTTTGGATGCACATAGTTGTTAGCTCTGTCAGCTATACCGTCAAGCTTCTTTTTATCCGCAGCACTCATCAAGCCTTTATATGACGGTGTGACCGTGGCTAAGTCGTTGCTAGCTAATCTGTTATTTATAGCGTTAATCAGAGCTAAAAGCTCTTTATCCCCTGTTTCTAGCAAAGTCTTGATGTACTTATCGTTACTAAGCAGCTGACGAGTGATTAAGTTTGTCAGCGTATAAATGACTTCATCTTTAGCTATGAACTGCGGAAAATGTTCACTATATGGAAAGTCCGTAGGTACATCCCCAGGACGTTTATAGCCTAGCACGGTATCGGGAAAATTCTGGTTAAGTATTTTCTTGCGTTCTTCTTCTGTTATGGCCATAGCTTACACCTCTTAAAATTCGAGTGTCCATTTAAACACCAGTGACGTTTCAGCGTCTACACCTTTTGACGTTAAAAGCCTAATCTTAGCAGCCGTTTCACCTGCTTCATCAAGCAGCGCTATTTCATTAATACCGGATGTTACTTCACCTGCATTGACGGTGGCTTGGAAAGTGACTGCATTATCTGATGGAAAGGTTATGCTATCAAGTGTTTTAGTTAAAACTACATGGTTCAAGTCACCTGTTTCAGTAGGCGGAGCAGGGTTATTCTGTTCATCTGTTTCACCCTGATCGCCGAAAGCCATCTTAGTTATCTTGCTGATTGTTCCGGTTTCACCTACCGCATGTGCCAGCAGCCTACGATATAGCGCCGTTGTTACTTTGTTGTTCTTTAAAAAGTCGGCACTGTTATCACCGTTGTCAGCAAATAGCTGTAGATTCATGTTTAACTTCATATCTTGATTCATAAGCTCTCCTCCGTTCTTGCGTCACCTTTTATAACTGTCACCGTTGCCGTATGTTTAAGCATATATTTTCTACGGGTAGTTGACGCAAGCTCCCGTGAACCGTCCAGCTCCCAGCTGCCATCAAGTACATTATCAAATTCTGCATTACTGCAAGACTGCTTATAATTTAGAACTGTATCGACCATAACATCTGACTGACAGGTGACACGTGACACCGGTGACAATATATCTGTTAAGGACATTTTGTACTTACTAGTAACTTTTTTAACGGCGTTTCCTACGATTTTTCCATGTGTATTATTTACCGGTTTTAAGCTGCTTACTGCTTCTGAGTAATATGAGGCCGTTAAAAAGTGTTTCTGGTCATCCTTGTAATCCGTGTCACCTTCCAATGCATCATGGCGATACTGCCCATCAAAATAGTGGGTATGCGGTATCCCGTTTTTATCGTGTGTACCTTCCCAGTAAAGAGTTGACGTTTTACCTGTTGCACTACTGAAATAGCGTTGAGTACCAACCCATGCTATACTTATGCTTAGATAGTGATGTGTCTTTATATACATCACTAAAATAGCGTTGACTATGGCACCGAGGTTAGCCGGTATTATTGATCGGGCGTATTTATAAACCTGCCCTTCATTAATACCCGCGTCATCGTACATTTCTAAGTTCAGCTTGTAGTTGTCATAATCGCATTTCAGCGTAACAACACCTTCACCGTACCGCTGGTCAAGCATTTGCTGGAACTTACGCTCGGTATATGGTAATGAATGGTTAATCTTCGCTAGGATTTTGTTTTTACGCTGTGTCAGTGTGTCAGTGTCACCTGGTCTAATGTCAAGCATACTTTCCCAGCGTTTAGCGCCGTCAACGTCAAGCAGCTCTACATAAGTATTTACGAACCATTTTTTGGCTTGTGGCCATATACGTGCAAACTCGATGTTTTCAGTCTTAGCCAGCTCCTGAAACTCTAATGACGGTGCAACAACTTTAGGAAAATAATGTGCTATGTCAACGTCACGTGTCAGTTCGTCAGCCATGTTATCTCACCCCTGACTGCTAGCTCGTTAATACCAAGCACTAGATTTTCTTCTACACCGTTAAGCTTGGTATGCGTTACATCGTCGATACCGTCAAGCTCTAAAATCCGGCTCTCAATCTGAGTAGTTCGTATTGTTAAACCGGTGTTGCGGGTAGTTTGTGCAGTGTCTTTTTTAGTGTCTGGCCATTTTTTATTAAGCTCGGTAAAGTAGTTATCAATGATTTTTTCTATATCATTTTTAAAGCTTATAGCCAGCTTTTCCGTAGTAGTTAAGTGCAGCTCTATTGCTACTTTAGAGTTGGTGACACCTTCCACCGTGACATGATGGCCAATTGGCGCAATACCTATGCCCTGCCCTGCGTTAGTTACAGGGTCTATCATGGTTTGTACTTCCTGCACAAATTCTTCGGTAGGTACTTTATACTCACTGGTCATGAAAACCAGTTTTACTGTGCCACCACCCGCCCACACCGGATAAACTTTACACCCACCTACTCCGGCTATGCTGTTCATCTTGTCGATGTAGTCAGTGATGTTACCGCCGTAAGCTAGCACGTTAAAGCTGTTTAAATAACGGGTCCTAAAGTGCTCAGTTTCTTCTTCGTCTTGTCCCGGACGTATTATTTCAGTGAGTGTTGCCGTTTGCAGTCCTAAAGTAAAAGAGTTAGGTATAAGTGCTCCGGGTGGTACATTACCAACGGTGCCTGCCGTGTCACATGTCAAGTAGTAGACGCCTGGTGACACTTTTTCGGTGACAGTGTAGTTAATGGTTTCATAAGAAAAAGAGCTGCCCATCTCGATGTCAACGGTTGCCGGTGTAAAAGTTGCTTTTACTTTAGCACTGGAAGCCGGTGTCGGTGTCAGCCCTCTTTCTTTAGCACGCCTTATCAGCCACTCTCTTTCAGCTGTGTCAGCAAAAGTATTAGTAAAAAAGTAGTTGATAGCTACATATAGCAAGAAAAACTCGATTGACGCGGGAGCCGTTGCGTCATAGATTAAACTACCCTCGCGCTTGTCTACATCACTAGAGACGTTATCAAGCATCCGCTTTAAAAGTGTGTCTTGCGTTAAATCCTCATACATTATTGAAGTGTCACCACCTTTTGTAGTTCAAGTGTGCCGTAGATTGTTTTAACGGTAAATTTGCATAACACGTCACCACCGTTATGCGACAAGTCAAAATCAGTAACATCGGTTATACGGTCATCCTGCATAAGTGCGTCCGTTATGCGCTGTGGCAAGACCGCAAAAACATACGGTATAGGCTGTCCGAAAAGGTCCTGAAGCTCTATACCGTAATTCCAGCTATATATTGGATATGCGTACCGTTCCGTATTTATGGCTTTATAGCAAGCCTGCGCTATAGCGTCAAGCCCTGTGACAGCACCTTTTATACGCTCTTTTTTAATATGCATCTGATACGTGTTACTGGTCTGAATATTGTCACCTATGCTGACATCAGCAGCGCTTATTGTGACACTTGACGCGGATTCCGGAAGTGTTGCCATCTAATCACCCCCACTGTCCAGATAGTGTTATATGATTAAAAATACGGGATATTACTAAGTATTCTTGTCCTCCTAGTTGCCTCAGCATTACTACACTTTCACCCGGCGTTAAGCCGTTATGCACAGTTATACGCTTCCTGCCTTTGTACCCGTGATTATGACTAGCATATTCAGCGTACCCGCTGCCACCAGCAGCATTTTCGGTGGTGTGGTTGACAGTAATATCAACATCATAGTCCCTGACTGCATCGGTCAAAACTAAAAATTCTTCGGTGATGGTTTCTTTTGCGTCAAGCCTTATGACAAGCGGATCGACAGTTTCAACCACACCCAGGATATAGTCAGCAGGTTTTCCCGCTTGATAAGTGTTATATGCTAATTTCTGTAAAGCGTTCATAAGCTGGTTACTCATTTAGTAATGCCCCTTCCGACTAAAGTTAAATCCATTGTGTAGCTGCTGTTACCACTGTCCCACCTGTGTTTGACCTGCTCTACCATCATCTGTACCGTGTTGTATTCAACGCCGTTTTCTTCGCGCTGTAGCTTAACATCCGGATCCTTTATATTCAGCTTTACCCATATACGACTACCAGCCCGTACCCGTGTGTCACCGAAAGCACCTTTAATGCTTAAAGTTTTTTTGGCGGAGTTGTACACCCCTAACATTGTCTGTGCTTTATTGTAGGGGTCAGTAGTGTCACGTTCGTTAATGCTTTCAGTTTTACGCAAAATGCCCCAGCGCTTTATATTAGCATCGCTCTGCCTTGAGTACTCGATATGTTTCCCCGTGTTTTTATCATCTTTATACAGGGTTACGGCATTGAAAGTATCTTTATCTATTGATGATTCAAAGTTGAAGTTCTGCGCTGTCTCAGCGTCAATAAGTATTGGCACATCCAAACCACCTACCTCAGCCAAGGTTATGACACCAAAATCATCATATAGAATGTACATTTTTCCGTATTTATAAGTGGCATTAACACTTTTATCACCTGTATACAGTATGGTATGGTCAAGCGCCAGCTGGATAGTATCAAACAACGTCTGATTGCTGGCCCGCATTTTATGTATGATGTAACCCGTGTCACAGATGGCCTCAGTTTCAACTTCTTTACCACTTTTATCCTTGCTTTTCTTTTTGTGTATTAAGCCGTAATCGTCACAGATAGCACGGATAACTTTGGCTGCTGTCTTTTCGACTACCACGGTTACGTCTTTGTTCTTTAGATAGCGTAACTGGTCATAAGCCACAACTTGTATAACACCATTCTTATCCTCTTTATGAGAGAAAATAAAACCTTTGAAAAGATTGTCATTGCCGTAGCTCATCTGGACCATGTTACCTTCTTCAAAGTCTAAAATATCATCCCGTAGCATTTTAAAAGTCAGTTTACCCGGCGTACCTTGACGAGCTAAATCCCAGGTGACACCTTCTTGTACTGCCGGCATAAAAGTTTTACCATTATGTGAAATTATAATCGTGACAGCTTTTTCTTGCTTAGCTTGCGGGGTTAAAGCTGATTGCTCTAATATCTCTAAACCTTTAATTGACATTAATGAATCACCCCGTTTGGTATCTTTATCTGTGTTCCCTGCACTGGCTCATTATACGGATTTTTCATGCCGTTAAGTATAGCAATGTTAGCCAGCACCCCGACACTAGGAGCACCACCGCTTAAAACTGTTTGCGTTGCTTCCCATATTGACCGCTGACCACGAATAGTTATCGCATTTTGTAAGGACTTGTTACCCCCAGCCTTTCGGCTCTGCTTTACTGTAACTGTTTGTTTTCCGTTCTCATCGGTACTGACCTCAACTTCTTTGGTGCCGTAGTCAACGTACTGCTTAAGCGTAACTGGCACCGTAATGTCAAACCCTTCTCCTGCATCCTCTTTAATACTGTAGCTTTCAAGTGTCACCCGCATATACGTATCAAACAGCACTTCATAACGCGGGCTCATTCGCAGGACTATAAGGTCGAAGGGTTCCCGGTTAGCTTTCAACTTCTTAATCTTTTGCAGGAAGTAAACAGGCTGTTTAAAAGAATAATCTTTTCCGAAAAGTTTTTTGCCGATATAAGTTAAAGCGCTTGACTTGAAACTCTGGTTATAGTTTGCATAAGGACGGGCGTCACCCGGCAGCCGTATGTCAAAACTAATCTCTGTTAATCCAGCTGATTTTACCAAATTAACTTCACCTTCGTTAATCAGATTAATAGTTTTGTTCCGGTTTTTGATTTTAGTTGTCATTTTTGCGGGCGGGACCGGCAACATCATGTCACCTAAGAAAAAATAATAAGCCACTGTATCACCTCCACTAAAAAAGCACCACCGTAACACGGCAGTGCTTGAAAAGATTAATATTATTGTAAAGGCTTAATTGATGATAAAATTTGCTTAAAAACGGTTTCCGCATTATCTGTATCACCGCCATAAGTCATACCAACTATGATACCCACATGGTTTAGTACGGTTGTTGCGATAATAACTTTTCCTTCTGTACCGCCTAACATCTTTTGGTACTTCTTGATATTCCTAATTTTAAGGACATAGAAAATATTATTAGGCAAGTCATATCTATAAGAATCATAAACAGCGGTAGGGTCATTATAATACGCAGATAACTGGTCATACATTCCGCCCGCTATAGCCTTATAAAAATTCTCTTGTTGGGCAGGTGTTTTTAATACATATAAGTTAGGCGGGTATAGTTCATCGGCATTAGGTTCATGTATGTACACAAACCCTCCTCTAAATTTAATAGGATCCTTCTGCATAAAAAGCCATTCAAAACGATTATCTGGTTTAGGTTTTTGCAAAGGCCATTCATTTGGTAGCTCTACTGAGTACCCATATTTAGTATCAGTATAGGTTTGTGCAAAACAGCTTGTATGGGTTAATACACTAACTAGCAATATTAAAGCAAGTATATATTTATTCACGGTCATCACCTCCATATAAATATTATATTCGGTTTATGCCGTAAATTTCCTGCTTAAACATGAACCGCTTCTGCACCTGTATTTATTCCGGTTAAAATGTATTCGGTTATCTGGTCGATAACACCGTCAACATCTTGCTGTTTTTCAATAGTCGGGTTAATGTCACCAACACTAACCGCTATCTCCTGCGTGGTGTAGTGTAGAACAGCTTCTTTGCTAGCCAGCTCCCTAGCCTCCTTTGCTATCTCTATAATATCGTCCATAGCGTCAGCCATTCTGCCGGTATTGTCAGCTGTTCGCTGTGCTGCACCGCCGTCACCACCTGAGCCACCAGTGCCATCAGAACCGCCACCGCCGTCTTGACTATCTTGAATGGTTTTCCCGTTATTACCGTTCTGCATGCCTTGCTTTAACTTCTCTAAAGGGTTTTCCAAAAAATCACTAACATCTTGTATAGTATCACCAACCTGCTTACCAGCAGCTCCAAAGGAGCCAGCAAAATCAGCCCGCCAGCCTATCTCACCTATCATACCGATATTAGTTCCAAAAATGCTATTAATCGCCCCAGCTAGGGTATTAAGGACACCGATAAATCCGTTAATCTTATCTATCATAAAATTAATCGTGTCAGATACAATTTGCCCGATTGAAGAAAATACCGATTCAAACGTTGTGCCGAGCCTGCCAGTAGCATCCTGCCATTTTCTAAAAATTGATATTGCACCATACGCAATGATACTGATAATAGCACCAATAACGACTATAGTTGCTAGTATCGAACCGTGGAATAGCCAAGATGCTATCGTAGCAGCCATTACTACTACACGCCAAGCAGCCATCGCAGCATTGCATATCGCAGTCCTTGCAGCGACTAGTTCCATTACAACGGCATGTCTTATAGCGCTTGCATTAGCAATAAGCCAGTACATAGAGTAGATTAGCAGGGCACCGCCTGCAATAGTCAGAACAGTCAATAGCGCAGGTAAAGCTATCTCCGTAAAAATATTCAAGCCCTCACAAGCCCCTGCTACCGCGTCATATAACATCTGGAACGGTATCATAACTATATCGGTTAGATAGTTTATCGCTGTTGGCAGTGTATCTAAAAACCAGCCCGTCAACTGTGCTCCTATATCTAGTACCTCACTTATGACGCCGATTATGATAATAAAACTTGCAACAATAGCTCCGCCTATAGGTGTATTAATAAACCACTGAAATTCATTAGTAAGTCTAGGTGTCCATTCATCCGCCAGCTTTTGAATTGGCGTAATCATAGCACGATAAGTCTCACCGATAGCGTTGCCGGCTTTTACTAGTAAACCTACAAGCCCTTGTACAGCCATTGCTAGCGTCTGTATAACTGGTGTTTTAGCTATCCATACCAAGTTATTTATTAACCACTCTAAAGCAGATGCAGCCAGTTGTATTCCCTGTATAGCCGTGTCCATTATGATTTTAGCGACTGGCGTATTAGCTAAATCTGAGACTAAGCTAAATACCGGTTTTAAGGCGTTTGTAGCTTGAGTTGTCATTATCTGCCAAATGCTCCCCCAGGTTAACGGCATTTGCTCAAACATTTCATTAATTTTATCCATGTTTTGCAGTATGGCATTTTTTAGTATCTCGGATGTGATCTGCCCATCACTTGATAGCTGTTTTAGTGCTCCACGCGACACATTCATGTACTCAGCTACCATCTGTTCAATCATTGGCGCTGCTTCGGCTATTGACCTGAACTCATCACCTTGCAATTTGCCACTGCCTAGTGCCTGTGTTAACTGTAGCAAAGCGTCAGCTTGTTGCTGCACACCCGTTCCGCCAATAGTAAATAACTTTTGTATGCCCTCCATAAAGGGTACTACCTGCTGCGGGTCCGGAAACGCCTCTTTAGCCGTCATAGCAATTTTGCCGACTGCATCTGCCATCTGAAAATATGAACCACGAGCTCTAATTGCAGATTCATAAATGCGCTGATTCATGGCTTCAACGTCCCCGCCTTCACCTACTATAAGTCGTAGCCTAGCTTCAATGCCTGCATAAGTATCACTAGTATGTATCAGATAAGCAGGCAGACTAGCTATAGTACTTCCGATTTTAGCAATGGCTCCGGCAGCAAGATTCGCCATTGTCATTTGACCAAAGGTACTGCTAACTAAACCTTTAAGTCTGCTAAACGCTCTTGATATATTATTGATTTGTCTTTGCAGGTTAGCCATAGCGTCATTAATGGGAGTAAACAGGTCTATATTAACGCTAGGTATATTTATCCTAGCCCTGATATTAATTATCTTGTCTTGCAGACTGTTAATAACTTGCCGTACACCTGTAACCGTCTGTATAGCGTTGGTTTTGATGTTGATTCTTTTGCCCTGCATACTATCAACGACCCGTTCTACACCGGAAACAGATTGTTCTAATTGGTCAAAAACTTTCCTGCTGTTAGCTATCGAGCTAAAGCCTTTTTGCGTAGCATTAACACTCTGTGTAATTTTGTTGAGCGCTGGTGACACGCCATCGACCAATTCAATCCGGTTTTGTAATGTAGCCACTGTATCACCTCCGAGCCTTTGACTTCATTTTCTCCGCTTCTTTTTTATCGGCTTTAGCTTTTACGTCTATAGCAGCCCAGATAAAAGCTTGTTCTTCTTCTGACAAACTCATTATTTCACTTGGCAGCTTGTGTAGCTTTATAAGACAGTAATACAGGACACCAGCCCATGCATCACTGCCGTTAATTAGTTTTTTGCGGTACTGATTTTTTCGGCCATACCCATCTGATAGCCGGACACTTCTGATACGGCGCTTACAAGGTCTGTATATTCGCCAGGCGTCAGCATAGCCTTAACCGTAAGCGCTGCACCAACGGTACCGTAGGACGCTTGTAAGTCTGCATCATTAAGGTTTGGAAATACTATGGCCGCACACACCATTTCCGTTGCTAGTGCTATCTGGTCAGTAGTGGTTTTGTACTCGCGGGTACTTTTGTTAAACTCTTTTTTCTTGCACCGGCGCTCCATTGCTTCGATCTCATCATTACCAAGGACTCGCAGCTTCCACGGTATCGGATTACCCTGCTCATCTACAAAGCGTTCTGACGCTACATATTCCTTTTCTTTAATAGCGATAGCGTTACCCTTTAAAAATGCTTTCATGTTAAGTTCTGCCATGTTAAAATCCTCCATAACTAAAACAGCGGACAGGCTGTTACGACACTAAAAAACCCATCCGCTACTATTCTACTTCTTAGCTAACAAGAACACCGTCAAGCTCATCAAAGCTCTGCGGCATTTCAAAATCCTCAAAAGAGAAATCCATATCCTGTTCAAGCCAATCACCGTCTGCGTCAAATGCTGCGATAATGGCGCTGTCCATGTTGCAATTTTTTAGAATCAGCGTCTGAGAACCACTAGCAGACGTTGCATCTTTGTTTACTACCTGCATATCGAAATAAATATCCTCGCCGGTATCTTTGTACTTCTGCATCAGCTTAGTAAACATAGACGTGACACTATAAATCGTCATAGAACCGGAGCCCTCCCAGCCGTTTGACTTGTGACCTACACCTGTCTGACCTAAAATCGGGACCTCCTTTTTATTCTTTTTAACCGTTGCTTTCAAGTTTTTCGCCATCATCAACAAATACCTGTTATTTTCAATGGTGGCAAAACAGTACGCAAGACGGGCAGCGTTTACATCACGGGCCCGCATTGTCTGAATTAAATCTGCCATAAATGTTCACCCCTTACGCGATTAAAATTTGGGCATATAATTTTTCCATGCAGCACGTTGGTTGTACTGCATGTTCAGTCACAACCGCGGTTTTCTCAGTACCTTGTGTTGGTATCGGAATGTCGCTGGAACTGAAATTCTGTATAGCCCGTACACGTTGTAACTCCTGATAGTAAGCTACTATGTCACCCCAAAGAGCAATCCTGCCGTCCTCGTCGTTCTGCTCTTTACCAAGATAAGTCTTATTGAAAAGACGGGCAATATCAATCGCTATCTGGTCAAGTACCCGCATAACCTGATTCTTAGCAAAGTCAGCACTTTTAGCCTTACTGAAGCTTGTAAAGGTATTAATGTCAGTAAGCACATTGATGTTGCCTGTAACATCACCAGCGGTAGGGTCAGTGACACGGTGGAACACAAACTCACCGTTATTAATAGCTTTTTTCAGTTCTGTTTGGCTGTAATCACTTCTTACCTTGAACTCACCGTCATAAGTTTTATTCGTGCAGGACGCATTTACCGCGCAACTTGCCTCAGCACCAACTACCCAGTAAACGAGGCTGGCAGGACTTACTCCGCTATCCTGTACCGGATTTTTAATGCTAATAACACCTTCATAGTCAGTGCCAGCAGCTTCGTACAATACCAGCTGAAACTTCATACCTACATCATCGCGCAAACGCTTAACAAAGGATATGTACAAGTCCTTAATCGTTTTCTCCGCTGTTACTACGCCAAGTGTATTAAAGTAGTATGGCTCAATAGCAGCTAAGAAGTTTTGATGTTGCAGTGCTGTAATCGCGTCGCCGTTAGTACCACCAGTGAATACATCCCCTGCATTAGCAGTTAAAGCATCACCAGTTTTAGTAAATATTACGTAGTCATTATCAACGAGGTCAGCTTTTTTAGCTACTGTCTGTTCATCGACCAGTGTTTTAACCCCGTCAACGTTAATGTAGGTCGACACGTCAAACTTGCTAGTCTCATCGACATTAGCAGCTACTACAACGGTTATGTCGTTACCGCGCTCGCCACCATATTTAGCTGTTCCTGTCGTTCCTTGTGCTTTTACTGCATTATTTGACATACGATAAAAATAACCTGTCTTAAGGTTTTTAAACAGGTCCCGCAAGCCCTTTAATTTATCATCGGTATACTCATAGCCGAAATACTTCAAAGAGTTTTTCTGAAAGTCCTCTGCTTCTACGGCAAAAACCGTATTCTCCGGGCCCCAGTCAAGCTCTAAAGGCATTGCACCATAACCACGATCTGCCACACTTGCAGCAGCGCTTACTTGACTTTTGAAGTTGATGTAAGCACCAGGCAATACTTTATTCTGAAATATCCAGGTTCCACCACCTAAAGACATACTCTGACCTCCTTATTTATTAACAATCTCATTAACTGGTTTAGCTAAAAAGTCATTAGCTATTTTTAACACTTCTTCAAGAGTGTAAGTTTTGTCATCGTCTAAAACCACATTCAGTACATCATAATGATTGCTAAATTTATCTGATTTTAAAATTTGAGACTTTGAATAGACAGCGCTATCTTTTTTAGCTGTCACCTTGGTATCTGTTTTTTCGTCAGCCATTATTCCACCCCTTTTATTTTGTAGTTCTGTATTAGCTGTTGCATCAATGGTGATTTTGCTAATTCCTTGAAAATCATCACCTTGTAGGTAATAAAGAAATGCAGGACATTATCATGTACCTCAAAATGCGTGTCAATGCCTCTTAGTAAATTTTTAAGTACCGTTATATACTCGAGCTGAAAAAGCAGTTTGTACGCAACGTCATGCAGCTCTATGACATTATCCTCATTGGGATTATCCGGATAATACATGACATCAAAATCCATTACCAGCTCATAGCGATTCCATAGTTTAGGTTCAAGCCTGCTGTCCACCAGGTTAATAAAAAAGCAGGGGGCTTTAAAACCTTGTGGCAGGCTGTCAAAGTATACAACCGGATTGTCAAAACTGTTTTCGAGTTCTGCTGCTATACCTGTATATACCTCATTAACCATCAAAAGCCCCCTTTAAATACTTTTCTATTTTCTTTTGGACTATTGCCGGTGCCTGGTCCCGCAATTCATTTTCACTTATTTTCAACATATACTGCCCTTCGACAAATGACTTTTTTAACCGCTTACCTAAAGCTGGTACGAAACGTCCCGGTGTCTGTCTGTGGCCGTATTCAACGTAGCTTGCATAATGTACAGGATTAATAATATTGATAAAAAAACTGTTACCATTATGCTCAACCTGCACACCATTAAGGTAAACTACTATATCCGGTACATTACCACTTTTAGCTTCTTCCTCTGATTTAGCTGTCCATCCCCTTCTAAGCGTACCACCAACATATCCTTTCCAATATTTATCTTTAATTTCCTTGGATATGCCATTAGGTGGTACTCCTACAGGTGTCCGCTTAATGACTTTCCTCAGTAATCGGGCGGCTAACTCTTTTATACAGGCTTCAAACATTTTTTGCCTGCTAGCACCCAGATTTTTACATGCTTTAGCTAAATCATCTAGCCCCGTTAAGTCAATCCGTATATCAGCCATAGTTACGCCTCTTTATCAGTAAGAGTTAAGCCTATCTCCTGGTGAGTGGGATATACAACGGGAGCCCCGCTTGCTTCAAACTCTGTGATTCGTCCTGCCTGTGTTACTTCAACTATGCTGCCAGGCTTAACGGTTATATCCGGAGATATAAACAACGTTATATTCTGGTCCATAGCTGCTACCGTGGCAGTATTTTTCGCTGCCAGTGACGTTGAATATGACAGGTGACACGTGACACCCTCGCATATAACATTTTTCACAGGTTTAGTACGATGTGTAGCAGGGTCATAGACATTACTAAATTCAGTAATAGTACATGTTCCTTCATGAAGCTTTTCTAAGTATTTACGAGCTAATTTGCGTATACTATCTAACTTCACCATGCTATCCTCCGGTACTTGTTAAGCTGGTACTGGTAATTTTTCAAAAGTGATGATGTGTATGTACTGTCATAGTTATTGCTATTAAAACTGACTTTGGTGTCACCTTCTTCAATAGATGAAACCCGGTTATCCATTTCGCTTTTACCTACTTGCTCATTGCGGTAAGTATCGATAGCCATTCTATAAGCTGTATTCTCAAGACCTGCGGGTAATGTTTTTAAATTGCAGTAGTTAAGAATTGTCTCTTTGACATTATCGAGCAAGAAGTTTAAAGCAAAGTCCTGCTCTTTGTCATCAAGTGCAATCCCTAATAGCGGTTTTAACTTTAAAACTTCCAGCTCCATAACTTACCTCCTGTCAAGCCGTCAATTTAACAGTACCAATAAATAAGCCGTCTGGATTTGGAATAATAGGGATGAATACACCTGACGATTTAGTCCAAACTGCTACTGGATCCGGTTCTTGCCACATAACGGTAGTGATGTATTGTGATGCAGATTTAGACGTCCAAGGTCCCTGTGCTTTTTCTTCAGGAGTTGCGCCCCATAAGCCGCGGCCAAACGAACCGTCTGCCATCGGGGATATAGCTACGAGCTTATCCTCATCAAAGTAACGTTTAGTGCTCAGTACACCTTTTTTACCCTCGTAGCGGTAATAATCGTCATGAGTGGTAATAGTGACACCGAACATATCCTTAAACAGCTGTGCTAACAAAGTATTGCTGACATACGTGCCTTTTCCAAGTGCCGAATAAATCGACGTCTGGATGCCCTCGTTTTTACGCAAAAGGCTGATAACTTTAGTAGACGTTACAAGCTGCGTAATACGCTGGCCACTCAGACGCGCTTTATCCATAAGGTTCTGCACATCACCTAAAATGTCAGCTTTAGGGTCAGCCCAGTTAAAGTTTATTTTGTTGCCAGCTGGTACCTGGTAATCAACGTTAAATTTAGCGCCGTTCTCGTCTACCGTGATTTTACCAGTACAGAGCGCTTCCATTTTCATAACTTCGGTACGCGTTTTGACGGATTCGCTAAGACGCGCTACATCATCAAAAATATACTTAACAATGCTGTTCTGCTCGGCGCCGTTATCAAGCCAATACTGAACGCGCTCAGTTTGATTAATTTTCTCTTTAATCAGCATTTTTTCGAGCTGTACTTTTTCCATTGTAGGACGCTGGCCAATATGCGCCTCAGAATCAAAACCATGTACTTGTGCCATAGTTGGGAGCATACGCTGGTCGGAAAGACGGTAGAACTCAGCTTTTAAGTTCTGTGTTTTCATATCCGGAAAAAGCGTGTCACCTAAGTAGCTTCTAGTGACATTGAAATTCTGCGAAAAATCCAGCAGGTCTTTTGTTTCAACAAGCTTCATAATATCCATAATATACATTCCTCCCTTTATGCCCGTACCACTGCTACGGATTCAGTAAATACGAATCCCTTAGCTTCTAATGCAGTTTTGGCAGCTGTATCAATCTCTACCGGCAAATTATCTGCTATAACGCGTCCTGCTACCATCAAGCTCCCTTCATGGTCGCCTGTAGTAACTTCTACATCTTCAAATAAGATGCCTGTAGCCTGCGCATCGTTAGACGGGAAAACTGTACCTGCTGGTACCAATTTATTTCCCCACTCATCGGCCGTACCCATAGTGTCCGGCACTGTACAAGTTTTAAGCACCAGTCCTACCGACGAATCAAGAAAATTAATCTTTTTGTCAGTCTCGTATTTTGCAATTCTCGACATAATATTTCCTCCTGTTAATTATATATTAGCAAGGTTTTTAGCCTTTACTTACTGTCACCTGCTGGTGTATTAACCGCATTATATTCCTGTGCAAACCTCATGCCTAAAGACTTGTCCTCAGTGTCATCATCGCCACCGTTAGATCCTGCGCCCTGTCTAACTCCGGCTTTAGGTTTGCCCCCCGGCAGGTCAAACAGGAATTTAGAATCATCTGCTTCCTGTAATTGTTTCAGTTGCTTGTCTAAGCCCTTGAGTTCTCCCTTTTCTTCGTTAAAATCAAGCGCATCTACATCAAGCAAGGCTTTTACTGCTTTAGTATTTTTGGCCTTAGCACCTGCTATAGCATTATCTATCACCTGATTAATCCGGATAGCATTCAGCTTATTCTGGTAATCAGTTTTCGCCTTTTTATTTGCTTCCTGCAATTCTTTTATAGTGTCATTTAGCTTGTTAGTGTCACTTATATTCTTTTGCAGGGTTTTAATTTGCTTGTCATACTCTTTGGCTTGCAACTCCAATGTAGTTTTAGCCTGCTCTGCTAAGTCTAATTTATCCTTTGATACAAAACCTGCTAACTCTTTTTTGCTGGCTTCTGCGCAAGTTTCAGCCTGCTCTGTGGTCAGTCCTAATTCGATAAAATCCTCTTTAGTCATTTAATATTTCCCCTTTTAAATAATTTAAGTATAAAAATAGCACCTACCTAATCAGTAAGTGCTTAATGACTCTAACAGCCGTTTTATTCTACCTTTGGCCATTCCTTAAGTTTTTTATTTTCTTCTTCCAATTCTTTAATTTCCTTTTTTAGTTGCTCTGGGCTTTTTTTTAGGTCTTCTTCCAGTGTGGGGTATTCTTTATAACAATAAATTTTCCTCATGTTAGTTCCCTCCATTCTATACCATAGGATTTAGTAAAACTATTAAGCACTTTAAAAGTAATACTCAATGTATCTAAATCCGGATATCTGTCCGTGTATTCCGCTATCTTTTTATCTATTGTACTAGCTGTAAAAGGTCTAGCATTTTTTACCGAATATTTAAATACTTTCCCGTCATGACAAGCTACCACACCAAAAGCGTATTTGCGATACCCAGCTGAGCCAAAATCACTACCGCTAGGTGGTAAATTAGTACCGTGGTCATGTATTGATATTAGACTAAATGGTTTGTATACCTTAATTTTTTCTACCAGTTTATCCGTGTACTCGGTTTCATAATCAACTTTACTTGATGTACTGCCAACAAGCTCACCAGTATCAACTCTAAGAATAGATAAATCCTCAGTATATTTTCCATTCTGGTGTATTAGTGCCGCTCTACACCTGGCGCATACCGCTGAATTGAGTGATTGATTATCTGATAGCTTATCAAACTTCCTGCGGTACTGCTCGCTCTTTATGTAATCTAAATCGCAAACAGGACTGCCTACACCAAGTTTTATAGTATTTTCCTTATTATTAATTATAACACCGTTATCCGCTTTTTGTCTATCACCAACAAACTTTTGTTCCCATTCTTTATACGTTATGTCACCTGGTACCATATAGGTTTTACCGTCTTTGCCTCGAGCTGCCCGTTCAGCGTCCTCAGCATCATCGAAATAAGGTGCTGTACAGGACCGGCAATGACAATGTAACGGTGGTGCTGTTATGCCGGGTTTCATATCGCTGACTTTAAACACCTTACCGTCCATGTGACGGCAAATATCGCTGGTACGGCTATCAAGCGTTGCTATAAATTCATACTGTTCAACGTCCAGTTCTTTAAAACAATCCTGCTGTGCTTTAGTAGCGAAAAAGGCGCTCTCGGTCATTACTAAGCGACCGGCAGCACCTTTAGAAACATTCATGCGTCTAGCTATGTTGTTTGTAGCACGCCTGTAATCGTCACCTCTAATAACGGTTTGCGTCATTTCCTGGTTAAGTATGGCAACAAGTTTATTTTTATGCTCCCATACCCTGTCACTGAAATTTTTGCCGTCAGCTGCCCACGGTTTAGTCATAAGCATATCGAGCTTATTTGTATCAACCTGATTAAATGAATGACCTATACCGAATCCGTGTTGAATAGTAAATGCTGTTTCATAGTAACTATCAGTATATCGGCTACGCATGGCAGCGTCTAACGTATCCAGCTGATTATTAAACAAAATCTCTAAATTCTGTTGCAGCTGCAATAAAATAGCCTCTAGCCGTGACACATGAACACGAATAGAGGCATTATTTAATTTTCGTTGCCAGCTTTCAGATAGATCTTGTTCTCTAGCTTTCGCTATATACTGGTCAATAGTCAACCTAAACTCAGTTAAGTCCTTACCTTGTAACATTCTTTTAGCTTCAGTAAAGGTGACCTTGTTTTCCTGCATAAACTTTTGAAACCATGCAGCAAGAACGGTATCTATTTTATTCATAGCCTGTAAATACTGTTTTTCAATATCACCGTAGGTTATTAGTCCCTGCTTGTGTACGGCTGCTTCTAAGGCTTCAAACCGTTTTTCCCAGTATTCACGATCCGGTATCTGCATTATTATTTTCACCTGCCATCTGGTACGCTAACATCTGTTGCATTTGCTCTTGTTGCTCCTGTTTTAGCCGTTCCTGCTCTGCTTGTATGTCAGTTACAAATGGATGATGTGCAAGTAATGTCTCCTGTGACACAAGCCCTTGACTTTGCTGTATCTCACTGATAATTTCAGCATCATTTACTATCATGTTACGGTTAAATGTCACTGTTACTTCTTCCTTAGTAAAATCACCAGCTCCCGCCATTTGCAGGTAAATGTCAACAAAGTAAAACAGCTGGTCAAATGCCGCCTGGTACTGCTGTTCAATCATATCTGTATCAAGGTCTATGTCTGAATACATCGACCGCAAGTTCATTTCGTTAGGGTCCTTATCTACCCTATCGTCTTTAGCGTCAAAGCCACGGCCGTTTTCGATTAATGCCTTTTTAGTATTTTTTAAATACTCCGTATAACTAGCAACATCCCTGTCCAGCCTTAGTACCTCGACGCCGCCATCATCACGGACTTTTACTGCGCCATACTGCATAAGCTGGCGTTTAAATTCGCTTAAATTTTCACCACCGTAATTCCTAAGCACCAGTATGTTATCCACAACACTTTCACTCATGCTGTGGTTCCAATTGTTACGCATCTTATTCAGATTATCCTGTAGTCCTTTTATACGGCGTATAAGTGGTATCTCATCAGTATTATATTTAAAAGCAACTAATGGCACCTTACCCCAGGTGAAAACATTTCCCTGTTTGTCTACACCATAAGTATTGTCTAATTCTTCGGTATTAGGTGCCAGCGTGCCATTATTGAGTATAAAACGGTCTACTTTATCCGGATAGTATACGTCCGCATGTTGGATGTATGTTTTGGTTCTGCCAACGTATTGTACGGTTAAATAAAACCTCACTGCCATGTCTAGCTCGGTATGCTCATCATTTTTCCAAAATGGCATTATCTCATGGGCGGGGAACATCTTAAATTGCAATTCTCCGGTTTCATTGAAATATGGCATCAGCCATGCTAATCCTTCATTTAGGGCCCCAGTTGTCACCCGCTGTATAGTCCGCAAAAATGCTTTATCAAAAACCTGTCGCAGATATGCACTGTAATTGTCATTATTAGTCTGCATAGTCAGTGGTTTACCAACCATGTAATTAACCTTTTGGTCAACTAAGTTGGCATACTGATTATCAAGCGTCCTAGGCGATTCGTCTGTCACATAAGTGGGGCAGCCGTCTGCGTCACGCCCCCATAGTTTTTGCTTTATGTCTGGTCCTACCGTATACCGATAATAACCCAAGCCATCTAACATTTCTTTGCGACGCTTGCAGTCTTTCCAGTCTGCCAGCTCTAACGCGATGAAGTCAATGTTACTTAAATTTTTACTCGCTTCTTCCCGGATAAGAGCCTCCGCGTCATCCGGTTCTAATCCAAACTGCGCTAATACACCGTCAAACATTCACTCCACCTCACTTAAAGCTAAACACATCATCAAGCATATTATATTCATTGCCATAGCGAACCGCATCTATATGATGATTGTTCTTATCTGGAAAACGGCTTATAAAGTTACCCTCTTTATCCTGCTGGTACTCATATCCCACAAACTCTCGAAAAGTTTTCGGACAACGCTCTTTATCGATGATTATTTTCCACCGGTCCTGTAGCCACTTTATACCGTGTTCGACACTATCAGGACCCTTACGGCAGCCTTTTATATTCACACCCCGTTTTTCAAATTCGCGAATAGTACGGGGTTCAGCGCTATCAGCGATAACTAATCTGTGTTTAGCTAACTCTTTAACTGCTTTAGCCGCGGGGTCAGTTTCAAAACCTACTTTGTCTAACTCGCCAAAGATATATAGTATCTCATGTTTACGGTCATAATGCATACAATTAAATGCTAGAGGATCTACGGCAAAACCAAAATCCAAGCCATAGCATAAGTGGTCAAACTGCTCTATCATTTTGTCACTCATACGCATGTCTTCAACATTACTAAATACATCACCGCCTATGGTAATATTCTTAGTCGTCTGACCAATTAGACCGCCGCAATATATGGTTGCCTGATTTGAGGATTCGGTAGCACCTATTTTTATATTTCCAGTACATGGTTCACCACTAAAAGTAAGTGTTTGAGATGCAGTAACCCGCCCGAACACACCTCCGCAAAAGAGACTTTGAAGTGCTGCTTTTGTTGTGATGTTCCCCGAGGTCGTGTTGCCTGTGAACTTCACATTATATGTGCTCAATCTACCGGCAATTCCTCCAATTGTCTGTTGTTTCACATCTGATGCTGATGTTATGTCTCCAGAATTTGAGCATCCGGTGACTTCTATAGACTGATCTTTATTTGCGTCAACAATGCTGAACAAACCTCCGAGATAAATGGATTGGCATGGATCTCCGTCTGCTTTGACGGTCGATGCCGTTATAGCTCCGGAATTACTACATCCGGTAATTGTTCCGGCAGAAGCTTTTGCGCAGATACCGCCTACATAGATATTCAGAGCAGTCGATGCCACGGAAATATTACCGGTATTGGTACATTTCTCAAGTACGCCGTTAGGATTTGAGCAATAGCCTGTAAAGCCTCCGATATATAAATTTGATTTGGACGCCGCATCTACTACATAAGTAGCATCAGCAACAATAGATGTAGAACTAGTGCAACCTATGATTTCTGCAGCTCTGTTTCTGCCGACTAGTCCCCCGACATACAAATCATTATTATTCGCAAGAGAATTGCATTGTGAAAGTGTTACAGTAGCTGAACTTGAGCAATTGGTTATCTTGCCGTCAGAGCAATATCCGACTAGAGGGCCAAATTCGATAGACTTAGTTCCGTACCAGACGCCGAACTCGCAAGAGGCGTCGATAATCACGTCCTTCACCAAAGCACCTGTTCCAATAGCCTGAATGAAAGGCACATCGGTTTTCAGATTCAATATCCTCTTCCCGTTTCCGTTTAGAGTTCCGGCAAAATATTTTTTGGCATTTCCATCAGGGGACTGCTTCGCTCCGTCACGAAGTCCCAATGTAACAAATTTATCAGCGCCAACTGATAAAAAATCCAAGTCAGCAGTGATGGTTGCAATCTGTGAATCAGGATACTCGCCTGCGTTGTAAGCCGTCGCGAAAGAGTTCCAGTCCTCCGGCGTGGCAATCTCCACGCCCTTCTCCTCTCCGTTAGGCACGAATGTCAGTTCCGGCATAAGCATCAACTTCCCGGCTTCGAGTTTACGGCTTCCCTTGATGCTCCTTACCATTGCCCGACCATTTTCATCCACGACTTTTACCTGGAACCCGGCAGAATACACGCCGGCAGGAAGAATTACATTGAACGTGTTTGCAGAGCCTGCAGGAAGAGTCTTCTGAACTTCCATTCGTATCACATTGGCATCTTTCGCTTCAGAAGAAAGAGTACCGTTCTGGTAATCAACGGTAAAATCGCCGCAGACCGGCTCACCTCCCAATGCCGTAACCTCGATATAGCGGATAAGGTTGGCCTCCGTTCCCATTTTCAGCCTGATTCCCAGTATTCCGCAAACCTGTTTCATCATGACAGATTCCGTAGTGGAATAACCTGCCATCGGCATTGAACCGGAAACGATATTGTCACCGGATGCAGCTTTTTGCTGTGAGGGCAGGGTGATGACTGAGCCGCCATCCTTGACCATGGTGGCAGGATAAATGATGGAATACGGCGCTGTCAGTTCTTTTTCAAACACGAAACTTGCTGTCGGAACATTTTCTTCAATCGCGAGGGCTTGGGAAGCGACCCCATTGACAGAAATCTTGTCTCCTTTGCACCAAAGGACCGGACGCACTCCGTCCTGTGCTTCTCCGAGAACAGTCTTGGTGGTTCCAGGTAATTCCACTGTCAGCACTGTACGGCTATCATTCTGATATTCAAGCTCGTTCGAGCAGGCAATTGCCCCCATCAGGCAAAATGCCGCCAATATTGTCTTTTTCATAGGCTTACTTGTTATCAAATTCTTCTTCCCAGATCCAGCTGTCGTCAATTCTGAATTCTTGAGTCTGGGAACTGCTGACGATATTACAGATATCCGCTTCCAGCGACAAGTCAATGCCGGTAATGACCGGTGCTTCATAACTCGGTTTTAGTGTTTTAACTTTTGGTTTCATATTCTAGTGATTTAATTGTTGTCTTGTTGATTTTTTGGAGATGTAGTATTCTCCCTTGAATTCCGTGACGGAGAGTTCAACAGGAGAAGTCATTGAAATCAGCCTCAGAGCATCCTGCAGGGATTCACGGTCAAGACATCCGTCATAGACAATGTCCTCAATCGAGCTGTGCACATTGATTTTCACATTGTACTTGTGTGAAACCTGGTTGGCGACGTATTTAAGCGGCAGTGATGAGAAAGACAACTTTCCGCTGTCCCTCCACTTCGCAGAATTGGAGATATCGACCGTCTGCTTGGTAATCTGGTTCATGTTCCTGTCAATTCTCAACTCGTCACCGGGCTTCAGCATGATGACATCGTCATGAACCCGGGCTTCAAGACGTCCGGTATGCAGTGTCACGATAGAGAATCTGTCGTTCACATATGAGGAAACATTGAATGATGTACCGCGTACGATATATTCATTGTCACGGCAGCATACGATGAACAGTTTCTCGGGATTCCTCGCGACATCGAAGAATGCTTCGCCGTCCAGGTCCACGCGACGTTCGGTTTCATTGAAATCATCCGAAAGCATCAATTTCGCTCCGGAATTGAGCATGACCTTCGTATTGTCCGGGAGAATCACGGTTTTCTTTTCACCGGCAGCTGCCGTGTAAATGAGCGATTCCTTACGGGCCGGGGCCGCAGTTTCCGGCATCTGCACGTGCTCAGCGACAATGTCCTGCTCCGGAATATCCTTCTTGTCAATGTTCATAATCAAGATTGAGACACTGACGATGGCCGCTACTGCAGCGGCAAATGCACCGGCATATTTTGTCCACGTTCTCCTGAAAGATTTTCTGGTGCTATCCTTACCAGAGAATTTGTCTTTCGCGAGGCGATTCCAGAATTCGACCGCATCGGAGGTCGTTGTCCTGTTTTTCTCCATGGCACGTACTTCATTGCGGAACAGTTCCGCGTTCAAAGCGTCCAATTCCTTCTGCTTGCGGGAGAAGAAATATTCCTTTACAGATGATGTTCTTTTTGCT
>OJAM01000130.1_pt1 | contig 35540 bp, 30 predicted proteins | sample 1589071 | NCBI WGS metagenome assembly OJAM01 (sample SAMN03283243) | human gut metagenome | biome: human-associated habitat; material: feces | host: Homo sapiens | place: Peru | collected 2012
CTCATCAGCATATCGTATGTGGTGTTCGAATAGAAGTCGAGCGAGACGTTCAGCCTGCTGTCCAGAAATGCTCCCGTAAGACCGATGTTGTTGTTCAATGTCCTCTGCCACTTCAGGTTAGGGTTGCCCATCTGCTTGGGCAGCGCACCGATACCTGTATAGTATCTGTTGTCGGACTTGTATTCATACACAGTCTTAGCCTGATAATAGTCGAACGAAACGCTTCCGGTATAACCTACCGAATATCTGAGCGACAGGGTGTTGATCCACTTGGCCCTCTTGATGAATGACTCGTTGTGGAGATTCCAAGCTGCACCTGCTGCCCAGAAAGGAGCGAAACTGTTGTTTGCGCCGAATTTGGACGAACCTGAAGTACGATAGGAGAAGTCCACTACATATCTGTTGCGGAAGCCGACATTGGCATTGGCGAAAAATCCCACCTCGGTCGAGATGTTGTCGGAGCCTGAAGGCCTGCCGTTCTTCTGGTAGTTCAGCGCGAATGACAAGTCGGACAGTTCATCCTTCAGGAAACCGATGCCGACACCCGATGCGGAACGGCTGCGGGAATACTGGATGTTCGAACCGCCGCTGACTCTGAACATTGACCCTTTGGAGTCCAGCGACCTTCCGTAGTTGATTACCATCTTTCCGGACATCGTGGTTCCGTTTCTGCTTGAAAATGAATACTTTCCGCGCTCTGTGACAGGCGTCTTCTCATACGTCACCCTGTCCGGGGAATCATAACTGTCAGACGAGCCCCAGCTCATATTGATGCTTCCCTGGCCTGTGACGTAGAGGTTCTTGGTGATGTTCCACCTTCCGTCCAGCGAGTTCTTCAATGCCTGCGTTCTGCTTTTCTTGAAGCTCGACAAAGTGGCCTCGTAAAGCGGATTGACATCAGCATTGCCGCTCTGTGCGATAGGATTGAAATAATATGTCTTGATATAATTGCTCTCCTCATCGAACATCGGTTCGTAAGGATTCATCTTCGAGTACTGCGAGTATGAACCGTATGGCGAGTCCTTCGAGTCGTTCATCGAAAAACTCGACTTGAAGGTCAATGTCAGTTTGTCCCTGAGATGATATCCTATAGTGAAATTGATGCCCTTGGAACTTCTCTTGTCGCCTCTCATCACGCCGTAGTTGTCGTTCCAGTTGGCGCTGGCCCTGAAACTGAGCTTTTCGCCGCGTGAGGTCAATGAAAGGGAATGGCTGTAGCTGAACGGAAGCCTCAACGGAGCGTGAAGCCAGTCGTCATTGACTCCTTGACGGATTTTCTCCAATTTGTATGCGTAGGCCTCGTCGAGCGAGCCGTCTTCCGTATCATACAGACCTGCAAGCCTTTCCAGTTCAAGTTTCTGGGCCGGTGTACAGAGATTGAACGAACTCAGGTCCGGATAACTCACTTTCGGAACGAAGTTGTAGCTGAGCTTGACCTTTTCGTTGCCGATACGCTTTCTTTCCACGACAATGACTCCGTTGGCGCCCTTTTCGCCGTAGAGAATCGTGGCGGAAGCATCTTTCAGCACATCGATACGTTCAATGTCGAAGATGTCGAGGTCATAGAGTTCCTCCATGGAAATCTCCACGCCGTCCAGCACGATGAGCGGATTGTTTACGCCCTCCTCACTCTCATTGGTAATCAATGTGTTGGCTCCGCGGATGAGGATGGAAGGGATGGCGTTAGGGTTGGAGCCTGCTGCATTGTTCTCGACCATCACCATACCTGGAGTCAGGGAGGTGATGCCGGCAATCAGGTTCGTAGGCGACAGCTGTGCCAGTTCCTCTCCACTGATGGTGGTGGCAGAGCCGGTAAACGTTTCCTTGGACTGGGTGTAGAAGCCGTTCACCACGACCGCATCCAGAGATGATACTTTCAGTGTAACGTTCAGTCTTGTGGAACTGCTGACATTGAATTCCTGAGGTTCAGTGCCGATGAATGAGAATACCAGCACGTCAGCTTTCCTGGTGCTCCGCTGGAATGTGAGGGAATAATTACCGTCAATGTCGGCTGAAGTACCGACTGATGTACCTTTCACAAGCACATTGGCCCCGGCGAGAGGCTCTCCGTGGTCATCTGTAATGGTACCCTTGATGGTGATTTTCTGTGTCCCGGGCAATGCTGAGGACGAACTGCTGTTCTGCTTGCTGTTCTGGGCATAAAGCACGCCGTCCGTGACACTTGCAGGGAGAAGAAGACATGTCAGAGCGATGAAGGCAAATTTCCGGCATCCTCGGCATAAAGAGAAACTGTCTGATCCCATAAGTCGTTATTTGTTAATTCGTTTAAGGAGATTTACTCCAGCGACAGGAGTCTGCCGTTGGATGAAGTCTCGTTTCCAGTCATTGATATATTGATATTATATACTATTTGTTTAGTTTGCCTTCGGTCTTTGCCATGAACTTGGCTTCGTCGATGATGAATCTTTCGTGTTCTCCTTCACCGATGAGGCCGGCTTCGTCTGTGCACTCCACGTGGAAGACGAGTCTTCTCCTGTCAATGTCCACCAGCTCGCTCCTGCAGGTTACCTTCATTCCTACCGGGGTAGCTGACAGGTGCTTTATGTTTACCAATGTTCCGACTGTGCTCTGTCCTTCTTCGAGGTATGGAGCTACGCTCAGTCTGGCGGTCTTCTCCATCAATGCTATCATTGCCGGCGTAGCAAGCACGGCCAATGAACCGCTTCCCAACGCCTCTGCGGTGTCGTTTGCGGTGACAGTGATTTCACCCTGCCCTTTAATTCCTGTTTCCATGTTCTATTATTTATCTCTATTATTTTGTCTATTAAACTTCAGTCCTTTTTCTCCGAGCAATCTTTTTGAGGCCCCCGCACATTTTTAAGTCGTACGTTGGGCCCCTCTATTTCTGCATCGCTTTCTCGATGTCGTCAGGGAGGATCGGAAGCCGTTCCTTGCCGAGCCTGCGGGCACCGTCAGCGGTGACGAGCACATCGTCCTCCAGGCGGATACCTCCGAAATTGTAGTAGGATTCAAGCCTGTGATAATTGACAAAACCGTGGTCAGTCTTCTCCGATTTCCACTTCTCGATAAGAGCCGGAATGAAATAGATGCCAGGTTCATCAGTGATGACATTGCCCGGAACGAGCTTGCGCGCCATCCTCAGACTGCCGAGCCCGAGCTGAGCCGACCTCTTCTGGTCATCATCATAGCCCACGTAATCCTCGCCGTAATCCTCCATGTCATGCACATCCAAGCCCATATTGTGTCCCAGTCCGTGAGGCATGAACAGACCTGCCACACCTGCCTCCACCATATTGTTCAGATTTCCCCTCACGATATCCAATGCGCGGAGCTCCTCCAGCATCAGATGCATGGTTTTCAGATGCACCTCCCGGTACGTGATGCCCGGCCTGGTCAGTTTGAATGCCAGTTCGTTACAGTCGCACACAATCTGATAGATGTCACGCTGCTTCGTGGTGAACTTTCCATTGACAGGATACGTCCTTGTGAAATCCGAAGCGTAGTGCATATTGTTTTCCGCACCGGCATCTATCACCATCAGCCTTCCTGATTCTATCACCTTATCGTGCAGATGGTTATGAAGCGTTTCGCCATGCTGCGTAAGGATAGTAGGGAACGAGACGCCCCAGCCTTTCGCAAGCGTGACCGCCTCCATCCTGCCCACGATTTCCTGCTCGACGCGGCCGAGGACGATATTGTTCCTCGCCACGGTGTGCATCTCGTGACCGAGCGCGGAAGCATCATCCAGCTGCTCGATTTCGCAATCCTCCTTCACCAGTCGCATCGAAATTATCGCCTTTGTCAATGCAAGTGAGAACTTGCCTGCCACCTCAGCATCGTTGCACTTGAGGAGAGAAGCGATCTTCATGGTATTGTAATACCTCGAAGGCGTCACGAAATGGACAGGCCTGCCTGCCGCCAATGCCTTGGAAACCACATTGTCCAGAGCCCCATAAGGAGAACTTTTCTCAACACCTGCAAGAGCGGCTTTGGAAGCGACACTCGGCTGAGGACCCATCCAGATGATGTCCCCGATTTCCACATCGTCCGCGAAAATCTCCTCATCACCGTTGTCCAGGTCAATGACGGCCGCGAACAACGGTTCATCTATGCCGAAGAAATACAGCCAGGTGCTGTCCTGACGGAATTTGTAACAGTTGTCTTTATACTGTGCGGGGGCCTCAGCATTGCCTACGAACAGCGCAATACCTCTCTTGCCCTCAGCTGCGCTTTCTGCCATCTTGGCCACCAGCGTCTTACGTCTTCTTACATAAACACTCTTGTCAAACATTGTAATTTCCTCCTTTTTAACCGCTAATAACTGTATTTCTGTATTTCGGGACAGCGTCAGTGACCTCCGTAAAGGTACTCCTCCTGCTCTGCCGAAAGTTTGTCGATGGTGATGCCCCAGTCCGCCAGTTTCCTGTGAGCCACTTCATTGTCGATAGCCTTCGGGACAGCATTCAGCATCCTGCCGGTCTTCCTGACGATAGTCTTCTCATTGTCAACAAGATACTTGGCGCTGAGGGCCTGGATCGCGAACGACATGTCCATAATCTCGGCCGGGTGACCGTCTCCTGCAGCGAGGTTCACAAGCCTTCCCTCCGCGATTATGTAGATCGTGCGGCCGTTCTCCAGTTTGTATGCTTCGATATTGTTTCTTGCCGGCGCATGGCTGACGGCCATTTCCTTCAATGCCGCCACGGCTACTTCCACGTCGAAATGCCCTGCATTGCAGCAGATGGCTCCGTCTTTCATTTTCAGGAAATGCTCAGATGTGATGACGTCACTGCAACCGGTAACCGTCACGAAGATGTCGCCGACCTGTGCCGCCTCCGACATTGACATGACCTTGAACCCGTCCATAACGGCTTCCATCGCGCGGATAGGGTCGATTTCGGTTACGATGACATCGGCTCCGAGACCTTTGGCACGCATTGCCACACCCTTTCCGCACCATCCGTAACCGGCTACCACCACATTCTTGCCTGCCACGATAAGGTTCGTGGTGCGGTTAATGCCGTCCCAGACAGACTGGCCGGTGCCGTAGCGGTTGTCGAACAAGTGCTTGCAGTCAGCATCATTGACCAGCATCATAGGGAACTCGAGCTTCTCGGCATTGTTCATGGCCTCCAGCCTGAGGATGCCTGTAGTGGTCTCCTCGCATCCGCCTATGACATTCGGGATCAGATGCCTGTATTCGGTATGGATCATGTTCACCAGGTCGCCTCCGTCATCGATGATGATGTTCGGACCCGCTTCAATGACCTTGCGGATACCGTGCATGTATTCCTCTTCCGTAGCCCCGTGGACAGCAAAGACATTGAGCCCCTCGTGGACGAGTGCGGCCGCGATATCATCCTGGGTGGAAAGAGGGTTGCTTCCGGTGATGAACATCTCCGCACCGCCTTCTGCCAAAATTTCACAAAGATGAGCGGTCTTGGCCTCCAGATGCACTGACAATGCGATTTTCTTGCCTTTGAACGGCTTGGTCTGTTTGAATTCCTTTTCCAGACCTGCCAGCAGCGGCATATGCCTTCTTACCCATTCGATCTTAAGTTCTCCGTCCCGCCAGAGTTCGGGATTACGTATTTCACTTGCCATAATCAATCTTTTTATTTGTTCAACCACACAATTTACGAAAAAATCATCAAGTTGCTTCACATTTTCGTAAAACTTTTGCATTATCCGCTTGTAACATAACCGAGCGTGGCGCAACTGATCCTGACATTGACATCAAAAAACTTCTGGAGCATGCAGATGCAGGCACCCATCGTGGCGCCGGTGGTGAAGACGTCGTCCACTATCAGGATATGGCGGCAACCGCTCACCTGCGCGGCAGTTTCCCGTCTCAATGCAAAGGCTCCGTGGACATTGTCGCTTTTTGCCAGCACGCCGAGCTTCGTCTGTGTGCGGGTGTAGTGTGCGCGGACCAGAATATCCGTGCGGACAGCCACGCCTCCGAGCGCCTCACTGATCTTGCGGGCGATTACCTCCGCCTGATTGTAGCCTCTGTTCCAGTGTCTGGCCCAATGCAGAGGGACCGGAATGATCAGGTCAATGTCTCTGTACAATGGACTGTCTTTCATGAAGTTACCCAACATTCCGGAATAATGTGCGCCTTCCCCGAAATCGCCCATGTATTTGAGATGCTGGGGAATCCTCTTGTATCCGGCTTCACCGTGATAGAAGAAAAGAGCAGTAGCGTAAGAAAATTTCGCCGTGGGGATGCTCTCGTTTTCCAGGCAGTTGTCTGTCAGGTTTCTCTGGATGATTCCGTTCAGCTTCGATGACATGGGGTTGTTCCGCCTTTCCCAATAGTAGGTGAGAGGCAGGTCGGATTCGCAATAGATGCACAGATATTTCTCGGACTTGTGCAGTTTCTTGCTGCACACCAGGCACTCCCTCGGGATGAGGATATCCATCATCTGCCTTCCCTCTTCCCGCAGTACTCCGCCCATCTGCTTTATAAATGAATAACCGGATTCCATACGTCTTTTTTTACAAAACTAAGATTCTTTTCGATAACAAGAGCGTCTTTGCAGCCTCTGACAGTCAAATTTTTACGATTTTTAAATTCTTTAATTTTTATTTTGTATCTTTGGCGACGTCAGTAAGGAGAAAAATGAGGACAAGGATATCCAAAATACTTATGTGTTTCGCGGCATTGGCAATGCTGCTGATGTCCGCTGTCCCTCATCATCACCATTGCTTCGGGGTGGATCATTCCGATTATATCTGTTTTGCGAGTCTTGAACAGGAGCCGGGGTGCGGTCTTGAAACGGAAGATCATCATTGTCATGAAAATGAACATGCATGCCATCTTCATTCCATCGTGACGCTCATCGGCCATATCCAGAATGCGCCGCAATGCTATTCTCCGATGGTGGCAATCGTGCCTGAGATCATTTCACTTGACAATCATAATATAAGTGGCCGCTCATCAGAATACCGCATCTTGACAGCGGAGCGGTTGCTGCCGTCTTATATCTGCGGATCGACGGGCTTCCGTGCCCCGCCGGTGGTTCTTGGATAATTATTCTTGAAATGTGGAATGCAGGCGTGGCACCCGCCTGTGTCCCGTGAATTGTCAGGTGCCGTCTATCAAGAACCACGAATTTATGAGAAAAACATTGTTATATGTCGTCACGGCATTGATTGCCGCAGCGATGACCGTATCGTGCGGTAACCATGCTTCCGGTCATAAGGAAACTTCGGAGCATAACCATGAAGGCCATGAGGCGCATGACCATGAAAAAGAGCATGGCCACGAGCACGGACACCAGAACGGCGTCATCGAATTTTCAGAAGAGAAAGCTCAGGCGGCCGGTCTTGAAACAGAGAAGATTACGGCAGGAAAGTTCAGTTCCGTCATAAGGACAAGCGGCGAAATTATGCCGGCACAGGGGGATGAGGCCACTGTAGCGGCTACCGTTTCCGGCATCGTTTCATTTGGAAAAGCCGGCATTGTCCCGGGGAAAAGAGTTTCGGCAGGAAATGTCATAGCATCTGTTTCCGCAAGGGAAATGGCTGATGGAGACCCTGTTGCGAAGTCCAAAGCGGCATATGAAGCTGCTGAAAAGGAACTGCATAGGGCAGAAGCCCTGTTGCGTTCCCAGGCCATATCCCAGAAAGTTTATGAGCAGGCCAAACGCGATTATGAAGTGGCAAAGGCCGAATATGACGCATATTCCGGAAAAATGACCGAGGCGGGAGTCGCCGTGAAGTCGCCATTGACCGGAAGCGTGAAGGAAGTCTTCGTCAAGGAAGGGGATTATGTCAATGCAGGTCAGCCCCTTGCTTCCGTTACCCAGAACACCCGTCTTTATCTTCAGGCGGACCTTTCGGAAAAGTATTGGAAAGAAGCGTCTTCCATCACCGGAGCCAACTTCAGACCATCATATTCGGATGAAACCTATAATCTGAAATCACTCGGCGGAAGACTTGTGTCAGTGGGCAAGTCATCTGCCCAGGGGTCGTTCTATCTCCCGGTCATCTTCGAGTTCCAGAACAGAGGAAACTTCATACCTGGCTCATTCTGTGAAATTTACCTTACCGGAATGGAGCGGGACAATGTCATCTCTGTTCCTGAAACTGCATTGACAGAAGAGCAGGGCGTGTATTACGTCTATCTGAAACTCTGCAAGGAAGATTACAAGAAACAGGAAGTCAAGACCGGCGAAAGCGACGGTATGCGCAGGGAAATCCTGAAAGGCCTGAAAGAGGGTGATGTCGTAGTGACCAAAGGTGCCCTTCAGGTAAAACTCTCAGCTGTTTCCGGAACAATTCCTGGCCACACTCATAATCATTGATGCCTATGTTGGACAAGATTATACGTTTTTCATTGCAGAACCGGGCCTTTGTTCTGATGGCTGCCGTTCTGCTGATGGTGGGAGGTATCTATACCACTTCCCATATAGATGTGGATGTCTTTCCTGACCTTAATGCGCCGACCGTAGTGGTTATGACAGAGGCTACCGGAATGGCTCCTGAAGAGGTGGAAAGACTTGTCACCTTCCCTGTGGAGACCGCCATGAACGGTGCCTCTGACGTGAGGAGAGTGCGTTCTTCATCCACGGCCGGATTTTCCGTAGTGTGGGTGGAATTCGATTGGGGGACAGATATTTACAGAGACAGGCAGATAGTGTCCGAGAAACTTGCCGAGGTAGGGGAGAGCCTGCCTCCTGATTGCGGAAAGCCGACATTGGGACCTCAGTCTTCCATCCTTGGAGAGGCCATGATCATCGGACTGGACTCCGACACTACGTCAATGCAGGACCTCAGGACATTGGCCGACTGGACCTTCCGTCCGCGACTACTTTCGCTTGGCGGCGTGGCCCAGGTCACGGTCATCGGAGGAGACATAAAAGAGTATCAGATAAAGCTGTCTCCGGAGAAGATGAAGCATTACGATGTCTCTCTCCAGGAGGTCATCTCCGCTACGGAATCCATGAACCGCAACTCTACCGGCGGTGTGCTGTATGAGTATGGTAATGAGTACATTATACGTGGACTTCTTTCTACAGACGACATTGACGACATAGGCCGTGCAGTGGTCAGGATGCAGGGCGACGTGCCGATAACATTGAACAATATCGCGGAAATCGCCGTTGGCCCGAAGGCTCCTGTGCTGGGCGTGGCTTCCCACAGGGGCAAGCCTGCGGTGCTGATGACAGTGACCAAGCAGCCGGATGCGAGCACGGCGCTTCTGACTGAAAAACTCGACAAGGCCGTGGAAGACCTCAAGTCGCAGATTCCGTCCGATGTGAATGTGTCCACCGACATATTCAGGCAGCAGAAATTCATCGACAGCTCCATCGACAATATCAAGAAATCGCTCTATGAGGGTGCGCTGTTCGTGATAATCGTGCTGTTCTTCTTCCTGATGAATGTGCGCACCACGCTCATATCTCTGGTGACAATTCCGCTGTCCCTGCTGGTGTCAGTTCTGACATTGAAGTTTATGGGGCTGACTATCAATACGATGAGTATCGGAGGTATGGCGATTGCCATCGGCTCGCTGGTGGATGATGCCATTGTGGATGTGGAGAACGTGTTCAAGCATCTTCGCCAGAATCGCAAACTGCCTGAGTCAGAGCGGCTTCCTGTGCTGGAGGTGGTGTTCAATGCCTCCCGCGAAGTGCGTCTGCCGATATTGAACTCCACATTTATAATAGTGGTCAGTTTCGTGCCGCTCTTCTTCCTTACCGGAATGGAAGGCAGGATGCTCAGACCTCTCGGAATAGCATTCATCACGGCACTTTTTGCCTCGACATTGGTGGCATTGACATTGACCCCGGTGCTCTGCAGCTTCCTTCTGGGCAGCGAGAAGAGTGACAAGGCCGGGAAGGAACCTGCGCTTGTACGTTGGCTGCAGAAGATCTACAATGTGGCCCTGGAGTGGGTTCTGACCCATAAGAAACTGACATTGGGCAGTGTCGCGGCTCTGTTTGCGGTCGCTCTCGCCCTGGTCTGCAGTTTCGGAAGCAGCTTCCTGCCAGCCTTCAACGAGGGCTCGTTCACTATCAATGTAAGTACGCTCCCTGGTGTTTCCCTGGAGGAATCCGACAATGTCGGGCGACGTGCGGAGATGCTTCTGCTGTCCGTGCCGGAGATAAAGACTGTGGCCCGCAAGACTGGCCGTGCTGAGCTTGATGAGCATGCGCTCGGGGCTAATGTCTCTGAAATAGAAGCCCCATTTGAACTCTCCGACAGGCCGAAAAAGGCTGTTGTTGAGGAGATTCGCCACAAGTTGGGGACTCTGCCGGGTGTCAATGTGGAAATCGGCCAGCCTATTTCGCACCGTATCGACGCGATGCTTTCCGGAACAAGGGCAAACATTGCCATAAAGCTTTTCGGTACCGATCTGAACAAGATGTTCGAAATCGGAAACCAGATAAAAACGGAGATTTCCGCTATCCCGGGAGTCGTGGACCTGAATGTGGAACAGCAGGTGGAAAGACCTCAGCTTCAGATAGTTCCGAAGCGTGAAATGCTTACGAAATATGGCGTGACACCATCGGAATTTACTGATATGGTGGAAGTTTATCTGGCAGGCAGGACGGTGTCCCGCGTCTATGAAGGCAACCGGGTTTTCGACCTGACTGTGAAGGCTGACGACGACAGCAGGAGCACGATAGAGGCCATCAGGGATATGCCTGTGGATGTGGTGGGCGGTAAAGTGCCGTTCAGCCAGATTGCGGAAATCCGTTCCGCTGCTGGTCCGAATACCATCAACCGTGAAAATGTCGCGCGCAAAATCGTGATTTCGGCCAATGTCTCCGACGGTGACCTCCAGGGTGCCGTGAACCGTATCCGCAAGACGATAAATGACAATGTGCCGCTTCCGGAAGGCTACCACGTGGAATATGGCGGTCAGTTCGAGAGTGCCCAGTCCGCCACAAGAACATTGTTGGTGACATCATTGATGGCGATTCTCGTGATCTTCCTCCTTCTTTACGGACAGTTCAAGAATGTGCGTCAGGCGTCTGCCGTTCTGCTCAATCTGCCGCTGGCCCTAATCGGAGGCGTGTTCGCGATATTCTTCGCTGACGGCATCATCAGCATTCCTGCGATAATCGGTTTCATTTCCCTGTTCGGAATTGCCACGAGAAACGGTATGTTGCTGATAGACAGGTACAATGAACTCCGACAGAGCGGTCTTTCACTGCATGATGCGGTTATGCGCGGGTCGCTTGACAGGTTGAATCCGATATTGATGACGGCATTGACCTCAGCCCTTGCGCTGATACCTCTCGCCCTCGGCGGGGACCTTCCTGGCAATGAAATCCAGAGCCCTATGGCAAAGGTGCTGCTCGGCGGTCTGCTTACATCGACGATGCTCAACGGCTTCATCGTTCCGGTAGTGTATATACTAATTTCAAAGAAGAGAAATGAACAGACTATATAATTTGTCACGCAATGCTGCATTGTCGGCAATTGCCTTTGTGTCAATGACTTTCGTGTCCGGGGCCCAGAATTCGGCGGAAGTGGTGCTCGCTTCTGTTGAGAAAAACAATCCTGAACTACAGGCATTGCGCAAACGTACTGAATCCGAGAAGTATGGCTTCAAGGCGGAGCGTATGGTGGAGGCTCCTGAGGTCGGCTTCGACTATCTTTGGGGAAGTCCTGCGGATATCGGTACAAGGAAGGATATATCCGTGACTCAGAGCATTGACATCGCCACCATTTCGGGAACGAAAGGAAAGATCGCGAAGTCGGAATCGGAGCTCTCGGATATGCAGTTCAATGTCCGCAGGCAGGAGATACTGCTCCAAGCCAAGCTGCTCTATATCAATATTATATATTGCAATGCTTTCGGCGCTGAACTTGAGCGTCGTCTTGAGCGGAGTGAGAAGGTGGAGTCTGTCTATCGGGATATGCAGGTGCGTGGAGAAACCGATATGATAGAGGTCAATAAAGCACATCTGGCGTATCTGGCGCAGCGCAATGCATTGGCCCGGAACAAGATGGAGGCAGAAGGTTTCAGGCTGGAACTTCAGCGTCTTAACGGTGGTGAACCGTTGGAAATCAATGATTTGTCTTATGCCCGCAGGGATATGCTTCCGGCTGATTTCGATACGTGGTATAAGGAAGTGGCTGACCGTAGTCCGGAAATCATGGCGGCAAGGCAGAACGTGAAGGTGAATGAGGCTGTGGCCAGGGGTATCAAGATGTCATCCTGTCCGACTATCACTGCCGGCTATATGGCGGAACTCGTCAAGGGCAGCAATTTCCGTGGACTTACGCTCGGCCTTTCCATCCCGCTCTGGTCCGCCCGCAGCAAAACCAGGCAGGCAAATCTGTCATGTGAAGCGTCCAGGCTTGAGGTCAAGGATGTGGAGGCTTCCGAATATTCGGCTCTCCGTTCTCTGTATGAAAAAGCATCGGGGCTGAAGGACCTTTCCGATGAACTGGCTCTCTCGTTGGCAGTTTCAGATGAGGCTATGTCAATGACTGAGAAGAAGTTCCGTGAGGGGGAAATCTCATTGATGGACAGCATAATGGAGCTTTCTCTCTACTATTCCGTAGTGGATGAGTCGCTTGCTGCATCCAAGGATTACGACTTGACGCTTGCCGAACTGAATGCCTGGTCTTTATAGACAATGCATTGACCTATAATTTATTACACTTGGCAGAGTCGTCCCTGCCAGGTGTTTTTTTCTTTCAGGCGGTCGTCCAGTAGATGCAGAATCTGGAAGTTGCGGACAAGTCCCCACTGAGTTTCATTGACAAAACGTGGAGGAACTTCTCCGGCTACGCGCTCTATATACAGGTCGGGCCTCAGTTTCTCCAGTATTTCGATTATAAGGTCCAGATAATCAGGCAAGTCCAGACGCAGGAAATCCTCTGGCGCGGCAGCATATTCCTTTTCGATTCTTGTGCCTTTGACGAGCTGCAGCTGGTGGAACTTTACGGAGTGCAGCGGCAGGGAACTGATGAAACTGCATTGGTCCGTAAGCATTGATCTGGACTCTCCCGGCAGGCCTAAGATAAAATGCGCTCCCGGCTCCAGCCCACGCTCTGCGCTGAGTCTGACTGCGTGTTCGGCGGTCGCGACGTCGTGGCCTCTGCCGACCCGGACCAATGTCTTGTCATAGCAGGACTCGATGCCGTATTCGATCTTGACGACAGGCTTGTCGAAACTGTCTCTGTGCCAGTCTTTTAGGATGCGGCCTTCTTTCAGTTCGCGCAGGAAGTCGAGTTTTTCCTCATCTACGCAGTCGGGTCTTGTGCCTATGACAATGCCGACTATCTGAGGGTGCGACAGGGCTTCGAGATACAGTTCCTTCAGTCGTGGAAGGGGAGCGTAAGTGTTTGAATATGACTGGAAATATGCGAGATAATGTCTTGTGTTCCTGTAGCGTACCTGGTGAAATCCGATGCCTTCATCTATCTGTGAGGCAATGGTTTTGCCGGCGGTGCTGTATGAGGGGTGGAAGGCTGCGTTGTCGCAGAAGGAGCAGCCGCCGTAGCCGACTTTGCCGTCCCTGTTGGGGCATGTGAATCCTGCGTCAATGACAAGTTTCTGCAGGCGTTCTCCATAGACTCTCTTGTAGTAGCCTACGAATGTGTTGTATCTTTTTCCGTCCGGAAACCAGTCCGGCATGCTGTCATTGACCATAATATTTCCACTTTTGCTCTGCAAATCTATTAAAAAGTAAGTATCTTCGCAATGATGCGTTTCCGGTTTTGGGAATGCGGGAAGCTTAATTTACATTTGCTGATGAAAAGAATAATTGTTGCGCTGGTAGTGGCGATGGCCGTCTGCACGAGTCTTTACGGCCAGAAGAAATATGGAGTGGTGAAGTACTCTGTGAATTTTATGCGTACATATCCGGATTATGAGTCCGGGCTTGAGACTCAAGCACTTATGGGTACGCCTGTGGAGATTCTCGGGAGGCAGGGCTATTGGCTCCAGATCCGGACTCCGGAGCCGTATGTGGCCTGGGCTACTGATATGGGCGTGGTGCCGATGGACAGTCTCCAGTTGCAGAACTACCTGGCTGCTCCGAAATATGTCTGCACTTCGCTTTGGACTGAGGTCTATGACTCGCCGGAGAGTGGTGCGCAGCGTATCAGTGACCTTGTTGCCGGTGATATCGTGAGAATAAAATATGATTCGAGGAACAGGCCGCTCAAGCATAAGCTGTATCTCGGTATCGTGCTTCCGGACGGGCGTGATGCTTTTGTGAAGTATCCTGATGTGGTGCGGTTTTCCGACTGGGCTGCTTCCCGCAGGGCGACTCCGGCCAATGTGGTGGCTACCGCCAAGCGTTTTCTCGGTACACCTTATCTCTGGGGCGGCACTTCGTCCAAGGGTCTGGACTGTAGTGGTCTTACAAGGACTGCATTCTTCTTGAACGGAGTCCTGCTTTACAGAAATGCGTCCCAGCAGGTGAAGGAAGGCATTGAGGTGTCTTTAGATGGCTTTGTGCCTGGCAAGTGTGAGGGCAATCTGAAGCCTGGCGACCTTATGTTTTTCGGCAGGAAGGCGACTGAGGATTCCCCAGAGAAGGTCACCCACGTGGCGATGTACATAGGCGGCGGACGTATTATCCATTCTTCTCACGAGGTGAGGATAAATTCGCTCGACCCTTCCGCTCCCGACTACTACAGCGGTGCCAAGAGGCTGCTCCGTGCCCGCAGGATGTGCGACGAAAACGGCACTCCATACACCTCCACCCTCCTCCGCAACAGCCCCGCCTACTTCCCGTCCAAGTGAGATGCGGTCATCTTGCCGCTGCCCGCCTGTTCCTGGTCTCGATTTAAATGCATCGACGACGATTTCTTAGTTTTACGGAATAAAGATGCCTGGGCCAGCCTGCTGTCACGGGGGCAAAAAGGCCTGATTTGCCCCCGTCGCCGTTAAAAAATAGCTTGACGTGTGCAGAAAGGCCGTATTTGCACACGTGAATCAAACGACGTAGGCAAAAGTGGCGATTTTGCCTACGTGCCTTGACGCATAAGGAGCATAATTACGTGCTTCGATGTGCTCTTCTGACCTGTGTCACATCGACAGCCGGGCAGCGGCGGCGGAACTCACTCCGCTTCGCTCCGTTCGGCCCTCCTACCGTCTCCTGCGTCCTCGCTGCCGCGAGAACTTGTATCCGGCAGGCACCTCCCACTTCCCGAGGCCGTGGGCTGGCCACGTCCGCCGCAGCTGCCCGCCTGTCCGCCGCTTCAATATGTCTCACTTGATACCAAGTCCTCTGCCACTTCTTGCATTATGCGAATCGAATTATTATATTTGCAATAAAATCAATGGCGCTATGGCAAGAGAAGTCAATCCGTTTGTGGTTACGGGAAAAATTGAACCGGAATATTTCTGTGACAGGGTATTGGAATCAGCACGAATTGTCAAGTCTGTAACGAATGGGAACAATCTGGTGTTGATATCTCCTCGCAGGATGGGAAAAACAGGACTGATACGGTTCTGTTACGATATGCCTGAAATCAAGAATGAATATTATACCTTCTTCGTGGATATTCTGCATACCTCAAGTCTGAAAGAATTTACGTATGTTCTTGGAAAAGAGATATTTGAGACACTTCAGCCGCTCAGCCGGAAAATGACAGTTTCGTTCATGCATGCATTGAAATCAATAAGCGGAAAATTCGGTTTCGATGCATTGACAGGACTCCCGACATTCAGCATTGAACTTGGCGATATTGAGCGTCCGGAATTCATGTTGGAGGAAATATTCGGCTATCTGGAAAAGGCAGACAAGCCTTGTGTCGTCGCGATTGACGAGTTTCAGCAGGTGGCTAAGTACCCGGAAAAAAATGTGGAGGCGTTGCTGAGAGGCCATATCCAGAAATCTTCCAACTGCAACTTCATATATGCGGGAAGCGAACGGCATATGATGCAAGAGATGTTCCTTTCATCTGCCCGCCCATTTTATCGCAGTGCGGATCTGCTTGAACTTGAGGCTATTCCAAAGGAGATATATGTTCAGTTTGTAACCGGGCATTTCCGTGGTGCAGAGAAAAAAATCTCAGAGGAAAATGTTGCCAAGGTGTATGATTTCTTCAAAGGCCATACGTTCTACATGCAGAAAACGTTCAATGAGGTTTTCGCGGATACTTCCGCAAATGAAGAATGCTCAGGAGAGAAGATAAAGGCAGCCATTTCTGTTTTGGTGGATTCGTACGATACCATATTCCGTGAAATCCTGTCAAATGTACCGGAAAAACAGAAGGAACTATTATACGCGATAGCTATAGACGGAGAGGCCTCCTCGATAACGTCATCAGCATTTATCCGCAGGCATCGTCTGTCTTCCGCCAGTTCCGTACAATCAGCTGTCAAAAAGCTTCTCGAGAAAGACCTCGTGACAGTAGGCCATAAGGTATATTCCATCTCAGACCGTTTTTTTGCACTTTGGCTTGCCACGCAGATGGGCCCGGACGACCCTCTCCAGTCGTTGGTGTGATTTCAGAGACGTAATGACGTTTCTGAATGAAAAAATTATTAACTTCCTGTCTTTGACACTTTGATTTAGTAGAAACAAGGATAATTCAAGGCTCCAGACCGCTGAGTTGGCGATTTGGGGCCTTTGGATTTTTTCTGACTTTGTAGTAGACAAGCCCTTTCGTGGTCTGCGGCCGAGGGACTTCGGGCCGGTACGCACCTGTCGGTGCTATCCCTCCCACGCTTTAACCCAAGTTTACCCCAATCAAGTCGTATCTCCCTGAGTTTCAGTTGAGCCGTTTTTTGCAAGGTCTGGCTGTGTACTACAGATTTTTCGTTTGAAGGGGCGGTCTTTGTAGCGTAGCAGCTTGTAGATCTCCGCAGCGTCCTTGGTCGGTTCGCTGCATATCCTGATGTGCTGCTTTTCGCCTAATGCATTGATTGCCTCTGTGGCCACTATCTTTTGAGTCGACAGTTTTCTGACGATTTCAGTCCAGTAGTCATTGATGCCTCCCTTCTTCAACTGCAGTCTGATAGTGTTCACTACCCAGTAGGCCAGCAGGCCGAGGAAGAGGTGGGCATCGGAGCGCTCGTCCTTCTGGTGGAAGATGGGTCTCAGGCTGAGGTCCGTCTTCAACTGACGGTTCGTGCATTCGATTTCACGGATCAGATTGTAGTAGTCCCATGTGGTCTTTTCGTCCAGGCTGGGGACGTTGGTCCGGAGAAAGTAGCGTCCGCTGCTCTGCTCAATCTCCTCCGGGAGAGCCTTTTTCCACTTGATGTCAGACATCAGTGCAGAGTCCTGTTCTGAACGGATATAATCGACTGTGTAATAGCGTGCTATCGAAGGGTATTTTTCTTTTGCCCGGCCTATTCTCTCGACTACCTTTTCGTACTTCTTCACACCGCCCTTCTTACCTATGGCATCTTTTGCCTTCTGCAATTCCTGCTCGAAGCGGATTGCAAACTGCCTCTTCATCGAGTCTTCCTTCACCTTCTTGGACGGGGAGAGGATTTCAAGATAATAGTCGCCGCCCTCATCGTGGCGGACTCTCGTGAGGCTGATGGCCTGGTTAATGCAGTCGCGGACCGTGACTGTGGGGGCATTATCCTCGATCTCATAGTCTGTCAGCCGTCGGCGCGACACGCAGAGATAGTTGAAGCCCTTTTTCCTTATGAGACGCAGGTTGTCTTCCGTGGCTATGCCGGCATCGATCACGACAAGGGACTTGTCGGGCGATCCGGAAAGCGGTGTTGCAGCGATGACATTCTCCACCATATCTGGCAGGGACGAAGGGTCTGAAGTCTTGCCCTCAAGCACGGACGAGTAACGGATGAAGCCGTCAGTGTTGATGCACAGGGCCAGAACAAGAAGCTTGCAGTCAGCTCGTTTCTCCTTGCTGCGGCCGTAGGAGGCCTTCTTGCTGCCGTCCTTACGGCCTTCGAAGTAGAAGTTGGTGAGGTCGAACAGCAGTATCCTGTTCTGCTGGTTGAAGAGATTGTCTGTGACGGTGCACAGGTGGCGTTCCAACTTTTCCTTTATCTTGTACAGCTCTGGGGCCACCTTGTAAATGGTCTTGTGGCTGGGACCGAGCCCCCGCTCGCCGTAGACAAGCTCGCAGATGGCTGAGTTGTCTCGCATTATGCGTTCTGATCTGAGCTCCGAACTGGAGTAGACCGTGCGGGTTGCAAGCAGGCTCAGGGCGGCTTTCACCATGCTGTCCGACCAGCCTTCTTTGCGGAGGAACCCTTCAAGGCGCAGCTGCTGCATCGCCTGCATGCAGGCCCATTCCGCGCCCATGTCACGGGCATCCGTGTGTTTCATGGTGCCGGTGTCAATGTATCTGCGGCTCTCCTTCTCGGTTTCCCGCAGCACGCGGGCCACTGTGTCGACCGCACCGCTCTCAACCATCTCGTTCCAATACTTGTCCATGTGCTCGCGGACGATGGCTGAGTAGTGTGACAGCGGATTGCCAAAGAGATTCTGCTCGCCGCGATGCTCGCTCATATAAGTCAGCCCGAAGCCTATGTCCCGGATGTCCTCGGGACGCAATCCGGACAGAAAGCCCACATTGAGCAGGATGCGGCTGCGCACTCTGCCCAACTGGTCGCGGAAGGTCTCCTTGATTCGGTAGTACTTCTCATCGCGACCAGTGTTCGGATTGTATCTGAGTTGGCTTATGAAATGCATACTGCAAAGATACGGCTTCTGAACGACAGTTCTGTGTACTACAAAATGGAACTGAGCGCCGCCAGCGTGTGGGTGAAGTTGGAGTACCTCTGAATATTAGCGATTTAGCATCGGAGTCCGTACGGATTATGACGATTTCGAGGGGTGAAATTTATTGAAAAAAGTTTCGTGGGGTAAACTTGGGTTAAGCGCGGGCCCCTCCCGTTCACGAAGCCACGGGCGGCTACGCCGTCCGAAGTCCCTCGGACATCCGTCCCTAGTGCTTGTCGCTTCCGTCATCATCTTTCTCGCGCTTCTTGGTCTGAGCGATGATGCTCCTCATCTTCTGTCTTGTGACTATCTGCGTGTCGGTTCTGAACCCTGCGCTGCCGTGCAGGTGGTTTGTGAGGTCCGTTCTGGTATATGCCGGGACATATCCTTCACCGGCGATGCTGAGGAAGTCCATTGAACGCAACGTGCCCACTATCTCCTCCGTCGTGAAGTGCCTGCCTCCCCGGTTGACCTTCTTCTCCAGATACTTGTATATGAGCAGGGCAAGGAAGCAGGTGAGGAAGTGGGCCTTGATGCGGTCGTCCCTCCTAACGTAGACCGGCCTTGCGTCAAAGTCCGTCTTCATGATGCGGAAGCCGTTTTCTATGATCCACCGGCCGCCGTTCAGTCTGATGATGTCCGGCGCAGGATCCCAAAGGTCAGTGCACAGGGCATAGAAGCCGTCGAAGCGTGCCTCCTGGTCTATCATCTCCTGATTGAGGGAATAGCTTTCTATCTGTGCGAGTTCGCCGTCCGCGGTGCAGTGCTCGGCCTTGATGAAGCGCTTGGCGTCATTCGGGCTCTTGCGCCTGGACGTCACGCCCTGTCCTTTCTGCAGCAGGGCGACCGCACGGCTCACCTGCCGTTCGCGCACATAAGAGAGGTACGCCTTGTACTTGAATGAGAACGTGACGATGATGCGCTGCTCCAGCGTCTCTCCGGTGGACATCTTGGTGGGGTCCCAACGTTCCTTGTAGAAAAGCGTCTCGCAATGCTCCTTGGAGTCCAGGGTGCTGATGTCGTATTCCTTGTCAGAGCCGGCCGTGCGCCACCCCTTGCAGTCCAGCGCCCATTCCTGAAGATATCCCTTGAGCTTCTTGAGGGACTGCACCGTAACGAATGACCTGTCGCCGACGCTGTCGTTCTTGCGGTTCTCGTAGGACGACAGTCCTCCGTCGGTGCACACCACCAGCTTCGACAGGCCGAACTTGTCCTTGAGTATCTGCTCCATAGGCTTGAGCGTGCCGGTCTCCGCCTTGTTTCCCGGCTCGATGCACATCGCCAGCGGAAAGCCGTCATGGTCCATGAACAGTCCCATCTGCACAATTGGCAGCGGACGTCCCTCCTTGCAGTGTCCGAACTGCACCAGACCGCCTTCCTCCTCGCACTCGAAGAAGTAGTTCGTCAGGTCATAGTACACCACCTGCGTGTTGCGCTTCCCAAGTTTCAGACTACGTTTATACACGTCCGCCTGGATTTCATTGAACTCTTCGGCAAGCAGCGACAGCGCCCTGTACACCTGCTCCAGAGTGCACTCGGGCTGCTCGAAGAACTTTCCGGCATCCTCAAGAGAGGAACGTTTCGAACCGGGATAAAGTATCCTTGTATATATCAGCATCGATAGAATGCCGTTCAGGTCATACTTGAGCAGCTTGTGCTTCTTCGCTATCTTCTTGCAGATATAGTCCAGACCCAGCTCATAGTATATCTTCTGCAGGAACAGGTAGCCTCCGTTGTAGCTGCGCTGTTCGCCCTTCTGTATGTACGCCTTCGGGTTATATTCAACGACGACATTCTGGTTCTCTTCTTTTTCGGCGGCCGTCATCTCCGCGACTCTGGCGCGCGCCCACTCAATGGGGTCCTCGCCTCCCAGCCTCTCGCGAAGCTCCTCGACGGTCCCGAACTTCTCGACGACCTTCGTGGTGCTTTTTCCTTCCTCTGTGCGGTATCCCTTGATGGCATACAAGTATGTAAAGCGTCCGCTTTGCTTGACCACAAGTCTCATATCTGCGATATTTACTGATATATACCACAAATATAGAAAATAAATTTGACAAAAAAAAGAGTTCTGAACGAACTCTATCAAATATTTTTAACTTTTTTGGATTTTAAAGTGTCAAACTACCGCGTCTGTCTTCCGCCAGTTCCGTACAATCAGCTGTCAAAAAGCTTCTCGAGAAAGACCTCGTGACAGTAGGCCATAAGGTATATTCCATCTCAGACCGTTTTTTTGCACTTTGGCTTGCCACGCAGATGGGCCCGGACGACCCTCTCCAGTCGTTGGTGTGATTTCAGAGACGTAATGACGTTTCTGAATGAAAAAATTATTAACTTTGCGGAGTAATTAATTTTTTGATACTATGAATCTTAGAGATTTCAAGAAAGACGTTGAGTATTTCGTAGGTGAGTTTGTCGATGATTGCTCACTCTTCATCGCGCTTAACCCTCACAAGGATCAGGACAAGGTTGCTGATGTCATCAGTGAAGCAGTGGACCTTTACAATGATTTGAAGGACAAGGCCAATGCGAAAGTTGAACCTAAGCAGAGAAAGGCTTGGTTCGCAGGACTTCGTAAAGAGATGTACGAGAAAACGGATGCTCTTTATGAGAAACTTAGCGCAATAGTTGCTGCGAAATAATCACTAAGTAAGCGTTAAGGATTACTTAGCGTCGCATTGCTCAGCAAGAATAACCAGCAGTCTGTCGATAAACCGGCGGACTGCTGATTCGTTTTCCGGCATATTGTTCGTCATGATGGAGAATACGATGGTGTTCTTCGGCAGGAATGACCCTTCAGCAGGCTCTGCGCGGTTCTTGGAAGTCGGCAGGATGTAGCCCGAGAAGCATACCACACCGTTCATTGACCCGCTCTTCATCTTGATTCTCTGGCACAGGTCACCCGCCTGGTTTTTCATACTGTAGCGCATTGTCCCCGTACCCGGTCCCGCCAGAGTATTGAAATAGGCTTTTCCGGCAGGTGACATTGACATAGCCCTCAGGAATCTGCAGAAGAAGTCTGGGGCAATGTGGTTGTGACGGGCAAGTCCGCTTCCGTCCACCATCTGGATACCATAGCCCGAATCCACACCCAGCGAGTCCAGCTCCCGTTTTATGACTACCCGGCAGGAATCGTATGATGCGGAACCGGTACGCTCTTTAGCGAGGATTCGGATCAATGCCTCCGCATAAAAATTGTCACTCCTGTCATTGGTCACGGCCGCGATTTCCTTGATGGTAGGGGAGAGGAACTTGCCGATGACAGTGATTTTCTCCTGCGCCGGAGCGGGACCCTCTACGACAAGCCCTTTCTGCGAAGGTTTCCTCCATGAAGGCGCTGTCCTGATTCTCCCCGCATTGTCGATGTCGGCCACCCTTTCGGCGTGTATGTCATTGACCTTCAAATATTCAGCAAACTGCCACGCACAGGTGAGCGCACCGTATTTGTTGCTGCAGGACTCTTTCCGTTCGCCCTTGTCTATGGCAAGCGAACCGCGCATCTCGGCCGTTGTGGACAAGTCCGTGGTGAAGAGATACAGATTGTCTCCGCTACCTTCGGCGGATGTCACAGAACGGTTGCGGAACTCCATCCACGGCATCTGCGGATACGTCACGCTGACAGAAGCAGGACTGCCTATGGAAGTAGGCAACGCCTTGTATGTCTGTATGTTACGGTTGAAACACAGGCCGTTGCAGCCGGCACCGTAGTCCGTGCCCAAGTCATTGTACGACCAGTTGTCATTCTCTATCGGCCCGTCGAAAAACCTTCCGTCACCGATGATGCGGCCGTTTATGCGTCTGATGCCTTTTCGGGTCAATGCAGTTTTCCACATTGAAAAGAGCGAGTCCCTTTCCGGAGCCATCTTGTCGCCCGAGGCCAATGTCGGGTCACCGCCGCCGATGATGTAGAGGTCTCCGTGGAGCGTGCCGTCCGAGATGTGTCCGGTGTAGCCGATTCTGGTCGTAAACCGGTAGCCAGCCCCCAGACCGTGTATTGCCAGGCCCGTGGAAATGAGCTTGGTGTTCGATGCCGGAATCATTTTCCCGAGACTGTTGCGCGAAATCAGCGTGTCCCCGTCCAGCGTCACTGCCAAAACTCCCGTAAGTCCTGACTTGAAAGGCTCTTCCTTCATTTTCAGGTCAATGTACCTGCACGCGAGATCCGGCCTCACCTTTTCTTCCAAGTTCTGCGCGAAAGCATTTGGAAATGAAAAAGATAACAGTGCGGCCGAAAATATGAGAGTTTTGACAAAGTTCATAGTATTTATGCTTTTTCGCGTTACAAAGTTAGTTAGTTTTCACTATATTTGTTGGCTCATAAACGAATTGATTTTTAACAACTGAACCAGTATGAGCAAAAGAGTTCTTGTGTCCGGTGGTGCCGGTTTCATTGGCAGCCACGTGACGGTCGAGCTTATTCAGGCAGGGTATGAAGTTGTAGTGGCTGACGATATGTCAAACTGCGATATGACCTGCTTCGAAGGCGTAAAGAAAATTACCGGAAGGGAAGACATTCCATTTATCAAGATGAATTTCTGTGACCTTGAGGCAGTAAACAAGCTGTTTTCCGAGTTCCAGATTGACGCGGTTATCCATTTCGCGGCATTCAAGGCTGTAGGCGAGTCAGTGGCCGAGCCGGTGAAGTATTACCAGAACAATCTTCTGTCTTTCCTCAATGTAATCGAAGCTGCCCGCACCCACGGCGGATGCAATGTGCTGTTCTCATCATCAGCTACGGTTTACGGCGAACCGGATGAACTTCCTGTTACAGAGAAGTCTCCAAGGCAGCCGGCAACTTCCCCTTACGGAAACACAAAACAGATCTGCGAGGACATCCTCCGCGACTCTGTAAAGGCTTATGCAAGATACGGCAGCGAAGTTACCCCTGGTGTCCATAAAGAGGGCTGTATCAAGGGAATAGCACTCAGATACTTCAACCCTATCGGAGCGCATCCATCTGCATTGATCGGAGAACTTCCGAGAGGCGTGCCTAACAACCTCGTTCCTTATATCACACAGACAGCTATCGGAAAACGCGAGTGCCTGAGCATCTTCGGAAACGACTATCCGACACCTGACGGCACATGCCAGCGTGACTATATCGACATCGTGGACCTCGCAAAAGCCCACGTCTATGCAGTGGCAAGAATGCTCGACGGCAAGATGGAGGAAGACTATGAAATCTTCAATGTAGGAACCGGCCGCCCTGTTTCAGTGCTTGAGCTTGTCAATGCTTTTGAGAAGGTCAATGGAGTGAAGGTAAATCACAAATTCGCTCCTCGTCGTGCCGGTGACGTCACTGCCATCTGGGCAGACCCGTCATTGGCCAACAAGAAGCTCGGATGGAAAGCTGAGCGCACAGTCGAGCAGACTTTGGCAGCCGCTTGGGCTTGGGAAAAGCACCTCGCAGGAAAATAACCGGAGGTGCTGTCAGATTATTCAGCCAATACGGACAATGAATCTGCAAGTGGCTGAACAGCAGTTGAATCAGCAGGAGTTGCGATGGTCGAATCAGCCTCGAATGTGAGGCTTGCGGCCTCCTCCTGCTGATTGTCATTTTCTCTCTCCATTCTGCTTGTCAGGGACATTACGCTTATTGTCAATGCAGAGACTACAATGGCTATAAGAATGGAAAATCTATCCAGATGTTTGGTTTTCATACTATTGATTCTTTTGTTCTATTCGTTTTTGAAGAGTTTGCGTACAAGTGCAGGGATGTCGGCTACCTTCACGATTTCAATACCTTTCGTGACCGCACCCTCAGTCTGGCTGAAAGCGGAAATGTAGATCTTTCTGAATCCTAACCGTGAAGCCTCGGTGATACGCCTGTCCGTCTGGTTCACCGGCCTGATTTCTCCGCTCAGTCCCACCTCTCCGGCAAAACATACGTTGGCAGGAATGGCGAAATCGAAGTTTGAGGACAGCACGGCGCATACCACGGCAAGGTCGCATGCCGGGTCAGTGACTCTAAGTCCTCCGGCCATATTCAGGAACACGTCTTTCATGTTGAGCTTGAACCCGGCCCTCTTTTCAAGTACCGCAAGCAGCATATTCAGACGCCTTACGTCGAAACCTGTAGCAGACCGCTGAGCCGTGCCGTAAGCGGCAGTGCTGACAAGAGCCTGCACCTCGAAAAGGAACGGTCTGAGGCCGTCCAGCATTGCACAGATGGCTGTTCCGCTCAGGCCTTCCTCGTGCATCGGGATAAGCATTTCAGAAGGATTGGTGACTTCCCGCAGCCCCTTGCCGGTCATTTCGAAGACGGCCAGTTCCGAGGTGGAGCCGAATCTGTTCTTGATGCTTCTGAGCAGGCGGTATGAGCCTTTGTTGTCACCCTCGAACTGGAGAACCACGTCCACGATATGTTCCAGAATCTTAGGCCCTGCGATGTAGCCGTCTTTGGTGATGTGGCCGATCAGTATGACAGGAATGCCGGACATCTTGGCGAAATGCAGAAGGATGGCCGTCACTTCCTTGATCTGGGTGACCGAACCGGCAGATGAATCCACATTGGGCGAAAACATCGTCTGCACCGAGTCCACAACCATCAGGTCAGGCTTCAGCGCATCAGCCTGGGCAATGATGTTGTTTATATCCGTCTCACTGAAAATGAAGCAGTTGGAGTTGTCTCCTCCAAGTCTGTCCGCACGCATCTTGACCTGTCTCGCGCTTTCCTCGCCCGAGACGTAAAGCGTCTTGAGACCGGGAGAGCCAAGAGGAATCTGAAGGGACAATGTGGATTTTCCGATGCCTGGTTCGCCTCCTATCAGCACCAGTGAGCCTTTCACGATGCCTCCGCCCAAGAGTCTGTCCACTTCGGTCAATCCAAGTGACAGCCTGTTCTCGGCAGATGCGTCAATGTCTTTCAGATGCAGCGGCCTGTTGCCGGAAGCCGGAGCGGAAGATGAGATGCTGCTGTTTCTTGACGGCTTTCCTGTGACTACGGTCTGTTCCGCCATCGTGTTCCATTCTCCGCAGGCAGGGCAACGCCCCATCCATTTGGGGCTTTCATTTCCGCAATTGGTGCAGAACCATACTGTCTTCTCCTTTGTTCCCATATCAGACTACTTTTTTCGCTCCGTAAATTTCGCTCCGTAAAGATAGTAATCCTTACGACAAGGCACAAAAAAAGCAGCATCCTGAGTTACCTCAAGGTACCGCAATTCTTGTTGCGCCCGTTTGGACGCATGGGGTACAAGCTGAATTACTCAGCTACAACAGCGTTGCTGTCAGCGCAGCAGCATGTTGTGTCAGCTGCAGCAGCAGCGGCAGCGAGGCTGTCAGCTACTCTTACGCTGTCAGCTTTTGCCTGAGCAGCTTCCTCAGCTTTCTTAGCAGCGTTGTTACCGCAAGATGCAGCTGCAACTACCATAGCAACAACTGCCAAAGACATAAATACCTTTTTCATGGCTCTAAACCTTTAACTAGTTAAACATAACTTTTATTGGCGCGAAAGTACGTACATTTTTAATAATTGCAAAGAAAAATCGTATTTTTTTTGTCGGAAGGGCGTAATTCTTTCGCTATTAGGCTCTTTGTAACGTTACAATCCGTAAGTTCACCCGTTTCTCGGCACCCGAAAAAGCTCCATGTCGTGGATTTTTCCCTCGTCAATGTGGAATCTCAATGCCGTCCGCTCCACCTGCCATCCCTGAAGTCCGCAGGCTCCCGGATTTATGTAGAGAAGACCTGCCTTAGGGTCGTTCTTGACCATGAGGATATGGGAATGTCCGCAGACGAATATGTCAGGCGAGTATCTTCCGATCAGTTCCCTTGCCTTGAAATCATATTTGCCAGGACGTCCTCCGATATGCATCATCAGAACCCTTGTCCCCTCACATTCAAAACATTGATATTCAGGATAAACGAGCCTGATGTCCTGCCCGTCACAATTTCCGTAAACTCCCTTGAGCGGCTTGAATGCGGCTATCGAGTCGGCGAAGTTTATGCTGCCGCCGAAATCTCCGGCGTGCCATATTTCGTCCACAGGGCTCAGGAACTCCTTGAAGTCGTCGCTGAAAACCCCGTGAGTGTCTGAAATTATGCCTATGAACATTGACCTATAACTTTATGATTATGTTCTTCTTGTACATCAGCCACTGGCACAGGAAAATCGTGGTTGCGAAGATGAGTGCCCAGCAGAGCGAGAGATACTCATTGGCCCCGAACCAGACAGATGGCCTGAAACCGAACATCGAATATGTCTTGACTATCACTGCCGAAAGCACAAATGCGGCCAATGCGTTGGTACCCATGATGCTGAACGGCTTGAAGACCTTGCCGTAGCCTCGGATGTCCACGACGAAGATGAGGAATGCGAGAGATAGCATTGCCCAGCCGCCGGCATAGAACACGTAGGAAGCGGTCCAGAGAGGCTTGTTCACAGGAATCCAGATGCTGAGGACCTGTGACAGGGCAAGGGCTGCCGCACCATAGACGAAGATTCTGCTGACCGTGAATGACGGGGCGCAGGTGGTGTCTGACGGGTTTTCAGCATGCCGCTTGTCGGCCGTGCAGATAAGGAATCCCACGAGATAGCCCAGCAATGCGGAGCAGGCTGCCGTAAGACTTCCGAGCAGACCTTCCGGGTCGAAGTCGGCACGCGCTCCGGAATCCAGCCTGTAGCCGTGATATACGTGCTGTGAGCCCACCAGTGCGGTATCTATCTTTCCTGAAATGTTGCCTTCGAGTGAGAATGGACTTCCTGCATCTCCAAATGCCACGAGAACGGCAGTGTGGATGGTCATAAGAATGACTATGGCAACCATTATCTTTCCAGGTTTCCTCAGCCACAGGGCGAGAAGTCCGGCTATCAGATATGCCATTCCGATACGCTGCAGCACGCCGAAGATTCTGCGGTGCCCTATCCAGTACAGCCAGTTCTCTCCGAAGGACGCTGCTGGATCGTGCGGCGATGTAGGGAAGAATGGGTAAGCGCCTATGAGAAAGCCGATTCCGAATAAGGCCAATCCTCTGTATATCACCTTTTTGACTCCGTCTTTGTGCAGTCCGTCGTATTTGCGGAAAGAGAAAGCCATCGCCACTCCCATACAGAAAATGAAGAATGGATATACGAGGTCAGTAGGCGTGCATCCGCTCCACGGAGCATGTCTCAGCGGGGCGAATATCTTGCCCCACGAGCCGGGGTTGTTCACCACGCACATGAAGGCTACAGTTATGCCTCTGAGGATGTCGAGCGAGAGGTATCGTTTCATAAGCTACAGGTATTTATAATAAGTCATTGACACAGCCGCAAGTGCAGCAGTCTCTGTTCTGAGTCTGGAATCCCCGATTTGTACGGGTATGTATCCTGCTTTTACGGCAGCCTCGGCTTCTTCTTTCGAGAAGTCGCCTTCCGGTCCGATGAGCACTATCACCTCTCTGCCCTGATAGCCCTCCAAGGCCGTTCTGATCGAGCATCTTTTTTCAATGTCCTCGAAACACCAGCCGATAAGTTTCAGTGCATCCGTCTCGGCCGTACTCTCTATGAATTCTTTAACTGACTGAGTCTCTGAGAGTTCCGGTATCGAAGCCTTGAGCGACTGCTTCGTGGCCGAGAGCAGGATTCTGCTCAGGCGCTCGCTTTTCACGATCCGTCTCTCGGAATGTTCTCCTATGACGGGAACTATCCGGTCAATGCCGAATTCGGTCGCCTTTTCGGCGAACCACTCATACCGGTCAATGTTCTTGGTCGGGCAGACTGCCATCGTGAGGTTGTACGGATGCCCTCCCCAGTTCGCGGTGGTGCCGTCAATCTTGGCGACTGCACCTTTCGGGGAGTCGGATATGAGGGAGCAGTCGTACATTGTCCCTCTTCCGTCTATTATGCAGAGGTGGTCTCCGACTCTGTGTCTGAGTACCCTTACGCAGTGCCCGGATTCTTCTTCGGACAGTCTGCAGAGGCCGTCGGATATGTCACCGGTCCAGAAAATTTCCATGTTATTCTCTGATTATCAGGATTTCTCCGTCAAGTCCCACTTTCAATATCTGTGATGCCTGGCCGGTGGCGCCTTTTTCCAGCTTAGGTTCCACGATGTAGTCCACTGCGGATTTTATTTCCTCCGGTATGTCTGCGAATTTGTGCGGAGAAGGTTCTCCGGAAATGTTCGCGGAAGTGGATACGATCGGTCGTCCGAGCTTGAATATCAGATTCTTGCAGAAGTCCATGTCAGGGATGCGGATGCCGACTGTATCGTCCTCAGCCACAGCGTTGTAGGCGAGGAAGTGCCAGTTAGCCTCAGCCTTCTGTCCTTCAGCCGGGGCCTTTCCGTGGATGGCTCCAGGATAGATTATGGTCATAGGCCTGTCATTGACCTCCACGAGCTGAACTGCGATATCCGGAATTTCTTTTACGAATCTGCATATCATATCCATATCCGAAGCCAGAAGCACCAGGGCCTTGCTGTCGGAGCGGTGTTTGATTTCGTATATTTTAGCTACTGCTTCCGGGTTGGTGGCATCGCAGCCGAGACCCCAGACAGTATCTGTAGGATAGAGTATCACTCCTCCTTTCTTGAGCACGTCGAGTGTTTCAGAAATGATTTCTTTAATGTCTTTCATTGCCTGTATTGTTTATGCTGATTACGGATTCTATCGGATAGTGATCTGAGAACCGCTTATGTATGATATTGTGACTTAGTACTTTGCATTTTTCGGGAACGAGGATGTAGTCGATTCTCAGCAGTGGCCTGAGTTTGGAGAATGTGGCCCCGAATCCTGTTCCGGCTTCCTTGAACGTGTCCTTGCGCTTACGGCTAAGACGCCAGTAGGTGTATGACATAGGAGTGTCGTTGAAGTCGCCGGTTACGATGGTTTGTTCAGGACAGTTCTCGATGTCTTTCAGAACCTGGTCCACCTGTCGCGGTCTCCGGGCAATGGACTTCTTCATTTTCGCCTCCGTGTCCTTGACTGTCTGCCTGTAGTCTTTTTCCAGAGACGAGGCAAGTCGGGACAATGATATGTTGTAGCTTTCGAAATGGCAGTTGTATATCCTGAAAGGTTCTCCATTCAGCATGTAGTCAGAGTACAATGCGAGGTTCGAACTGTGCTCGAAGTCGATTTTTCCCTTGTCAAAGGCCGGGAACCGGCTGAGAGTCACGTTTCCGTAACATCCGTTGTCAGTGACATTGACATAATACTTTATGTCGTAGCCTTTCATTTTGTCGGAAAGGTAGGCCATGACTTTCTGTGGGTCTCTCGTGTAGAATTCCTGCAGGCAGATGATGTCCGCGTCTTCGTTCTTCAGAAAAGCCATCACCGAGTCTGCGCATTCTTTTCTGGAGAGTTTTTCACCTGGTTGCGGCAGGCTGAAGCGCCCTACATTGTACGATATGATTTTGATGCCGTCGGCAGCATTGACCTGGGCGTCTTCTTTTTTCGGGAACTGGTAGAAGTTGCCGGCCATGATGAATGTCGGCAGCAGGGCGGCGATCGGAATGAAGGCCGCGTTGGACCATCTGAAGAGTGCCCAGCACAGCAGGAACACGTTTCCGACCAGCAGAAGTGGGTACAGCAGGCCGAATATGGTCATGAACCAGGCGCTTGCCGGATTTATGAAATAGGAGAATGAACTGACAAGAAGAAGGACTGCGGATATTGTCATCAATGTCCGCGACGTTATTCCGAAGAACAGATTGCGTCTTTTCTTCTTTCTTGTCATCGTAAGTCGTTCCTAATAGTAAAATTCGCCTTTCTTTCTCCACCATCTGATCAGCAGCCAGCCGAAGAGCATTCCGCCGAGGTGGGCGAAATGGGCTACTCCGTCCTGGAATCCGCTTATGCCGGTGAACAGTTCAATGCCCGCGAAAATGATTACGAACCATTTGGCTGTCAATGTTACAGGCGGGAACAGAAGTGTCAGTCTGGAGTCAGGGTAGCACATGGCGTAGCCGATAAGTACTCCGTAGATGGCTCCGGATGCACCCAGGGTAGGTGTCATCAGAAGGTTGTGGTAGTTCACGGCAGCGCCTGCCGAAAGAAAATACTGGGCCTGTATCCATTCCACGCCGGTATGCAGGGCCGCTGCGCCCAAGCCTGTCACGAAATAGAAAATCAGGAACTTCTTGGAGCCCAATGCCCTTTCCAGGATGATGCCGAACATCAGCAGCGTGTACATATTGAAGAATATGTGCCAGAATCCGCCGTGCATGAACATGTGCGTCAGGATCTGCCACGGCTTGAAGAACGGCGAAGCCGGATAGAACATGGCGAAGTTCACCACCATGAAATTCTCATTGATGAGAGTGGCGATGAAAACAAGTATGTTGATTGCGACGATGTTCTTCGTTACAGGCGGAATTGAGGAGAGAAAGCCTCCTCTACCGCTGTTGTATTCATTGTATTCGTAACCCATTGTCTTTAAAACAGTTTCTCTAATTCATCCGTGGATATTATAGACATGGTCTTGTGACCGTTGTTCGTGTATTCCGAATTCGAGCAGGCGAACAGCGCGTCCATCAGGCTCCGCGCTTCCGAAGGGGACTCCACAGGTCGTCCTTCCGCCGCTCCGAATCTTGCAAATTTCTCAGCCATAGTGGATTCCATCATTCCGGCGAGTGTCGTATGGTTTTCTGTCAATGCTATGAGTATGTCCGCCATTGCGGATTCTACGCTGCTCTGGTCCACTTGGAAGCCCTCCGGCATGCCGTTTACCACGATGGTGTCGGCCCCGAACGGGGTTATGTCGAAGCCGAGTGTGCGCAGAAGCTCAGCATGCTCGTCGAAGATCAGCCTGTTGTCCACACCCACAGTGACCTGTACAGGGAACAATGCGCATTGGCTCACGTGTTCTCCTCCGCTCAGGGCTCGGAGGAACTTCTCGAAAAGTATCCTCTCTTTCGCTCGTCTGATATTGATTACCAGAAGACCTGACTTGACGGGTGAAACTATGTATTTGTGCTGGATTATCAATATGTTAGGCTGGGCAATGCACCTTTCGTCGAAGAGTTTTCCGTAATCGTCACGTCTGTCCACTGCGCTTGAAGGACTTCCTGCTCCGGTATAGTCCGGAAGGGGGAAATCCAGCCCCGCTGCCTTCGATTTTGGACTCGGGACGTAATCTTTCATTGATCCCGGCATTGATCCTGACATCGGTCCGGAAAAGTCTTGTGCGGCAGCCGGTGCGTCGTAGGATCCGGCAGGGGAGAGGTCGAAAGGGTTGTAGCCCGGATCGGTTCCGGCCTCAGGTGTGCTGACTTCCGGGCGGTATTTGTCGAAATCGTTGCTGAATACGGGCATTTCCGGCATTCCTGCGGTGTCGAAGTCGATGCTTGCCCCGAAGGAGTTGCGGCCCAATGCTTCTTTTACGCAGGCGTACAATGTCTGGAATATGACGCTGTCGTCGGCGAATTTCACCTCAGTCTTGGTCGGGCTGATGTTTACGTCTATGTCGTGCGGGTCGGTTTCCAGATATATGAAATATGACGGGGTAGTGCCCTGTGGCAGCATGTTCTCGTACGCGTTCATCACCGCCTTGTGCAGGTACGGGCTCCGGAAATATCGTCCGTTTATGAAGAAGAACTGGTTCCCGAGAGCCTTCTTGGCGAGGTCCGGTCTTCCGACGTAGCCGCGGATATTGACTATGGACGTGTCGGCGCTCAGGTCCACGACTTGGCTGACGATATGGTTGCCCAACAGATCTTGTATCCTGAATTTCAATGACTTGGCCGGCTTGAGCACGTAGAGGTCCTTGCCGTTGTTCATCAGACGGAAGCCTATTCCTGACCGGGTGAGAGCCACGCGGATGAATTCTTCCGTGATATGTTTCAGCTCCACGTTGTCCGATTTGAGGAACTTTCTCCGCGCAGGCACATTGTAGAATAGATTTCTTACTGCAATGCTGGTTCCCGCAGGTGTGGAGACTTCTGTAGTGGAGATATGTCTGGAGTCGGCGAATTCGACTTGGCAGCCGACCTCGTCTTCCGTCCGCCTGGTCTTGAGCGTGACTTCCGAAACGGCTGCGATGGAGGCCAATGCCTCGCCCCTGAAGCCGAAAGTGGTGATGTCCATCAGGTCTTCCGCGGTGGAAATCTTGGAGGTGGCGTGTCTCTCGAAGCACAGCACAGCCTCGTCAGGAGTCATTCCGCAGCCATTGTCAATGACTTGTATCAATGTCCTTCCGGCATCGGTCAATATCACCGTTATCTGGTCCGCTCCTGCATCCACTGCATTTTCCATCAGTTCCTTGACTGCTGAAGACGGACGCTGAACGACCTCACCGGCCGCTATCATGTTAGCGATATTGCTTGGTAATATCTTGATATCCATAAAATTACACTATCATTGTTTCCGGTGCGCGATGTCCGGAAAAATCGTGGTGATTATAGCAATGAATAGAATTTGGTTATGTAGATCATCACGATGGCGAAGAGCAGCAGTCCTATGAGCGTGATGATTTTCTGGGCCTTGTTCGATGACCTCTTCTTGGGACCGTCACGGAAAGAGCCCCGGAGATATGTTCCCGGGACGTATTCTCCATTTTCCTTTTCCATGGAGCCGTCCACCTTTCCGAACTTCTGCTTGAGTTCGTCCTTTTCCTTGTTGTAATATATTGGTTTATAGTCGAAAACCCTATGCTCGCTGTCACCGAACCAACCGAAATTTGCCATAATCAATAAGTTTATACAGTTCCCGAAGTCGAATCGGAAAACTACTTGTAAGCAAATTTAATATAAATTCTTTACTTTTGTCTATAATAATATTGACTTGACTCATTATGACTGATATGGTTTTCCCTTTCAAGGTCGGCAACGGATATGATGTCCATCAGATTGCCCAGGGCCTGCCTATGTGGCTAGGCGGCGTGAAAATAGATTCTGACTGCGGTTTTGTGGCACATTCGGACGGCGATGTGGCCATCCACGCATTGTGCGATGCTCTTTTGGGATGTCTTGCGCTCGGCGACATAGGACATCATTTTCCAGATACTTCAGAGGAATGGAAGGGGGCGGACAGCAAGATGTTGCTCGCCAAGGTCGTTTCACTGGTGAAAGGGCAGGGCTATGTCATTGGCAATGTGGATGTTACCATTGCATTGCAACGTCCTAAAATCGGCAAATATGTTCCTCAGATGCGGGAGACATTGGCCCCTGTTCTGGATGTGCCGACGGACTGCGTTTCCGTGAAGGCGACGACTACGGAACGGCTCGGGTTCGTAGGTAGGGGAGAGGGGTGCGCAGTATGGGCTACCGCATTGATTTACAGGAAATAACTGTGCTCAGGCCGTGTTATGCGGCACCGCTTTCGTCTCCGATGCGGATTTTCATGCGGTTCCATCCGAGGACCGGCAAGATGAATGACAGCAGGCAGGCTCCCAGCCAGAATATGGCTGCCGGGGTGAAGTTGTACACGTCTGAAGCTGTCTGGCATCCTTCTATGAGGTAGCCGCTGACGATATCCTGCAGCCCTGCCGCTACATAGCTTGATATTCCCACGATGCCGAGAGCTGCGCCTGTGGCTTTTCTCGGGACAATGTCCACTGCCATCAGGCCTGCCACGATGCAGTAAAGCACGCCGATGAACAGGCTGAAGAACGAGACGTAGATGATGTTCATCACGTAGCCGCCCTTAGTGAAGAGGAACAATGCCAATGAAACAAGGCAGAGGATGCCTGACAGCACCACCGGCTTGACCCTGTTTCCTTTGAATACTTTATCTGATAGCCAGCCTGCGAAAACAGTTCCGGCCACGCCGAATGCTTCGGAGAATGCGATGATCTGTGTGGCGGACGGGAGAGAGAATCCTCTGGCTTTCTGCAGGAACAGTACGCCCCATCCGCTTATGGCGTATTGGGTGATATATACGAATGCGCTGGATATGGCGATAATCCATATTCCGGGATGTCTCAGCACGATTTTCTGCAGGGTTCGGGTAGGCATTGAATCTTCCTTTCTCTGCTTCTCTCCGGAGAGTTGCTGCACAGACGGAAGTCCCTTGCTTTCAGGTGTATCCGACACGAAGAACAGCACTATCAGGCCTCCTGCCACACCTGCTGCAGCGGCGAAGATGAAGCCCCATTTCCAGCCCCACAGGCCGACGATGACTCCTGTCAATATGAAGGTCAGGAATTTGCCGAGGTATGGACTGGCGCTGAAGATGCTGTAATAGGTTCCTCTTTTCGCGAGGGGAAACCATCTGGAGAGAGTGATGATGCCCGGAGGCGCCCCCATCGACTGTGCCCATCCGTTGAAGCCCCACAGGATGAAGAATGCGACGAAAGTCACCGCGCCGATGGTTCCTGTCAATGTCTGTGTGAATCCGAAGATGCCCATCAGAAGGTTGGCGACTGCGGACACGAAAAGTCCGGTGGCCATGAAACGGCGGATGTTGCAGTAGTCGGCGATGAATCCGTTGGTGAATTTGCCTACGGCATAGACGAGCAGAAGGGCTGAGCCTACAAGGCCGAGCTGCCCGGCTGTCAATACTCCTTCGTCTATGAGTGGCTGTTTGACCACGCTGAGCGTCATTCTGCACACATAGTACAGGCTATATGCAACAGTGGCACCCCAGAACGTCTGATTTCTAAGTTTTATATAGACGCTGTCCGCATCTTTATCCGCAACCTTTTCTTTGGACGGCTTGCTGATCCTGAAATAAGAATATAGGCTCATCAGAAGCTTGCATTCCTGCACGGCACATTGACCCTGCATTTGCCCAGCAAAATTACAAAACTTTTCAAACTTTCTTGCGGAAAAGGCTAAAATCCCTAATTTTGTGGTTGCTTTCATGTCGGCGGGGCCGGTCAATGAAAGTTGCGAAAGCGGACATAAACTAATTAGTATAATGAAAAACCACGTTCTTTCTGCGGCATTGGTCGCAACACTATTGGGTATTGCCACATTGGCTCAGGCCCAGACACCAAAAAAGGTAAAGTACACATTTACAGAGGCTTCTGATCTTACATTGATCGGTAAACTTTTCCCTGACACT
>OJAM01000132.1_pt1 | contig 35451 bp, 25 predicted proteins | sample 1589071 | NCBI WGS metagenome assembly OJAM01 (sample SAMN03283243) | human gut metagenome | biome: human-associated habitat; material: feces | host: Homo sapiens | place: Peru | collected 2012
GTGTTTGATCTGGAAGGGGATTTTGTGGATGAAAATACAATCGCTGTCAATATCAGAAGACTCCGTGAGAAAATCGAAGACAATCCGGCTGCACCGGTCTATATAAAGAATATCAGAGGTCTTGGGTATATATGGAATCAGGAGGTAAGTCAGTGACGAAACGACATCGTAAAAAGTGGGTTGATGCCTTGTCACTGGTGCTGCCGGTTCTACTCTTTTTTGCGGTATTGAACTGCTTTACCACCTATTTATATTATCAGGATTATCAATGTAAAATGGATATCCTGACAGAAGTTGCGGCGGGCGCAGAGACCACCGGCATGGATGTTGCCGCAGGATGGCTGAAAGGAAACGACCATCAAGCCAATGAACAAGGTAAGCAATTATTAGAGCAATACGGGTACTGGGAAAACAAAGGGACTTCGTTTTATGTGCGCTTCCGGCAGAATATCATGATAACCGGCTGTACAAGTGCAGTGCTATGTCTGTCTTTGCTAACGTTCCTGTTTTACCGGAAGAAAGCTGAGGCGAAAGAAAGTCGGAAACGATTGGAGCAGCTAGAGCAAATCCTGATTGCATTTCGGGAAAATCACTTTGAGGTAGTGCCGGACACAGAAGATCATGTCGGGCAGGAAAGACTGAAATTTCAGCTTGAAGCAATCGGACATCATATCCAGCTGCTGCAAGAGGAAGCCAGAGCGGAGAAGGAAAGCACAAAGGAAATGGTATCCGACATTTCCCATCAGCTGAAAACCCCGGTTGCAGCCTTGGATACCTGCTTTAGCATATTGCTGCGGAACAATCTGAGTGAGACGGAGCAACAGGAATTTCGCATCCGCTGCCGGAGTGCATTGGACGGATTGGAAACATTGTTGCAGTCTCTGCTGGAAATATCCAAACTGGAGACAGGTTTGATTCAGCTTGATCAGAAAACACTTCCCATTATGGATACGATCATCTCCGCAGTAAACCGAACGTATCCAAAGGCAGCGGAGAAAGGGATAGAACTTATTTTCGACTGCAACGAATCACTGGAGCATTGTGCACTCATGCAGGATAAACGTTGGCTTGGAGAAGCAATCATTAACGTTTTGGACAATGCCATCAAATACAGCCCAGAACATTCAAAAATCACGATCCGTCTACAAAAAAGAACCGGCTTTGTGAGAATTGAGATCGAGGATCAGGGAATCGGAATCCCGCAGAGTGAATACCATAAAATATTCCAGCGGTTTTACAGAGGGACTGCGCCGGAAGTCCGCGAAAAGAGCGGAACTGGCATCGGTCTGTATCTGTCCAGACAGATTATTGAGCAGCATGGTGGGACAATCACGGTAGCCTCCGGCAAAGTCAGAAAAGGAAGTACCTTTTTGATTCAGCTGCCGGAGAATGGACTTTCGTAGAGATGATGAGCAGAAGTCTTTCAAATCTGTAAGACTTCTGCTCTCTTTTTGAAAGTGAAATGAAAGGTTCCTTTGATACAATGCTGGTAAATAAGAAAAGGAGGCCATTGGAGTGGGCGTGATATTAGAAACGAATCAGCTTTGCAAATTTTATGGGACGGGGGAAAATCAGGTCAAAGCCGTCAATCATGTGAATATCCAGATTGGGCAGGGAGAATTTGTCGCCATTGTCGGAAAATCCGGCTCCGGAAAAAGTACCCTGCTGCATATGCTGGGCGGGCTGGATACACCAACCAGCGGCAGCGTGATCTTGTCTGACAAGGACCTGTATTCCATGAAGGAGGATCAGCTTGCCGTTTTCCGGAGAAGAAAGATCGGATTTGTATTTCAGGCATTCAATCTGGTATCCTCCATCAATGTGTGGGAAAATATCGTTCTTCCGTTGGGGCTTGACGGAAAAAAAGTGGATAAAGCTTATGTCAATGATATTATCACCACACTGGGTCTTGAACACCGGATTCATAATCTTCCGAATACCCTCTCCGGAGGACAGCAGCAGCGCGTTGCGATTGCAAGAGCCTTGGTAAACAGACCGGAGATTTTGTTTGCGGACGAGCCAACCGGAAATCTTGATTCCAAGACAAGTGACGAGGTGATCGCGCTGCTGAAAATGAGCGCAAAAAAATATGGACAGACGATTGTAATGATTACCCATGATGATGAGATCGCGCAGGTTGCTGACCGTATTTTAGTCATCGAGGATGGACAGGTGGTGGATTTCAATTGAGGACGATCAGCAAAATTGCATTCAGCAACGACAAAAGAAATCGGACAAGAAGTGTCCTCATTATGACGGCGATTTGCCTGACTACCATGCTTCTGGTCATTATCAGTACAATTGGAAATGGACTGATCCTCTTACAGAAGGATCAGGCTGCAAGCTCATACGGAAGCAACTACGGCCTGTTTATCGCCGCAGATGGTACGCAATTAAAAGAAGTGGAACGCAGAGCTGAGATATCTGATATCGGCATCATGTGTACGGAGGGCATCCTGAAAGGAAATGAAAATGGCGGCTTTGTCAGTGCGGATGAAACGGTCAGGAAAATGCTTCCCTATAATCAGGAATATGTGTTGAAGGAAGGTACCTATCCGGAAAAGGCGCAGGAAATTGCCGCAGGACGCGCTTTCTTTGATGCAGTGGGATACCATGATGTAAAGGTCGGAGACACCGTAACATTGGAGTACCGTTCCGGCATGCAGTCGGAATACGCACCGGTGGAATTTACTGTCAGCGGGATTTTATATGACCGGGATGAATATACCATCGAGGCTTCCTATGTTGTATTCGGTTCGCAGGATTTTTATAATGAGCGTGTTGCGGAGGGTGACAGGCAATATAATATCTATTTTACCTTGAGCGATTCTGCAAATGTATCTATGAATAATGTTGCGCCTGTTATAAAAGAAATCGCGGATTCCTGCGGCATTGACCAGAAAAACGTGATCATCAATGACCTCTACCTGCAGTGGGTATTGCAGCCGAGCTATGAAATGATTGTGGTTTGTGGAACCCTGATCCTCGGAATCGTGCTGTTTTCCGTTGTGGTCATTTATAATATCTTCCAGGTCGGGATCGCCCAGAAGGTTCAGGAGTACGGAAAAATCAAGGCGCTGGGTGCAACCAGAAAGCAGATGAAGCAGTTGATCTTTCGTGAGGGCATTCTTCTGGCGGTTCCTTCGATACCGCTGGGGCTGCTGTTTGGTTTCCTGATTGCAAAAGTCAGCTTCAACTGGCTGGTGGAGCAGGGAAATCTGGTATCGTCCGGAATCAAGAACCATCAGGTGCCTCTGTTTTCACTGACAATTATGCTCATCTGCATTTTTGTATCGTTTCTTACGGTCGTTTTGGCTCTGCGCAAACCCATGAAAATTGTTTCCCGGATTTCACCCATCGAAGCGACACGGTATCTTGGCGGCTCCAAAACGCAAAAACAGGGCAGACGAAAAGGCAGAAAAGATGTCACCGTTTTCTCCATGGCAATGGCAAATGTGACAGGCAATCCGAAAAGAACCATTGCTACGATTCTTACCATGGGGCTTTCCTGTGTATTGTTTGTAATTATCTCTAATTATGTTGGGAATATTGACACGGAGCACGAGGCGCGGATTGCAATCAACCATGGACAATTTGAGTTGCAGCTGGATTATTCCCAGAATTATGATGAAGCCTATTCGGAGAATAATCTGGACACAATCCTACAGAACAACCCACTGAATGATTCTTTGATTAAAGAAATCAAATCCATCCCCGGTGTAACGGATGTACTGACGAGAGAAATCGTCTCTGCAGATCTGAACGGAACAAAATTTCCGGTTGCAATCGTAAATCAAGAGGATTTTGAAATGATGCGCGGGGATGGCGATATCGGTTCCATGGACTATGCACAGGCTGTCAAAAACGGGGATGTTTTCTTTGGCTGGTCCATGTGGATGGAAGCTGACGGGTATTCTGCGGGTGCACCGATTACATTCAACTTTGATAACGGAAGCGGAACCTATACCTATCATGGAAAAATCGCAGGCTCCTTTGTAAGCGCGGACACTTATCTGGTCATTCCGGAAGAAGTATACCGCTCTGTAAATCCGAAAGGGACATCTTATGGATACCTGTGGGTGGATTGTGCTAAAAAAGATGTGGCATCTGTAGAGCAAAGCCTGAATGACCTGCTCTCCGATACTTCTCATATCAAGCTGAACACCTATCACGCAGAATTGCAAACCGCAGAATACGCAAGCCGTATGATGAAGCTTGGCTGCTATCTGTTCATGGCAATTGTCGGTCTCATTGGGTTTATGAATCTGGCAAACACCATGATCATCAATATCACCACGAAGAAGCAGGAATACGGTGTGCTGCAAGCGGTAGGCATGACCAATAAGCAGTTGAATCTGAGCTTACAAATACAGGGCTTGATTTTTACGGTTGGCACCATCTGCGTCGCACTTGCTGCCGGTCTGCCCCTTGGCTATGCACTGTTTTCCTATGCGAAGCATAATGGGATTTTTGGAATGAACGTTTATCACGTTCCTCTTATCCCGATTCTTGCTATGATTTTGCTGGTCGGTCTTTTGCAGATTGTGCTTTCCCTCGTTTTAAGCAGTAATCTGAAAAAGGAAACGCTGGTTGAAAGAATAAGGTATCAGGGATAGCAAGTATTGCTGGGATATCCTCAGTATCATAACAGGAATTAAAAGCACTTGGCTTCAAAAAGTTTTGTACTTTTGACAAAATGCAACCGATTTTTCATCAATTATAATAAATTTGATTAAGCAGCCTGTGTGTAATGAAGCATACAGGCTGCTTGCATTTTATAACTCTAATGAATCTTCTGCATCTATCCACATCTGTAAATTGCCCTCAAGATATAATCTCGCATAGTGATTGCCCTCCCTCTGTAGAAGTTGTGTGGTAACTTCATTCTACCACGGGGAGAGAAATCACTATGGATTTTTTACTCAAGTGTCCAACTTGATTTTACAATCAACCGATTTATATTGCACGGTCGCCCGATCATTATGTACTTCGCTGTAATCCACGCTTTGCTCTCTGAATTTGGCCAGATAGAAGTCGCATCAAAAGCATCAAAAAGGATCGTGGGGGTAATTTCCGATGTGTATTAGCAATCCAAGTTGCTGAGGGCAACGCTGAATTTGTAATGAACAGAATGTTCGCGGTCTGCCGCCACAATCATGCTCTTATGATTGCTTTAGAATTCGAACAGTTACTTTGCAAAATATACAAAATAAAAGGATCAATCTTGTGCAACAAATAGAAATAAAACGAAAGCAAAAAAATCCAATTGAAAAAAAAAAGAAACGGGTGCTATATTCTATTTAGAACTTTCAGATAGGAGATGAGCATATGAAAGGAATTACATGGCGCGAAGGAAACAACCTGTTCTGGCGATATGATGCAGAGCTGATGCTGATCGAGCCGTACGGCAAAGACAGTTTGCGTATTCGTGTGACCAAAGAACCTGAATTCCCTTCCAGTGATTGGGCATTGGAAAAGCCGCAGGAAATTGAACCTGTTGTGGATATTCATGAAAAGGGCTTCACATTCAAAAATGGAAATATTACAGCCAGTATGGATGAGTTTGGTGTTCTTACATTCCTCAACCAGCATGGCAAGGTTCTGTTCCAGGAACAGTGGCAGACCAGAGATGATCCCCAGAATCATATCCCGCTGATGTATTTTGGAAGAGAGATCAAAAAGCATGTGGGTGAGCGGCTGGCCAAGTGCAGCCTGCGTCTGGAAGCCTATGACGGAGAGAAGATTTTTGGCATGGGTCAGCACCAGATCCATCATCTGGATCTGAAGGGCTGCCGGTTCGAGTTGGCACAGCGCAATTCTCAGGCAACCATTCCCTTTATTATTTCCAATCGTGGCTATGGTTTCTTCTGGAACAACCCCGGTTACGGCAGCGTGACATTTGCAAAGAACATGACCGAATGGGTTGCTGAAGGCTCTGTTGTGATTGATTACTGGGTAACTGCAGGAGATACGCCGGCACAGATCATTGAGCGGTATACAGAAGTGACCGGCCGTGCACCGGAATTCCCCGAATGGGCTTCCGGTTTCTGGCAGTGCAAGCTGCGCTACAAGACGCAGGACGAGCTGATGGAGATTGCCCGCGAGCATAAGAGACGGGGCATTCCTCTTTCCGTCATCGTGATCGACTTCTTCCACTGGCCGCAGCAGGGCGACTGGAAATTCGATCTGACAAAGTGGCCGGATCCCAAGGCCATGGTTGAAGAGCTTCATGAAATGGGCATTGAACTGATGGTGTCGGTATGGCCCACCGTGGAGCCCCGTTCCGAAAACTACGCCGCAATGAAGGAGCGCGGTTATCTGATTCAGAGCGACCGCGGTGTCCGGACGAATTATGTCTGTCTGGGCGCACCGGTGCATTATGATGCCATGAACCCCGGCGCACGGGCCTTTGTCTGGAGCAAGATTAAAGAGAACTATCTGGATCCCTATGGAATTCGGATGTTCTGGCTGGATGAGACGGAGCCGGAATACACTGCATACGACTTTGATAATTACCGCCATTATCTGGGCAGCAGCAAGGAAGTCGGCAACTATTACCCGGTCGCCGCGGCACAGGGCTTCTATGAGGGTCTGATGGAAAGCGGTATCAAGGATGTCATCAATCTGACCAGATGTGCCTGGGCAGGCTGCCAGAAGTATGGCGTGGTTCTGTGGTCCGGTGATATCCAGAGTAACTTCAAGATGCTGAAGCTGCAGATCAAGGCCGGCCTGAACGCGGCGGTCTCCGGTATGGCATGGTGGACAACAGACATTGGCGGTTTCTATGGCGGCGATACCGAATCTCCCTCCTTCCGGGAACTGCTGGTGCGTTGGTTTGAATACGGTGTGTTCTGCCCGGTTCTCCGTCTGCATGGACACCGCAAGCCTCTCGAGGCGCCCGCCGGCGAGATAGACGAGGTTGCCGATTCCGGCCTGTTCGATGTGGAGTCCTGCGGTCCCAACGAGATCTGGCGGTTTGGCGAAGAAAACTACGTCATCCTAAAGAAGATGGTACTGCTCAGAGAGCGTCTGCGTCCCTATGTTATGAAGGCCATGGATAAGGCGCATCAGATCGGTGTTCCTCCCATGCGTCCTCTCTTCATGGACTTCTCGGAAGACGCTATTTGCTGGGATGTGGAAGATGAATTCCTCTTTGGTGATGATCTGCTGGTCGCTCCGATTATGGACGAAGGCGTGCGTAGCAGAGAGGTCTATCTGCCCAAGGGTCGCTGCTGGCAAAATGTGTACACCGGTGAGAGTTTTGAAGGCGGCCAGACGGTGAAGTGCGATGCACCCATGGAGTACATCCCCGTATTCACCAGCAACAGCGAACTGACGGCGCTTTTCTCTGAAGTCATCGAAAAGTAAGCGAAAATCGTTTCCAAAGAACAAAAAGGAGGAATCAGCATGGATATGAAATCCAAGTATTCACTGGTAAACGGCAAAGAGATCCCGATCATTGCCTTCGGCACCTGCACGGTTGAGCGTCAGCCCTACGAAGGATATACCATCGGAGCTGTGGAAAAAGCGCTCAGAAACGGCTTCCGTCTGATCGACACTGCAACCTGCTATGAAAATGAAGGTGAAGTCGGACAGGCCATCCGGGAGAGCGGCATTGCACGCGAGGATATTTTTGTTCTGACAAAGCTGTGGAACGAGAATATGCGTCAGGGCACCCAGCGGGAAGCAATTGAGTTCAGTCTGAACGAACTGCAGATGGATTATGTGGACGCTTACCTGCTCCATTGGCCGGTTCCCGGAAAGTACAAGGAGTCCTGGAAGTATATGGAAGAGTTCTATGCAGAGGGCAAGGTCAAATCCATCGGCGTCAGCAACTTCGAAATTGACCAGCTGGAGGATCTGTTCAGCAGCTGCACCATTAAGCCCATGATCAACCAGATTGAGATCCATCCCTACAACACGCGGAAAGAGCTGATTCAGTTCTGTAAGGAGAATGATATTGCGCTGATGGGCTGGAGCCCGCTGCATCGCGGTCTGATTCTGAATGATCCTGCTTTAATGGAGATTGCAAAGAAATATGGCAAGAGTGTGGCTCAGGTTGTGCTGCGCTGGGATCTGCAGAATGGCGTTATTCCAATCCCTGGTGCAACGGATGAGAATCTGATCCGTGAAAACACCATGCTGTTCGACTTTGAACTGACTGCACAGGAACTGGAAGTAATTGATTCTCTGAATCAGGATCTCTACGAAGGCGATCCGCACAATTTTGACTGGTAATCCGTCCTACAGAAAAAACAACATTCAAAATCAGAAAGGGATAGGTAAATATGGATAAGAAACTGAGAATTGGCTTAATTCTGGATATGCACCCCTTTGATGAGATTTCTCTCAAGGCCATGTTCGATCAGATGGAAGGCATTGAGATTGTTCCCCAGCTGCTGAATAACTATCAGTTCGATTATTCCGGCAACAACGATAAGTATGACGGCTTTGTCTTCTACAATATGTCTCTGGAGACGCCCAACCCGGAAGAGACCTTTGCAGGCGGCCATAAGAAGATCGGCGATACGCTTTTCAAGATCGGTGAAACCGGTCAGGGCATCGTGGTTCTGCATCATGCCATTCTGTCCCATCCCGAGTGGGATGGTTGGAATGATCTGCTGAGCATTCCCGACCGCAGATTTGACTACTTTGGCGGTGTGGATGTGGATATTCATGTGGAAAATCCTGCACATCCCATCACTGAGGGTCTGAATGACTGGAATATGATTGATGAGACTTTCCTTCTGCCGAGCTGTGGCGACGATTGTGAAGTCATCCTGAGCACCACCTGCGAAAAGAGCATCAAGTCTCTGGCATGGGCCAAGACCTATAAGAAGTCCAGAGTTTTTGCAATGTCCCTGGGCCACGATGGCGAGGCTTTTGGCAACGAGAACTTCCGTGCCGTTCTGAAGAATGCCATCGAGTGGACCTGCGGCAAAAAGTAACGGAACGATCATGAGCAGCGCAGCGCCTCTCTTGCGGGCAATGTGTCGGCAGAAAGAGAGGCAGTGCGTATTTGCGATGGCTAGAGGTAAATGAATTGAAAGAATACCAACTGTTAACTCCAATCAGGATCAGAAATACCGTCATGCGAAACCGCATCGTCATGGCGGCGATGGAAGCCAGACTGAATACGCCGGATGGCGGTGTGACACAGGATATGATCGATTACTACAAGGAGCGTGCCAAAGGCGGCGCCGGTGCAATCGTCATTGAGAATACCTATGTCGATGCATACTCCAGCCGATCCGGTATTATTTCATCCGGTATGTACAACGATCACATGATCGCCGGCAAGAATCTGCTGGCCGAGGCAATCCGCGAGGAAGGTGCTCTGGCCATTCTGCAGCTGTCCCACGGCGGCCCTCAGGCCAACCCGGCTGCCAACAATTACCCAATCCTGTTCCCCTCCCTGTTTGAGGGAGCCAATACCAGCAAGGAGTACAAAGTCCTGACGGAAGCGGATATTGCAGAGATCGTGGATGCCTTCGCACAGGCTGCCAGAAGAGCCTGCTGGGCAGGCTTCAATGGCGTTGAGTTCCATGCAGCTCACGGTTATCTGTTGTCATCCTTCCTTTCTCCGCTGCGCAATCAAAGAGAGGATCAGTATGGCGGCTCTGTTGCAAACCGGGCCCGCATTCTGGTTGAGATACTGGAAGCAGCACGCAAAGAGGTGGATCGTGACTTTATTCTGGGTGTCCGCATGAATGTGACGGATGGCAAGGATGGCGGTGTGGATGAAGAATCTGCTACCGAAACGGCAAAGATTTTGGCGCCTTATGTGGATTATTTGAACATTTCCGGCGGCTTTGGAGAGACCTGCGGCAATGTGATGATTACCCCCAGCTATGTGCAGGCTCCTGTTCTGGCCTCCCGTATTGAGAAGGTTTATCGGAAGATCAAGGGCATGGTTCCTGTGTTTGGTGTAGGTGCACTGAACTATGAGCTGGGCGAAACCTGTCTGGAAAACGGATGCTTTGATGCAGCCGTTTTCGGACGGGCGCTGATTGCGGATCCCAACTGGCCCAACAAGCTGAAGCGTGGCATGGAGGCAGATATCCGTCCCTGCTGCCGCGGCAATGAGGGCTGCTTCTCCCGTATGCTGAAGGGTCTTCCCATCCGCTGCGAGCTGAATCCGGCGTGCGGTCAGGAGCGTAAGTACGAGATTCCGAAGACGAAGAACAAAAAGAAGATCGTGATCGTCGGCGGTGGTACTGCGGGCATGGAATGTGCCAGAGTCGGTGCCCTGATGGGTCATGAAATGGTTCTGTTTGAGCAGAGCGACAGACTGGGCGGACATCTGGTGGAGGCTGGTGCACCGCAGTTCAAATCCGGCCTGAAGCAGTTCAAGGAATGGCAGATACGGCAGCTGGAGAAGCTGGACGTGGAGATCCGCCTCGGAAGCAAAGCTACTGCAGAAGCCGTTCGGGAGCTGAACCCCGATTGTGTGATCGTGGCAGTCGGTTCCCAGTATATTGTTCCTGGTATAAAGGGTGTGGAGCACACCATTCTGCCCGATCGGGTCTGCGAAGCAGATGTTCAGATCGGCAAAAAGATTGTGGTGATCGGCGGCGGTATGGTTGGCGCCGAGACAGCACTGAGCCTGAGCAGCGATCCTGAAAAGGAAGTTGCCATTCTGGAGATGCGCGACGCCCTTGCACCGGAACATGATCCGGTGGCACGCGGTATTCTTGCCGGCAAACTGGAGGAAAACGGTGTTGCCGTTCTGCTGAATAGCTGCGCGGTAGAGATTCTGCCTGATCAGGTTGCTTATAAGGACGATGACGGCAATATTCAGACGATTGCGGCAGATACGGTGGTTCTGGCTACTGGCCTGCGGGCAGATCAGGCACAGGTGGAAACCTTTGCGGAATTCCCCAATGTTGTATGCGTTGGTGACTGTGTGAAGGCCGGAAAGGTGTATCATGCCATGCATGGTGCCTGGAAAACGATGTTTGATTTGGAAAGAGAGGCTACACGATGAAAGTGAAGAAGGCAATTACGGTGCAGGATGTCGCAAATGTGATCGATCACTCTCTGCTGCGCCCGGATATTACGGTTGATGAACTGCGGGCAGGCTGCGCGCTGGCAAAGGAATACAATTGTATTTCTGTTTGCGTACGGCCTTCTGACCTGCCGATCGTCTGTGAAGAACTGGCCGGCTCCAAGGTGCTGCCCACCACAGTCATTAGCTTCCCCCATGGAACCTGCACCACGGAGACGAAGATATTTGAAACCAAGGACGCCGTGGAAAAGGGTGCGGTGGAAGTGGATATGGTCATGAATATCGGCCGTTTCCTGTCCGGTGAGTATGACTATGTGCAGAATGATATTGCGCTGGTGGCAGAGGAAGCCCATAAGGGCAATGCACTGCTGAAGGTCATTTTCGAGAACCATTTCCTGAATAACGATCAGATTGTCAAGGCCTGTGAAATTGCAAAGGCTGCCGGTGCAGATTTTATTAAGACTTCTACCGGTTATGCAGGCTCCGGTGCCAAGCTGGAAGATCTGAAGATCATGGTCGACCATGCAGAGGGCATGCAGGTCAAGGCTGCCGGCGGTATCAGGACGCTGGAAGACTGCCTGAATATTATGGCTCTGGGTGTTTCCCGTTGCGGAACGCGTTCTACCGAAGCGATTCTGAATGCAGCAAGCGAGCTTGCAAAGAAGGGCGAGCTGTTCCTGGAAATCGAAGCATAAGTAAAACCGCAGAAGGGAGTTTATGGAATGAGCAAAAAGATCATTGGTTGGGATCTTGGAACGGGCGGAAACAAGGCCTCCCTCTATGATGACGCGGGATACTGCCTTGCAAGCGAATTTGTTCCCTATGCTACTTTTTATCCCCAGTCCGGTTGGCACGAACAGCGCCCGGAGGACTGGTGGAAAGCTGTAGTGCAGAGCACCCGAAACCTGCTCAGCACATCCGGAATTAACCCGAAGGAGATTATCTGCTGCGGTATTTCCGGTCACAGTCTGGGCGCGGTTCCCATTGGCAAGCAGGGTGAACTGCTTCGGGAGTATACGCCGATCTGGTCTGATACCAGAGCTGTCAGGCAGGCAGAACGGGTATTTGCCAATTATCCGGAAGAAAAGTGGTATATGTTGACCGGCAACGGCTTTACGCCTGCCATGTATGCAGCCTTCAAGATTCTGTGGTATCGGGATGAAGAGCCTGAAATGTACAGCAAGATTCAGAAGGTCATTGGTACCAAGGATTATGTCAACTACAAACTGACCGGCAGACTGGCTACCGATCCTTCCTATGCCTCCGGCTATGGTGTCTGGGATCTGAAGGCGTGGGCGTACTCCGATGAGCTGATTGCTGCAATGGATCTGCCTAAGGATATTTTCCCGGAGGTTCTGCCGTCCACACAGATCATCGGTGAGATCACCGAAGCAGCTGCAGCGGAACTGGGACTGCCCGCCGGTATCGGCGTCGTCGCAGGCGGCGTGGATAACTCCTGCATGGCGCTTGGTGCAAAAGCCTTCCGCGAAGGCAGAGTGTATAACAGCCTCGGTTCTTCCTGCTGGATCGCCGTTTCGAGCCAGGAACCTCTTCTGGAAGCGGCCTCCCGTCCCTATGTATTTGCCCATGTGGTACCTGGCTATTTTGCATCTGCACTTTGCATTACCTCCGGCGGTACCAGCTTCCGCTGGGTGCGGGATCAGCTCTGCAGAGATCTGATGCAGCAGGCTGAGGAAACCCAGCAGGATATTTACGAGCTGATGACTAAGGAAGCATCTTGCTCTCCTCTGGGCGCGAACAATCTGCTGTTCAATCCCAGCCTGGGCGGCGGCATGCCGATGGACAAGAGCCCCAGAATCCGCGGCGGCTTTGCCGGTCTTGATCTCTCTCACACCAGAGCGGATATGCTGCGTGCAGCGATGGAAGGCATTTCCTATGGCCTGCGTACCTGCCTGGATAAAATCCGCGAGCTGACCGACATTGAGGACTCCATACTTCTGGTTGGCGGCGGCAGTAAGAGTGCACTGTGGAGACAGATCTATGCGAATATCTATCGCACTACTGTTCTGAAATCCAATGTGGATCAGCAGGCAGCAGCACTTGGCGCAGCTGCTTGTGCAGCAGTCGGCTGTGGTCTGTGGGAGAACTTCGACAGAATTGATGAACTGCATGAAATTGAAGAAGTGGTGGTGCCCGATCAGGAGACGATGGAAGCTTACAATCAGCGCTATGAATGCTTCAAGATGCTGAGTGAAGACCTGGCTGATCTGGGCGACCGGATGGCAGAAATGTAACATTAGTCGAATATTTCTGGAGGAGTGAAAACAGCAATGAAGTGTGTATTTGTAGAAAAGGTAAATGAAGTCGTCGTAAAGGACATTCCGGTACCGGAGATCAATGACGATCAGGTACTGATCAAGATGGGGCTGGCATGCATTTGCACCAAGACGGACACCCATATCATCCAGGGTATTTACCCCGCAGCAAATCCTTTCCCTGCTTTCCTAGGTCATGAGGCCGCAGGTACCGTCGTGAAAGTGGGCAAGAATGTAAAAGATTTTAAGCCCGGCGACCGTGTGGCCTATAAGGGTGAAACCGGTGTTATGGCAGAATACACGGCACATACCCCTGACCTGATGTTCAAAATTCCGGATAGCTGCTCCTTTGAAGAAGCTGCCATGATGGAGGTTTCTTCCTGTGCATATTCTCTGGTTCGCCAGTGCGTGAAGCCCGGTGATCATGTTCTGATTACCGGTCAGGGCTGCGCTGGTACCTTTGGTTTGATCTTTGCAAAGCTGGCAGGTGCCACGAAGATCGTTGTTACCGATCCCTCCGCATTCAAACGTGAGAGATCCCTCCGTTATGGTGCCGATCTGGCATTGGATCCCAACGAGGTCGATATCGTCAGTGAGGCAAAGCGCCTGACCGATGGCAAGGGCTTTGATGTGGTCATGGAATTCTCCGGCGAGTGCAAACCCATGCAGCAGTCCGTGTACTGCGTCCGCTGTCAGGGTACGATCGGTATGTTTGGCGTTTGCTGCCAGCCTGTGCCGTTTGACTTCCTGGAGTTCCATTGCAAGTTCGCCCAGCTGATTGCCACCGGACATGAGTATGCCTACAACAAGGTTCCCTATCAGAAGATGCTGGGCTTCCAGGAAAAGGGACTGGTGAACTTTGGTGACTTTGTTACCCACAAGTTCCCCTTCACTGATGTGCGGAAGGGTCTGGATCTGATTGCCTCCGGCGACGAGACCATTCTCCGTATCGGTCTGACCCCCATTGACTGAAAAAAATACCGTTGGAAGGACATAATGTCCTTCCAACGGTCCCGAAAAACATATACTTTATTCCTGATAGGCCAATTTGGCAACTTCATATACGGAAAGATTGGGATGGATCAGTTCTTTTACGATGGAACCATTCTGCAGTACAAATACCCGGTCACAGATGCCGCAAATTTCCGAGAAGTCCGAAGAGAACAGCAAAATAGCGTTCCCCTTTGAGACGTAGGAGTTGAAGAGGTTGTAGATATCCAGCTTTGAGCCGGTATCAATGGACTTCGTTGGTTCATCTGCGAGCAAAATATGGGTATTACTGAACAGGTAACGGGAAAGAATGATCTTCTGCTGTTCGCCAAAGCTGTAAAAAACAGATGGCTTTTTGTCGTTGGGGATACCGAGATTATTTACATAGTATTCGCCGGCATATGCTTCTTTTCGTCTGTTCAGCATGGAGAATTGTGTAACGGCATCCAGGTTGGAAATTGTGATATTATGGACAGTTGAGAAATTGGGCAGAAGTGATTTTCGGGGATCGTCGGTAATATAGCCGATTCCCTCCTCCAAAATCTGTGTGGGATCTGAGATATAATTACCGCTGGCATGGCAGTATACACTGCCGTCTTTCAATGGCACATTGCCGATGATGGCCTGCGAAAGCAGGGATTTGCAGGAACCGGATATACCGGTGATACCGACGATTTCTCCGGCATGGAGCGTCAGGTTGATGTTCTTCAGGATGCCGTTCCTGGAGAAAAGATTGGATACAGACAAGAGCTTCCGGGCGGGAGTATCCTGTGAGAACATCCGGGGATAAGAGCGGGGGCGGTTTTCTCCGTATAGATATTGCGTGATATTCTCTGCATTAAAACTGCCTTTCTGCAGCGTCATGTATTGGTCTTTTCTGCGAATAATGGTTGCCCGGTCTGCCAGAGAGAGTGTATCGGAAATCTGATGAGAACAGTACAGGATGGTTATTCCCAGCGCCTTCAGTTTTTCCATAATCAGCACAACCTGCTTGCGCGTGGGGCCCGTAAAGACCACGCCTGAATCGTCCAGAACAAGGATTTCCGGATGCAGAATGTAAGCGGACATCAGTTCCACAATCCGTTTTTCTGCCATGGATAACTGATAGATCGACGAATTCAAATCAAATGTGATATTCAAATCTTCGGCCAACGAAAGAGCGGTCCGCCAGATATCCTTCTTTTTCAAATCTGTATCCAGACAGGATACATAGATATTGTCAAATACGGTCATGTTGTCGAACAGGCCGATATTTTGATGGATCACATGAATCTGCTGCTTTTTGGAAGAGATTGGGGAACGCGGCTTGTATGTAGTTTTTCCGAGGGAAATGGTTCCCTGCCGAAAAGAAAGCTGGCCTGCCAGTATACGCACCAATGTGCTTTTTCCTGTGGCGTTTTGGCCGATGAGATAGTGGAACTCTCCCGGGAAAATTTCTAAATTGAAATCCTGAAAAATATCCTGATCATAGAAAGAAAATGACATATTCCGGATAGCCAAGATGGGGTTGGTTATTTGAGACATAGATGATCCTCCTAGAACAAAGGGTTCTCAACGACAGTTCCGAGCGTTGTGAACAGGCGGGTACCGCTATCAAAGCAATACTTCTTGAAATCATTGGAGATCTCGTTGCTTGTGACGATGGTGTGCACATGCTCAATATCCAACAGGGGATATAAGGAGCGTCGGTTAATCTTTGATGCTTCCAGTGTGATGATCACTTCATCGGTTCGTGAGATCAGGCGCCTGTTGAGATCGTTGATCTCCAGCAGAGCGTTCATAAATCCCTGCTCATAAGAAAATGCATCGGCTTGAATAAAGGATTTGGAGATGTATAATGTTTCCAGCACCGCATTGGAAGAAGCACCATAATTTGCATGTATTCCATTCAGATTGTACATCCGCCCTCCAAGTGAAATCAGCGTGACAAAGGGGATGGAGGCCAGACAGAACGATACATACAGACAATTTGTTACAACGATCAGGTGAGACAGGTGCTTTGCTTTCTGCAGCTCCTCTGCGATGAGGCATCCAATGTCATCTCCGCCCAGAAACACGATATCATCGTTTTGTATGTACTGTACACACAGAAGCGCAATATCCCGCTTGGTTTTGGATTTAGGTGGGGAAAAAGGAAAGGGGACTACATCAGAGACAGTTGGCTGGTCAAAGTCTTCTTTCAGAATAGCGCCACCGTGCTGACGGATCAGGAAACCCTCCTGCTCAAGCTGCTCCAGATCCTTTCGGATGGTTACTTCTGTAACGTGAAGCCGTTTGGCCAATGCGGAAACACTGATCTTTTTGTGCTTCAACAACGCCTTCCGGATTTCATTTTGTCGCTCACTAACGAACATAGCTGCATCTCCTGTTAGCCAAGGTAATGGAACTGGCTATTCCTTTCGACTATTATACTCCATTCAAAAAAGAAAACAAGAATTAACAAGTAAATCGCTATAAAAAAAACGAAAACAATCTGAATACAACCGCTGTTCAGTAGAGATAATCGTTCGTATATATTATTTGGATTGTATTGGTATCCTCCTGACGGTTATGTCCGGATGCCCTGGATGTTTTGAATTGCATCACAACGGCGCCGAAAATGGATGCATTCGTGTCGTTTATGCGCAAAACGATCATACATCGCGGGAAACCGACAAGCCGGAAGGAAGATCCAACATAATAAAAAACACAAAGGAGTAAAAAAATGAAAAAAGTATTAGCTATTCTTCTGGCCCTGATCATGGTTCTGGGCATGGTTGCTTGTGCAGCCAAGGAAAAGACCGACGCTCCCGCAGCTGATGCTCCCGCAGCCGATGCTCCCGCAGCTGATGCTCCCGCAGCTGATGCTCCCGCCGAAGAAGCCAAGAAGCTGGTTGGCGTGTCCCTGTCCGACTACTCCAACGTTGGTCTGCGCCTGTTGGGCGACGAGATCAAGGCTGCTCTGGAAGCTACCGGCAAGTGCGAAGTTGCTATTCTGGACGGCAAGGAAGATCAGGCTGTGCAGATCAGCGACATTGAAGACATCATCAACCAGGGCGCTGCCATGATCATCTGCGCCGCTGTTGACTCCGTTGGCATTCGTCCCGCCGTGGAAGCCTGCCAGGCTGCCGGCATCCCCTACCTGAATGTCAGCCAGTTCCTGGACGATTCTCTGCTGGATATGCTGGCAGCTGACATTACTGCCGACAACTACACCGCAGGCTATCAGCTGGGCGAAATCATGGCTGAGGATCTGGGCGGTGAAGGCGGTGTCGTCATGTACACCTTCAACTCCTCCTTCGTTTGCGCTGAAAGATCCGACGGCTTCCGTGATGCTCTGGGTCAGTACCCCGGCATTGAGATCCTCGAAGAGTTCGACGGCCTGGATGTTGCTGTTGAGTCCGGTCTGAACTTTGCTGAAGACTGCATGCAGAAGTATCCCGATCTCCGCGGCATTTTCTGCATTAACACCAACATTGGTATCGGCGTTGCCGCTGCCATAGAGTCCGCGGGCAAGAATGATGATATCTTTGTTGTGAGCATTGACGGTTACGAAGGCGAACTGCAGGCCATGAAGAACGGCTCTCTGGACGCCACTGCCATTTATCCCATGCGTGAGATGGCTGAGATCGCCAGCAAGTACGCCATTGATATCCTGGAGACCGGCGAGACCGATGGCAAGCCCAGCCTGAACTTCACCGTTGTTACCCAGGCCAACTACGATGAGTACAAAAACTACTGGGGCTAATTCGCTCATTTAATTCGGCAGTACTTGTTACGTCTATATCGGCAGGGGTATCCCCCCTGCCGATGAAGTCAAGGAGAAAACGTGATGAACAAAGAAAAAGTTTTGGAAATGAAGAAAATCAACAAAAGTTTTTCTGGTGTCCAGGTCCTTCACGATGTTGGTTTCTCTCTGGTTCCCGGCGAAGTCCGTGCACTGGTGGGAGAGAATGGCGCGGGAAAATCGACGTTGATGAAGATTTTGGGCGGAATCTACATGAAGGATTCCGGAGAAACCTATGTTGATGGAGTGAAGCAGGATATTACATCTGTAGAAGTTGCGAAGGATTTGGGTGTCGCAATCATCCATCAGGAGATTGTCCTTGTTCAGGACATGTCCATTGCAGAAAATATTTTCCTCGGCAGAGAATTTAGCAGCGGCGGCGGTCTGGTCGATTTCAAGAAAACCTATGAAGAGACCCAGAAGCTGATCGAAACGCTGGATATTAAAAATGTAAACGCACAGACGCTGGTGAGAGAACTGAGTATTTCTCAGCAGCAAATGGTTGAAATTGCCCGTGCGCTGTCCACGAAGGCTCGCATCATTGTGATGGACGAGCCCACCTCTTCCCTCACAGAAAGTGAGGTTGATAAGCTGTTTGAGCAGATCCGTCAGCTGAGAGAAGCAGGTATTGCCATTGTGTATATTTCGCACAAGATGGACGAGATCTTCCAAATTGCTGACAGCGTGACTGTAATGCGGGATGGCTGTCATATTCTAACAGAGAGTATTGATAAGCTGGACTACGATACGATCATCCGCAATATGGTGGGCCACGAAATAAGCGATTATTATCCCAGTTTTGAAACAAAACAGGGTAATGTTGTTCTGGAAGTAAAGAACCTGACGACCGATCGTGTGAAGGATGTATCGTTCACCCTGCACAAAGGTGAGATTTTGGGTCTTTCCGGTCTGGTGGGAAGCGGTCGAACCGAGTTGGCAGAAGCCCTGTTTGGTATTGACACGATCCGTTCCGGAGAGGTCCTGTTTGACGGCAAAAAGCTGGATCTGTCGACGCCCCGCGATGCGATTCAGGCCGGTGTTGCCATGGTTCCGGAAAGCAGAAAAGAAAAGGGCTTGTTCCTAACAAATACGATCAAGTACAACATGACGATTACGGTGATTGATCGTCTGATCAAGCACCTGATTCTAAACAAGAACGAAGAAAAGAAGCTTCTGGATTCTTATATCAATCAGCTTTCCATCAAGATGGCAAGTTTGGATCAGAATGTGATTGAGCTGAGCGGCGGTAACCAGCAGAAAGTGGTTATTTCCAAGTGGCTTGCGACCAGACCCAGAGTTCTTATTCTGGATGAGCCGACCCGCGGTATCGATGTGGGCGCAAAGTCGGAAATCTACCATCTGATGGTCAAGATTGCAGAGCAGGGCGTGCCGATTATTATGATTTCCTCTGAGCTGCCCGAAATTCTGAATCTGAGCTCCAGAATCGCTGTTATGTGTGAACGGCGGCTGGTTAAGATTTTTGATTTGTCAAAGGAAGAGGCAACTCAGGAAAGTATCATGCATTATGCTACGGGAGGTTATCAACATGAACAAAAGTGATCTGAAGCGCATGGCATACAACAATCCGATTACGCGCTATTTTAAGCGGAATGCGATGATTTTGTGTGCACTGATTGTGATGGGCGTACTTCTGTCCCTGATCAGCAACTCTTTCTTCTCTAAAGCCAATCTGCTCTCTGTTCTCAGACAGGCCAGCACCAACACCATTCTGTCTCTGGCTATGGCTATGGTGCTGATTATTGGCTGTATCGATCTGTCCATCAGCAGTGTGCTGGCACTCAGTGGTGCGTTGTGCGTCATGATGATCAATGTGGGCATGCACACCTATCTGGCGCTGCTCATTACCCTTGCTTTTGGTGCCTTCTGCGGCCTGCTCAACGGCCTCCTGGTCGCTTATACCGCGATTCCTCCCTTCATCATCACGCTGGCTACCCAGCAGTGCTTCCGCGGTACGGTGTATTTGCTCACTGATGGCAGAACGATCATGTGCTACGAGCCTTCTTTCACCAACATTGGCACCGGCAGCATTCTGGGTCTCCCGATTCCCGTGTGGATTGTGATTATCGTTCTGGCATTTGTTGCGATACTGCTTGGTCAATCCAAGTTCGGCCGCAGAATGTACGCCATCGGCGGCAACAAGTCTGCAGCCATCTATTCCGGCATCAAGGTGCAGCGCATCTCTGTGGTTGTGTATCTGCTGACCGGTATTCTGGCTGCTCTGGCCGGTGTTGTTCTGTCCTCCAGAACCTATTCCTGTCAGCCGACTGCCGGTGACGGCTATGAGTGTGATGCCATTGCTGCTGCCGTTTTGGGCGGTGTCAGCTTCAATGGTGGTATCGGTACCGCAGGCGGCGTCCTAATCGGTGCACTGGTCATTGCATTCCTCAACAACGGTCTGAACATGCTGCATGTCCAGGCTTACTGGCAGACCATTGCAAAGGGCATCGTGATCCTGCTGGCAGTGTATTTTGACACGCTGAAGATGGCAAAACTCGGCAGAGGCAAGTCCTGAGACACTTGCGTCCATACAAAATAATCTATCAATAGAAATTGTTCAAGGAAAATACCATGGGAAACACTGTGTTTACAAGACCCATTCCGCTGCAATGTTTTTCCGTTTCCGATCCGTTCTGGTCTGAAATCACTGAGCGGGTACGCAATACCGTGCTGCCGTATCAGTTTGATGCGTTGTCTGATAGAATCCCCAATGCACCTCCCAGCCATTGCCTGAAGAATTTTGAAATTGCTGCAAAAATTATTGCAGCAGGCGGTTCTCGGGAAGGATTGGATGACGGTTTCTGGGGCTATGTCTTTCAGGACAGCGATGCTGCAAAATGGATCGAAGCATCGGCGTATTCTCTGATACAGACACCGGATAAAGCACTGGAGCAGACTGTGGATGAGACGATCGATCTGATCTGCAGCGCCCAGTGGCCGGATGGCTATCTGAATACCTATTATACGATCAATGGCGTGGAGAATCGGCTGACCAATCTGAAGGATAACCACGAACTGTACTGTCTGGGTCATCTGTTGGAAGCCGGTATTGCCTATCAGGAAGCAACGGGAAAGGACAAGCTGCTGCAGGCCTGCCTGAAATATGTTGCGTTTATGATGGATCATCTGGGGGAGGACAAGCTGCGGGGATATCCCGGCCACGAGATTCTGGAGATGGCACTGCTTCGGCTTTATGAATCCTGCGGAGAAGAGAAATATCTGGACTTTGCCCGGTACTTTATCAACGAGAGAGGGCAGGAACCGCTTTTCTTCCGGGAAGAGACGGAAAAGCAGAATAACAGCTTCCCGTGGGAGGACAGCTATTTCCAGTATCAGTACTATCAGGCGGGTCTGCCGGTTCGTCAGCAGAAGACTGCCGAAGGTCACGCGGTTCGGGCTGTATATCTGTATTCCGCCATGGCGGATCTTGCCCGGATTGATGGGGATGAGGAACTGAAGGATGCCTGCGATGCGATCTGGAAGGATATCCGGAACAGAAAGCTGTATATCACCGGCGGAATCGGCGCGTCGGCCTATGGAGAATCCTTCTCCTATCCCTATGATCTGCCCAACGACACCATATACAGCGAGACTTGTGCAGCCATCGGTCTGATCTTTTTTGCAAGAAGAATGCTGCAGATGAAACCCAGAGGGGAATACGCAGATGTGATGGAGCGTGCGCTGTACAACGGCGTACTCAGTTCCATGGCGTTGGATGGGAAAGGCTTCTTCTATGTAAATCCGTTGGAGGTTGTGCCGGAGGCTTGTGAGAAAGATCAGATTCACCGGCATGTGAAAACTCAGCGACAGAAATGGTTTGGCTGCGCCTGTTGCCCGCCCAATCTGGCCCGTCTGATTGGATCCCTTCCCACTTATGCATTTACGCAGAATGCAGATACGCTCTGGGTTAACCTTTTCCTGGGCGGCACACTGAAAACAGAATTCTCAAACCGTCAGGTAGAATTGGCAGTCGAGAGCGGCTATCCGTGGAACGGGAATATTTCCTTCGCCGTCAAGGCTGCAGAGCCCACGCGCTTCCGGTTGGGTGTCCATATTCCCGGCTGGTGCAGAAGCTATACGGTGAAGCTGAATGGGGAAAAGATTCCTTCAAAGTGTGAATTTGGTTATCTGTATCTTGATCGTACATGGGAGGCTGACAGCGTATTGGAGATCCGGCTGGATATGCCGGTCACCTGTATGCAGGCCAATCCCCTTGTGCGGGAAGATTTTGGAAAGATTGCCGTGATGCGCGGCCCCATTGTCTACTGTCTGGAGCAGTGGGACAACGGGGACAATCTGCACCTGCTGTTCCTGCGGGAGAATGTTCGGTTTGCTGAGAAAGAGGAAATGGGGAACCTTGGCAGGATTGTCAAGGTTGAAGCAGACGGTGTTCGTGTCTGCTGCGAAAATGAGCAGCCACTCTACTTTGAGGAACAGCTGATGCCGGTTCACAGGCAGAAACTCGTATTTGTTCCTTACTATACATGGGCCAACCGTGGAGAGGGAGAGATGCGGGTATGGGTTACCAAAGCCCCCAAGGCAATTCATCTGACAGACTAAGGAAGGACAGGAGGATTTGAAATGCACAATTACAGAATTGAGAATCAGACGGTTCGCTTTTTTATAGAGGAAAACAACCCGTTTCTTTTGATCTCCGATCCGGTAGAACTGGAATTCTGGGATGGAGACCCGAAAGCTGAACCCCATGTTTATACGGGTGCTTATGATACGGTGCAGTGCAGTGGTCAGACTACCGTCTGCACGGCAGAGATTCAGAGCGATGTGTACGGAAAGCTGGCCCTGCAGGATCAGTATGAACAGCGTGAAGACCGTATCGTCCTGAAGCGAAAGCTGACGATTTTGGAACAAGGAAGCGCAGCTGGCGTCCGGCTGATGCTCAGCGGCGACCTGTTCCCGCAGGATCAGCCGACCTTCCGGGATCTGCGGTATTTCTCTCCTCCCGCTATCTTTGATAAGAACGATCTGGATCTGGATGGTGTAGAGGATTATTTCCATACGACAAAGCTGCTGTATCGTGATGACCGGATGAACTATCCGCGCATGATGGCCTACAGTGAACAGCAGAAGAAGGCCGTATTCCTGGGCAGACATACCCTGCCGGTTTATGATTCCTATCCCGAGCGGGAAGAAAAGGCAAATGTTTTTTTACAGAAGACGGACATCGGTTCCATCGGCATTTGGGGAGAAGAAGAGAAAAACGTTCGCTTCAGAGCCTGCTATCCGTTCTATGAGACAACCTGTATCGCTCTGTACATCATCCATCCGATTCCCATTGGTGCATTCTGGCCCATGGAGCAGGGTGAGGCGCTGGAAGTGTCCTATGAACTGCTGGTATCGGATGCTTCTGCCGGCTTCAATGCGGCCTGCTGGGAAGGAATCCGAAATGTCATTCGCGAAACCAAACCAAAGCCCGTGGAGCTGTTGACCTCCATTGAGACAATCAACAAATACCGTCTGGAAGCGCTGGATCGCTATTATGTGGAAAAGACTGCGGAAGAAGATCCCAACTGTCCCGCCGGCTATGTGTTGAACTGCCATCCGCAGCAGGGCGATCAGTTGGAGAATATCATCCAGTACGGCTTTACCGGTCAGAATGTGCTGAACGCGTATAATGTGCTGCGGTACGGTCTGGCACATGACAACAAGACTTATGTGGATCACGCTCTGAAAATCGCAGATTTCTTTGCAGATAAGATCCACATTCCCTCCTGCGGAATGTTCTACAATCTCTACAACGTGGATCAGAAACAGGTCAATTTCTGGTGGACCGGCCTGCTGCTGCCGCTGGCTTATGCGGTCGGAGACGAATTGAAGCAGTTGATGGGACCGCTCTATGACTACCGCTATGAAGTGATCAAAAAGCTGCAGGAACTGGAAGGTTCCTATCTGCGCTGCATGAACGAAGATGCAGATGCACTGCTGAAGATCTATCGGTTTGAAAAGGATCGCGGTGTGGAGCATCCGAGCTGGATCAATGCAGTCAGAAACTACTGCGAATTCCTGCTCCGCGTGCAGGAACCGGATGGATCCTGGTATCGCGCCTACGATCTGACGGGCAAGCCCATTACCGAGCCGAAGCTGTGGTTCGGCACACAGCTGTGGGAACAGCGGTCTACCACCGGTACGACCATCCCGCTGCTGGTGAATATGTATCATCTTACCCAGGATGTCCGCTATCTGGAGGCTGCGGAACGCGCCGGCCTGTTTGTCAAGCAGGTTCACATCGATACAGTCCGCTACAACGGCGGTGTGCATGATTCCATCTATGCAAAGGGTCAGCTGATTGACAATGAGAGCATGATGTACCCGATGTTTGGTATGCTGGCTCTGTATAAGGCCACCAAGAAGCAGGTGTTCCTGGAAGGCGCCATCGACGCGGCACATTTCTGCGCTTCCTGGGTCTGTCTGTGGGATATTCCCATGCCGAAGGACAGCACGCTGGCTCGTTATGGATTCCGCAGCACCGGTATTGGTGCCTGTGATACCCCCGGTGCCGGTTACACCCATCCGTTCCAGCTTATGTGCGTTTGTGAGATTGCAGAGATCGCCGTGCTGGCACAGGATCAGGAATTGCTGACCGCGGCAGAACTCTACTGGCATGGCTGTAATCAGTACGTATCTCTGCCGGAAAAGGACTGGGGCTATAAGTATTACGGACTGCAGGAGGAAGGCGTTCTGGTCAGCTGGTTTGCTGTGGACGATCCCATGTTTGCAGAATCCACCGGATTTGGTCACCGCTGGAAAGGTGAGGGCAATAAGACCTGCTTCCCCTGGATTCAGGCGGTAGCACTGAAGGGCTATTGGGCTCTGATGGACCGGTTCGGTACAACAGATTTCTCTGTCATCCGAAAGCAGAACTTTCAGGCAGAGTAATAGGAAAGGGAGTGTTGAAATGAAAGCAGTTGTCGTAGAAGGCGTCAATCAAATTTCTGTGAAAGAGGTTCCGATGCCACGCATTGAGGAGAACGAAGTTCTGGTTCAGATCAAGATTGCCAACATTTGCAGCCAGACGGATACGCATATGGTGCAGGGAACCTATGACAACGGACTGGAATATCCTTTCATCCTTGGTCACGAAGCAGCAGGCGTTGTTGTGGAAGTGGGAAGTGCGCTGAAGAATCGTTTCTATCCCGGCGACAGGGTTGCCTGTAAAGGCGGCTACGGCTGCATGGCAGAATATGCGGCATTTCCGGAAGATGCACTCATTAAGCTGCCGGATTCCGTTAGTCTTGAAGAGGGTTCCATGTTCGAGGTTTCTGCATGCGCCTACGCACTGATCCGGCAAACAGTTCAAATGGGAGACAAGGTGCTTCTGATTGGACAGGGTTGTGCCGGCCTTCTGGGTACGGCCTTTGCAAAGATTGCCGGAGCGTCCCTGATTGTGGCGGCAGATATCAATGCCCATAAGAGAGATCTGGCAAAACGATACGGTGCACAGGTTGTACTGGATCCGCTGCAGGAGGATTATGAGGATCGTCTTGCAGCACTGACTGACGGACAGGGCTTCGATGTGACGCTGGACTTTGCCGGTATGGGAAAAACGATGAACGACTGTATACGCTGGCTGAAGAAGCAGGGAAGTATCGGCATGTTCGGCGTGAAGTGCGAACCATTTGAGTTTGATTTCTTCCAGCTGCATGAAAAAATGGCTGCTATTTTTACGGCCGGTCACGAATACAGCTACAATGAAATTCCATTCAGAAAGATGCTGGATTTCTCCGCTTCCGGTCAGATTGCGCTGCATGAGTTTGTGAGCCACAAGCTGAAACTGGAGGATGTGGAGAAGGGATTTGAACTCATCAAAAACAGAGATGAGACCGTTCTCCGGATTGGACTGATACCCTGACTATTCTGAAATAATAAGGGAGAGTGTACTTATGGAAGTATTTCATCATTCTTACGATCCTGTTCAGCTCTGTGAATATGTAGGAGATCTTTCCCAGCTTGCAGATGCAAGAGAAGGGGTGCTGACTGCAGGTAAGGCAGACGGCGTGCGCGTGATTGATGTAAAGACAGCAAAAGGATTGGCATTCAGCGTTCTGCCGACCCGCGGCATGGATATTGCGTGGGCCAGCTATAAGGGTATTCCGCTGTCTTTCATCTCCAAATCGGGCGTTGTGCATCCGGCGTATTTTGAAAAGGATGGCTTTGGCTTCCTCCGCGGTTTTACCTGCGGCCTGCTGACAACCTGTGGCCTGACTTATATGGGCGCACCCTGTGAGGATGCCGGTGAAGAGCTGGGTCTGCATGGCCGGATCAGCAATATTCCTGCGGAGAATGTCAGCGTCAGCAAGGGCTGGCAAGGCGATGAATATGTGCTTTCTGTCTCCGGAGAGGTAAGCGAAAGCAAGATGTTCGGTGAGAACATCAAGCTGAGACGGGAGTTCCGTACGACAATGGATTCGGCAGTACTGGAAGTACATGATGTGGTTGAGAACTGCGGATTTGATAAGCAGCCGTTTATGTTGTTGTATCATCTCAACTTTGGTTTCCCGCTGGTGAGTGAGGGTACGGTACTTGTCCATGAAAAAGCGGCTGTTACCCCGCGAGATGATGAGGCTGCCAAGGGTATTGCACAGTATCATTCCTATGAAAAACCGACAGCAGGATATCAGGAACAGGTTTTCTATTTGGACTTTAATGCCTGCGGCAAAGCTTACTGCGGACTCTGGAATGAAAAGCTGAACCTGGGTGTCAATATTCGCTTCCATACAGATGAGTTCCGCTATTTCGGTTTGTGGAAGATGATGGGCAAGGGCGACTATGTGGTTGGCCTTGAACCCAGCACCCAGAAGCCGGAGGGACGAGCAAAAGCCCGCGAGCGCGGCGAACTGGAGTTCCTGATGCCGGGAGAGAAGCGCGAGTACACATTCACGATTGAAGTGGTGGAAAATAAGTCGGATATCCGGTAAAAACTCCAATCGCAGGTACATGTATATGCTGCAGAAAACAAGCCGATGGATTTTTGCGAAGAGAAGATTCATCGGCTTGTTCTTTCACGGCAGGAATACAGAGCTGTACAGCGTGGTTGAAGAGGATTGTAATACCAAATCAGAAAGAAGGAATCGTGTGAGCCTGTTTAGCCTGCGGTGTTTACCCCACGGTGCAGGCAGTATGCGATGCATTGGTCTCCTTGACGGATACGGTGGAACCGGAACCGGATCTGGTTGCCAGATATGAGAAGCGCTATCAGGCGTTCCGAAAGATTTATCCTGCTTGTAAAGAAATATTTCCCCTATTAAAAGGAGAACACAACATGAAGATCTATTCTGTTTATGATCCCGAGTTTAAGCCCTATGGTCAGGTGCAGGTCGGTTTCCCTGTAGAGGAACTGCTGGAAGCGTTGTCCAAAACGCCAGTCACGGATGGAGTGGTGTACACGGCCTGCGACCAGAATCTACAGAAACTGCCGTTTGTTACTGAGATTTCCAACAACCTCTTTGGCGGGATACCTGTCCAGCTGGGATGGTGCAATGGACACAATACCAAGCTGAATTGTCTGGAATACCATCGGGACTCTGAGTTCAATCTGGGTACAGAAGATTTCATCCTGTTGCTTGCCAAGCAGGATGAGATCGTGGATGGCTTGCTGGACACCGCCAAGGTCAAAGCATTCCGAGTTCCGAAGGGTGTTATGGTGGAATGCTATGCAACCACCCTGCACTATGCTCCTTGTCATGTGGATGCCGATAAAGGCTTTCGGGTTCTGGTGGCGCTGCCGATGGGAACCAATGGCTATAAGCCCGATATCAAAATCCGGACAAGCGAAGATCAGCTGCTGTGGGCTTCCAACAAGTGGCTGCTGGCACATCCGGACACAGCGGAAGCCGCTGCCGGTGCCTATGTTGGATTGACCGGTAAAAATATTGATCTGAATGCAGATTAACATTACATTCTTAGGAGGATATCATTATGTTTACAAATATTCCCGAAGTTAAACTGGGCATTATTGCTGTTTCCCGCGATTGTTTCCCCATTGCTCTGTCCACCCAGCGCCGCAAGAATATCGTAGCAGCCTATGGTGAGGGTCTGTATGAATGCCCCATCACCGTGGAAAATGAACTGGATGCTCTGAAGGCACTGGAGGATGTGAAGGCCAACGGCGTCAATGCACTGGTGGTGTTCCTCGGCAACTTCGGTCCCGAAACCCCCGAAACCCTGCTGTGCCAGAAATTTGACGGCCCCACCATGTATGTTGCTGCCGCTGAAGGCGACGGCGATCTGATTGACGGCAGAGGCGATGCATATTGCGGCGTTTTGAACTGCTCCTACAATCTGGGTATGCGCCACCTGAGGGCATACATCCCCGAGTATCCTGTGGGCACTGCCGAGGAATGCGCTGACATGATCAAGGAATTTGTTCCTGTTGCCCGCGCCATCATCGGTATCCAGAACCTGAAGGTCATTACCTTCGGTCCCCGTCCGCAGGACTTCTTTGCCTGCAACGCACCCATCAAGGGTCTATATGAGCTGGGCATCGAGATCGAAGAGAACTCCGAACTGGATCTTCTGGTTGCCTACAAGAAGCACGCAGACGACCCCAGAATTCCCGAAGTCTGTGCCGATATGCTGGCAGAGATGGGTGAAGACAAGATCTACACCGATATGCTGAAGCGGATGGCACAGTTTGAGCTGACACTGCTGGACTGGGCAGAAGCACACAAGGGTGCGCGGAAGTATGTGGTCTTTGCTGATAAGTGCTGGCCTGCATTCCCGGAGCAGTTCGGCTTTGAGCCCTGCTATGTCAACTCCAGACTTGCAGCCAAGGGCATTCCCGTTGCCTGCGAAGTGGATATCTATGGTGCTGTTTCCGAGTATATCGGTGCCTGTGTTACTATGGACGCTGTGACCCTGCTGGATATCAATAACTCTGTTCCCAAGTACATTTACGATGAAGAAATTGCCGGTAAGTTTGATTATGACATCAAGGATACCTTTATGGGCTTCCACTGCGGCAATACTCCCAGCTGCAAAATGTGCGGCGAGTGTGCCGTCCGGTATCAGCTGATCCAGCATCGTCTGCTGGAGCCTGTGGGCTCTGAGCCTGACTTCACCCGCGGTACGCTAGAGGGTGATATTGCAGCCTCCGAGATTACCTTCTATCGTCTGCAGTGTGATTCCGAGGGCAATCTGCGGTCTTATATTGCAGAAGGCGAGGTTCTGCCTGTTGCAACCCGCAGCTTCGGCGGCATTGGTATCTTTGCTATTCCCGAAATGGGCCGCTTCTATCGTCATGTGCTGATCCAGAAGCGCTATCCCCACCATGGCGCTGTGGCATTTGCCCACTGCGGCAAGGCGCTGTTTGAGGTTCTGAAGTACTTCGGCGTGCAGGATATCGCCTATAACCAGCCCAAATCTCTGCCCTATGGTACGGAAAATCCGTTCTGATGGTACCGGATATGGAGCAGATATCCACGCCGGTCTGCAGGGCTTCTTTGCTGCTCTGGCTGCCGATGTGGAAGCCAAATTCGGCCAGAAACTGACCACCGTGGGTGCCATTGGTATCTCCCGGCATGATGCACGGCTATCTGCCCTTTGACCGCGACGGCAATCAGCTGGCAGAGTTCCGCACCTGGCGCAATACCATCACCGGTGAGGCTGCCGGTATTCTCAGCCGTGAATTCGCCTTCAATGTGCCCCAGCGCTGGAGCATCGCCCATTTGTATCAGGCCATTCTGAACGGCGAGAGCCACCTGCCCCGTCTGGACTATCTCATCACCCTCTGCGGCTATATCCATTGGCGGCTGACGGGTCAGCGGGTCATCGGCATCGGTGAGGCCTCCGGTATGTTCCCCATCGACAGCACGGTCATGGATTTCGACACCGGTATGGCAGAGAAGTTTGATGCCCTGATTGCCGACAAGGGCTTCGACTGGAACTTCCGCAGCATCATGCCCAAGGTGCTATGCACCGGCGATGATGCCGGTGTCCTGACGGCAGAGGGTGCTGCCTTCCTGGATCCCACCGGCATCCTGCAGCCGGGTATCCCCATGGTTCCCCCCGAGGGTGATGCCGGTACCGGCATGGTTGCGACCAACTCCGTCCGGGTCAAGACCGGCAATGTGTCGGCCGGTACCTCCGACTTTGCCATGGTGGTGGATCACAAGCTGGGTGCCCACGAGGAAATCGACATGGTCACTACCCCGGCAGGCGCGCCGGTGGCCATGGTGCACTGCAACAACTGTACCTCCGACATCAACGCATGGGTGGAGCTCTTCGCCCAGTTTGCCGCGGCCATGGGCATGGATGCCGATAAGAGCAAGATCTTCCCGGTGCTGTTCAATCTGGCTCTGGAGGGCAATACCGACTGCGGCGGTCTGCTGAGCTACAACTACTACTCCGGCGAGCACATCACCGGTCTGGACGAGGGCAGACCCCTCTTCCTGCGCCGTCCCGACAGCAAATTCACCCTGCCCAACTTCATGCGGACGCACCTGCTGTCTGCGCTGGCATCTCTGAAGATTGGTCTGGACATTCTGACCGGCGAGGAGCAGGTGACCATCGACAAGCTCTATGGCCACGGCGGCTTCTTCATGACCCCCGGTGTGGGTCAGCGGATGCTGTCTGGGGCTGTGGGCGCACCGGCGTCCGTCATGGAGACCGCCGGCGAAGGCGGCCCTTACGGCAATGGCGCTGCTGGCAGCCTACGGTCTGTGGAAGTCCGAAGGCGAGCCGCTGGAGGACTATCTGGACAAGGTCTTCGCCGCCGCCAAATCCTCCACCCTCATGGCCACGGAAGCGGACATAGCCGGCTTTGAAGAATTTGTTCGGAAGTATGTCCGAGCACTTTCTGTTGAGAAAACAGCTGTGGAGGTGTTTTGATGCTGGAAACCTTAAAAGAGCAGGTATGGAAGACCAATCTGTTGCTGCCGCAGCATGGACTTGTTACCTTCACATGGGGAAATGTCTCTGGTATTGACCGGGATAGCGGTCTGGTGGTCATCAATCCCTCCGGTGTGGAGTATGACGGTACACGGTCATGTCCAACCACCATCTCCGCAACCATGCGCTGTCCCTCAAGGCCAAGGGTCTGCTCTCGCAGATGCTGTCGCTGCCGGAGGATTGGGATTACACGCTGCAAGGTCTCGCACAGATCAATAAAGAGAGCATCGATGCCATCCGCGAAGCTGTGCGCGAGCTGGAACGAGCCGGTTACATCAAGCGCAGCCGGGAGCGTGACGAGCGCGGCTGTCTGCGCGGAACCGTCTACACAATCTACGAGCAGCCGCACGCGGGGCCAACGTCGGAAGACCCTGCGCAGGCTTCGCCTACATTGGATAATCCAATATTGGAAAAGCCTATGTTGGATTTGCCTACGTTGGAAAATCCAACGCAATTATAGCAGTTTTCAAAATTAAAGCGCATATCCACATGAACGAAACCACCCTGAACAGTCAGAAGGCGAAACATTCTGAAAGGCGTGTTGGATCGCGTTCGGAAGAGCATCTGATGACCTTGCCTTGAATTTGCGCAAAAGAGCCTTTACCTTCGACCAGAGTTTTTCAATAGGATTCAGGTCAGGGCTATACGGCGAAAGATAAATGTATCGAACACCAGAACTGTCCAATAAATCTTTCACTGCCTTTGCATGGTGCGACTTCATATTATCCATCACGAGGACAGAATTGCCGTTCAGATGAGGCAGCAAAATATCCTTCAAATAATGTTTGAAATGTTCTACAGTTGTTCCACCTGAGAAAGTCGTGTAGTGGAATGTCCCGTCCAACTGGATGGATGACAGAATGGTCGTGTTCTTTGGCTTGGAAAGCGGAGTAGAGTCAACGGCTCGACTTCCGCCAAGCGAATAGGCATATCGTCTTGTCATATCGGTATTGCAGCCGCTTTCATCCAGAAATACAAGATCACTTGCACGGAACCCAGATATAAGACCGTTCCAGTTTTTCCTCTTCTCGGCCACATCGGGGACGCTTCCGTTCACTGGCATGAAGAGATTTTTTCTTCCGGCGGTATCCTGCTTTCTGAAGAAAACGCCAGACTGTATCAATGCTGACAGACAAATTCAACGTTTCAATGATCTCCAGACAAGTGATATCCGGCTGTTTCTCCAGAAGTGAAAGGATGCGCTGATGATCTGCATCGGACAATTTTGGCTTCTTTCCACGCAGATTCGTCTGAGTTTCGTAGCTTCCTGTCTCGTTCCGGCGCTTCAGCAAACGGTAGATTGAACAGGTGTTTACAGAAAAGCACTTTGCCAGTTCTTTTACGCTAACACCTTTGTCGTATGCTTCTAAGATCAATTTTCGAGCTTCGTTGTGCAGCATAGTTCTCACCTTCTCTGCCTCTGTTATACCACTTTTTCTCAAAAGTGAACGCTTCTGCTGTATTATTGAAAATTGCTATAAAACAGAAGTTTCGATTGACTTTTTTACAATCGTCTGCCATACTAATAGCATAATTTGAATTAGCATAATCAAGATTATATTAAAGGACGTGAGCCGAAATGAAGTTTATCGGGCGGCAAAGTGAATTGCAGACGCTTGAACAGGAATATCGTCGTGACGGCGGCTTTGTTGTGATCTATGGTCGGCGGCGCGTCGGAAAGACCCGGCTGATCAAGGAATTTATCAAGGATAAGCCTGCCGTATATTTCCTCGCCACGGAGGAGGTTGAGGCACAGAGCATGAAGCGAATGGCCGGCGTGATCGCAAGAGCCACTGGGAATGCGCTGCTTGGCAATGTGACGTTTTCTGATTGGGCTGACCTGTTTCGTGCGGTCGCAGCATACCAGTCGGACCAGAAAAAGGTAATCGTGCTTGATGAGTTTCCATACATGGTCAAAACAAACCCGGCTTTCCCATCCATCCTGCAAAATATCTGGGATGAGTTTTTGCAGGACAGCAATATCATGCTGATCCTCAGCGGTTCGCTGATCGGAATGATGAAAAAACACGCACTTTCCTATGACAGTCCGCTCTATGGCAGAAGGACGGCGCAGATCCGCTTGATGCCGCTGCCGTTTACGGCGGTCTATGCTGCGCAGTCCTTGCCCTTCGATCAGGCCGTCCAGCAATATGCACTGACCGGCGGCGTGCCGAAATATCTGGAGTTCTTTACCGAGCAGGAACCGCTGATCGATCAGATCCGCTCGATCGTGCTGTCCAAAAACGGTTTTCTATACGAGGAACCAAACTTCCTGCTGCGCGATGAGGTACAGACGCCGATCAATTATTTCTCCATCATCCGGGTCATTGCGGACGGCAACCACAAGCTGAGTAAGATCTGCGGCGTTCTTGAGCAGGAAAGCCCCTCCATCTCGCCGTATCTGGCAACACTGTCCGAGTTGGGCTTTGTTGTGAAGGAAACGCCGATCACGGAAAAGAATCCGGAGCATTCCCGAAAAGGACTGTATTTTGTGTCGGACAACTTTACCCGCTTCTGGTTCCGATATGTCTATCCGTATAAGGGAGAACTGGAGCTGGACAATCAGCAGATCGTGTTGGACGAGCTGCAAAAGACCTTTATCAGCAGCTTTGTCGCGTTTGCGTATGAAGATGTCTGCAAGAACATCTTTGCAGAGCTTTGCCGGAGCGGACAGCTTGCGTTCGTTCCCTCCCGAATCGGCTCGTATTGGCATAACGATCTGAATGCCGACACGGAGATCGACGTAGCGGCGGTTGACCGCCAGAATAAGCGGCTGTTTATCGGAGAATGCAAGTACCATCAAAAACCGGTCGATCTGCCTGTCCTCACGGCGCTGCAGCAAAAGGTCGCAGCTTCGACTGATCTTCAAAACAGCTTTATCCGGCAAGGCTATCAGGTGCTCTATGGTCTGTTCTCCAAGAGCGGTTTTTCCGACCGGCTGATTGCATTTGCCAAGGAGTGTGACGATCTGCTGCTGATCAATGAGGACCAGATCGTCCAATTATAAGCCGCGAATAGATTCCACCGTACACTCCACCATTCCAATCTCATCATCCTCAGCCAGATCGTAGGTGGGCGGCGGCCCGCTGCGGTCTGGCTGTTTTTCGTTGTTGGGCGGTTTGGGGATGTTTGACGCTTCTTTCTGAACAGGCGCTTTCTTTTGCGGCGTTACTTCGGCTTCCTTTCTCCGCCATTCCGGGATGTAATCAATGACGCGGCAGGTGGCGAGGCCGGCGTAGTCCGGCAGTTCCTCCGGCGTCATTTTGTAGAGGAGCGCGGGCTTATGACCCTTAAACAGCGCCAGACACTTCCGGTTTTCCAAGCGTAAAACTTCATCCGGATTCATCAGGTCGCGCTGCGTGTTGCTTCGCGTCTGCGAGTACGGCCGCGTAGACGAATACACCGGCGAAAACAGCGGCATCATCGGCATCTGGTTATTGAGAACAGAGATCGTCACCTTGCCGCATTTTTCGGAAATGTATTTGGCCGAGGTCAGATCGTTGCAGCCCATATAGAGCGTCTGGTCGAACGTCGCCAGCTGATTTTCCCATTCCTTGCCCGGATACTTTTCCTGCCACTGAGAAAGACTCTGCACGACGATCTGCGCGGACATATTGAAGCCGCGAATGCTGTTCAGACTGTCCGCCACGCCATCCAGATAGCCAATGTTGCAGTATTCGTCGAGACAGAAATTCGTCAGCACCGGCAGCCGCCCGCCCGCGCATTGCAGACGTGCGAAGTTTGAAAGCTGCGGCAGCGCCAGCGAGAAGAACAGCGAGGACAAAAAGCGGTACGCGCTGTCCTGCGCGGAAATGATGACAAAGTACACACACGGCCGCTTGCCGGGGAGCAGGAGGTCTACATCGTGGTTGCGCGTGATCTTATCCACCAGACGGCTCTGAAAGACCGCCAGCCGGTTGCCGAGACCAATGACGATGTTTCCCCAAAGGTTTTCTTTTGCCTTGAGGAACAGACCGTGCGGATACTTGGCCGGATGCTCCGACGGGAGAGCAGCTAACCTGCGGTTGATTTCCTCAATGCTCTCCGTCGCGATCATGCGGTACACATCGCCGAGCCCGCGCTGCTCAATGGGGAGAAGATTTCCGTTGGCATCGCGCAGATTGACGACATAGTGAATGAGCGCCATGAGTAAATTCAGCTCCGCCCGGCTCCAGAAGTCGTTGGCTTCTTTCGGTCCCGACGTGTTCTGCACGATCGTATTTGCTACCGTCTGCACGAGCTGCGGCTGGGTGTCCAGTCCATACAGACAGTTCCAGCCGTCCGAATGCTCCATGTCCAGAAAGTTCACCGCTTTCACATAAAAGCCGTGCTGCCGGAAATACGGGGAAAGACGTTCAAACAATTCTCCCTTGGCGTCCGTAATGAACGCAGACTCGCCGCGCTTTGCGCAGCCCATGAGGAACGGGATAATAAAGCCTCTGGACTTGCCGCTTCCCGGCGCGCCGATGCAGAGCAGATTATTGTTGTCC